>Ga0181537_10001735_pt1 | contig 19765 bp, 15 predicted proteins | sample PEATcosm2014_Bin_39_FD_119765 | JGI IMG/M metagenome (GOLD analysis project Ga0181537, IMG submission 119765) | Peatland microbial communities from MTU Mesocosm Facility, Houghton, MI, USA - PEATcosm2014_Bin23_10_metaG | ecosystem: Environmental > Terrestrial > Soil > Wetlands > Peat | place... | reverse complement strand
GCGGCAACCACTTCGCCGTAGCCATAATTGATTTCAAATTGCGAAGGCGCCACCTCAGGATGGTCTTTCTCATTCTGGAAGGCCATGGCGCGCTGTACTTCGGCAGTAGTGTCGATGAAAGTGCGCAGCGGATCGCCCGGCAGCGAGTGATAGTATCCGCCCGTGTTCACGTATTCGAACTTGCCGGTTTCGTAGTAGTGGCGCTCGGCGTCGGGAGTCTTGAAAAGAAAGCCTTCAATCTCGTTGGCCGCGTTGAGCGTGTAGTTGTGCTTCTTGTACAGACCGTCGGCGTAACCTTTCAGCACTCCGCGAATGTCGGCCGTGTAAGGCGTTCCGCCCTTGTCGATGACTTCACCGAAAACCAGAACCTTGCCCGACCCGAACACATCTGAAGGAGCCCAGTAGAAAGCCGCCCAGTCGATGCCCAGCCGCAGATCGCTTTCCCGCTGCGCCGTAAACCCGCGAATCGAGGACCCGTCGAACGTGAGGTTGTCCCAGCTCTTCACCAGGAATTTCTTGTCGTAATCGAGCATGTGCAACCGGCCTTCGAGATCGCTGAAGAGCACAGTCACGGCCTTGATGCGCTTCTCGTCGGTCAAGTATTTAATCCGCTCTTCCTGAATCTTGTGGATGGCGACGCGGTTCTTGCGCTGCTCTTTTGCCTCCAGGTTGAGCTCTTCCAGTTCGTCGTAAGTGAGTGCCAGGAAATTCCGCAGTTCGTTGGACATGGATGTCGTTTTAGTCTCCTAAAATTAGTTCACCGATAAACGTGACGAATACAGGGAGTTGCGTGGGCTGGTAATCAACACGGAAGAATAGCTTCCGGAGCATGGCGCTGCCAATCGAAAAAGCTGATGGGAGGGATAAAAGAGATTTATCCGGGGGCCCGGTGATCGACCAGGTGATCGAGCGGCCAGATGCGGCGTAGTCACGATCACCTCGGCGCAAACACGGCAGCATTCCACTCGCTCATGGGATGTTCAGTTCCACAATCCAGGCATTTCGTCGCGGCAAAGCGAGTCGCGCAGTGGGGACAGACGCCCCCAGTTTGGAAAATGTCGAACGTCTGCCCGCACTTTCCGCACGTCCAGAATTCCCCTAGCGGCGGCGCCATCTTGCACGCCGGGCAGGCAAACCCCTCCCGACGCGGCAACTTCGCAAAACGCAACAGCGCCCGCGCGTGTTGCAGCCCGCCCCAGCAATTCATCAGCATGAAAACGGCAATGGCCCCGTACCAGATGGACTGCTCCCAGATGGCGAAAACGATGAAACCGGCTACACCTATCAAACCGAGGCTCGTGGCCACCATCAGGCTGCGCGCGCGTCCCAGCACAAACCAGAGCAGCGATCGAAGAATCTGTCCACCGTCGAGGGGATAGACGGGCAGGATGTTGAAAATCAGCAGCCCCGCATTGATGATCAAGACCGATCGCAGCAATCGATGGAGATCAGGGGCCGTCGCCGCCATTCCCGCTGACTGGCCCAGCGTCACGGCTAGGTACAAGATAGGCAGGAGCGCCACATTGACCAGCGGCCCCGCCGCGATGCTCCAGAGGGTAGCGCCGGGCCGGGGCGGCGGATCCACATAAGCCACTCCGCCAAGAGGCCACAGCACGATCTGATTCGCTCGCCCTCCCACTTGCCGGCAAGCCAGCGCGTGCCCGAACTCATGCAGCATTACGATCAAAAACAGCGCCAGATACTCGAGGACGTTCCAGGTGATCGAGGAGTAATTCCCCTTACGGCTCTGGATTTCATACACCGCCACCAGAAACCAGGAAAAATGCAGATACAAATCAATCCCAGCGAAGCGAAACAGCCGGATTGAACCTTGATGGCTGGGCATGAGCGCAGTCTACTGCATAATCACAATCGATGTAATCTTGCGCAGGCGAGCTGCTGTGGGGCGCTCACTCCTGCCCGCCAGCTCCATCCACGTCTCGAGACGCCGGAGTTCCTCGGGTTCAGGGGGCCCCATTTCTCGCCTCATTTGCGAGAAGTGGGCGGCCGCGTCCCAGCGGTAGACCTCTGACTCCGAACCCTCGTATCCCTGGTGGATTTGTGCCCGAGCCTTCAGGCTTACCCTTAGGTGCTATTGCCGATGCGCCGAAGCTCCCGCTGCCAGCTCGCGCAGCGTGCTCAGGAAGCTCGCAGCTGTCGCCGGATCGGAGAGAGCATCCAGAGTGACCGTGACGGAAAACTGCGGAGACTCGGGGCGGAAGCGCACCTGCAGCACGTCCTGCCGTTGCACCATCATTAGGGCATTGAGCTCGGAGGTGGGATCTTCCTTCCAGTGAGTGCGCGTCGTGAGAATAAGCGGGCCGGGATGGTGAACTTCCCATTCGCGCTGGTCGCGCGCGCGTCCCACGCTGCGGCTACGGGCGGACCAGCGATGGCGCACTACCTCTAAGTGGAAACTGGGCGAACCGCCCAGGTCGGCTTCAAAAGTCAGCGTTTCTTTTTGTCTGTGCCAGCAGTCCACAATCCAGTGCGCGAAGAACGGCCGGCGGAATTGCACGGTGACCCGCGCATCCTCAAAGCCGCGCGAAGGAAATTGGAGACGGGAACGAAGCCGGTAACTGCCTACCCAGCTCGAGGAGATTACACGGCCTTTGCCGGCGCATGCTGCCTGCACCCAGCGCAATGCCGCCTTGCCCTTGTGTCGATTATAGAGGATAAACGCCAGCGACCAGAGCCCCGACCACAGCACCAGGTAGCTTGCCGCGACGATAAGGTAGATCAGTAGAAGGCGTCCCACCACGCTTCCTCTGATGCCGATGGTACGACCAACGTTGCGGGGAGGGCAAGAGGCCCATTCGTGCTATCTCGATTTTTCTGTGGGAAACGGTGACCGCGGGGTTTGCGTCGCCGTCAATAGTCCATTTCCCGGGGTTCACTCCTGGGCGTCCACCTGGCTTCGCGATTATGCACGCTCCAGCCGCTACAATGTCGGGCGTGCCCTTCACCATTCGCGATTTCCGGTTGGACGATTTCGAAATCCTCTGGCATGTAGACCAGGAATGCTTTTCTCCGGGGATTTCCTATTCCCGTCCGGAATTGAAATTTTATATTCGCCGGCGGGGATCTTTCACTTTGGTGGCTGAGCAGGTGGCTAAGAAAGCGGCGGAGCAATCGGCCGGGAAAGCGTCGGGGGAGCCTGTCAAAGTCGACGCGAAGATCGCGGGCTTCATCGTGACTCAGACGGGCCGGACCGGGCACATTATCACGATCGATGTCATTGCAGCCGCGCGGCGTTCCGGAGTGGGGTCGCAATTATTGCAGGCCGCAGAGGATCGTCTGCGCACGGCCGGCAGCAGAGCCGTCGGCCTCGAAACCGCGGTGGATAATCTTTCCGCGCTCGCATTCTACAAACGCCACGGTTACAGCGTGTTCGAGACCGTGCCGCGCTATTATTCAAACGGCGTGGACGCCCTGCGGATGAAGAAAGATCTGGCGGCAGCTCCGTAGTCGGCAGCGATTTGCCTATACTGGATGCATGCAGCACCACTTCACGCGTGATTTCATCGTGAGTCAGGTCATCCCGAACGGGTTCATGAATGATGTCATCCCGAACGGCGCCGAAGGCTCGGTGCGGGACCTTACGACCTTCGCCAGCGTCAACGCTGCCAACGGGTCCATCCCGGCAGCATGCGCCTTGCTGTCGGGAGAAAAGTTCTGAGATGAAAGTTGCGATTCAAGGCGAGCGCGGTTCCTTCAGCCACGAAGCAGCGGAGAAGATGCTGCCCGGCTGCACCGTGGTCCCATGCGCGCGCTCGGCGGAAGTTTTCGACCGGATAGGCCGGGGAACTGCCGCAGCCGCGGTCATCCCCATTGAAAACACGCTCGCCGGCACCGTTGCCGAGCACGCCGATCTCCTCGTTTTACGTGACGTCTTCATCCAGGGCGAGTGCCGGCTGCGGATTGCGCACAACCTGATTGCGGCCCCCGGCGTGAAGTTGAGTGCCGTTCGCCGTGGGTTGTCGCATCCCGTGGCTCTCGATCAGTGCCGCGATTTCTTTCGCAAGCATCCGCAGATCGAGCCAGTCCCTTTCTACGATACGGCGGGCAGCGTGAAGCACGTCATCGCCGCCAAGTTGAAAGACGCGGCCGGCATTGCCGGACGCCACGCCGCGCGCGAATATTCCGGGAAAATCCTGCAGGCCGGCATTGAAGACGATAAAAGCAACTTCACCCGCTTTTTCCTGATTCGAAAGTCGAACGGGGGGTCGGGAGCGGGGGCGAGAGAACGAAAGCTGAATCGAAAAAGGGCATCGTCGGCCGTTCGTTTTGGCGGACTGATTCCTCGCGGCGCAAACAAGACTTCCATCGCCTTCAAAGTGAAAAACGTCCCCGGAGCGCTCTTCAAATCCCTCAGCGTGTTTGCCCTGCGCGACATCAGCCTGAGCAAAATCGAATCGCGCCCCATGCGCGGACGTCCCTGGGAATATGTGTTCTACGTCGATTTCCTCCGCGGCGACGACGAGCCCGCCCGCAATGCTCTCCGCCATTTGGGCGAAGTCGCCGACTTTGTGAAAGTCCTGGGAATTTATCCGGGAGACTGAGAGCGTACTTCGGATCGGCACTTCGGTCCCTCGCCGGATTCGGGAATGCCCGCACTTCAGGTCATGTTTCCGTCGATTTCGCTTGGCAAGCACCCATTATGCGCGTTAGCCTCGGCACCTCGGGTATCATGCTACCCCACGGCAATCGCACTACAATTCAGGCCTGACCGGAACTTGCCGGAAGGCGGGATGAAACCTTTCCGAGAGATTATCATCTAAACTTGAGCGAGTTACACTCAAGGAGACATATGAGCCAGCAATCACCTTCCGAGCGCGCTCCTAAGTCCAAGGAAACCAAGGAAATGCAAGATCAACGAGCTCTACCAGTGCTGCCCGTGCGGGACACGGTTCTGTTTCCCCACGCGGTTTTGCCGCTCACCGTGGGGCGGGAAAGCTCGGTCCAGCTGATTAATTCGCTGGGAGAAGATAAGACCATTATCGTCGTGGCGCAGCGCGAAGCCCGTGTGGATTCGCCACAGCCGAGCGACTTATACACGATCGGAACCTCGGCCGTAGTCCACAAAGTCGTAAAGATGCCGAACCAGAGCCTGTTCGTGTTCGCCGAAGGCCTGGAGCGGGTGCGTCTGGGGGAATTTACCCAACTGGCGCCATTTATGCGCGCCAAAGTCATCGCTGTGCCGGAGCCGCCTCCGCCGATTGTGACTTCGGAGATCGAGGCTCTGCAGCGCAACGTGCTCACGCTCTTCCAGCAGATTGTGGCGGGCTCTCCGACGCTTTCCGACGAACTTTCCACGGTGGCCATGAACATTGACGAGCCCGGCCGCCTGGTGGATTTCATCGCGTCTTCACTGCCGTCGCTTTCGACGCCCGACAAGCAGGACACGCTCGAGACCACCGACCTGCAGGTCCGCCTCGAAAAAATCAATCAGCACCTGGCCAAGGAGCTGGAAGTCCAGCAACTCCGCAACAAGATTCAAAGCGAAGTGCAGGATCGCGTGCAGCAAACCCAGCGCGAATATTACCTGCGCGAGCAGATGAAGGCTATCCAGAAAGAACTGGGCGAGCAGGATGAAGGTCAGCGCGACGTTGAAGACCTGAAGAAAAAGATCGAAGAAGCCGGCATGCCCGACGACGTGAAGAAAGAAGCCCTGAAAGAATTAGGCCGGCTTTCGCGCATGTCGCCCATGGCGGCCGATTATTCGCTCACGCGCAACTACATCGAATGGCTGGCGGTTCTGCCCTGGGCCAAGACTTCGGGCGGAGAAATCGAAATCCCCAAGGCCAAGGAGATTCTCGACGCCGACCACTACGACCTCGAGAAAGTAAAAGACCGCATTCTCGACTATCTCTCCGTGCGCCGGTTGAAACCGAACATGAAGGGCCCGATATTGTGCTTCGTCGGACCTCCCGGCGTCGGCAAAACTTCGCTGGGCAAATCGATCGCGCGCGCCCTGGGACGCAAGTTCGTGCGCCTCTCCCTCGGCGGTGTGCACGATGAAGCGGAAATCCGCGGACATCGCCGCACCTACATCGGCGCTTTGCCGGGACAGATCATCCAGGGAATTCGCCGCGCGGAAACTAAAGATCCGGTTTTCATGCTCGACGAAATCGACAAGGTCGGACGCGACTTCCGCGGCGATCCCGCTTCGGCGTTGCTCGAAGCGCTCGATCCCGAGCAGAATTCCAGCTTCCGCGACAACTATCTCGACGTAACGTTCGACTTATCGAAAGTGCTCTTCATCACCACCGCGAACATGCTCGATCCCATTGCCGAGCCGTTGCGCGACCGCATGGAGATCATCGAACTGCAGGGCTACAGCGAAGAAGAAAAAGTTCACATTTCGTTCCGCTATTTGATTCCGCGCCAGATCGACGAAAACGGAATCACGGCCGAGCAGATCGAATTTCCCGAAGAGTCGGTGCGTTACGTGATTCGCCACTACACCCGGGAAGCGGGCGTGCGCAATCTGGAACGCACCATCGGCACCATCTGCCGCAAACAGGCGCGGCGTTTGGCCGAAGGCAAGCCTGAGAAACTGGTGGTCTCGAAGGAAATCATTCAGGAATTTCTCGGTGGCATCAAGATTCGCACCGAAGGGGAAATCGAAGAACGCACGCAGCGGCCCGGCGTGGCCGTGGGCCTGGCCTGGACTCCGTCTGGCGGCGACGTGTTGTTCGTCGAAGCCAGCCGCATGCGCGGCAAAGGCGGCTTCACCATCACCGGCCAGATTCAGGACGTAATGCGCGAGTCGATGCAGGCAGCGCACAGCTGGGTACGTTCCAACGCGGAACGGTTGGGATTGGACGAAGACTTTTTCGCCAACCACGACATTCACATTCACGTTCCCGCCGGCGCCATTCCGAAAGATGGCCCATCCGCCGGAGTCACGATTGTGACCGCGCTGGTGTCGCTGCTCTCCGGACGCCGCATCCGTCCCTTCACCGCGATGACCGGCGAAATCACGCTCAGCGGAAATGTGCTTCCGGTCGGCGGCATCAAGGAAAAAGTTCTGGCCGCAAAACGCGCGGGCGTTCGCGACGTCATCATGCCCGCGGAAAACAAGATGAACGTGGAGGAAGATCTCACTCCCGAGCAGATTGAGAACCTCACCGTTCATTACGTGAAAACCATCGACGAGGCGCTGCACGTGCTGATTCCAATCGTGGAAGAGGGAACCCCAGAGACTCAGATTGTGCCTCCGGAAGGCTCGAAAGCGCTGGGCAAAACGGTTCCGCCGGTAAGCGAACCTCAGCCTGTTCCCGCTGGATTTCACGCATGAGTCTGTTTAACTAAGCCCGAAGCAGTTCGTAGTAGTTCGGAAATGACGGCCGGTTCCTGAAAACGGGACCGGCCATTTTTTTGTTTCCCCTCTGGAAGCAAGAAACAACACCAACCAATTCTCCTGTGTTTGCTGTAGTTCGGTAACTCGCGGCGGTAAAACGCCGCACCGTGCTCGCTGCAGATCGTCGACATCTCATCGCAGATAATCCACATCTTACTTGCCGCTCGCGAGGGGGCCGAACAATGGGAGAGTTGATGCGCCGCGTTGCCGTTCTCAGTCTGCTTTTCGCAAGCGCCGGCTTCGCCTGCGGACAAATCCCAGACTCGGGTCAGCCCGATAACCCGCCCGATGCGCCTTCGTCCTCGTCGAGAGCCAGATTTAACGCGGAGCCAACCGTTGGCATCGGCGTGAAGGCGTCGCTACTGGGTGGAGGCCTAGAAGTTGCAGGGCGCGTGACCCATCGCACCAATGTGCGCGCCGGGTTCAATTATTTCAGCTATCGCCGCGGCTTTACCAAAGACCGCATTGCCTACAACGGTCAACTGGAATTCAAAACGGTGGAAGCTCACTTCGATGTTTTTCCATTCGATGGAGGGTTTCATGTGAGCCCGGGGCTGCTCGCCTACATCGGCTCCCCCATCACGGCGGCCGCCGCCGTAGGCGGAGGGCAAAGCTTCACGCTCGGCGGCACAACCTACTACAGTGACACCGCTACACCGGTTACGGGAAATGGGAAAATTAATTTCAACCGGGTTTCGCCGATGGCGACGATTGGGTGGGGCAACCTGGTCCCGCGCAGCCACCGTCACTTCAGCGTTCCAGTCGAGCTCGGCGTGGTTTTCCAGGGATCGCCGAAAGCCAATTTGAACCTGGTGGGCAATGTTTGCGACTCTCCGGGCGTCAACTGCCGGAGTATCGCGTCCGACCCCACGGTGCAAAGCAACATCCTCGCCGAGCAGTCGAGGGTGACTAACAGTATGTCGTTCTTCAAGTTCTATCCGGTGATTTCGGTGGGCTTCGGGTACAGCTTCTGATTTGCGAGCTTCTGATTTGCACCGATGCCCAACGTCTCCGGCGCCTGCGGGCGAGGCCAAACTACTGGCCTTCGAACCGCGAGCTTCGCACCCACTCGGCGACCAGTGAAGCCAGAACCACAAAAAGTGTCGTCCAAGTGATGTAGAGGACTTCCTGTTCGATTTGCTGGTGAAGCGTTTCGCTGTATCCAACGCCCCACGAGCGCAATGCCTGATCTAGAAAAACGTGCACCCCTTGGGTTGCTTTGGACAGAAGGCTCCCATCATTGCGAAGGCCGCTTAAAGTGAAGCCACTCAGCAGGCCGGTCACGCCCGCCTGAAATCTTTCGCTCGCCTTCGCGACCGCGATCACCGAAAAGAGCATCCCGTTCACAACGCCCGCCAACAGGGAACACGGTAAACAGTAGGCAACGTGCAGGCCCAGGTAAACCAATGCCACGTTAATCACCACCCACAAGCCGCCCATCAGCGGCACCCACATCACGTGCGAGGAAGATGCCAGAGGCCCGCCAACGGTGATGGCGCGATCCGCGGAGACCGACATATTGACCGGCATAGATACCTCCTGTAAAACGCATGCTGCAAAATGCACGGTGCAAAACTCACAGTGCAACTCACAAAGAATGGTGATGGCGAGCGCGCATTCGTTGCAGTCCCTCCCCGTACGGTCTACGCGATACACTCGATTGACGACTCCCATGCGAGTGCGCGTCTTTTTTTTCGGCATGCTGAAGGATCTGGCCGGCAAGTCCAGTGACTTGTTGGAGTTGCCGGAGTCGGCTTCCGTTGCGGATGTGCTGGCGCACTACCAGGCGCACCTACCCCGGCTCAAGGATTTGCTTCCGTCGCTGGCCGTAGCGGTAAACCAGCACTACGCCGGTTCGGAGACCAAGCTGAACCCTGACGACGAGGTCGCGTTGCTACCGCCGGTCAGCGGAGGATCTGGCGAGGCCCCGGGCGGGACGCTTGCCGGACAGCCGGCGGGAAGCCGGCGCTACGCGTCGATAGTCCGCGGGGCCATTGACACACAGCAGGTTCTGGCCAACCTCAAGCGCAGCGAAGATGGCGCTGCAGTACTGTTCGAAGGCGTGGTGCGCAACCAGACTCGCGGGCGCAGGACGCTCTATCTCGACTACGAGGCCTACGAGGAAATGGCCCTCCGGCAAATGGAAGCGCTGGCCGAGCAGTCGCTGAAGCAGTTCGCGATTCGCGACGTAGCCCTGGTTCACCGGCTGGGGCGGCTGGAGATCGGCGAGACAAGTGTGCTGGTGGCTGTGGCGTCCGCCCATCGCGCGGCGGCCTTTGACGCCTGCCGCTGGCTCATCGACACCCTCAAACGCACCGTTCCCATCTGGAAGAAGGAATATTTCGAAGATGGCGCGGTTTGGGCCGATGGCGAATCTTTTCCGGCGGAAATTCCCCGCCTAAATCCCCCTGGCTAAGAAACCCCTTCCGACTGGGTACGCATCCAACCTGAAAGGGCAAATAATTCGCTTCATAATTGGGCCTTCTGCAAATTGGGGCAGGTATAATCTCCGTCAATCGTGCCCGTAAATCGTGTCCCGTAAATCATGAGAAGATCCGCTTTCCTGGCTCAAACGATTCTGGGCGTGCTGGTTTTGACCTGTGCCGGTTTGGCACAGCAACCCCCTACCCATTCCGACCCTGCCGAGACGCTGAAGGTCGACGTAAAACTGGTCAACGTGTTCGTTACCGTCACCGACGCCCACAGCGCTCCGGTGGGCGGGCTCACGAAAGAAAACTTCAGTCTGCTGGAAGACGGTCAACCACAGAACATTTCCATTTTCGAGAAACAGTCGGCGGCGCCGCTCTCGATTGCGCTGGCCGTCGATACCAGCCTGAGCACGCGTCACGACCTGCCGCTCGAGCAGGCATCCGCCAAACGATTTGCGCATACCATTCTGCGTCCGGTGGACGCGCTTTCGGTTTACGGGTTCAACGAAGATGTGCGCGAATCAATCGGCTTTACCGCTGACTTGAAGCGCATTGACGAAGGCATCGATCACATCCGCCTGGGCGCCGCGACCGCGCTCTATGACGCGATTTATTTAGTTTCGCGCGCGCTCGACCGCCGCCAGGGACGCAAGGTCATTGTCCTGATCACCGATGGCGGAGACACGATCAGCAAAATAAATTACAAAGAAGCGGTCCGCGCGGCGCAGGAGGCGGAAGCCACGGTTTACAGCATCATCGTGGTCCCCATCGAAAACAGCGCCGGGCGCGAAACCGGAGGCGAGCACGCCCTCATCCAGCTCTCCGAGGATACCGGTGGCAAATATTATTACGCGACTTCTATAGCGCAGCTCGACGACGCCTTCGAGAAGATCAGCGATGAACTGCGCACACAATATTTGCTGGCCTACTATCCCATTCACCGGACATCTTTTTCCGATTTTCGCCGCATCCAGATCAATGTAATGGGCCGGCCCGAGGCCTCGGCTTACCACGTCCGCAATCGTGCCGGCTATTACACCGTGAAATCGGACTTCTGAACCGGCTGATCTTAACGGGCCTGATCTTAACTGGCTCGGTCAGGGAACGTCTTTCGTTGCGAAGCTGGTCAGTTTGGTAGAAGAATCATCCACCACGAAGGGCGCAAAGTATCACGAAGGGTTGCGCGGGTAAGATTTCCTTTGTGTGACTATGTGTCCTTGGTGGTAGATGCCATCCAATGCCTTCATCACCGGCGGTTGACACAGATAGCGGATATGCAGATATATTGGCAATACCTGATTCACAGCGCAGAAGCGGTTCGCGAATTGCTGTTTTCCTGCCCAATGCATCATTCAGGATCGCGAGAAGATTCAATCGCGAGAAGACAATAGAGTTTGTGTCTGCAGATTATGAGGCGGATTGTGAGTTCGTAAGCTGAGATTTTGTCTGACCGTGACCTGACGATTCTCGGTTTCCGTTTCACGATGATCCGCGGAAGAAATCTGAAATCTGGGATAAAGTTTGCAAAGGAAGGTGAACATGTTGTTCGATGCCAAATCCGCCCGCTCCTGCGCGGGGCGCTCCCACGCCGGGCCAATCCCGAAGACGCTTTTCGTGATGCTTTGTGTGCTGGCCTGCTCTGCGCTGATGCTGGCTCAAACCACGATTTCCACGGGAAGCATTCAGGGCGTAGTCACTGACCCAACCGGCGCGGTGGTGAGCGGGGCGAAGATTTCCATCAACAACAAGGCCACGGGACGCGTAATCACCAGCACGACTACCTCGGCCGGCACCTACGGATCGGGTGCGCTGATTCCCGGGGATTACACGTTAAGAGTGGAGGCACAGGGATTCAGCACTTCGGAACTTGCCGTCATCGTGCAGGTCGGCGTGACCTCGACTGGAAACATCAAGTTACACGTTGGCCAGGCGGCGCAAATCGTGGAAGTGCAGAGCAGCGAAGTCACCGTCAACACCGAGCAGGCCACTGTGCAGGGAGTTCTTACCACGGAGCAGATCGAAAACCTGCCCATCAATGGACGAAACTTCCTCGACCTGGCCCAACTGGAGCCGGGAGTGCAGATCCAGGACGGCGGAAATTTTGACCCCACCAAGAACGGATTTTCTTCCATTTCTTTCGGCGGCCGTTTCGGGCGAACGGCCCGGATCGAAGTCGACGGCCTCGACATCAGCGACGAAACCGTTGGCACCACCACGCAGAATGTCCCCGAAGGCGCAATTCAGGAGTTTCAGATTCAGCAGTCCTCTCTCGATCTTTCCACCGAGCTCACATCTTCAGGATCAGTCAACGTAACCACCCGGTCCGGCACCAATGCCTACCACGGGGCAGGCTACTACTTTTTCCGCGATCAAACTCTGGACGCCGATCTGCCCGGCGGCAGCGACAATCCTTTTCAGCGCAATCAATTTGGCGGCAGCTTTGGCGGAGCGCTTCTGAAAGACAAGCTATTTTTCTTCGTGGATGGAGAACGGACCAAGCAGGACCTGCAAAACCCCGTGCTGCCGGGCGGCGCGTTCGCCAACGACACCGGAAGCTACAGCTCGCCCTTCCGCGAGGTGGAAGCCCTCGGAAAGATCGATTGGCAGATCAACAGCAAGTACCATTTTTTCTATCGCTTCTCCTACGATCAGAACCACAGCGTGCTGGCGTTCATTCCCAACAGCTTCCAGCCCTTCGGCAATGTCAATCACACGCCTGACCACGCCATGGGTCTGGACTTCAGCACGGGAAGTTATACGCACAGCATTCGTTTCGGCTACATGAAATTCCGCAACGGAATTGTCGACGCGGTTGCCGGGTCGAGTCTTGCTTCGAACCCGGTCTTTGATCCGGCGCCGGGACTCGAGCTAGCCATCGGCAACGATCCGGACTGTCTGACCGCCGGGGCGGACGATTTCTGTTCCGGGCCGAACTTCCTGGCGCCGCAGCAGACCTACCAGACCGATCACCAGATCAAATACGACGGAAGTAAAGCTCTTGGTGCGCACATTTTTCGCTACGGCGGCGGATTCAATCATATTTCCGGCGGCGGATTTGCCAGTTTTCTCGCTCTTGCTCCCGCTGTGGGGGCTGGGATCGGGGATTGCCCCCCCTTATCACCATGCTCGGGCATGGCGGGCGGAGCGGCTAATCCCCTCAACTATCCCGCCAACACGGTGCAGCTGGGCAACGGACAGGGCTATGACTCAGAAATACCGGCCTTCGGCTTTCCTGCGGGCGGCAGCGGCCCCGACAACCGCATTTCGGCATATTTCGGAGACTCCTGGAAGGTCAAACCCAATCTCACCTTATCGTATGGGATTCGTTACGTCCGGGACTCCGGCCGCACCGACGGCGATCTAGGTCCGATCTCGGCTTTGAATCAGTTCAACAATCAGTTCTATTCGAGCCTGGGCAATCGAGTGAATCAGCCCAATCTCAACTTCGCGCCGCAATTAGGTATTGCCTATGATCCTTCGAGCAACGGCAAGACGGTGATTCGCGCAGGCATCGGCCTTTTCTACGAGAACTCGATCTGGAATAACATCGAATTCGACCGGCCCGCACGATTGCAGACGGGACTGTTCCTCGCAGATCCGACGGTGTGCTCCAACGGACAGCCCAATCCGAGTTTCACTCTGCCCGACGGGACCACGCCGAATCTTTCCTTTTGCGGCCAACCCATCGGACAGTCCGCCTCAGCGATCACCGCATTGCAGGCTCAGTATCAGGCAGCCACGGCCTCCGTCGGCGCAAAGGCTCCTAACCCGTCGTTTATAGGAACAGCCCTGTCGGACGGGTTAGACGCGACGGGTACGGATCTGCTGGCGCCCACTTATGTCAGCCCGCGCTCCCTGCAAATGAACCTCGGCATCCAGCGTGAACTTCGTCCGGGAATGGTTTTCACGGTGGACTATCTGCGCAATATTGAGACTCACACCCTGCTCGCAGTTGATACAAACCACGTCGGTGACTATCGCTTCCCAGCCATGAACTTCACCGGAGTAGTGACTGCGGCCATACAAGCGACGGTGGCGAATAACCTGGGATCGGCAAATGCGGGTTGTGCTTCCCTGAATGCAGGACCGGCCATGGTCAACTGCTACATCGCCCATGCCAACAAAACCTATTCGCCGGCGGGCGGCGGCGGACCGGATCCCTACGGCGGCAGCATCGCGGACTTTGCCTCGAACGGCCTTGATTCCGGCTATTCGCTCTGCAGCGGAGGGCCCTGTCCCAACGCCGCTTTTCCAGGCATCAACCCGCTGATTGGCGCCAACCAGATGCTGTTCCCCATCGGTTACGCGAAAAATAACGCGTTACAAATGTCGCTCAAACAGCACCTGAAAAATCCGTTCCCGGGCATTTCAAACTTTGACCTGCAAGTGTCTTATCAGTTGCAGCGCTATGTCGCCGCAGCGCAGGATAACGACTTCGTCACCATCGCCAGCGACTTCAACAACCCGCAACGCTATCTGGGGCCGAATGGGCTCGACCGCAAGAGCCAGATATCTTTCGGTGGCACTGTGGAGCTGCCCCTCCACTTCCGGGTCGGCATGATCGGACATTTCTACAGCCCGCTGCCCGTGACGCTCACCTTGAGCCCCACCGGAGGCCCGGGCGGCATCTTCGTGACGGATGTGACCGGCGACGGCACCGGCGATGGCAGTTTTGCCTCCAACGGGGGCCTCGGTGACGTTCTGCCGGGAACCAACATCGGTTCATTCGGGCATGGCATCAACCAGGACAACATCAACCAGGCGATCAACAAGTACAACCACATCGATGCCTCCCAGCCAACTCCGGCGGGTCAGGTGCTGATCAACAGCAACCTGTTCGGCGTGAATGCGACACAAAGCCTGTCGAACCTGCAGTCCCTGCAAGGAGTGCAGCAGCCCATCCCGACTGCTCCCTACGACGAAGCCGGCATGGGCTGGTTGCGCGCCTTCGACATTAGTGTGAACTGGGTCTACAAGCTCAAGGATCGGTTCACGGTGCAGCCCGGTATTTCGTTTTTCAATGTGGCGAATTTCGCTAACTTCGACGGACCTGCCAACCCGTTGAGCGGAGTCCTGAACGGAAGTTGCGGATCGCTTAACGGCACCGGCTTCGGCATCTGCCCTACTCGGGGTCAGCAAAGCAGCAATCGGCTGGGCCTGGGCTCAGGCGTTTTCGCGCTAGGCTCTCCGCGAGTAATGGAGTTTTCGTTGAAGTTCAGCTTCTAGCGGGCCTATGGACAGCCGCCTCGGCTGTCCACCGAACGTAACGAGGGGCGTGTGCGGCGTGGAAAAGTTCGGTCCCCGCAGCCTAAGGATTCAACTCGCTGCGCAAGCGCTTCGAGAGCCTCTCAATCTGCTTCAGCTTCAGCAGAACATCCCTGGGCAGCATGCCCTTCCTGATGCTCTCCACGTCGGTAGGAATCGTCTGCGCGGTTCGCGCCAACTCGGCCGCATCTCTCCGTACTTCGATCAAATCGATCCGGCCACCGGCGGGCGCCGTCGCAGGTTCCGGAGGAGGTACCAGAGGGGTTTGCTGCGAGGCCGGAGGTTGCGGCATCCCCTTGGTCGAGGCCTGCGCCTTTGCCGATCGGGAACAAAGCAACAGGGTGGCCAGGAAGGCAACGAAAATAACATTCTTCACGGCGAACCTCCTACCAGAAGCACGATCTGCGAGCAGCACGATTTCGCACGCCATTTTACTCCTGCTTTGCGCTCGTTGAGTGGCGGCATCGCCGTCTTCCCGCTTGTGTACAATGTCAGCCATGCCTTTCCGTACGCAGCCGGGCAATCCCAACGCCGCCAATCGCGGACGCACTCCACCTCCGGAAGATACTTTTGAAGAAGCTGCCTTCCTCAAGTCTTTAGGCGAGAAACAGAAGCCGGTGTCGGTAAAACTGCTGGACGGGCAAACATTCCGCGGCTGGATTGAGTATTACGACAAGCACATGATCCGGCTCACCCGCGAGGGCGCCCCCAACCTGTTCATCTTCAAACACGAGATCATGTACATTGCCGAAGACGGCGGGAAGCGGAAATGAAGCGGGCTTCCGGCGGAAGATTGTGAACGCCGCTTCAGACAAGTCAGATTTCAGATTGCAGATTCTAGATTGAAAATCTGAGATCTGAAATCCGAGATCTGCGTCGAAATCGCCTTCTCGAATATTACATGGATTAGTTCAACGAAGATGCCATCTAGCTCCCTGCGTCGCGACAACTTCCTCCCCGCCATGTCGGCCATCGCCCGCGAGGCGGGCGCGCTGCTGATGCATTATTTTCAGAAGCATATCAAGATCGAATACAAGGGCGACGCCGATCTGGTCACAGCGGCCGACCGCGCTTCCGAAGCGCTGATTCGTGAACGCATCCAGCAGCAGTTTCCCGGGCACGATGTGCTGGGCGAAGAACAGGGATTGAACGACCAGGGCAGCGACTACCGCTGGTATGTCGATCCCCTCGACGGCACCACAAACTTCGCTCACGGCTACCCGGTTTTCTGCGTGTCGATAGCGCTGGAGTATCGAGAATCACAGAAGCAAGCCGAGCGCATCGCGGGTGTGGTTTACGACCCCACGCGCGACGAGCTTTTTTCCGCGGAGCAGGGCAGAGGAGCGCATCTGAACGGCGCGCCCATGCAAGTTTCGCAAACTGCAAGTTTGAAGGAGAGTCTGCTAGCCACCGGATTTCCCAGTCAAAAGCGGCACAAGAATCCGAACATTCACTTCTATCATCAGATCACGCTGCGTACCCACGGCGTGCGGCGCGCCGGATCGGCGGCGCTCGATCTGTGCAACGTGGCCAGCGGACGTTTTGACGGCTTCTGGGAATTCAGTCTCAATCCCTGGGACACGGCCGCCGGCGTTCTCATCGTGGAGGAAGCGGGTGGCACAGTGAGCCGCTTCGACGGTTCTCCGTTCGAAATCGACAGCCGTGAGACCCTGGCTTCGAATAAATTGCTCCACCCGGCGCTGGTGCACGAGTTCAAAGAAATCTTCGCTGGCCGCGGACTCGATCCGCTGCCAAGCCCCCTCGATTACAAGAAATGAACCGGAGCCGCGGAAGCCGCGTAGCTCACGGAGGTAGGAGTGTGATGCCTGCGAAAATCGCGCCGCTAGCTATTGTGGCAATCATCCTGCTGGGTTCGGCAGTGCTCGTCGGCGGTTCGGCCGGCTCATCGGCGGCCGCTCCCGACGCGGTGTATGTGCAATCGTTTGAGAAGTGGCAGGCGGAACAGATCGACGACCTGAAGCAGAACTGGCTGCCCCTGGCCGGGCTCTACTGGCTGAAGCCGGGAGCGAATAGTTTTGGCGCTGCACCTGACAACGCTGTCGTCTTTCCGAAAGGGCCGCGGCATGCCGGAGAATTTGATCTCGAGGGTAGAGACGTCATCATCAAGCCTCTTCCGGACACTCACGCTACGATAGCGGACAAGCCGGTTACCGCGGTGAAGCTGGATCCCGACGTTTCCGGTCACGCATCGCTGGTGGAGATGGGTACGCTGCAGTTTCACGTGATCGTGCGCGGCGAACGCGTTGGGATTCGCCTCAAAGACACTGAGAGCCCCTCGCTGCGCAGCTTTCACGGACTGATATTTTATCCCCTGGACATGAATTACCGGGTCACGGCGAGCTGGGTTCCGGCCGAGGACAAGAGGACGATTGATATTCCCAATGTGCTGGGCGATGTTACTTCGACGCCGGTGTTGGGCACAGCAGCGTTCAAGATAAACGGACAGGAACTGCAACTCATCGACTTGGGGGGCAATCCTTCAAAAGGCCTTTTCTTCGTTTTCAATGATCTGACGGCGAAGGGCGATACGTACCCAGGCGGACGATTTCTCGAGACCGAACCCGTCGTGAACGGGACCGTGGTGCTTGACTTCAACCGGGCACACAACCCGCCGTGCGCGGTAACTCCCTATGCCACTTGTCCGTTGGCCCCAAAGGAAAACCGGCTGGCAGTGGCGATCCCTGCCGGCGAAAAGTTCGACAAGGCAGCGCACGGGCACCACTAACGCCGTTCACGTTCCTTCCGCGGCGTTACAATAGCTGGGGACACGCCGAAGTTGCTTTCGACTTGTCCCTCTATTTCTAACCCTCGCAGGTTCAATGTGATCGAATCACTCCTCACCCGTAAGATTGAAAAGCGCCCCGACAAAGTCACACTGCAGGGTCGCATTCTTTTTCTCACCGAAGATCCGGAACTCATCCGGAAGCAGCTCGCAGGCGAAGACCTGCCCTGGGACACGAACAATCCCGCCGCGAATCCCAAACTGCGCGACGACATCTCCACCGATGAAATCACCCCCGCACACTACTGTTTCTATTTCGACGAAACTCTCGGCGAAATTCCTTATCTCGGCCTGAAATGCGGCAGCCTGACGCCCATTGGCCGGGGCGACGTGAAGCGCGGCGGATTCGTCTGCGCGGTCAGCGGCAAGCGTCGCGGCAAGGGCTCGAGCCGCGAGCAGTCGCCCTACGCAGAAATGTGCGCCGGCATTAGCGTGGTAATCGCCGAGAACATCGAACGCATCTACAAACAGAATTGCCAGAACTTGGGCCTGCTGACTTCGACCAACTTCTCGCTGATCGATCGCATTCGCGGCGGGGAGGAAATCGCGCTGAGCGAATTCACCGCTGGCGAAGATGAAATTACGCGCCAGGTAATCGAATACGGCGGACTGTTTCCGTTTAACGTGGCGAGGATGCAGGGGAAAGTGTTTCTCCCGCCCATCGCGACCGCGAGCACACGCCCGATGACGGTTGCCGAAAAGATTTTCGCCCGCCACATGATCCAACCCACAAACCATGGAGAGACGGACGCCCCCATCCGTCCCGAGCGCAGTTCGGCGGCCGTAGGCGTCCCTTCCGTCAAGCCTGGAGACACCGGCTTCGCCCGCGCCGATCTCCGCTTCAGCCACGAATACGTCACGCCCATGGCGGCAATCTTTTTCGAACGCTACGTCGGCAAAGATGCCAAGGTGAACGACGCATCCAGCATCATTTTCTTTCGCGACCACCTGACGTTTCTCGACGAAGTAATCTCCGAGGAGAAAAAGAAACTCGGCCTGCTTGACCTGGCCACGCAACTCAAACTCAAGCAGCAGGATTTCGCCGCCAAGCAGGGAATCAAGCTGCACGGAGAATTAAAAGACCGCAAAGGTTCGGAAGGCATTTGCCATTCCATTGTGCTCGAGAGCTACGCGCTGCCGGGGCAGTTAAATATCGGCTCCGACTCGCACACGCCGCATGTGGGCGCAATCGGCTGCGTGGCCTTCGGCATCGGCACGACCGACGTCTTCAATTCCTGGATCACGAAAGACGTACGCGTGAAAGTCCCGGAGTCGGTGAAGATCGTAATCCGCGGCCGCAAGCACGCCAACGTCACCGCCAAAGATTTCATTCTGAAAATTCTCAGCCTCGACTACGTGCGCAGCGGCAAGGCTCTCGCGAAAGTAATGGAATACGCGGGAGAAGCTATCGAAGATCTCAGCGTCGACGAACGCGCCACCATGACCAACATGGCTGCCGAGATTGGCGGCTTCACCGGCATCGTCGCGCCCGACAAAAAAGCTGTCGACTTCCTGGTCGAGCGCCGCAACATGGACCGCAAAAAAGCCGAAGCCATGATCGAAGGCCTCTACAGCGACAAAGGCGCGCAGTATGCTCACGTGATCGAACTCGACGCCGCCGAAATCACGCCGATGGTCGCGACCCCCGGCGATCCCGGGAACGGAAAATATATTCGCGAGCTGCATACGCCCGTCCCGGTCGAGATCGCTTACGGTGGCACCTGCACCGCGGGTAAGAATGAAGACATGGACATGTACGCCGCGGTGTTGGCCGATGCGCTCAAGCAGGGCAAGCGCATCGCTGATTCCGTACAGTTCTACATCCAGTTCGGCTCGCAGGAGACCCGTGAATACTGCATAAGACGCGGATATCTGGAAGTTTTTCAGAAAGCCGGCGCCATC
>Ga0181537_10001733_pt1 | contig 19789 bp, 20 predicted proteins | sample PEATcosm2014_Bin_39_FD_119765 | JGI IMG/M metagenome (GOLD analysis project Ga0181537, IMG submission 119765) | Peatland microbial communities from MTU Mesocosm Facility, Houghton, MI, USA - PEATcosm2014_Bin23_10_metaG | ecosystem: Environmental > Terrestrial > Soil > Wetlands > Peat | place... | reverse complement strand
GACCCATGTCTATTTATGTCCTTCAGCGGCAAATCTTCAGCCCAAAACGCTGGGGAGTTCCTGCAAGATTACCTCCTTCCACCCAGGCTCGCCAGAATCTGACTCGCACTTTCAATTACACCCTGAAGAATCATGCGCCACCCGTCGCGTTGCTATTCAGCGCGAGACCGCGCTAAGATATTACGTACACATCTTCCCCGGCTTTTATCCCAGTAATCTTCAGTAAAGGACCCCACGGGCAAGGAGTGTGCGAACCCCGGGCGTCGCGCAGACATGCGTGTGCGTGGAATCTTGTGACGGAGCTGGCAGTGAAAAGAGGCAGAACCGCGGTGATCGTGGGTGCCCAGTGGGGCGACGAAGGCAAGGGGAAGATCGTCGACGTGTTGTCGGAGAGCTTCTCGGTTGTCGCCCGTTACGCCGGCGGACACAACGCCGGCCACACGGTCATCATTAGCGGCAAAAAATTCGTGCTGCAGCTGGTTCCCTGCGGCGTGCTTCGCGCCGGCTGCTGCAGCGTGATCGGCAACGGCGTGGTGCTCGATCCGCTGGCCTTTCTGAAAGAGGTGGACGCGCTTCGCCAGGTCGGCGTCAAAGTGGACGGAAGTCTTTTCGTTTCGAATCGCGCCCACGTAATCCTGCCTTACCACCGCATGATCGAGCTCGCCGCGGAGAACGCGCCCGGCCGGGTGAAGATCGGCACCACATCGCGCGGGATTGGCCCCGCCTATGAAGACAAGATGGGCCGCCGCGGCCTTCGTGTGGCCGATCTTTTCGATCTGCAGCTGCTCAAGAAACATATCGAGAACGCGGTGCGGGAAAAGAACATGATCGCGCACGCGCTGTTTAACACCGAGCCGCTCGATGCCGACAAGATGTATACCGAATATGCCCAGGCGGCCGAAAGAATCGCGCCTTTCGTGTGCGACACCGCCGTCCTCCTCAACCACGCGCTAAAAGACGGCCACTCCGTTCTGTTCGAGGGCGCGCAGGGCACCATGCTCGATATCGATCATGGCACCTATCCCTTCGTGACGTCTTCGAGCGCCACCTCCGGCGGCGCAGTGATCGGAACCGGCGTGGCGCCGAACGCCATCGATTCAGTCATCGGACTCACCAAAGCCTATTGCACACGCGTGGGCGAAGGTCCGTTTCCGACCGAGGAAAAGGGCGAAGCCGGAGAGCTGTTGCGAAAGCGGGGCAACGAATATGGCGCGGTTACCGGACGTCCCCGCCGCACTGGCTGGCTCGATTTGCCGCTCTTGCGCTACGCCGGCATGATCAACGGCATCTCTTGGCTGGTGATTACCAAACTCGATATTCTCGACGAACTGGCTGAGATTCCGGTTTGTGTGGGTTACAAAATCAACGGCAAGAAAACCGACGAAGCGCCCGCCCAGGCCACCGGAGGCTACGAAAAAATCGAGTGTATCTACGAGAAAATACCCGGCTGGCAGACTTCGACCGCCGGCATCACCGAGTTTGAAAAGCTGCCCAAACGCGCCCGCGACTACATGGGGTTCGTGGAGAAAGAAACCGGAGCCGCTGTGGGGATGATCTCAACCGGACCCGACCGCGACCACACCATCATTGTGGACCCCTTCGCAGCGGAGTTGAAGACCGCCGCCAAGAAAGCCTAGAATTGCCTCCCCGAACAACCCGGGGGCAAAGCGAAAAGCGGTAAGGAGCGGAAGATGGTGGTTCTGGCAGTCACCTGGATGGCGAAAGTAGGGCGCGAGACCGAAGTGGCGGCGCTGTTTCAAAAGCTCACCGAACAATCGCGTCAGGAACCCGGCTGCGCGATGTACCAGGTGCACCGGCACAAAACCGAACCGCGCCGCTTCTTTATCTACGAGCAGTACCAAGACGACGCCGCGCTCGAAGCTCACCGCAACGCCCCACACTTTCTGCAATTCGCCCGCAAAGATCTCCCCAAGATTGCCGAGCGCGTAGAAGGCCATCTCTTCGAACCGCTTGGTTAGTTCGTGTGGGAGGGAGAAGGTTATGGGGAAGAAAGGTTGTGCGGGAGCGGGCGACTCGCCTGCGCTTCGGACACGCAAACCTACAAACGCCCACTCCCGGTGTGTTAACTGAGAACCGAGAACTCACTTCGCCAGTTCGTATCCGGCAAAGAAAAAGCTCAGCTCGAATCGCGCCGTATCCTCAGCATCGGATCCGTGAATCGCATTATGTTCGATGCTGGTCGCCCATTTCTTCCGGATGGTGCCCTCTTCGGCGTTCGCCGGATTCGTGGCTCCCATGAGCTTGCGCAGATCGGCGATGGCATTTTCTTTTTCCAGCGCCAAAGCCACCACCGGCCCGCTCGACATGAAGTCGGTGAGCGAGTTATAAAACGGCCGGCTCGCATGCACGGCATAAAACTGTTCCGCCTGATGCTTGGAAATTTCAAGCATCTTCATCGCGAGAATGCGGAACCCGTTCTTCTCGAATTGTTCAATGATGTCGCCGACCCCATTGCTGCGGACGGCGTCCGGTTTCACGATGGTAAGAGTGCGTTGCAGTGTCTTCATAAGTTTGTGATTTAGGTCTGTAGTTCGTTATTCCTCATCTCAATCTGTTTAGCCATTTGGCTAGAATCATCGCCGAAGCCCCAGGGGCCAAGAAGCCTGGCTCCGTTCAGAGCAACTGACACCCGACCCCTACCCCCAGGTCACTGTTCCTAAACCTTCACTCCCAGCGCTGCCGCCAGAGTTTCCCCAATATCCGCCGGCGACTTCGCCACCCGGATCCCAGCCGCTTCCAAAGCTGCGATTTTCTCCGCCGCAGTCCCCTTACCACCAGAGATGATCGCGCCCGCGTGCCCCATGCGCCGTCCTGGAGGCGCCGTCTGTCCCGCGATGAATCCCACCACCGGCTTCTTCATGTGAGTCTTCACAAACTGCGCGGCAGTTTCTTCGGCATTGCCGCCGATTTCGCCAATCATGATCACGGCCTCGGTCTCGGGATCGCGATTGAACAGGTCCAGCGCATCCACAAAATTAGTCCCGATGATGGGATCACCGCCAATGCCAATCGCTGTCGACTGCCCGATCCCGCGCTGCGTGAGCTGATGCACCGCTTCGTAAGTCAGGGTGCCGGACCGCGAAACAATGCCTATCGAGCCTTCCTTGTGAATCGAAGCCGGCATGATCCCGATTTTGCATTTGCCCGGAGAAATAATTCCCGGACAGTTCGGCCCGATCAGCCTCGAGCGCCGGTTCTGCAGAAACTCCCACGCCTTCACCATGTCGAGCGTCGGAATGCCCTCCGTGATGCAAACGATCAGGTCAAGTTCCGCGTCGGCCGCTTCCATGATCGCGTCCGCGGCAAACGGCGGCGGCACAAAAATCACGGACGCGTTAGCACCCGTCTTGTCCGCAGCCTCGCGCACGGTGTTGAAAATCGGCCAGCCTTCGTGCGTGGTTCCACCCTTGCCCGGCGTGACTCCACCCACAATCTGCGTGCCGTAGGCCGCGCTGGCCTTCGCGTGAAACGTCCCCTCGCGGCCAGTCAAGCCCTGCACTACCACGCGCGTACTCTTATCTACCAGAATTGCCATAAACAGAATTCCTCGCGATTTCTGACCCGTCTACCGCCACTCCGTCACGCCGAGCGTCCCTCGAGCTGCCGCCACAACTTTATCCGCCGCGTCCTTCATCGTGTCGGTCACCACAAAATTCAACCCCGAATTCATCAGGATTTGCTTCCCCTCAGTCACGTTGGTCCCTTCCAGCCGCAACACGATTGGAAGTTTAATATTCGTTTTCTTGGCGGCCTCGACCACGCCCGTAGCCAGCGTGTCCACCCGCAGGATACCGCCAAAAATGTTGATCAGCACCGCCTTCACGCTCTTATCGCTGAGCAATATTTCAAACGCATGCGCCACCTGCTCGGCACTCGCCCCGCCGCCCACATCCAGAAAATTCGCGGGCATTCCCCCGGCGTATTTGATGATGTCCATCGTAGCCATCGCCAGCCCCGCGCCGTTCACCATGCAGCCCACGCTGCCTTCGAGCTTGATGTAATTCAGGCTATATTTCGAAGCCTCCACTTCCAGCGGATCTTCTTCCGTAATGTCGCGCAGCTCGCGCAGGTCAGGATGCCGGAACAGCGCGTTGTCATCGAAAGTGACCTTGGCATCAAGCGCAAACAGTCGCCCGTCGGTGGTTGTGATGAATGGATTAATCTCGAGCAACGAAGAATCAGTATCCAGAAACGCCCGGTAGAGCCCAGTCAAAAACTTCACCGCCGGATTAATCTGCAGCGGTTTCAATCCCAGCAGAAACGCGATCTTCCGCGCCTGGAATGCCTCCAGGCCCATCCCCGGATCGATGTATTGCTTCAGAATCGCATCCGGATTTTCCGCCGCGACCTGCTCAATTTCCATGCCGCCCGCGGCCGATGCCATAAAAACCGGTTTGCCTTCCCCGCGGTCCACGAGAATCCCCAGGTAAAGCTCTTTTTCAATTGGCAACGTCTCTTCAATCAGCAAACGCCGCACAATGCGGCCTTCCGGCCCAGTCTGGTGCGTCACCAGTTTCATGCCCAGAATTTTTCCCGCGAGGTCGCCAGCCTCGTCCACCGACTTGCCAATCTTGACGCCGCCGCCCTTGCCGCGTCCCCCGGCATGGATTTGCGCCTTCACCACCACTCCGGTCGCGCCATCATCAAAAAGATTCTTGGCAATAGTCTCCGCTTCGTCGCGGGTCGCAGCCATCGCCCCGCGCGGAACACTCACGCCATACTTCTTCAGAATTGCTTTTGCCTGATACTCGTGGATTTTCATAATAGGTGATTCTCGTCAGCGAATCGGAAGGAACCTGCAACCCGCTTGCGGCTTCGCGCAATGGCAGCAAACTATTGATTTTATAGAAGAGAAACGAATTAGAGCAAACCCCATCTCCAGAGACTCCAGAGATGCTCATGTAGAGACACCCGCCCTGGGCCGTCGAGTCGAGCGAAGCTCGACCGCCCCTTCGTCACTGGCCAAGCTCGAGCTCTTCACCGCCCAAGGTCCGCCGCGCCCTGCGTCCTTCCTGGTAGACCGCACATCTAACTGAGCGCCAGTCCGAATACCGAAGCATCTTGACCCGTTCCGAGGCGTCGACATGAAACTGATTTCTTTGAACGTCGCGCGGCCGCGTCTTGTCGTCTACCACGGCGCAACCATCAATACTGGAATCTTCAAGCAGCCGGTCTCCGGCCCAGTCCAGCTGCGTGCTTTGAACCTGGATGGCGACCGCCAGGCCGACCTTACTGTCCACGGAGGTCCCTACAAAGCCGTTTACGCCTACCCGTCCGAGCATTACGACTACTGGCGGCAGCAGTTGCCTGGCTTCGATCTTCCCTGGGGCATGTTCGGGGAAAACTTTACCACCACCGGCCTGAGCGAAGACGAACTCCACATCGGTGATCGCTTACAGATCGGTTCAGCCGTGCTGCTGGTTCGTCAGCCCCGCATGCCTTGTTACAAGTTAGCGGTTAAATTTCAACGTGACGATATGATTGAACGCTTCCTGCGCAGCGGCCGCAGTGGCTTCTATTTTTCCGTGGAGCAGGAAGGTGAGGTCGCCGCGGGCAATTCTTTGAAATTCCTCAGCCGCGATTCCGGCGGCATCACCATCGCCGAGATGAACCGCCTCTTCGTAAACGACAAATACGATCACAATCTGCTGCAAAAAGTGATGAACACCTCCGCCCTGCCGGAAGACTGGCGTGAATACTTCGCTCCCCGGCTGGAGCGCGCCCCGTAGTCGAGGCCTAGATGAATTTCAAGCCGCTCTTGCCATCTAGGCAGCCGCAAAAGTAAGCTTCCATCACTCCTTGTCATTCGGACGCGCGAACCAAGCGAGGCAGAATCTGCTCTCTGCTAGCCGGAGCCAAAGGATGGAGGCCGAAAGCCGTCAGCCGAACGCCGAACTGTGCGAAACTGGCAAGCGCATGATTCTCGACTTTCTCCATCGCCTCTCCAATCACGGCCAGTCGCTCACCCGCGCAGAATCCCGTGACGTGATGGCGGAAGTGCTGGCCGGAAAGTGCACAGACGCCCAGATCGCCGCGCTGCTCGTGGCCCTGCGGATGAAAGGTGAGACGGTCGAGGAAATCGTCGGATTCGCCGAAGCCATCCGCGCCGCAGCCGCAGTCTTACCCATCGAACACAGACCAATCGAACGTATCGCAGCCGGGGGCGACGCGGCATTGGCCGCGCTCGACGTCAGCGGCACGGGCCGAGACGCGCTGGCGGAGTCCGACTCATCGTTCCGTGATCTCGCACATCATGATTCATCTGGGACGGAGTCTTCGCTGGTCGATACCAGCGGCACCGGCGGCGACGCCAGTGGAACTTTCAACATTTCCACCGCCACGGCTTTTGTTACGGCTGGAGTTGGCGTTCGTGTGGCCAAGCACGGCAATCGCAGCATCAGCTCGAAATGCGGTTCCGCCGACGTGATGGAAGCTTTGGGCGTGAACATCCAACTCTCGCCGGAGGGCGCCGCCCAATGCTTGCGCGAAGTCGGAATCTGCTTTCTATACGCGCCCAATCTGCATCCCGCCATGAAGCAGGTGCAAGCGGTACGCCGCGAACTGCGCATGCGCACCATGTTCAACCTGCTCGGCCCGTTGACCAACCCCGCGCGCGCCTCCGGACAGGTCGTCGGAGTCTATGCGCTGGACCTCGTCGAAAAATTGGCGGAAGCGCTGAGCATGCTTGGCTTGCATCGCGCCTTAGTCGTGCACGGGCTGGATGGTCTCGACGAAGTCACCATCACGGGCCCGACGCGCGTTGCCGAAGCGCGCGACGGCTCGGTGAAGACCTACGAAGTGACGCCGGAAGAATTCGGTATGACACGTGCCACTCTCGCAGACATCTCGGGCGGCGACGCCACCGAAAACGCCGCCATCATTCGCGCCGTGCTCGAAGGCAAGAAGTCGCCACACCGCGACGTCGTCTTGTTGAACTCTGCCGCCGCGCTCGTCGCCGCAGGCCGCGCCGATCACCTGGCCGAGGCAGTGCCAATCGCGGCAAAATCCATCGACTCCGGCGGTGCGGCCAACAAGCTTGCCGCTCTAGTGAAGTTTGCCAGTTCCAGCCGCTGACGTACATGCGCGGCTCTCGGGGTCTCGATGGTGAATTTTATTTTCGTTCGGGTTCGATCTTGAACGTGTTGTTCGTCAGATTGCTCTCGGGCACGCTGCCGTCATTCACCACAATCTCCACCGGCGCTGCGGAAGTTTCCACCCGAATCACACCCTTGCTCTTCGCGCGCACCTCGAGCCGCCTCCCGATTTCGCCTCCGGCAAATTTAACGGTGAGCGGAACCTCTGCTCCGGCCCCACCGCGATTCTCTACCGTAATCGTGAGCAGGTAGCCGCTCATGGTTTTTCGCGAGAACGCCGATTCCACTTTGAGGTCAGGCAGGCCACGGTCGCGATAGACCCAGTCGTTGAAAAACCACTCCAGGTCGCGTTGCGTTTGCGACTGAATCAAATGAGGCATGTAGGAAGGATCTTTGTCCTGCTCCGGACGATAGGCGGCGAACGCTTTTTTCAGCGCCTGCTCGCCGACCATGTCGCGCAGCATCCACCAGACGTACATCGCCTTGCTGCGGTAAAGTTCTTCATTCGTCGTTTTAACCAGCGACCGGTTCACCTCGTTTTCGGGTGTGGACGCAGCAGTCTGTTTTTCGGCCTCGCTGAATGCAGCGCGATGCAATCCCATGTAGTCGAGCGCGGTTTGTCGTCCTCTCTGCTGTTCGAGGTAAAGAGCCTGGGCAAAGTGAGCGAGCCCCTCATCAATCCACGGACGCGATGAATAAAACGAAGCATGAGCTAATTGGTGAGCTGCCACCAAACCTGCGAGCTTCGCATCCGCGACCGTAAGTGGCGTCAGCAGCAGAGAACCGCTTTCGAAGGGTGCCGCGTTCGGGTCGACAAGATCGGCCGTTTCGGCCTTTCGTCGGGACGGTCCGAACCATTCGGTGATCAACGCGATGGTTTTTTCAGCCGCCTCGGCGTAGGCTTCAGCCGCGACCGCGTGTTCGGGCAGGTTGTAAACCGTGATTGCCGGCCGATCGACGACCCCATAGCTGGCCACGACAAACGCCGGGACAGACAGGCCAAGCGGCTGATACGAGCATTGCGACCAGGGAGACTTGGGACTTCCTCCACGCGTGACCGTGTGCAGTTCGATGCCTCCGCACAGCGTGATGGGCCCAGGCGCATCCTCCGCGACCGTTGGGGAATCGAAGTGAACCTCCATCTTCGAATCGGCTTCTCGCGCCTTCCATCGGACCAAAACTTCAGAAACGCCGTCACCTTCCGATAAGTCTGCCACTTCTGTCGCAATCGGATACCACGCCACGTTTCCCACGCCGCGCACGGCAGTAAACTTCGCGGTGATCTGGTCCCAGTCAGAACTTTCGGCCGCCTCCTCGGGAGTGCCGATGCGCGTGAGGCGCGTGGCATCGAGCAGGATGACGCCCTCGTACGCGATCTCCAGTGCGACCGTCGCCTTGGGCGCGACCGGCTGCGGCAGCGTCACGATGGCCTCGGAGAGCGCACCCGTGTGATCGATATCGGAAGTATAAGTTTGCGTGACGAACTGCACGGCCTGATCGCCGGCGCGAATGGAACGCCAGTCGAGCGAGGACGAAATCTGCAACACCGCGATTTTCTGCAGCGACACCGAATCATTTCGAAGCGTGATTTTGCCGCGCACGCCGAGCCGCTGCTGCTCAGGCTCGACTCGAACGTTCAAGTTGTAGTCAGTAAAAGTGAAGGCCTCGCGGTCGAGCGAGAATGCGCTTGCCACACACACACAACAAACAGCGAGGAAGCAAACACTGCGGACGAGCCACTTCATTTCGCTCTCGGTTTCGTGCGGGGCTTGGCGTCCGTTTCGGATAAAGAAGAGCCTTCGCGGGTGCGCCGTTGCCGCACGATTTCATACAGCACGACCGCCGCAGCCACCGAAACATTCAGCGACGGAACCTTTCCCAGCATCGGAATTGAGACCAGAAAGTCGCACTTCCTCTTCACCAGATCGTGTAGTCCTTTGCCTTCGCCGCCCAGCACCAGCGCACAATCCATGTTGTAGTCGAGCGCGTCGTAGGTTTGCTTGCTGCGTTCGTCGAGCCCCACCGTCCAGATATTGCGCTCTTTTAGCTCCTCCACGGTCCGGGAAATATTCGTCACTTTCGCGATCGGCAAGTGCTCGCTCGCGCCGGCGGAAGCCTTGGTCACAGTTCCCGTCACGGCGGCGGCGCGGCGTTCCGGAATGACCACTCCGTCCGCCCCGGCCGCATCGGCCGTGCGAAGAATCGCCCCCAGGTTATGCGGATCTTCCACACCGTCGAGCACCAGCACCAGTGAGTACTGGCCGCGCTTGGCTCCAACCACGTCATCGAGATCGCTATACTGTTTGGCCGATGTGACCGCGACCACTCCCTGATGCGCCGCCGTCCCCGACATGCGATCCAGTTCGGTTCGCAGCAGAAAGCGCACCGGCACACTGGCGCGCCGGCAGTCTTCAATCAAACGCTGCAACCGTATGTCATGGCGTTCCTTGGCCATGCCAACCCACTCGAACGCCCTTCCGCCAGCCTTCAGCGCTTCGGTAACTGCATTGATGCCGTAGATGTAATGCATGGAGTATCAGTGTATCGCGCTGCGGTCGCCTCATCGTAGAGACGTAGCTTGCTACGTCTCTGCCGGCGGTAACGGCGAAACGTTCGGCGCATCTGGTGCTGCCAGCAAAGGCCTTCGAAGCAACGTCTCTACGGCTGGCTTCGAAGAGCCACGACGATGTCCGCCGGCTCGTGCCGTTCCGTGTAGTCCTCATCGGCTGCCGTGTAGAGCACAGTGCCATCGTGATCCAGAATGTAGGTCGCCGGAATCGGCAGCTCCCAACTTTCATCCCCGTTCGTAAATGGCAGATTCACGAAGGCGCGCCGGTAAACCGCTGCCTGGAATTCCGGCACGCGATAACTTAGACCGAACTGCCGGGCAATCTGGTTGCCTGCATCGGAAAGCAACGGAAAACGCAGCTTGTGCTGGTCGTGCATGAAGAACGATTGCTTCACCGTCTGTGGAGAGATCGCGATCAGCATTGCTCCCGCCTGTTCGATCTCCGGCGCGATCAGGTTCATAGCTTCCATCTGACCCACACAGAAAGGGCACCAGCGCCCGCGGATGAAACACACCACGAGCCGTTTTTGCGCGAGCAGCGCAGCCGATGAAACCATCTTCCCATCGTGATCCGGAAGTTCGAACTGCTGAAGTTTCGTGCCGACAGGAACAATATTTTCAGCGAGATGTTTTTCTTTCAGTTCGGCGACCGCCCGCGCATGAATGGCCTGCGTCTCCGGCCGAACGTATTTCGCGATGAGCTCTTTCCGCTCGGCAAAGATTTCGCGCAGCGGGCGGATGTCCGTAGTAGGGGCGGACTGTTCCAGTGAACGCCATTTCATGATTCAGATCCCGGGCGATATCGCCGGCCTCGGAAAAAGAAGCCAGCCAGTTTTGCCTTCATTGCGTCAGTTCGAGCGAATGCACATAATAGCGCACACCGTCCGGGAAAGCTCCGGGATGGTTGGAGAAGCCGACGCGGACAACCGTACTCCTGTGATTATGCTGGCCCGCCTGAATGATCTGCGGCCCGTCCCGCTCGAGAGCCTGCAAAGATTTCTCCGACGGACGCAAGATCGCGACATGGCCGGGCTCATGTTTATCCGGGTTCGCAAACACGACCACGACCAGGTTGCCGCGATTGGCTTCTGCCTGGGCCTGTCGTGCACCACCAACTTTTCGCCAGCCCTTGCTCTCGGCCTCTGCACCGTGCAGCCATTCCGCTTGAGCATTAGCCAGCAACACCTGACCGTGCTCGGGCGGGCGGAGAATGTAGATTCCCATTTTCTTTGCCGCCGCCGCGGCAAATGCACTGCAGTGGGTATGCTTTCCGGGGCCTTCATAGTTGCCGCCGCGATCGGGTTCACCGGTCTCCCAATTAATGTGCTGATTGGCGAGCCACAGCGACTCCACCTGCATGTCGTCGAGCATCTCTGCGAGCCGGTGCCCAGCTCGACTGATTTCCCCGCAGCAACGTTGTTCCCCTGCATGAAGGGATCTGGCAGAGGGCAAAAGAATCGACAGCGCAAGCAGAGCCGCCGAAAGTATGCGCTGGCGAGATGAGATCGCGTTCGTCAACTGTTCCACTACATGCCCGGCAGCTTCATCCCCGCTAGCCGGCGCGCGAAGCTGGGCTTGCCCATCTGCTTGAACATTTTTTTCATCTGCGCGTACTGGCGCAGCAAGTTGTTCACTTCCTGCACCGTGGTGCCCGATCCCCGGGCGATGCGCTTGCGGCGGCTGCCGTTGATAACTTCGTGATGATTACGTTCATGACTGGTCATCGAGTTGATGATCGCCTCGACGCGGTCGATTCGTTTTTCGTCGACGTTATCCGCGGCCTTCTGCAGCCCGGAAAACGGTCCGATCGAGGGCATCATGCCGATCAGGTTCTTGATCGACCCCATCTTCTTTACCTGGCGCAACTGGTCGCGAAAATCTTCCAGCGAAAAGCCATCGCCGGTGAGGGCCTTGGTGGCCATCTCCTGGGCTTTCTTTTTGTCGATCTGCGATTCAGCGCGCTCAATCAGCGAGAGGATGTCGCCCATCCCCAGAATGCGCGACACAATTCGATCCGGGTGGAACGGCTCGAGCGCGTCGTATTTTTCACCCACGCCGATGAACTTGATGGGCTGGCCCGTGACTTGCCGTATGGAGAGCGCCGCGCCGCCGCGCGCATCGCCGTCCATCTTCGTCAGCACCACGCCGGTGAGCGAAAGCTTCTTGTGGAATTCATCGGCGGAGTTGACTGCGTCCTGCCCCGTCATCGCGTCAGCGACGAATAAGATCTCTGACGGATTTAGTAGCTTCTTCAGCGACTGCATCTCGTTCATCAGTTCGTCATCGATGTGCAGACGTCCGGCGGTGTCGACGATCAGCACGTCGCAGCCGGAAACGATGGCCTCGCGGCGCGCTTCTTTCACCAACCGCTCCACTGCCTGTGTAAGCTGCGCGGGCGTGGTCGCATCGCCGACCGTGCCTTCGTAAATCTGCGCCTTCACCGCCTGCGCAACAATCTTCAATTGCTCGCGCGCTGCGGGACGGTACACGTCGACCGAAACCAGCAGCGGACGATGTCCACCAACCTTGAACCAATGGGCAAGCTTGCCGGAAGTTGTGGTCTTGCCGGAACCCTGCAGCCCGGCCATCAGCACGACCGTAGGCGGCTGCGAGGCGAACTTCATGCGCGCCGTGTCCTTGCCGAGAATCTCGACCAGTTCGTCACGCACAATCTTGATGACTTGTTCGCCGGGAGACAGCGCCGTCAGCACTTCCTGACCCACCGCCTTGGCCTGGATGCGGTCGATGAGTTCCTTCACTACTTTGAAGTTGACGTCAGCTTCGAGCAGGGCCAGTCGGATTTCGCGCAGCGCCTCCGCAATGTTTTCTTCCGACAGCCGGGCTTGTCCGCGAAGACTCTTAAACGCGCGCTGCAGTTTTTCCTGAAGATTCTCAAACATAAGGGTAAGTGACCATTTTATCAGCCGCGAGGCCAGGACACGACTTCGTCAAACTCATCCAACTGAACCCCGAGGCGCCGTCGCCCCCGCAACAGTTACCCCACTTTCGGCCGCACCATTTCGAATCGCTGCGTCGTCCTCGTGTATTGAATCCCGCCCATGCGGCCGACGAGATCCAGCGAATCGCGATCCAATTTGCCTTCCTTGAGATGCGCGTCGTCGATATAAATCGAGACGATCTTTCCGATCACGAGGCTGCCGCTCGTGGGCGCGGACGAGAAATCGAGAATCTGATGCAGCTTGCACTCGAAGCTGACCGGAGATTCGGCGACCCTGGGCGCACGCACAATCTTCGAGGGCTGCGGCGTCAGCCTTGCCAACTCGAATTCGTTCACCGACGCGTTGTACTCGCCGCTCGTCAGGTTCATCGCTTCGGCCAGCTCATAGGTAACGACGTTGACCACGAATTCTTTAGTCTCACGAACATTTCGCAGCGTGTCCTTCGCTTCGCCGTCGACAGCGTCGGGCTGCCTGGGGCGCCGAAGACCTGGTGCAAAGGCCAGCAGCGGAGGGTCGGCGCAGACCGCGTTGAAAAAAGAAAACGGAGCGAGATTGGGCTGCCCCGCCGCGTTCACCGTGGACACCCACGCAATGGGGCGCGGCACCACGCTACTGATCAGGAGGCTGTAAAGCTCGCTGTACGGAAGCTCCGGCGGGCTGACGATCATGTCATTGAGTATATCGTCTGGGGTATATCGTCTGGCGCGCCTCAAGTCTTCGCAGCGAACACTTCCTTCGCTGCGATCACGGTGTTGGTGTGAATGGTCACCGTGCTTTCCACGTTGCGGGCGTAGCCGCCGGCATAGGTGACCATCACAGGAATGTCTCGCGCAAGCGCCACTCGGAAGACGAGTTCGTCGCGTTTCTTCAATCCTTCAATCGTCAACGAAAGGCCGCCGAGCTGATCTTCGCGGAAAGGATCGGCGCCGGCGATGTAACACAGCAGGTCCGGCTCGAACTGGCGCAGCCCCGAACTGAGCGCGTTGTCAAGCCAGGCCAGGTAGTCGTCGTCGCCGGTTCCGTCGGGCAGGTCGACGTCAATCGAGGAGGGCGGCTTGTATGGCGGATAGTTATTGTGCTGGTGCAGGGAGATGGTGAAGACGTCTCCCGCGAACGCGCCGCGCGTCTTGCCCGGAGGCGAGGAATTTTGAGCCGAGGAATTTTGAGCCGACGAAGGCCGAGTCGAGGGCCCCGCCGACGGCAGCGGCTCGCTCGCTGTCCACGTGCTGCCAAAAATCGCCGCCGTGCCGTTGCCCTGATGCACGTCGCAATCCACGGTCATCGCAGTGCGAATCTTATGGTCGCGCTGCAATCGCCGGATGGCCACGGCCACATCGTGAATCATGCAGAATCCCTCGCCATGGTCGGGAAAGGCGTGGTGAAAGCCTCCACCAATGTTAATAGCCACGCGGTCGATCAGCGAGTGCTGCGCCGCCAGTATCGATCCACCGGCGGACAGCCAGAATGCCTGCACCAGCTCCGGAGAAAACGGGACTTCTAGTGCCATTTCTTCGCGAGGGCTCAGCGTGCCAGTCTTCAGCTTGCTCACATACTCCGGCGTGTGGACCAAGAGAATGTCTTGATCCGTGGCAGGTTGAGGTTCCAGAAAATCACCGGTCTGTGCGACACCCGTCTCCAGCAATCGATCGTGAACCCGCCGGTATTTCTCCGCCGGGAAGACGTGCTGGCCGATGGGGAGATAGTAGCCGTTGCTGTAAATGAGTTTGAAGGGAAGCATGGCAGTACATTTCCATAATACTAATACTGCGTCCTTGCCTTACATCGGCTACCCACGGCACCCTGTCATAATGAGGGTCTGTCATGCTGAATGATTGTGACTTTTTTAAATTTTCGACGATTTTTTCGTCGTAACTGTTTTGTTTGCAGCAGCGATTTTTGGGCAACTTCGAAAAAGTCACGAACTCTGAGGATGACAAAGCTGGCGGCAGTGGGATCGAACTAACGCTTTTTCGCGGGCGGAATCGCCGGCACGACGATCGGCCTTCGCACCGGCACAATCGCACCCTTCGCCGGATCGGCAGCGGCCGTAGCGCGCGTGAGCACTTCCTGCTGGATAAACTGCACGAACTCCTGCATCTGCCGCTGCATTTCTTCCATGCGCTCGCGCATTTGCAGGATGATCGCCATCCCCGAGATGTTCACGGCCAGATCGCGGGCCAGAGTGAGGATGAACTCCAGTCGCTGCAGATCTTCCTCCGTGTAGAGGCGGGTGTTGCCTTCGGTCCGCGAAGGCTTGAGCAGTCCTTCACGCTCGTAAAGGCGCAGCGTCTGCGGATGAATGCCATACATCTCAGCCACGGCCGAGATCATGTATGCGCCCTTCGATTTACGTTTGGTCATAATCTCTCAATTGATTCCAGAGATGATTCTAGAGCCGATTCTAGAATACGATCACTTTTCTTTCTAATTCACGATCCAGTTCACGCCGCAGAATCACGCCAAACCCTGACCGCCCGCGCGCATCCAAATCGCGGAGGTTTATTATGGACGAAAATAATGCAGTCAGTGTAGTGGAAGCTCTGATTGAAACCTGCAAAGACGGACAAAAGGGATACCAGGACGCCGCTTCGCACGTAAAGCGGACCGATTTGAAGACGTATTTCAACGAACAGAGCCTGGAGCGGGCCCGCTTCGCCCGAGAACTTGAAGCGGAACTCATCCGGTTCGGCAAGCCGGACAAGAAGGTTTCCGGTTCCGTGGGCGGAACGCTTCGCCGCGCTTGGATCGACACCAAAGTCAGTCTTGGCGGCGGTGATAAAACGATCCTGGATTCCGTAGAAGCAGGGGAAGACAGTGCCAAGGAAAGCTACCAGAAGGCGCTCAGCGGGACTCTGCCGGAAAACCTGATGGAGATTATCCGTCGTCAGGCCGTCAGCGTTCAGGGCGCGCATGATCACGTTAAGACCTTGCGCGACAGCGCGGCGGCAGCGTAGTTCACAACAGCAAGAAATTAGGACCGGGGATGTCCCGGTCCTTTTTTTTCGATTATTTCCTGACTCAACCGCAATCAGGACGCCGGTTGCGGTTTCTCCGCCGGAGCCGACCATCCTGCCGGCTTCAACAGATGATTGATGGCATAGGCCACCACTCCGGCGCCGATCAGAATCACGCCGAAGGCAAACGAACTCATCCCCAGAATCGACTCATGATCGGCACGCGCCACCGCGAAGCCAAGCAGAAGGGCCGGAGGGATACCAATCGCGATCACACCGAACAAACCGCCCGGAACCTTGAATGGACGCGGCAGTTCCGGCTCGCGGAAGCGCAGCACTGCCAGCGCTATAAACTCCAGCAGCAGGCTCGCGCCATAGAGAAAAATGTCGAGCGTCACCAGCCGCGCGAAGCCCAGGCCCAGACACATAGCCCATCCCATGGCCAGAACGATGATCGCAACCCAGGGCGCTCGCGATTTTTTCTGTAGCCTGCCGAACACGCTGGGCAGCATGCCATCCTGCGCCATCGCCAGCGGCAGGCGGGAGTAGCTCATGACCAGGCAGTTGAACATGCCGAAGGCGCTGATCATGCCGCCGAGCACAACGCCGATGCGCAGCAACGGTCCGCCCATGAGCCCGGCAATGTCAGCCCACGAACCGGTCTCCCATGCCGTCGTTTTGAGGCCAGTCATCCACAGTGCGGCGAACGGAACAATGTAGCTCACGGCCACGATGCACACTGCCACCAGCATCGCCCGCGGATAGGTCCGCTGCGGCCGCTCCACTTCGGTGGCGATGGTGGAAGCATTGTCCCAGCCCATGTAATTCCACATGCAGATAAGCAGCCCGCCGAGAATATCCACCGTGGAAGTTGTCGGCTTGGTGACCGCATTCACCAGCGCACCCACTTTGAACGGCGCCAGGCAGACCATGATCACAAACGGCGCCGACAGCGCGAAGAAAAGCCACAGCGAGGTCAGCGAAACCACTTTCACGCCAGCAATGTTGAGCGCGGCGCACGCGATCACCACCGCCAGTGCGACCCACCATCCGCGATTTCCCTGCTGGAACCACGGGAACATGCGGGTGAGGTAGGCCACAAACAGCGTGGGATAAATCGCCATGTCAAAAATCGAGGCAATCAGCGAGAGCCAGGCTTCCTGAAATCCCCAGAAATTGCCGAGGCCGCGGCGCACCCAGGCGTAGTAGCCGCCCTCAAAGGGCAGCGCGCTCGAAAGCTCGCCGATCATGAAGGCCGTAGGCAGGCTCCAGAGCAGCGGCGTGAGCAGCAGAATCAGAATCGCGCGTCCGTAGCCGGCACCATGCACGATTTCTTCTGTGCCATAGGTTCCGCCCGACACCATAAAGAAGGTGGCGGCGACCAGTGGCCACAGCGTGAGACGAGCGAACTTTTTCCGGTTGGGGACGACGGCGAGAGGTTGGGGATTCTCTTTTTGTTGACGTGGGGCGCTAGCTGTTGCCAATTTCTATGTCTTCCTCCTCAAGCGACTCACTCTCACCACCGCGTCTCCCTTGGTCTTTGACATCGATCGACATCAAGACGCGCTTCTCGCGGCTCCCGGGTAACTGCGATTCCCGGACATCCCGGTGGAGTTAGTTCGCAAGTGTGAGATTACGGGAATTTTCCACAGATGCAAGATATTTTTGTGGTTTTTACAAAAATTTTGCCGAGCAGGTCAGGCACGAACGTAACGCGGGCGAAGCGACTGTCCGACCGAACGAGGTTTCTATTTGCTGTCTGCGCGGGGACTGGTTATCATGCGCAACAGTTTGGAGGAGCCCGATGAAATTGCCGTTTCTCTCTGTCGCACTTTCCCTGGCTGTGCTCTTCGTGGCCCAGCCTTCGCTGGCGCAAAACGCCTTCACGCCCGACCAAGTGAAGTTTGGTCCAGCTCCACCGTTCCTGCCTCCGGGCGCACAACTGGCCGTGCTCGAAGGCAATCCGATGGCGGACTCCGGCGACTTCACCATTCGCCTCAAAATGCCCGACGGTTACAAAATTTCACCTCATACCCATCCCCACCGGGAGAACGTCACCGTGCTCTCGGGGACCTTGAAAGTTGGAATGGGGGACAGCTTCGATGCCACTAAGATGATGAGCTTCGGCGCCGGCAGCTTCGCCTACCTCGATCCCAGCATGCACCACTACGCCGCGGCGTCCGGAGAGACAGTGATTCAGATCCACGGGCAGTCGCCGGTAAAGTTCAACTACATCAACCCGGCGGATGATCCCAGCATGAAGAAGTGAAATTGGCTGGGTGAATTTGATGCTTGTCACCCTGAGACCCGCGCCTTTTGCGGGCCGAAGGACCTATGCAACTGGCTGAAAGTTGCCCAGGTCCTTCGCCTTCGCTCATCAGGATGACAAAAAGCAGATAAGGGTAGCAGGGCAAACGGGTGGCAACCGAGAAAGGGAAGACTACACGTCCTTCCACAACGTTTCCCGCGGATCTTCCGGGTTCAGTTTGGCCAGTTCCCGCAACAGCTCTTTCGTGCGTTCGTCGCGAGGCAGCGGGACGGTCACTGTGATCTCCACGATCTCGTCGCCACGCACGCCGTCTTTCGTGGCGGAAGGCACGCCCTTCTCGCGCAGCCGCAGCTTTTGCCCCGATTGCGTCCCCGGAGGAATCTTTAACAGCGCCCGCCCGTCAATCGTCGGCACTTCAATCTTGGCTCCCAGCGCCGCCTCGGTGGCGTTGACCGGCACGGTCAGGTAAATGTCATCGCCGTCGCGGCGAAAAACAGGATGCCCCTCGGTCCGGATGATCGCGTAAAGATCGCCCGCCGCGCCCCCGTGCGCCCCGGCATTGCCTTTACCCGGGATGCGAATGCGCTGCCCGTCGCGCGTCCCGGCCTTGATCCGCACCTCGAACGGCTCAGTTTTTTCGACCACGCCCGCGCCGTGGCAGACCGGGCACGTCGTCAGATTCTTGCCCGTCCCATGGCATCGCGGACATTGCACATTAAACTTCATCCGCCCGCTGGTCTGCGTGATCTGCCCGGACCCGCCGCACTGCGGACATTTTCCCGGCGCTTCCAGAAATCCCTGTCCGTGGCAATTCCCGCAAGTATCGTGACGCGAAATATTCAGTCGCATCACCCCGCCGCGGATCGCTGTCCAGAACGGCACGTTGACCTGATATTCCAGATCAGTGCCCGGTTCCGGACCTTCCTCGGCAGCCGCCGCGCCGCGTCCTCCACCAAACATACCGCCGAAGATGTCGCGGAAGCTGCTGCCTCCGCCACCGCTTTTGCGGCTGCGGCCTGGGCTGTCGGCCAGATCAGAAAAATCGAACCCGCCAAAATCGAAGTGAACCCCTTGCCCGCCACCCGCCTGCTCCGGGCCGCCGCCAGGAAATCCGCCCTGAAAACCGCCGTCCCCCGCCGTGCCACCCCCGCGCGCGTAAGCTTCAGCCGTGGCCGGGTCAATATTGTCGGAATAGAACCCGACCTGATCGTAGATTTTCCGCTTCTTGGGATCGCTGAGAACGTCGTTGGCCTCAGAGAGCGTCTTAAACTTCTCCTCCGCAGACTTGTCCCCAGGATTGACATCAGGATGGTATTTCCGCGCCAGCTTGCGAAACGCCTTGCGAATGTCCTCGGCTGAGGCGGACTTCTTCACGCCTAGAATTTCGTAATAGTCCTTCTTGGGAGTGGTTGCCATTTAATCTGAAATGAAAGCAATCCTGAAACGAAAAGCAGTGCTGAAATGAAAGCAATCCGAAAGCAAATCGCGGGACCAAAGCTCTTAATTCACAATCCCGCGTCGTTCTCTATCTTCTACCACCACCGTCAAATCCTCAGCCTCCGCTCCGTCCACGTAGACCGGTACCGGCCGCGCGCCCTCAGCAGTGGCGACGAGAACAACCCATTGCCTCTCGTTCTCGCCAAGGCTCAAAAAGTAAGTTTCCCCATTCACCTGAAAATCCATCCTACCCCCCACATAAATGTCATCAAGCGGAGTTGCCATCGGCGAAGCGGACGGCAACGCAGTCGAAGGATCCTAATAGGTCACCCAAAGGCTGGAGAGAGGGCAGGGCTGCTTCGACTCCGTGGATGATTCGCTTCGCGAATCATCCACTCCGCTCAGGAAGACAGACCGACAAACAGCTATCACAGCCAATAAATAGCGATACAATCCGCAAACAGCGATCACGGTCAGCAAACAGT
>Ga0181537_10001732_pt1 | contig 19789 bp, 34 predicted proteins | sample PEATcosm2014_Bin_39_FD_119765 | JGI IMG/M metagenome (GOLD analysis project Ga0181537, IMG submission 119765) | Peatland microbial communities from MTU Mesocosm Facility, Houghton, MI, USA - PEATcosm2014_Bin23_10_metaG | ecosystem: Environmental > Terrestrial > Soil > Wetlands > Peat | place... | reverse complement strand
TCAAGCATCATATGATATGACATCTATATTGCAAGCTTACTTTACAGCATGTAAGAATGGAAATTTTAGAGCATTCTTACCTTCTGGTAATTATGCTATTTCTTCCTCACTAGCTATTCCACTAGCACTTGATATTTGTGGGGCAGGGGTAAATAGTACCAGCATCTCAACTATTGGGAACTCCGTATCATTCCCTATATTTATTAATACATTGAATGGAAGTCTTGGGTTCTCTACTATAAGCAATATACAATTGAACCATGGCAGTTGGGGTATTTTTTGCAATATAACTGGGGCGAATACAAATTTTATGTTCCAATGCAATTTTACTAATGTATATTTTAACAACCAAGGTACAGGAGCTATTTATTGCAACTCAAACATGCTGGATTGTATATTTGTTAATGTTTTCTTTAATTCATGCGCTAATGGGGTTTATTCTGGAGGGCAATCCCAAACGGTCGGAGGAGGGGCAAACAACAATGTGTTTATCGAATGTCACTGGAGTGGCATAAATGGTTATGATGTTGCGTTTTTAGGATATAATGGGGTTAGATCTTTTACGGTTGGAATTGGTGGTCAGAACAATCAATTTATTGGGTGTTTTTTCCAAGGGGTCACTGTTTCAACCACGGCATCATTCAACGGGACCGTATCTGGATCAGTCCTAACTTTAACTTCCACAGCAGTAGGGAATTTTCAGCTTGGTCTACCATTATTTTTGTCTGTTCCATCTCCATCTTTTGCCATAGGTGGGTTCATACAATCACTTGCAAGTGGGAGTTTAGGGCAATCTGGGTCAACATATAATCTAACCACTGGGAACATTGGCAATTCTGGCGTGGCTCCAGTTGCATTTTCTCCGGGTAATATTGGTGCACCTACCTCGATGTTAGCGGGTGGAGTGGATATTATTCTCCAATCAACATCCAATACTGTTTTTCAGGGTAACTATTTCGAGAACATTTATCCACAAATACTTTCCGAACAATATGGTATTGGGACAACGGAATTTCATCAAAATTGGTTTACTGGAGAAATACCTGGATCCACTGGAGAAGAATCCTTCTTTTCTGACGCAATTGTCACGTTCGATGCAAATACATTTGCCGTAGAATATGGTAGCCTAGGTGCAGCCCAGATGATGTTGAAAGGGAACAATGGTGGGCTTTATACACAGAATTCATCTGTGTGGGAATGTCTTACTGATAGCCATATCCGGGTTTCAACTAGAACTTACTCAACCTCAAATAGCACCTTTACCTCTCCGCAAAATATATTTAACTTCACAAACATATCTGGTGGTGGCGGGGGGGCCAATGACACGGAAGTATTGTCCGGGACAATCACGGGATCTTTCGCTAGTTCAAACGGAAGTAGTGTGCAGGGATATTTAACTTATATATGGCCTATCCAAATACGACAGTTCTCTGCTACCAACATGGTGATTTCGATTGGGACTAGTTTATCAGTTACCACCGACAACGCTGGGGCTTTAACTGCCTCAATCGCCCAGGCAACATCCCCTGCCGCATCAAATACCTCTGTTATGCTCCAAACCACGGTAAGTGGGGATACTATATTGGATTGTCGTTTTTGTTTGGATTTGGTTTCTACTAGGCATTCAACACGGCAAGCAATTTCTGTGATACCTCAATGAAAATAGCCGGAACGGAAGATTACCCAAGGATAGAATCCATCTTATCAATGGATGGAGAATCAATGTTCCAACCTGGGATTGATTTCAGGACACAGAAGGGATTTTATATTTTGGATGACTATGCTGTTTTCTGGTGTAATCCAATTGATGAACGGACGCTAGAAGTCCATACCACTTTTACACCGGACCATCGTGGACGATATGCCCGCGATCTGACCCGTGTTGGACAGCGAATGATCTTCTCTGAACTAAGTGTCGAGCGGCTTGTAACCAAATGCAAACTACATCATAAGTATGTGGTGGCATTTGCTCAGTGGATGGGATTTAAACAGATTGGAACAATAGACGATACCATTATTCTTGAATGTCCAATTGAGGCTTATGTGATGCTGGACAATGATTTATCAGACTTCGCTATTGACATCGATTTCCCGTTGCCAATGGATTGTTCACAAGTTCAATCCAATTTCGCTGGATTCGTTATTTCATGCTTACGTAGCGGGATGTTGATGAAAGGTATCCAAACCTACAACCGAATGGCGGTATTGATGAATTGGGAGCCATTGCTTTTAACCTCAACAAATCCGATACTTTTAACTATAGGCGATAGGCAATTCTCGCCCAGCAGTATGGCAACCGAGGCTTAATATGGGTGGTGGAAGCGATCAGGCAGTTAGCAGCGCGGCAAGCGGGGCTGCGGCTGGATCTGTGGCAGGGCCATGGGGTGCAGCCATAGGTGGTGCTGTTGGCCTTATTGGTGGTATAGAATCTGGTAACGAAGCCTCTAATTATCAGAAACAGCAGCAAGCCGCTCTTGCCGCAGACCAAGCCAAACGTGATGCTTATGTAGCCCAGCAGCAGGCACTTTATGCTCCGACCCAACAGAAACTCCTTGAAGAATCGGCTAACCCGACCCCGCTGAACTATGGGGCTAATCTTGGCCAGATCAATAAGCAGACCCTTGGTGGTGAACAGCGTCTCGATGCCACCATGGCGGCTCATGGTATGACTGGATCGGGCCTCCAGGGCGCGGGAATGCAGGGCTTGGAGATGGGTAGAGTGGGCGAACTATCCAGCGCCTTCAATACTGGTTTAAATGCACGAACCAGCCTTGGGATGAACCTCTTGCAGCATTACAACCCGCTTGGCAATGCCCAGTTTGGTGAAGGCGCATTGCCTCAGCAAATGCAATTTGGCGCAAGCCAGCAAGCTATGGCTAATACAGCCATGCAACAGGGCATGGGGGCCTTTGGCAAGGGCTTGGCTGGCGTCATGAATGGCATGGGCCAACCAACCCAGGGACAGCAATATAACCCCAATGCTGTCTTGCAGGATAATGTGGTCAATGGTATGAACGCCAATCCATCCCAGATGAGCAATGATGAGGCCATGGCACAGCAGATGCCCGGTGGTATGCCGCCCGGTCTGCAATTGCCCAACAATGGACAGATCATGCCTGATAACTGGACCATGAACCAGAGTGGCCAAAACCAAACCATGGGCCAAGTCCCCGCTGAAACCCCGGATCTTTCGGGACTCGGCGCATTCAATATGGGGTTTTAAATGGCTGGATTGAATCTATCTCCCATGGCCACTTCCGCTCTCGGCAATGCGGTCGCCTCCGCTCCCGGTCTTGCCCTCCAGCAGCAACAGGAACAAGCCCAAACTCAGGTCATGCAAGGCCAAGCAGCCACCAGCCAGATGCAGGTTGGTGGTGAGCAGGCATATAACAAGCTCATGGCCCAGCAGATGCAAGGCTATCAACCGGGTGAAGATCAATTTGCCAACATAGACACCCAGGCCAAGGCGATGCAGCAAGTCATTCCCCAGTTGGCCGCTCAGGGCTTTGGGGAAAAGGCGCAGGCTCTTGGTCAACAAGTCAGGACTCTCCAACAGCAGAAAATGCAACTTGGCTATACCGGGATGGGTAAAGCCGCTCAAATTGGTGATACGGCAAAAATGTTAGAGATTGGTCAAAAAGCCGAATTACTCCCGCCCAACGTGGCTAAGATTGAACTAGATCCTGAAACAGATGCCTTTGTAGGACGGGATAAGGATGGCAATGTGGTCACAGGGATGGACCGCGAGGCAGCGGAACATATGGGATATACCAATGAGGAATTGGCCCAGATGGAAACCAAGAAATTCATGGCCAATATGGCATATAATCGTGGCGTTGACGTTGCGGGTAAGAATGCTGAAGGTCGGCTTGAGCAAGAAAAACTAAGGCAGGCTGGTGGATTGGCTAAGGCTGATTTGACTGGAGAATATTCCATTCAGAAACAAAAACTTGCCAATGAAGCAGCAATTGCCAAGGCTGGGAAGCAGGCAACCGCCCAAGGCGGTGCCCCCGTAGAGCCATCCAGTATCCCAGATAATGTGACCGGGCGTGATGCCCTCAAATATGTCCCTGACTCTCGCAAGGCTACGGTGTGGGCTATTGTCGAAGGCAGGCAGAAGATGCCTAGTGGGGTTGCGTTGAAGACTCCCTGGGGCGAGGCCGTGGACGAAGAAGTGAATAAGGTCGATCCTGCTTGGAGTGAGCAAAAGGCCCAGATTAGACAGGCATTTACCACTGGGAAGGATGGCCAGAACCGAGCCGCTTTGAATACCGCTTCAGTCCATTTGGATGCCTATATGGAGGCCATGAGGGCGCTCCAAAATGGCACTCTCGTCCCTGGCAACGATCTATACAACAAACTCAGCACCATCCTTGGCGGGCCAGCGCCAACTTCTGCGGCGGCAGTTCGAGCGGCTGTGGCCGGTGAACAAGCAAGTGCCCTTAAAGGTAACGCTACCGACAAGGAAATTGATCATATCCTTGGGACTATGAAGGAAGGGGCTTCAAACGAGCAGTTTATGGAAGGTGGCAAGGCTTCACTCAATATTATGAGACAGAAGTTGAACACCTATCAGGAACGCTATAACGAAAAGATCCCAAGCGACACCACTTGGAATGCAGTTCTGCCTTCGGCCAAGGTTGTGTTTGATAAGTATGGTATCGGTGCTGGACAAACCAAAGCAGCCCCGGCCCAGACAAAGGCCCCAGAACATCAGTCCCAGCCGCAAGGGTTGCCGAAGAATACCGATACGGATTTATACCATGTGGTGTCCGGTAAGAACATCCATCAGCACTACGACCCTGCCAAGGGCTGGACTGAGGAACTTATGAAATGAGTCCTATCCCGCCGCCGCCTGAACCCGGTTCTACCTTGGGATTGATTCCGCCTCCGCCCCCTCCTGGATCAACTTTAGGGCTTGGGCAACAAAGCAAGGAATCTAATGATGTGGGGGCACCGGCTCCTGCGGCTCAGTTGTCTACGGCACAAAGCCAACCCGCTACAAAACCGAGTATGTCCAGTAAGGTTATGGACTGGATTCATCGCCAAGGCGAAGGCGTGGCCGATCTAGCAAACTACGCTAAGGATGTATGGCAGACCCCAAGCCATGCAGTTGGGAAGTATGTGGATGCCGCTATGGCTGGCCTTGGGGTTGATTCTCCAGAGACTACTGCTAAGTTTAAACAGCAATTAAGCGACTGGCAGGCCAAGAAAGAACAGGATCGGGCCAAGGTTTGGGGACCGGGTGCGTTTGCTACTGATATTGCCGCCAACCCGCTTACCTACGCCATGGGGCCACAGGTAAGTTCTGCCGAAATGGCACCGGTTGTTCTGCCTGCTGGCAAGGAAGCCATGAAAGAAGGCTTGCAACTCATGTCCAAGGCCCCTGGTATGGGGACCAAGGTGGCTCAAGGAGCAGTCCAGGGCAATGTTTTATCCACGCTTGACCCGAATGCCAACCCTATTTCAGTTGGTGCCGGGACCGTACTGGGCGGTGCCGCTCCCATTGCCGCAGAGAAAGTTGCCGTTCCCTTGGCCCGTGGGGCCTCCAATATGGTCAAGGGACTTTGGGGGCATTCAGCCACTCCAACCGTGGAAGACGTCCTGCCACATTACGCCGCAGCCTTCAAAGGTGAGCATGGAGATGTCTTCAAGGCTGATCTCCAGCATAACTATTCAACGGATAGAGCGGTTTATGGTGCCCCATTCCAAGCTTTGAGAGGTAATGAAGGCGGAGTTGAACTCCCCAAACTTGAGGCTGGGGTTGATGACCTCGTGACCAAACTTGAGAATAACCGTGGGGGCAGAGATGAAGTCGTATTGGGGAAAATAAAAGCTCTGCAAGCCGGTCTTAAAAACCCGGATGCCCCACATGATTGGGGGAGCGCCCTTGATGTTGGTTCAGATTTAAATTCAATTATGTCAGATGCCCAACATGGGCTTGTGCCAAATCATAATCTGGCAAGAGTTGTAAAACCACTAAAGGATCTACTTGATGCAGATATGGATGTTGCAGGCGCAGCAAACGGTCAGGCTTATCAAAAAGCCAAGACAGGCTGGGCTGAACACGTGATCCCTTGGGAAGACCCAAAACAAGGTGGGAAGGATTTAATGCAAGTCCTTAATAACGATAAGCCATATGAAGCCATGAGAAAATTGACCATGACTGGTCCAACTGGGGCGGCTAGATTGGTGGAACATTCAGGCCCACAAGGTATAAGAGCCTTGCAGGCAGGTCTTGCCGATACAGCCATGAAAGATGCTGCCCACCCTGTTACTGGAGAGATGGTTCCTAGCCGGATGCTCAAGTCCTTGAATGACCGGGAAGACATATATAATTTGGTTTACAAGGGTGCAGACAAGGCGCGGATGGATGGATACAAAAAAATCCTTGGTGTTTCTTCCTTGGCTGATAATGTCCTGCCGGGTAAATATGGCGTCAATGCCAGTCGAATTGCAGAGAAATTGTTTTCTACTGAGGCCGGTTCTGATTTCTTGCTTGGGGCATCACACCTGAACCCCAAGAGTCGGGCTTTTGGTGAATTTGTCACGGCCAATGCCCCCAAGATTCTTGGTGCTGGGTCTGCCCGGTTGTTGTCTCTGCACCCCAGAACCACGATGGGAGAAGGCGGTGAAGAATGAGCGTCTATAAGCAATTTCTTGAACAGCGCCAGATCCAAATCAAGAACACCTTTGACGCCAAGATGCGCAAGATTGACCAACTCAAGGCTCACGCCCCGGATGCCACCACTGACCCGGAGGGTGAGGCCCAGGCCAGAGCACACCGGCACCACTTGCGTTTAAATGCAGCAGAGGAATACTGTAAGGGTAAGCATGGGCTGGAGAATTGCTACGGACCATACACCAAGGGAGATAAAAATGGCAAGTGATGGTCAGAACAGCATCTACCCCCAGTTGATCCAGATGCGGAAGAATTCATTCCGCCATGCGGTCAATAAGCAAATGATGCCCAATGCGCCCAAGGGTATGACCAAGAAGCAGATCCAGGGTGATACGCCAGACCCCGATGCCCCCGATGAGCAGAAGGCCCAGATCAGAGCGGTGCGAAAGATGGGCAATAATGCCTACAAGGGAGATATTGAACAACTTTCAAACGCATATGGCACTTTCTCGAACGGTGATGGGGGGAGCGGTGATGCTGGCGGGATGAAGGGTGGCGGTACTTTCGGAGGTAAGTGATGCCCTGGAAATCCGTTCAGCAAAGAAAATGGGGCAATAGCCCTGCCGGTCATGCCGCTCTTGGTGATAAGGGTGTGGCTGAATGGAATGCCGCCAGTAAAGGTCAGAAAGTTCCTAAAAAGGTTTCTGCTAAACTGAAGAAGTCAAAGCGAGGCAAGTAATGGCCATCTATGAAAACACCAAGCACATAGATAGTGAGGATTGGCCGTTTTACCAGCGCCTTGTGATTGACAAACTGGATGAGTTGAAGAAAGACGTAGATGGCCTGAAAGAAGAAATGACCACCATGCGGGTTGAAATGGCCACCCAGAAAACCAAGATGTCCATGATTGGCGCTGGCATGGGGTTGGCTGCTGCAACTGCCGCCGAACTTGTTTGGCGTATCCTGGGGAATTCTTCAAAATGATGACCTATGCGATCAAAGATCATGTGCTGACCATGCCGGATGGCACCCAGTTCCAATGTCATTCGGGGATCTCATACGGTTTAAACAACCCTGATGCCATCCAGGACGTTGGGATTGGCCCTCTACCACCTGGGGTGTATACTCTTGGCCCCTGGCAGGATGGCAGGGATTACGGGGCATCCTGGGCTCGTCTAGGCCCCCTTATCAGCCGTCTCTACCCGGACCCCAGCGATGAGATGTATGGCCGGAATGATTTTGCCATGCATGGGGGCAATGGGTCACAGCCGCCTTCGGATTCACATGGTTGTGTCGTTTTTGCCCACACTGACCGCCAAGCCGTTTGTGACTCCGGTGAAACTCAAGTGACTGTGACCCTGTGATGCTGCAACCCTTGGCCCTTGCGCTGTCCTTGCCATTCCTGATGGTCCCAATGAAGATGGCCAAGATTGTTCCCCCTGCTGATAGTGACATCCAAAAAGACCTGGACAGTCTGTATGCCACGATTGACAAAGGTATCCAAGAGGCCAGACGCCAGGGTAAGAATGTTTTGAATGTGTCCATGGAAGATCCAGAGTTTTCTGACCAGGGGTTTAGCGAGGGCATGAAAGCCTTGATATCTGTTCTGATTGACCATTATTCAGAACAGGGATACAAGGTCGTTTTATCCACAAACGGCCATAATGTCATCATGAGGTTGTCATGGGATTTGAGAACTTAGAACCATGTGCAGATGCGAAATCTGTGACCCATATGAGTTTGATTGCCCGAACTGTGATGGCATGTCGGCAATGTGTAACCGAGAAGGACAACCAGACGCATTCTCCATGGAAATGGAGTCTTGTAATCTCGATGGCCTCGGTGATTGCCCATGATGCTTTTCAGTTGTTTCATGGCGTTCCTGTGAATGTCCGGGACTTTGCAATTGCCTTGGCTGCTGTGATGACTGGGGCTGGGATTGGTGTGAGCCAGGGGAAGGACTAACGCCAATCCGTCTCATCCCTATTAGATTTCCCTATATTACAATCTTCACAAAGTATCTGCATATTATCCAACTCAAAGGCTAATTCAGGATAAAGGCTTTTGGGCTTAATGTGGTCTACATGCAAGATGGTCCCATCCTTAGCGGATCTGCCACATAGACAGCATCGGCCATTACCCCGCTTGAGGGTTTCAAAGCGAATCTGTTGCCATTTCATTTGGCCCATGTCTGTTGCTAAGTAATCCTTCAACTCCTGATAGCCACTCTTTGCTTTCTTTGCATACTTTGGCTTAGGTTTCGGGATATTGATTGATTGGGTTTGTTTGTCTTCTGTTATCTCTGATATTTGCCTAGTTTTACGAACGTGGTCAAATACAAATTTAAGTAGAGATTCCATTTCGTATGGTTTTCTATTCCCTTTAGGGATAACAATTTCAATACCAAATAAGTGACGATTCGCTTTCAGATAGGCTGTAACAGTTGGGTGATATTCAGACCCAAATGGCTTAAGAGTCCTATGCAGGCCACTAATTAATCCCCTGCACCTGAAGGCGGCTTCTCTATTCCTTTGTTTCCTTTTTTGCCTGGATAGTTCGATGGCTTCCTGCTTTGTCGGCTCCCAAGGGGCTGGCAGAGTGGTTTGGTTTGTCTTAGTATTGTTATGCACGATGACCTCCCAATAGGTTGTGTGCAAAGAGGGCCAAAGCGGTGAGATGCTTTGACCCTCTTATTCTAACTCCATATGGGTTATGGCGCAATCTATGGCTTTCTTGCCTTACGCGCCTGTGCAATCTGAAGGAATTCTTCCTTGGTGTTCTGGTAGTACCCAGCTAGTTCCGGGGTATCCTCCTGCCATTGGGAGGCCAGCGGATTGCCGTTGGCTTGGCGCTGGCGGGATTCAACGATCAGGGAACGTTGCTCATCACGGGTTCGGCCAAGGATCTGGGGGATGTCATTGTTTAGACAAGGTATGGTTCCGGGTTTGGATGGGAAGATTTTGGCCATCAATGCATCTTCTTCAGAGTTTCGGCCAATCGAGCGCGTTTGCCAAGTTTCCCAGGCTTCTTGGCAGCGGCTTCAAGCTTCTTTTCGGGAATTTTCTTGCCTGCCGGTACGCCCATCTCCTTATGCAAGGCCCCAGGGTGCTTTATGGCCCCAGATATCCACTTCTTCTTCGCGGCCATGGTCACTTACACTTCGCACAGGAAGCCTTGGCTCCAGCGTGAGCCTTCCCGTCCTTTCCTTTGTGCCCGGTCATCTTCTTTTTGCCGTCCTTGCTATCTTTCTTCATGTTCTTCTCCGTTTCTTTTACTTCGGCCTTTTCATGAGCAAGGTAAGCACGATTGCCAGCCTTCTCATATTTCTTCTCTGCTTTTTCATGGGCTTTGTTAACCTTAAACTTGGCCATCACAGCCTCCATTCATTGAAAGCATAGGGTCCATCCAAAGGATATGCAAGGATGGTTTATAATCCAGAGTCACCTTCTACGGCCAAGCGGCAAGCCATAGCGGCGGCTTGGACCAATTCGCCGCGTAGTTCTTCAATAGTGCCAGTGCCTTTGAGAAATTTCTCATAGGCATACATGGCCTCGCCAACTTCGCCTGTGAAGGCCACATAGCGATGTTTGTTGCCAGGGTATTTAACTCTAGCAGAGGCCAAGGCGTGGGCCACAGCGGTTAGAAAGAAATAGTCGGGGTCGGATAGATCGGCCCAAATGTTATCCATGGATATCTCCTAAAAATGCCGGGGATTTCTGCCTCCCTCCCCGGCAGGGAGTCGCGTTAGGCCGAAGCCGGATCGCGTTTACCCGGAGGGCCATTCAGTCTGCGATGGCCATTCAGTCTGCGATGGCCATGGGTAGCAGATGGACAAGATCACGCGATCCATTCCTGGGCACGTGGTCGTGGGGTATAGGTGACGGGGCACTGAAACGTGTCCCAGGAATTCGCCATGGCCTGGCCCTGGAGCGGGCCGCGCTTGGCGGCGTGGTGGTTGCGGGCTACGTCCGTGCTGTCCACGGAGTAAAACGGGTAGGACATCTTGCAGCACCGCATCCCCCTGAGCATGTGGATTTGGGGCCGGCGATCCCACACGGCGTCAAAGGCTTCCTGGATCCTCCCGTGCCAGGCGGGAGTCCCCACCTCGGCATACTGGCCTGAGCTGCCGAAGCATACGCGGGGCCAGCCGTCCACCAAGTGTCGGAGGTAGTCGATGGATTCGTGAAGGTGCCATACGGGGGCCATCTTGTGCCGGGGAAACGGGCACTCCAGGGCCAGCATCCAATTGTCGAATTCGTTGCCGTCGATCACATCCGGGATGACGCCCCAGGTAGTCGGGCATTCCAGCCAGGGTCCAGCCCAGGCGTAGAACTTGGCCCAGTCGGTTGGGGTTCCAGAGCGCCAGAGCGAAAAAGCCCCGTTGTCGAGCATGACGCTCTGGCCAATTTCATGGCACCGCTGGAGGTTGGCGGGGTGCGCGTAGGACACGCAGAAGCATTTCCCGGCCAGGGATTCCAGGACGGACAACGGGGTGATGGGGGTTCCGTGGTAGTGGAGGGTCAAGCCCGCCTCCGCATGGGAATGAACTGGAGGCCGAAGGCCCACAGGGATGATCCGACCGTTTTGGCGGCGAACTGCGCCAGGCAGATCAAGGGGAGCCATGCATGGAAGGCCAGGGCCGGGAAAATTAGGCTGTCCACCGCAGCTGCGACCGTGTTGGAACGAATCGACCGGCTCAACCAGGTGCCACGGGTCCAAGTGAAGCACCCCCACTCCACCCATTCGCTGATCACGAAACTGATCACGCTGGCCGTGGCAATGAACCGGACGCCGGGGTCGATCAGGTAGGCCGTGGCCCCGGCGGCGGGGATCAGGATTGCCATGCCCCAGCGGGGCAGCACCACGTTGAGCCAGTCCCGGATGGAAAGGTCCAGGCCGACCAGCGTGAACGCGATGTAGGGGGTGTTGGCCGAGCCGAAGTGGTGGGCCAGCAGGTTGGCCGCGCAGAGGGCCGCGATGTAAATCAGGATTGCGAACGGGACCATCGGGTTCCTTTCCCCAGGCTGCGCCTGGACAGGTGCTATTCGTAGTCGTAATTTCCGGCCCAGGGGACAAGCGGGACATCAATCCACATGGCGGCATCCCCATCTGGGCATTTGAAATACTGCTGGAGGATCAAACCGCGAGTATCCTGGCGGAATCTTAGGCGGCACGTCGGGGTCCATTTTTCAGGTGTCATGGTGTCCTCATGGACAGATCAGGGTTGGATTTCAGGCATCGGGTGATCCGGGTGGAACCACTCGATGCTCTTGGTTTCGGTCGGGAAGCTGGACTGGGCGCAGAACCGTGCCCGCGCCCAGCGGTCCTTAAAGTAGACCGTTTCGTTGGTCGCCGGAATATAAACCGGATAGAGCAGGATGGTTCCGGGCGGCGGGAGCATCGGCATTCTCCTGGACAGGTGCCTACTGAAAGTTCATGGGATCGTTGGCGTTCCGGCTTCCTCATCCATGGCGCAATTCCGGCAGATCTGCCGGGAGCCATGCCACTCGCCGCACCGGAACCAAAGAACGGCTCGACGTAGTTCCGCACGTCCCCAAAGGCGTCCCAGACTTCCTGGGCCACCGTAGACTTGCCGCCGAACCATGGAAAAGGGGATTTCAATTTGGGTTCCTCGGAATGGACATTCACGGTTTTAGGATTGATCGGGCGTGATCCAGGGACTTTTTGTAGTCCCTGAGCATCTGATCGAACATCTTGTCGCTGGGCGCAGCCTTCTTGCTCCCGCGCTCCAGGAGGGAAATTGCGGCGGCGAGGCTGGCGGTAACTTCCCGCAGTAGCACCGTCAATGCGTCCTCCCGGTCTCGCAGGGCGCAGTAATCCTTTGCCCCCCGGTCCAGGTCCGTGCGGAGCCGTTCAATCTCATCGGCGGCACGGTCGCCGGTGGTCGTTTCAGAAGCACGGAGCAGTTCGGGGAGCCTGGATAAGTGAGTCAAGGGCGGGGGCACTTCGGGATTCCTTTCTGGCGCGGGCTGCGCCTGGACATTCGGTTACTGGTGATGAAGCCATTGTTAGGCGACGATAGAGGATTTCGAACGCTGTGGCATCGCAGAGGGGTACTTGGCCGTTTCCAATGGCTTTAATGCGGTCCAGTTGATCGGCCACCCCATAAGCCACTCGGGGAAGGTCGGGTTCAGGCCACCACTTCGCCCCGGCTCCGACACTCCCTCCACAATCCCAACCGTCCGTGGAAGGGAGGATTGCTGCCTGTTTGGGCTGTTGCTCATGCCGGCCTTGTGGTCCCCGGCATTGGGGGTGGGCCAGAATCCAGATCCGTTCTCGCTTATGGTCGAAACCGACGTCATCCGCTCCCAGCACACACCATTCCGCATCGAACCCCATCTCGGCCAGGTCCCCGAGAACTCGTCCAAGCCCTCGAACAGTGAGGAGAGGGGAGTTTTCCACCCAGACCCACTCGGGTCCAACCTGGCGAATGATCCGGGCAAACTCGCGCCAAAGCCCGGAATGCTCTCCATCGATCCCGGCTCCCTTGCCGGCGCTGCTGATGTCCGTGCAGGGAAACCCGCCAGAAATGACGTCAACAATTCCTCGCCACGGTCTTCCGTCAAAATGGCACACGTCAGACCAAATCGGGAAAGGCTCGAGGAATCCATCATTTTGTCGTTGCGCGAGAACTTGTGCGGGGTAGGCATCACGTTCAACGGCGCACACGGTTCGCCATCCAAGGAGCTTGCCTCCGAGAATGCCTCCACCAGCGCCCGCGAAAAGAGCCAGCTCATTCAATGTTTCTCCTTAGGGTCGTGCTCTTGGACATCTACTGCTTGAATAGTTCTTTGACGTTGAGATCGATGCGGAGACCGCCCTCGAACGTGGCGGCGACGAGCTGCGCGATGGTCGTGTCCTCGTTCTGGAGCAGCTTGCCCACTTCCTCAAGGCAGTGACCGTAGGCGGCGATCTTCTCGAACTCAATTTCAGCGGTGGTGCTCATCACGGCTTCGGATTCTTCCATGGGGGTGCCTTTCGATGGGTGCCGGGTTCCGGCAAGCGGGCAGGATCAGCTAAACCAATTTCGACAGCCAATCCGCATGATTGTTATGGTTTAGGTTCCTACTCCTTGAATAAGATCAGGAACCATCCTTGCGCTGCTGAACCCAAATCTTCAACACCACTTTATCCCCAGCAGATTGCAATGGATCAGGCCCAAGGCAAATTTCAGCGTCACTGGGGAGGCATCCACATTCGCGCACAAAGCGTTCAACAATCTCAGTGCGCTTGCGATCAGCTTTGCCCTGAAACCATGTATCGAAAGCGGCCAGACTGGTAGAGTTCTTTTTGAGAGATTGTAATACACGGTCTTGCTTGCTTGTCATACCGTCACCTTTGGACTAACCCAAGTCTTAACCACGTTGCCAACAGTCTTGGTATTGATGTCAAACTTGTTTAAACCAAGCCCTGATTCAGCCAAGAAAGCAAAGATGAGCGTTTCTATTCCCATGCGATATTCATGCAAGACTGGGGCCAATGCCTGCTGTTCCATCGCTTGTTGTTCTTCGGGAGTCATTTGATGCCTTTCAGTCGTGTTTCAAGGATTACAGCCTTCTCAAATAGATACCAAGGCAAGTCGTTGCGAACTGTTTTGATAACATACCGGTTGATGATTGACGGGCCGTGTTCTCTTGCCCCAGACAATTGCCAAACTGGTGTTCCTTCTGGCACTACCGTCATTGGGTCTACTCCACTAGCAATATACCCCAGAACCGTTCCGTTGCCATAGAATGTTGGGACAATTGTTCCTGCGGGTATTTCTCCAGTAGATTTTGATCTACTCTTGTAGACCCTGGGAGATGCCGGATTGGCGCGATGTGGTCTTGGGACAACCTTAACGGGATTGGCGAATGGAGCCCATATTCCTGGCCATGCTGGCACTTCTGGAATGGTTTCGCCAGTATGGCCAAACACTTTGCGCTGGGCAGCCTCAAGGGCGGGCAGGCGTGATGCCAGGAACCCTTCCGGGAGCGGGTTGATGTGTTCTAGGATGCCCATGGTTTGCTCCATTTTCTGCTTCCTGGCACTTATGGGTAAAGAAGGCAAGGAACCCCAGGAATATTAAACACACCAGAAGAATCTTCCTGCGCTCTGCTGGTGTGAACTGGGGATTGCCGTTTAGGTAACGATCTCCTCGCATCGGAAATCCCTCCGTATGTTGGCAATGAAATCATTTTGCTGCGCTGCGGCTTGACCGGCTTCTGCCAACGCAAGACTGGCGGTCAATCGACAAATATGAACTTTCTTGCGGCGAAGGTAGGAGTTTCTGGCTGAGATCAGATTCGGGTAGCATAGGCGCTTACCTTGACCATCCAAGACAAAACGCTTGCGGTCAGCGTTGAACCAACTAAGAACAACTCCGTTTTCCCTGTAAATTTCAACCACCCAAGCGCCACATGGAGTAACCTTAACCACCCGAAAATAGCGTAGGTTTACGGGCATTGCTCCAGGGGTAAATGGATTACCATAATCCACACCCCCATCTTCAATTCTGAAATAGATCGCGCCCAGAATAGCCATAGGTCACTTGCCCAAGGCTTTGTGGATAGTGCCGCGCCAAACGGCAAGCTGGCGCTTCTTGATGTAATGGGCGCCACGCTTGGCGAAGGCGTCCAGTTCGGGAATGATCAGCATCAGGGCGTCCCGGCAGGGCGTTTCATTGATGCGGGATAATTCCTTGGCAATGTCTGCTGGGACCGGGCGCTCTGCGATGCCAAGCGAGTTACACAGAGCCTCCAGCATGGATTCCATGCGGAACAGGGCGGTGCTGACGGGGCCTTTAGGCGTCTCATCGGGGTCAGGTTCAGGCCGGGGTTGGATGACAGGGCACACCGGAGGCGGAACAGATTTGATCCAGCGAGATTTAGTGGGGTGTCTCTCGCCATTCCAATGCCAATCCGGCTGGGCCTCGATGATCTTTTTAACGCTGACCCAATTGGAACCCCAGTCAATAGCACCATTTTCCTTGAGCAAAGCGGCCAGAGCCTTGGTGGGATAGTCTTCTGGTGGCAACTGGGCCAATCCTGCGATGACTTTGTTTTGTAAGCTCATGTGATTCTCCTTTGGAGGTTGTTAGTGTTTATGGAAGCAAATGTAGCCCTGGATAAAGCCTAAGACAATGCCAATCCAGAGACAGCCAATTGCTATTAATACAGGGTTGATAGGATAGTACATGTTATATACCTCGGAATACCGGCTGTTGCTTGATCTGGGCAATAGTTGAGTCAACTTCACTCAAGAATTGCAGGGCGGCGGCTTCCATGAGGATGATTTCCTTTTCATCCCGCATGAAGCGGAAAATAATAAGTTGGTATTCTTTGGGTAGGCGTGGGTCATAGGAACAGAAATCAACCCAATCTGCTTCACAACACATCATCTGTGCCAACATCTGCTTGCGATATTGGCTCGGGGTCACCCCTAAAAGCAGAGTCTCAAGGTGTGTTCCGGTTTTGGGGCACTTTAATTCAAGTAAACCCTTGGTCCCAGCAATAATTCCATCTGGCGAGGCTGCGATACGATCATATTTGGGGTGCAGGACAAGACCAACTTGGGTGATCTTTTGCATTGTCACGGCTTCATACGCTGCCCTGGCTTCGGCTTCAACTTCAATCCCACGTTTCATGTCATCTGATTGAAAGTCTTCCAAGTAGGGCTCTCCTGTCAAAATTTCACAGATGAGTCTCGCCCGGTAATTACGCCTGCCTGCTGATTCCCCTGATTTAACTTGACTCATGAGGTCTGAGAAGTGGGAGGCCGTCACCAATCCCAAACGTGCTTTGTGCCACTCAGGGGTTCCTTGGACCACATCTATAATGCGCATCAGAAACTTCCCTCAAGCGGCAACGCCGTGGGTTCGGCACCAACCGTCTTCTGAATGAATGCCGTGGTCTGGGCCGCAAATTCCTTCTCACGGGTGCGAAGCTGGGGCAGGACCAGATTGGCCGGGTAATTGGCCTTGGCATTCGTGACCTTGGTGGTGAAGTCTTCCAGTTCATCCAGTTTGTTCTGGACGCGCAGGGAGTTGCCGATCTTTTCCAACAAGGTATTCCATTCCTGGGTTTCGGTATCCGCCCAGACAATGGCCTTCGGCTTCTCAGACTCATGGTCCTTGGGCTTGTCGGTGGTGGCTCCAGTCGTTCCCTTGCCACTGGAAGCATTGCCATCATCATCTTCCTGAGCGATACCAAGGATGGACGCAGCAGGATAGCGTCGGCAATAAGTAGTGGCTGAACCAATAACCTGGGAATCAACTTTTCCCTTGACTGGTGAGGAAGTCACACAAGACATCCATTGGCCGCTGGAGTGCATCAGGACGGTTTCCACTGAAACGATACCCTGCTCGGAATTTCCTTCATAGCTGGGAAATTGGGCCAGGGCCAAGCCATGCTTGCTCATCAGGGGACGCACAGTGTTCAACACTTCGGCCAGATCGGCATACTTAGACTTGAAAAATGGGTTACTGGCAGACTTGGAAGCATTTTCAACCTCACCCTGAAAGGCAGATAGCGCCTTCGCCAGTTCATTGATTTGTTCAGAACTCTTCATGGGTCATCTCCTGAGACATGGTACGCATGTCATCCGTAGTTGGTTTAAACGCTGATCCCTCGCCCCGAAAATTCAGTTCATCCAGGTAGGCTCTAACGGCACCGGCAGCATTCATGAGATCGGTGTAGAGGCGATAAGCATCGTCCGTGGCCTCATTTAACCCCATGGCAGGATCGGCAACCCAGCAATAACTGAACGTTCCGCCCTCGTGGAGTGTAAATGCCATGGTCAAATGTTCTCCTTCCTGGCGCTGTCTAACTGAGATCATCGGCACTCTGCTCATGCTTGGCCTTCCTTCTGGGTGGTGGGGTGAATGGTTGGAAGCCGTGGGCTTCAAGAAAAAGATCAAGCAACCTCTTACCACTTGCCCCTGGTGTCCTTTCGCCATGGGTCCAGTGGTAGAACGTCCTAACTGGGATTCCTATCATTCGGCACATTTTGCCGATTGTCTTGTATTTGGCCCGTATCGCTGGCCATGGTTCCGGGAGAGTGTGTTTCATGGTTCCTCCAATGAAGTTTGAACATAAACCTCCTGACAACTTTGGTTATGGGGTTGAAAAAATAACCTTGTTCATCGCAATGATCGCAGCCGTTCCAGTACCAGTCATCTGGTTCCATCCGGTCGCCACCATGCCTGGGACGGTCATCAAAGCCACCAGCGCCATCACAGCAATCACATATGACCCTGGATGGGAAAATGGCGATGTCATCGAATGGCACAAGCACAGCGTTTCGGTAGCGGATCATGTGACCTCCAGAGCGTGTTGAAACTTCTGGCTCATCTATCAGGTTAGGCCCATTGGGGTCATAGTCAAGGGAAAGTTTATGTCAAATAAAATAATCTTTTGCTTTGGCCAACCGGCCCTTCAAAAAAAATAGTTTTGCGCTTTTATTTGGAATGCTCTGGCACCGCGCCGGTTAATTATATGGAATGGCAGTCTGGGTCTGCGCGTGGCCCTAAGAGAATGCATGGCGGTCTGGGCAAATCGGATATCATAGAAAATTAGAATAGAGTGTGGGGCTATATAGGGCGGTTCAAAATGGCCACAATGAGTGGGGGTGCGCGTTTGTGGCTAAGGTTTAGTGTTTAAACTCTACCCTGGAGGATCGCCAGGTTAGTAGGCATTATTCTCCCATAGGCGATCCATGCCCATATTATGCGGCAATTTTTACCGTTTGGCAGATATAAAATACCCGGCTGGGCTGCTAACCCTAAGCCGGGTATTCGGGGTGCTGCTTTTAATCCATCAGCCCCCCATCAATAATCATGGTTTCGATATCAGTTGCGTCTATGTCCTGGATCATCGCTTCCTGGATCGGGGTAAGGCCACGCGGGGAGAACCGATTGAGGTTGTAGACTTCCTTCCGGCCTTCCACCTTGCCCATGGCGTGCATAACCCTCATGGAATCCTCGACCTGATGCAATAGGGCTAGATCAATCTTGGGATCGAATCCCAGGGCCGTGACCAGCCTGTTGGCCTCAGTCAACCATGGGGTAGGCTGGTCAGTCTTGGGAACAAAAGGCAAAGGCGGATTGTAGTACCGCTGGGTCTTGTAATGGTCTGCCGCCAGCCGGTCATAGTAGGCATCCAGATCATTTTCCCAGTTGTATTTCTTGCCGTGACGGTAAGTGGTAACGGTAAGGTCAGGCCCAACCGTGGGAAGTGCTTCCCAGTCGATTTTCAGGCAAGCGGCCCGAAGTTTTTTGAAGTACGCGTAGTTGAATTTTTCGTTACAGGTATGGGCCGATTCATAGCCGATTGAGATATTGACAATTTCCTTGACCGAGCCATTGAATTCGCTGGAATCGGTATAGCTGCCGACAGCCCACGAATGGCCCATGTCAATAGCATCCGCCAGGGCCGTTACAAAGTCCTTGGATGCCAGAATGCCCCTGGCCTGATCGGCTACAATGTCCTTGGTGCCTTTACGGTCAAAGGCGATGCATCGGTCAATGTCCTTCAGCCTGGGATCGCCAGCGGTTTTCTTGGCGGCTGCGCCCCCGCATTCCTCCCCTTGGGTAAAGATATACAGGGCCGGGACTCGATGCATGAGGCTACACAGCATGGCCACACCAGCGCCATCATCAGCCCCAAGGATTGACTTGCCGTTGGTATCGATCCATTGGCTTTTGGAGTAGAAAATGGGCGTTCTGCCTTCCTTGCCCCTGGTTTCCACGGTATCCAAGTGAGCCGCAAACATGGTTCGGGAACCTGAATTTCCCCTGGTATCGATCCAGAGGTTATCCCATGCGTCACGGCCAATGATGGCATTTTTGGGAGCAATCTTGATGATATGCAGCATGATTTCCTGAATGCCAGCCGACATATGGGGCCGCTTGGTACTCAGGACATGCCACAGGATAGGCTCAGGCTCATCCATGACGGTAGGGGGCCGTTCTGCCCTGGGGGTTTTAGACATGGGCCGCTTTCCTTTCTGCCGCTAGGCGACGATCAAGCATTTCCTTGGTTTCAATCAGGGTAAAACACTCCTTGCCATTGTATGAATTGCGATTGCCATTATCCCAGAGGCACCTTGTTCCCCATTCTTTGGAAACTTCAGTGATGGTTCCAGGGGTGTCCATGGGGTTACTTTCCC
>Ga0181537_10001731_pt1 | contig 19809 bp, 14 predicted proteins | sample PEATcosm2014_Bin_39_FD_119765 | JGI IMG/M metagenome (GOLD analysis project Ga0181537, IMG submission 119765) | Peatland microbial communities from MTU Mesocosm Facility, Houghton, MI, USA - PEATcosm2014_Bin23_10_metaG | ecosystem: Environmental > Terrestrial > Soil > Wetlands > Peat | place... | reverse complement strand
CGCGCTCATTTCGCGCATCAAGGTGATGAGCGGCATGAACATCTCCGAAAAACGCCTGCCGCAGGACGGACGCATCAACGTCCGCATCAAGGGCGAGGAAATTGACATCCGCGTTTCCACCGTGCCGACGGTTTATGGCGAAAGCGTTTCGCTGCGGTTGCTCACGCGTGGGAAAATTTTCCTGTCGCTCGACAAATTGGGTTTCTCGAAAATGGAAGAGGATGCCATCCGCGAAATTATCGTCAAGCCGCACGGAATTTTCCTCGTGACCGGCCCGACGGGTTCCGGCAAATCCACGTCGCTCTATGCATTTTTAAGCTCAATCAATTCGGTCACGAAACGCATCATCACGATTGAGGAGCCGGTCGAATATGAATTGAAAGGCATCAACCAGATCGCCGTGCGCTCGGACATCGGCCTGACGTTCGCGATGGGCTTGCGCCACATTTTGCGGCAGGACCCGAACGTCGTGATGGTCGGCGAAATCCGCGACCAGGAAACGGCGGAAATCGCCATCCGCGCGTCGCTCACCGGCCATTTGGTTTTTTCCACGCTGCACACAAACGACGCGCCGAGCGCGTTCACGCGATTGATTGACATGGGCATCGAGCCGTTTCTCGTCGCGTCGTCCGTCGAGGCGGTCATGGCGCAACGGCTCGTCCGCACAATTTGTCCGCATTGCAAGACGGAGCAAAAAGTGGACGCGGATTATCTGCGCAAAATCGGTTTTCCAGAAGCGGACATCGCCACGGCCAAAATCTGGCGCGGCGCAGGCTGCGAAAATTGCCGGCAGCAGGGCTATCAAGGTCGAAAAGGAATTTACGAACTGCTTCTCGTCAGCGAAAATATCCGTCCGCTCATCATGAACCGTTCCTCTTCGACGGCAATCGCCCAGCGCGCGATGGACGTCGGAATGCGCACGCTGCGCACCGACGGCTGGAACAAGGTCAAGGCTGGCGAGACGACCATCGAGGAAGTTTTGCGCGTGACGCAAATGGAAGAGCATCTCGATTCATTGGCCGGCGGCGAGGACAAAACACAATTTATTTCGCGCGAAAAATGAATTCCCCGGCAACATTTGCGATTTACGATTTACGATTGACGCGTCGTCAGTCAGAAATGCGCTTCAATCGTAAATCGTAAATCCAAAATCGTAAATTCACATGGCCCGCTGGCAATTCTGCAACATCCTGCAAACCGCGCCCGACGCGAACCGCCTCTGGCAGTTCGACGCGCGCAGCGGCGCGCTGCATCGCGAGCACGGCGGCAAGCCCGGCCAGCCGCTGCCCGGAAAATTTGTCGCAAAATCCTGGACGTCGCTCTGGCAGCCGAGATTGAATGTCGCCTGGCTGCCGCAGGAAAAGGTTTTTTTGCGCGTCGTCGAGCTGCCCAAAAGCAGCTTTGAAGAAACGTGCTCGATGGTCGAATTACAGCTGGAAAAACTGTCGCCGATTCCCGTCACGCAAATCGTCTGGACGCTGCAAATCCTTCCGCAGGCTTCTGCGGAAAATTTGCAGACGGTGATTGTCGTCATCGCTGAACGCAAAGTGGTCGAGGAATTTCTTGGCAAACTGGAGGCGCAAAATTATCTCGCCGACCGGCTCGAAGCGCCGATGCTAGACCAGTTGGAAGCCGCGCCCGCGAGCGAAGACGGCGCGTGGATTTATCCGGCGGCGCTCAACGGCCAGGACGCCGCGCTCGTGGCGTGGTGGTTTGGCGGCGCGCTGCGCAGCTTGAGCTTCATCGCGTTGACACCGGGCGCGGACCGCATGAAAAATTTGCAGGGACAATTCGCGCAACTGGTTTGGGCGGGCGAACTCGAAGGCTGGCTGACGGCGCAGCCGAAATGGCATCTCGTCGCCGACGGCGCGGCGGCGGGCGAATGGGAAACTCTTTTGCGCGAGGCCTTGAACGAGCCGGTCGAGGTGGTCAAGCCCCTGCCGTTGCAGGAACTCGCCGCGCTCACGTCGCGGCGCGCGACGAGCGCGCCGTCCACCAACGCGGCGCTGCTGCCGCCGGAATTTTCCGCGCACTACCGCCAGCAGTTCGTTGACCGGCTTTGGCTGCGCGGATTGTTCGCGACGGGCGTCTTGTATGCGATTGCCGTGGTGGTTTATTTTTGCGCGACGTTTTTGCTCGGCATCCAGACGGGCAAGGTGGAGCAGCAGGTCGCCGCCATCAGCGACGATTACACGAACGCGCTGCAGCTCAAGGCACGCTACGACGTGCTGGTGCAGCGGCAGAATTTGAAATTCGCCGCGCTGGACTGCTGGAAAGTCGTGGCGGAGTTGTTGCCGCAGGGAATTTCGCTGCAACGGTTCAGTTTCGCCAACGGGCAGACGCTTACGTTGAGCGGCACGACGACGCCCGACCAGATCAACACGCTCTTCAATTTCAACAGCGCGATGCAAAAGGCCATGCTCAACGGCCAGCCGATGTTTGATCTGCACGCAGGAGATCCGGTGAGTCCACGGACCAGCGGCGGCGGCGTGAGCTGGAATTTCAGCCTGCAACTGGCAAACCCGGAGGAGCAGGCGCAATGAAAAAGTATTTCGCTCAACTGCGTCCGCTGGAACGCCGTCTTGCGGTGGGCGTGGCGGTCATTTTGATTCTCGTGCTGAACTGGATTTTCATCTGGCCGCATTTTTCAGACTGGGGAAATTTGCAGCGCCGCGGCGACGACGCGCGGCAGAAGCTGAAACTGTTCCAGGCCGCCATCGCGCAATCCGCCACTTACGAGTCGCTGTTGAAAAAATTTGAGGGCCAAGGCGAATTCGTCGCGCCCGAGGATCAGGCCATCAACATGATGCGCACCATCCAGGCACAGGCGGCGCAAAGCGGTTTCGGCATCGGCAATTTTTCGCGCTCGATGCAGCACACAAACGAATTTTTCACCGAGCAGACGCAAAACATCACCGTCTCCGCGACGGACGCGCAACTGGTGGATTTTCTTTATAAGCTCGGCAACGGCGCCTCGATGGCGCGTGTGATTGACCTGGAATTGCAGCCCGACGCGCCGCGGCTGCGCCTCAACGGCAACATCCGCCTCGTCGCCAGCTACCAGAAAAATCCCAAGGCCGCGCCCGATAACAGTTTGAAATCCACAACCGCAAACGCAAAATGAAAACGCTTACGTTCTTCCTGATTTTATTTTTAACCGGCCTCGACCTTTGGGCGCAGACGCCGCCCCTGTCGCTCGTGACAAACATACCGGGGGCGATGCGTCTGCCCGGACGCTTCAGCACTACGAATTCGTCGGCATCTGAAATGGCGGCGCGTCTGGCGGCGATGCGGAGCAATGCAGCCGCAATGACCCGGCCCGCCCCTGCGACGGTTCCAGCGGTTCCGGCGGTTGCTGCGCCGGTCGCGCAGCCCGACGTCAATGTTACGGCCGACGCAAATTCAAACGGCGGCACAAGTGAAGTTCCCGCCTACCAATATGATTTTCAGGGAGTGGATGTGAAACAGGTGCTGCAAATTTATTCAGACCTGGTCGGGCGCACGTTGTTGATGGCGCAGCCGCCGGCGGCTTCAATCATCCTGAAGACACAATCACCGCTGACCAAATCTGAGGCGATAGAGGCGATTCAGGCCGTGCTTGCGCTCAACAACATCGAACTCATTCCCATCGGCGATAAATTCCTGAAAGTGCTGCCGCCGGACCAGGCGGGCGGGTCGGGCGCGAAGATTGACACCTCGGACGCGAGCCAGTTGCCGGATTTGGGGCCTTATGTGACGCACATCGTGCATTTGAATTATGTCAAGCCAAGCTCGATGCAGCAGATTCTCACGCCGTTCGCGAAACTGGCCGGTTCAATCACGCCGTTGGATGACAACGGCATACTCATTCTCCGCGACCATGCGGAAAATGTGAAAAGGATGCTGGAGTTGATTGACCAAGTGGACACTGGCGGCGGTGAATCGGAAATCATTTCCGAGGTCATCCCGATCAAATACGCGCTGGCCGAGGACATCGCCAACGCGCTGAACAGTCTTGGCGGCGGCAGCGGTGGCACGACGAGCATCGGCAGTTCGGCGGGAACACCGAAATCCGGCAACGGCGTGGCGCGGCCAAGTGGATTCTCGACATCTACGGGAGGCTCATATCAACCTGGCGGCAACGGAATTCAAGGCAGCCAGCCAAGCACATTTGGCACGAGTGGTGGAATTGGATCAACGCCCAACGGCACGCCGTCATCGGGCACGACTTTCCAGCAGAGATTGTTGAGCATTGTCAACAAGGCGTCCGGCGCGAACGGGCAGGAGCAGCCAATCCAGATTTTCGGCCAGACAAAAATCATCGCCGACCAGCGGAGCAATTCGCTGCTCATCTTCGCCACGCGGCAGGACATGGACGCCATCACAAACGTCATCGCGAAGCTCGACGTGTTGCTCTCGCAGGTGCTGATTGAATCGGCCATCATAGACGTGGATTTGACCAAAGGCTTGAATACAGGCGTTTCTGTGGCGCAAAATCCGTCCAAATTAAGTCCGGGCGGCAGCGTTGTCGGCGGCGGCGGCAGCGTCAACGGCCCGACGTTCATCAATTTCTTAAATAACTCCGGCACATACTCTGCCGCTGCAGGAAGTTCGAATGCACCCACCACCATTTTGGGAAACGCGCTTGGCAGCGGCTTGAGCTATTTTGGAAACATCGGGCCGACTTGGGACGTGGCGTTACAAGCCGCCGCCACCGACAGCAGCGCTTCGGTTATCCAGCGCCCGCGCATCCAGACCTCGCAGGCCAAGGCGGCGTCGTTCTTTGTCGGCCAGACGGTTCCGTATGTTACCGGCAGCACTTATGGCAGCGCGTATGGAAACAGCTCATCATACTCGCAGTTGTCCGTCGGCGTTGAACTGGATGTCACGCCGTTCATCAATCCCGATGGCCTCGTCGTCATGGACATCAATCAGGAAATTGATGACTTGAACGGCTATACCGCCATTGAAAACGTCGGCAACGTTCCCAACACCACCAAGCGCACGCTCCAATCGGAAATCGCCGTCAAGGACAGGGACACCATCATGCTCGGCGGCTTCATCCGCTCGGACAAGAGTGACAGCAAAAGTGGGATTCCATATCTACAGGACATACCGCTCATCGGCAACCTCTTCACCTCGCGCGCTACCACCAAGGATCGTTCGGAAACCATCGTGCTGATACGCCCGACCGTTTTGCGGACGCCCGAAATCGCCGCCACCCAGGCCGTAACGGAGCAAAAACGGCTGCCGGGCATTTCCGCCGCTCTCGTTGAGGACGCCCGCGACGAACGCAAGGAGGTCGAATCCGAGGCAAATTCCGAGGCGAAAACCGCCGCAACCGAGGCCGCAGCCGAAAAACGCGAGAAGCCGGCGTCCGGAGACAACAGCGGATATTTCCAGCCCGCCGCGCCCGTCGGGACATTGCCCACGAATACAGTCGCGCCGTCGAATCCCTGACGTGGCAAAAATGTTGTTTTTTGCCCAGTTGAGTTGTTACGGAGGGGTAAAATGATGGCTTTTGGCATTTTCGAGCTGTTTTTATCAAAAAACGGGGGTTCCCGACCATTCGGCGGTTTCCCCCAATGACTGGGGGAAATCCCCCGATGGTTGGGAGAAATCTCCCGATGACTGGGGAAGTCCCCCGAATGGTTGGGGGAACACCCCGAATCGTCGGGAGAAATCCCCAAATGACCGGGAGAAATCGCCCAACGATTGGGAGAGTTCCCGCAATGATCGGGGGAAATCCCTCAATGGCTGGGGGAAATGCCCCAATGATTGGGCGAACATCCGGAATGATTCCGGGAACGCGTAAAAGTTTCCGACGAAATTGTTAAATGCCGGATCCCAGCCGTGCCGGGACAACTTCAATCGGCCGGCGGCGCGTTCGTGAAAATGTCGGAGGGGAATATTTCCTGCAAGCTGCGGATGGGGTGCAGCGGCATGAACAGGAATTTCGGCCAGTAAATCAGTTCGCTTTTGGGGTCTTTGAGCGTGCCGCTGATTTTGTATTCAAACAATTTGCTCACCGGCCAGAGGATGGTGGTGACAAGCGGCCCGACCACCGAGGTGTCGCGCAGCGGCTCCGCAATGACGCGGGCCTTCACATTCTGATCCATGTCCATCGTCCCGGTGTAAAGCAGCCGCGTCATGGTGGAGCGGATTTCCAGCGAGTCGGTGTAAAAAAGGCCGTTGGTGAGGGTGAAGCGCGCGGCGGCGTCCGTCGCGCGGCTGTTGCCCAGGCCGGGATGGATCGTGTCCAGCGCCGGCGACAAAATGCCGAAGAGCGGAATCTCCCAGATCAGCCCGTCGTGCAAACTGGCGTTGCCGTAGCCGTTCCATGTATGCCAGTCCCGCGTGTCCGCGTGCGTCACGACCAGCCGCCCGGCCAGCGTGCCTTCAAGGGAATTGGTGGGCGACAACAAATCAACGGCGAGCCAGTGAAGGTTCGCATTTTCCACGTTGACGGCGAAATCGTAGTCGGCGCCTTCGTGCGGCACCTTGAAATCGAAATTTGCAAAGCCGTTCGCGCTGCCCTCGTAAAATGCCGCTACAATGTTCGTCACCGTCAGTTTTGTCCCCTGCCAGTGAATCGTGCCGGTGACGTTGGTGCTGCGGAACTTCATCCATTCAAACGGCGCGCCGTTGACGACTTCAAATGTCATGTCCACGTCATCCATTTCAGGCCCGCCATGCAGGTCGCGCAATGGAATCTGGCCGTTGACGCGCGCGCCGGGCGGCTCCAAAAAGTGATACGGCTGCACAATCTCGCCCGTGCGCCGCCCGATGGCACGCGCGATGGATTGCGGGTCGGCGGTGCTGAAGCCGTTTGTGAAATAAAGCAGACGCGTGTCGAAATTCAACGTCACGCTGTCCGCCGCCATCATCTGCCGGCGCGTATGCATCAGCGGGTTTGAAAATTGCAGGACGCGGTTTGTGTAATTGAACGCCGACGCCACGCTGCCGAAGGATTCGCCGCGAACCATGAAATTAGTCAGCGCCACGCGTCCCGCCGCGCTGAAGCTGTTGGGATCGTCCAAACGGCCGCGTCCCCCAGCATCCAGAAAAACCGGACGGTTGAACGTCAGGATGTCGAGGGCGCGCTCCGCGCCGGCTGCGGCCAGAAATGGCCGGGCGAATTCCGGGTCGAGCGCGCCGTGGACGCGCCAGCGGCAGAATCCCGCGGCTTCATCATTCGCCGCGCCGTCCAGTTGCAGCCGCGTCCGCGCCTGCTCAACGTCAAGCTGGGCGCTGAAGGAGCGGATGGCCCGCGCGTCGCCTTTGACGACGAGGGTCAATTGCGGCGAGCCGTTGAAATGGATTTGGGCGAGGGCGTCCAAAAATTTTTGCAGTTGCGCGGGCTGGTTGGTGGATTTGCCGGCCTGGAAAATTTGCCAGCGGGAAATTTCCGGGGCATGGGCGATTTCGCCGGAGAGATTGAGCCGCGCGCCGGCAAACGCGGCGCTGAAATTGTCGAGCGACCAGGTGTCGTTTGTCTGGAACCGCAGGACGGCCTGGATGTCATCGAGCGACAGCGCGCCGCCGCTCGAAACCGGCCATGCGAGGTTGCCCTGGCGCAAAACAAGGCCGTCCACCTGAAACTGCCGGCGCAGCAGGGCGCGATAATCCAGGCGCAACTGGATTTCTTCAATTGAAAGCGCCGGGCCTCCGGTGTTCCTGGCATCGCCGATGCGGACGTCGTCGGCGACCAGCCCGCGCACGACGCGCAGACGCATCCGGGAAAATTCCACGTTCAAGCCGCGCGAATGAAGCGCCTGCACGAGCCGCGTTTTCAGGAAATCCGGCAGGCCGACGCGGTTGACCCAGACAAAGGCACAGACCGCCGCCAGCACCAGCATCAGCACGGTGATGCGGCACCAGCGGAAGCACACGCGGCATTTTCGCCAGAAGCCGGGTCGCATATCACGGCATCCCGCCTTGCGGGACCGGAATGGTGAGGTAGCTCAAGACGAACTGGTAAAGTCCCGGCGGGAAAAGAAACACCCAGCGCTCGCCGTCCAGCGTGACGAAGGCCAGTGCGGTCTGCCATTTTGAAAATTCCGTGCCGAACTGGACGGAATGTTTTTCGCCGTTCTTCAATTCAAAGATCATCTCCAGGTTGTTCGTGTTCAGGCCGAATTTTTCCGGCTCCGGCACGTCGCGTCCGATCCAGGTGACGGCGGAGAGGTTGCCGAGCGCCGTCGTCGTGTCTTCGATGTATTTGCCGACGATGACGCCCTGCGAGCCGGGGGCGAAATCCCATTTGTCCACTCCTTCGTGGATCATTGTGCGCGTCATGCCGTTTTGATGGAGCGTGATTTGCGCGACGTCGTTTGGCGTGAAATTCCAAACCTGCCGGTCGCGGAACTGCCAGCCCGCGCCGTAAAGGCTGTTGTCACCCAAAAGATTGTTGAAATCGTCCGGCGTGATGGAATAAATAAAATCCTCGCCGGCGCGGCGCACAAAAATGCCGTTGGTCTGCGCCGCAAAATCAAGCTGGGCGATGACGGCGTTGCTGTCGCCGGCGGCCGAGCGCAAAATAATCTGGCGCTGCGGCACGGCCAGCCCGTAAGCCTGCCAGACCGGCGCGGTCACGACATCCTTCACAAAATCCGCGACGCGCAGGGCGGCGATGGATTTGATGAACTGCTGGACAGTGCCGGCGTCCGCCGGAAATTTTTCGCCGGCGACTTTCCAGCCGTTCGTCCCCTGCGCTTGAAGCGTGAAATTATTTTCGCCGCGCACCTCGATCTCGGCGACGGGCGCGGTCAGTTCGAGCAGATAAGGGTCGCGAAAATCATTTACCGCGCCAAACCACGGCGACAGGGTTTTTTCATCCGTCGCGACAACGGCGTTCCAGCCCTCGCGCTTCGCATAGACCTGCGTCGCGTCGTTCGTCAGGTTTTTGCCGACATGAACGGCCGTGGAAAAATTTGTGCCGCTGCCAAGCCATAAATCCAGCGCGGCGGGCTGCAATCCGAACGAGGCCAGATCCGCGTTGGCATCGTCCGTGACAAACTGCGTAACGCGCGCGGCCTGCAATTGCTGCAACGCGCCGGTGATGAGGCTGTTGTTGGCGCGGGCCTGCAACGGCTTGGTCATGCGCCAGAGATGGTTCGTCGCGTCGCGGTGCAGCTCGATGCCCGCGCCGTTGGTCAGCACGATGGAATCAATGTCGTTCTGCCCCGCGTCCACGAGCGCGGTGCTGCGCCAGCCCGCGGCGGAGCGCGGAATCAATTCCAGCCAGCCGGCGTCGGCCACAAACGCGCCGTCCTCGCCGACGACACGCATATAAACGTGGTCGCCAGGCGCGGTCAGGTTGCCAATTTTCAGTTGCCGGCGGCTGCTGCCGGATTCGATGGCGATGGAAAATTGCGGATTGTCAAAACCGAATTCCGTCTCGGAATTGGGATGCTCGCGCAATTCTGCCGCGCTGATTTTTGAGGGTGCGAGTTTTTGCAGCGCATCGAGGAATGTTTCAATCGCGGCGGATTGCGCCGGATAAGAAATGGGCTTTGACAACTGCCATGAATTATTCACGCGGTCAGCACGGATTTCCAGCGCGCCGTTCGGGATGATTTGGACGCTCGTGACGGCTTGCGATTGCAAACCTGGAAAAATCGCGGCGGCGACATTCGCGGGCGGGCGGAAATAATTTTGGAAAAGGAGAATGAACGCGGCGAGCATCGCTGCGACGACAAACCAGACAAATGTGCTTTTCGTGTTCATTTATTTTCTGCGCGCGAACCAGACGATTCCGCCGAACAATAAGATCGCGCCCGGCAGCGCGGCGAGCAGCAGCCAGCGGACATTGATTTGCTGCGCCTGCGTCATCGTCAGGTGAAATTCCGTGACGGGCCGCGGCCCGACACCGTTGAGCAGCGTTGGACGGTCGAGCAGCCAGTTGACGGCGTAACCGGCGAAATCCGCGTTCGCGCCGGCTTTGATCATCTGGTTGTCGAGAAAAATGGAATCGCCCGCGACGACCATGCGCGTGGTGCCGCGCGTGCTGGCGATTCCGGGGACGGCCTTTTGTTCGACGGCGACCATGAGCGGATAACCGCGCGGCGCGGCCGCGGAATCGCCCGCGAGCGTGGATTGCGGGCTGGAAAAAACCAGCGCTTCCACCTTCGGCGCGTCGGCCGGCGGATTTTGCGAATCCACCACGCCGACGGGGCGCGGCAAAATAAGTTCCAGCGCAAGCCCGGTCAGCGGATTGACGACAGGGTGCGAACTGAAATTGTAAATGATCACGTCCTGGCCGGAAGTCGTGTTCTTCGGGTCATGCTCCTGCACCGTGTCGTCAAGGACGGCGACGCCCCAAGGTTGGAGGATGGAGTCAAGCCCGGTCGGCTCCTTGAAAGACAGATAATTGAAAAGCAGGAATAGCCGCCCGCCTTGCGCGAGGTATTGGTCAATTTTTTGAAGCTCCGTTTCCGAAAACGCCCCGCGCGGCCCGGCGATGATGAGCAGATTGCAATCGTCTGGAATTATGTTTTGTCCGCGCAAATCCAACGGCTCGGCCGCAATATAATTTTCGCCGAGTATTGCGCCGAATTTCAAATAGCCCGCGTCGCCGGAATCGGTGAACGACGGCTCGCCGTCGCCTTGCAGGAAACACGCTTTGAGCGGCTTTGGATTTTCCACCGCGAGCAGCGTCGCGGTGAATAGCACCTCGCCATTGAAGGCGAGCGGCTTGCGGCGGAACTCGGGCTTTTTGTCATCCGGATCTTCGTTTGGGATTTGTTCGAGCGTGGTTTGAACAATTTGATCGCCGGGAACGATTTTGACGCGGTCCGCGCCCGCGTCGAAGATGATGAGGTTTTTATCGCCCTGCGAATTGAAGAAGCGCCGGTATTGCTCCTTGGTTTTTTCCGCCTCGCCCGCGTCGAGCGTGTAGTCCACGGTCTTGATGGAAATATCCGGGTTCGCCGTGCGATATTCGCCCAGCAAAGCCTTGATTGCCGGATACCAGTCGTCGGTCTTGTCATAATAAATTGTCACGGCGACCTGGTTTGTGATCGAACGAACCACGCTCAACGTGCGGGTGGAAAGTTTCCACGCCTGCGAACTCAAATAAAACCGCCCGTAAAATTTCGCGCCCGTAAAATTCACCATCACGACCACCGCCAGCACCAGCGCCGTGCGCACAACCATGTCCAGGCCGATTTTCCAGCGGCAGCCCGGCGAGAAACTGGGTTGGATTTTTTCAGCCATTTTAATTTATTTCCACCGGCGGCTTTCCACCACGCGCAAGGTCAGGAACAAAAAGAAAAAAACCGCGCCCGTGTAAAAAATCACCGTGCGCGTGTCCAGCACGCCGCGCGCAAAATCATCCATCTGGTCGAACAGGCTGAAACTGGACAGCGCCTGCGTCTGCCATTGCGACGTCATGGGAATCAACCGTGCCAGATAGCCGAGCGCGAAAAGGCTCACGCCCAGCACAAAGCTGATCATCGCCGCCGCCATCTGGCTGCGCGAAATCGCGGACGCAAAACAGCCCAGCGACAAAAACAAACAGCCCGTCAGAAAAATCCCCAGATACATTCCCACGACCGTTCCCGCGTCCAGCGCGCCCGGCTGGCTCGTGAAATGCCGCACGACGAACAGGCACGCCAGCATCGGCAGCCACGCCACCATGTAAAAAATGACCGCCGCGGTGAACTTGGCAGCGACCACCTGCAAATCGCCGGCCTGTGTCGTCATCAGCGTCTCGAACGTGCCGGAGGATTTTTCCAGCGCGAACAACCGCATCGTGATCACCGGCGCAACCAGCAGGACGATTAGCCAGAAAAAAAACGTGCTATAAAACATTTCCGTCAACGGCGCGGTGAAAGGCTTCGCGGCAAACGCTGTCAACAATATCACAAAGCTCAAGCTCGTCAGCAGTGTCACCGACGCGATGATGACATAGCCCGTGATGGAGAGAAAAAACGCCGCCAGCTCCCGCCGCAAAAGTGTGAAAAAAATTCTCATCAGCCTTCTTCCTCCTCGTTCGGTTTCGTGATCTGCACATAAATGTCCTCCAGCGAATGCCGGTTGCGCGTCAGTTCGCGCAGCACCCAGCCGCGCTCGCGCGCCAGCGCAAAAATCGCCGGGCGCAAATCGCAGCCGTCGCGCGGCGTCAGCGCGCAACGCCGGAACTCCCCGTCGCCCGCCGAAACGTCAAATTTTTCGACGCCCGGCAATTGCAAAAATGCCGCGTTCAAATCCGCCGCGTCCGCCGCGATTTCAGCGACAATCTGACTGCCACCCTGCATCAGCTTTTGCAAATTTTCCGGCGTGTCCGCCGCCAGGATTTTCCCGTCGAACATGATGACCATCCGGCTGCACATCATTTCCGCCTCTGGCAAAATATGCGTCGAGATCAAAACCGTGTGCCGGCCCGCGAGGCTCTTGATCAACTGCCGCACCGAGCGGATCTGGTGCGGATCCAGGCCGATGGTCGGCTCGTCCAAAATAATCAGCTCCGGCTCGTGAACGAGCGCGTCCGCCAGCCCGACGCGCTGGCGGTAACCTTTTGAAAGCTGCCCGATGATCCTGCGTTGCACGTCCGTCAATCCGCACTGCTCCATCACCGTCGCCACGCGCTCGCGCGAACGCCGTCCGCCGAGACCTTTCAACCGCGCGCGGAATTTCAAATACTCGCGCACGCGCATTTCAGGATAGAGCGGATTGTTTTCCGGCATGAAGCCGATCCGCCGCCGCACCTCGACCGAATCGTAAAAAACATCAAAACCCGCCACGCGCACCGTGCCGCTGGTTGCCGGCAGAAAGCTCGAAAGAATCCGCATCGTCGTGCTTTTGCCCGCGCCGTTCGGGCCGAGCAGGCCGACAATCTCGCCGCGCGCCACGTGGAACGAGATGTCGCTGACCGCCGTGCGGCCCGCGTATCGCTTCGTCAAATTGGAGACTTCAATCATTTGCGCTTTCCTGAAAACTTTTGCGAAGTGTAGCGGAAAAATCACCGCACGGGCAATCGCTCATTTCATTTAACAGGCAAAATTTTGGTTCGTTGCGTTCAAAAATAATCCCAATCATTCTCGCCCTCATCGTCATCCTCGCCCTCAATTTTTTGAGAATGACGATGAGGACGAGAATGAGGATGAAAAAAATTTGACTTTGGAGGCGCAAAGCTGCAAAAGCAGTTTCAAATGATCCCGCGCTCGGAAACTTTTTACGCGCAATGGCGTTCGCAAATTGTCGCCTCGAACTTTCTGCACGATGAGGATTTTCCGACCGAACGCCTGCTGCAGGCCGTCTGGCAGCATCAGCGGCTCAAGCGCGGCGAATTGAAAACCGCCGGCGAGAAAGTGGTCCGCGTCTTTCATCCCGGCTTCGCCAGCCTCGAAGGAGGGCCGGATTTTTGCAACGCCGTTTTGCAGATCGGAAACGAGCCGCCGGTTTCCGGCGACGTAGAAATTGATTTGCGCGCAAGCGGCTGGCGCGCGCACGGCCACGACCGGAACAAAAATTTCCAAAACGTCCTGCTTCACGTCGTTTGGGATGAGGCAAAACCAGATGAAAATGCGCCCGCAGTTTTATCGTTGAAAAACGTGCTCGACGCGCCGCTGACGGAATTAAGCCTGTCGCTCGAAAACGAACCGCTGCGCGCGCTGCCGGAAGCCCTGCGCGGCAAATGTTCAGCACCGCTGCGCGGGCTTGACGAATTGAAGCTTCCGGAACTGCTGCGCCAGGCCGCGCGCGTCCGCCTCGAAAACAAGGCCGCGCAAATTCGAGCGCGCGCAAAAAACGCCGGCTGGGAGCAGGCGCTCTGGGAAAATTTGTTCCGCGCGCTCGGCTACAAGCACAACGTCTGGCCGATGCAAAGCCTCGCGGAACAAAAAAACTGCCTGCTCTCCGCGCCTCCGCATCCCGGCGATGAAAATCCCGTCGAATTGCAGGCGCGATTGCTCGGCGTAGGCGGACTTTTGCCGGATGAATTGACGCGCGCGCAAAAAAGTTCCGATACTTATCTCCGCCGCGCGTGGGATTTCTGGTGGCGCGAGCGCGACGGATTTGAAAATTGCATTTTGCCGCGCACCGTCTGGAAATTTCACGGCCTGCGCCCGGCCAACCATCCGCAGCGGCGCCTCGCGCTGGCGTCGCACTGGCTTGCGGATGATAAATTCGTTTCAAAAATTGAACGCTGGAGCGCGGCGGAAATTCCGGACAAAAAACTTTTGGATTCGCTGCTTGCAATTTTCCATGTCGAGCACGACGAATTCTGGTCCTGGCACTGGACGTTCAAATCGGCGCGGATGAAAAAGCCGCAGCCTTTGCTCGGCGCGGCGCGCGTGACGGACCTGGCGGTCAATGCGATTTTGCCGTGGCTTTGGATCCGCAGTGCCTGCGCACAGCCACCGGGCGGCAACGAAAAATTTCAGCGTGAAATTGAGCGGCGTTTTTTCGCGTGGCCTGCGGCGGAGGGCAATTCCGTCTTGAAACTCGCGCGTCAGCGCCTGCTCGTAACTTCCAACGCGCGCGCTTTGAAAACGGCGGCGGCGCAGCAGGGTTTGATACAAATCGTCCGCGACTTTTGCGAACATTCAAACGCGGTCTGCGAGAATTGCCGGTTTCCAGAATTGATCCATGAATGGAAATGCACGATTTGAAACAATGCCGAAAAACGACCGCTGGTTCAATCGCTCGTGGCGGAATAAATTCATTTCGGCAAAATCTCCGCGACAAATTATTGAATTGTTGAAGCCCTCGTCTTTTGCTAGGTTGTAGTCAGATTGGAAAATTTTATGAAGCGCTGGATTTCCATCGCAATTGCCGGACTGGTTTTTTTCGGCGCAGCGGCAGCTCATGCCGCGCAAGTCGGGCTGATAAAAATTGACGGCGCCATCGGCCCGGCCACGGCCAATTACATCTCCCGCGCGCTCGATGAAGCCGCAAATCAAAATGACGAATGCCTCGTCGTCGAAATGAACACTCCCGGCGGTCTGGCCACTTCCATGGACGACATCGTCCAGGAATTTTACGCGGCGAAAATTCCCGTCGTTGTTTATGTTTCGCCGGAAGGCGCGATGGCCGGCAGCGCGGGCGTCTACATCACGCTTGCGGCGGACGTCGCGGCGATGGCGCCGCACACGACGATTGGCGCGGCGCATCCGGTGGACATGGGCAACGAAGACGAAACCACCAACAGCATCATGATGCAAAAAGTCGGCAACGCTTACACGAAGGTCATGCAGACCATCGCCGAAAAACGCAACCGCAATGTCGAATGGGCAAAATCTTCCGTCACGGACAGCAAGGCAATCACGTCCGAAGAAGCGCTGAAAATGAAGGTGATTGATTTGATCGCGACAAATGTTCCCGACTTGCTGCAAAAATTGAATGGCAAAAAAATCGGCGACAAAGTTTTGAAAACCGCCGGGGCAAGCGTCGTGGAAATTCCGATGAGCGCGGGCGAGGAATTTTTCCAACTGTTCTGGCAACCGCAAGTGATGATGCTGCTCCTGCTCGTCGCGATTTACGGAATCATCGCGGAAATGAGCCATCCGGGAGCGATTTTTCCGGGTGTCGCGGGCGCGCTCGCGCTGATTTTGCTGCTGTATATGTCAGCCACGCTGCCGCTGAACATCGCCGGCGTCGCGCTGGTCATTTTGGCGCTCGCGCTGTTCGTGGTTGATATTTTTGCGCCGACGCACGGAGTTTTGACCGGCGGCGGCATCATCGCATTTTTTCTCGGCGCGCTTATGCTTTTCAAGCATGCGCCGAAGGTTTATCAATTGCCCATGACGTGGATTGTTTCAACGACGATTATCACGGCGGCGTTTTTCGTGATCTTCGTCAGCAAAGGCATCCGCGCGCAACGGTTGCCTAAAAGCGCGGGCGCGGAAACGATGATCGGCAAGACGGTGAACGCGCTTTCGCGGATTGACCCGGCGGGCGGCAAGGTGTTTATCGAAGGCGAACATTGGAACGCCGTCAGCGAAACGCCGGTTGAAGCCGGACAGCCAGTGGAAATTGTCAGCATCACTGGACTGACTTTGAAAGTTAAACCAAAATAACAACCCATTGAATCGTTAAATTGTTGAATCGTTGAATGGAAACGACGATTCAACGTTTTAACAATTCAACAATTCAACGAAAACATTATGGACCAAGATTCAATTCAACATCTCGGCAACATCTTCAAAACGTGTGCAGCCATTATCATTCCAATCCTCGTCGTCGGACTTTTCATTTGTTCCTCGGCGATCAAAATTTTGCGCGAATACGAGCGCGGCGTCATTTTCCGGCTCGGCAAATTGCAAGGCGCGAAAGGGCCGGGAATTATTTTTCTGATTCCTATGGTGGACAAAATGGTGCGGATGGATTTGCGCGTGGTGACGATTGACGTGCCGAAGCAGGAAATCATGACGCGCGACAACGTGCCGGCCACGGTGGACGCGGTGATTTATTTCCGCGTCGTGGACCCGAACGCGGCGGTCGTCAAAGTGGAAAATTATTGGAAGGCGACTTCGCTCATCGCGCAGACGACGTTGCGCAGCGTGCTCGGACAATCCGCGCTCGACGAACTGCTTTCGCAGCGCGACGTCATCAACCAAAAATTGCAGGAGATCATTGACAAGCAGACCGAGCCGTGGGGCATCAAGGTCACGAGCGTCGAGACGAAGGAAGTGTCGCTGCCCGACAGCATGAAGCGCGCGATGGCCAAGCAGGCCGAGGCCGAACGCGAACGCCGCGCGAAAGTGGTGAACGCGGAAGGCGAATTTCAGGCCGCCGAAAAAATGGTGCAGGCCGCCGCGCTCATTGCGAAGGAGCCGATTGCGCTGCAACTGCGCTATCTCCAGACCATGCGCGAAATGGCGAGCGAGCACAACACGACGACGTTCCTGCCGCTGCCAATAGATTTGTTCAGCGCGTTTTTGAAGAAATAAATCAATCAAGTTTGCAAGCGCGCGAAATTTGCTGGCGATGCGTGGCTAATTTTCTGTAACTCCAATCAAAAATATTTTTGCCGAGCGGCGCGATGGAAAAAAGATAAATCGGATACGCCCACCAAATCCGTTTCATTGCGTAACGATAAGTGTCGGCACCTTGGATTTGTTCGCCATTCGCAAGCAACAAACGTAAATCTTGCAACAAATCGTTTTCGTTCAACTGTAATTTTTGCCTTACCCAATCCGCCTGCAACGTGGCGATTTCAAAACCGCGCTTGCGCAAAGTGTTTTCCCAAAACGGAACCCAGCGTCGGCAAAACCCGCAGGAATCGTCGTAAAGAACCCAGCCAGCCGGATTGTTTTTGATTTGGTTTACATTTGTATTTTAACGCCTTTGTGGACCTTTACTTCAGAACCATCCGCGAGAAATGCTGAAGATGGAGGGCGATTCAAAAACTCGCAGAAACTTTCACCATACAAATTAGCAACGTCGCAGTTAAATTCCGCCTCCTGCGTTTCCCAAATCCGCCAGCGCGGATGCTCGACCATGTATTCCATCGTTGAACCGTCGCGCTGCTTTGCGTAGCCCCAATAATGTTCGGTGATGAATTCCTGCAACGAACCGTCCACCAATGGCTGTGCGTTGCCAAGAGTGACGACTTTTAAATAATTTCCCCGGTCGTTAAACCGCCAAAAATAAGCAGCGGATTTTATTTCTGCCTGAAATTTTTCAATCCGGTTCGACATTGGCAGCGCGAGGTAATTTTCATTATAAAATTTGCGGGCGATGAAAGCGATGGCTCTTCGCGGAACCAGTTCCTTGATGAAAACAACACCGCGCCGCCAGCCGTCATCGGATTTTCGGCGAATATAAAATCGCAAATTGACTTCTTCAAAATGGCGATGGAACGGAATTGGAATTCCGCAAACGCATGTTTTTTGAAAAAGAAATCCGACCAGACTGATATAGGTTTTGCCGTTACAAAAATCCAGTTCTGTGCCAGCGGGAACAAAAGGCGCGAGTGCCTTTGGGTTGGCTTCATAATTGAGCATTGCCAAATAATGCCATTCAGCGGTCAGGAAAATTTTCGATGGATTGGTTTTAATCGCATTCATCGCCGTCGAATGTTATCAATTTTAATTCGACATTCGGCAATTGAAAATCAAAATTCATTCCATGCCTCTTTACGAATACGAACTGTGCGAAGGCGAATGCAAGGTCTGCGGCGGAAAATTCACGCTGAACCGTCCGCTTTCGGCCAAGCCGCTCACGAACTGCCCGGCATGCAAAAAGCCGGTGCGCAAAATCATCTCCAGTTTCAGCTCGCCGCAAAAGCTCAAGCCGGTCTCATTCTCGGACGCGAAAAAGGCCGGGTTCACCGTGCTCAAAAAAATCGGCAAGGGCGAATATGAAAGGCAGTGAAAGCAATCCTGCAAAATCCGCCCCAAAACGGTGTTCTTTCATTTTGAATTGATTTTTGACGCAAGCTGTCAAAAGTATTAGATTGTCAGTCTGTAAATGGATCGCGGTTTTTCATTTCTGAAAAGGTGGCTGCCTGTTGCCGGAGCGGTGGCGGCGGTTTGGTGCGCACAGGCGCAGTCGTTGATGCGGCCGGGCCAAGCGATTATTTTTTCCGCGCCGGACGACACCGATTCTTCCAGCACGCCGCCTTCAGCGGAGCCTCCGGCGGCGCCAAGTTTTGCGGACACGGTGCGCGCGCCGCAATTCAATTTCCCAAACCCTTCCATGCGGGCCGCGCCGCTGCCGGTGGTGCCGGCAATTTCGCCCGTGCAGGATACGCGCGCAGACTGGGCTCTCATGACGCCGGCGGAAATTCTGGGCGTGGATACGTCGGAAAAAATATTGAAGATTCCTGAACGCGATGCCGCCGGGCAGCGGAAGAATCCGACGGCGATGGAACGATTTTATGAGCGGCAGGATCAGTCCAAAACCAATGACAACGGCGCATTTTTGTCCTTCGCGCCGTCGTTGCATCCGGATTTTTCAGACAACGAAGACGAGCAGTTGAACGCCGCGGCTCCAAAACCGGTCGGCATTTTTGCAAATTCCGAACAGCAGCAGCCGGCGGAGTCATTCCAGCAAACGTCTGCCGGCTCAAGCATGGAAGCCGGCCAGAATTCGGACCCGGGCGGGTCAACAATTTTCGTTTCCACCCCGGTGCCGGCGGAAAGCCCGGCGCAGGCGGCGGACATGGCGGAATTCAAAAAATTGCTGGAGCCAAGCCAGCCGCCGCCCTCTGTCAAACCTGTCGCAAGCGATGGATTTTTTTCTTCGCAGCAAACGTTGCAGGATTCCAGATTCGGCCAGCCCGCCAATTCGGGTGGCGCGCTGTTCGGGTCATTTAATTCCATCGGCTGTCTGCCGGTCGTGCGCGGGCAGGTGAGCGCGCCGGTGCCGGTGACCGTTCCCGATTGGAAACCGCAATCTCCGCCCTGGATGTTGAAAGGACCGCAGCCGGACGTGATTCCGAAGCGGGTGGTGTTTTGAGCGGCAACGAATCAGTGGGCTGACGTGAGCAGGAGGACTTGTTCCAATGTGGAGACGCCGTCGCGCGCCCGGTCCAGGCCGACCATGCGGAGCGTTTTCATTCCCTGGCTGACGGCGACTTTGCCCATTTCGCGCGTGCTGGCGCGGGCGATGATGAGCTTGCGGATCTGGTCGGAGGCGGTCATGGCTTCGATGATGGCCAGACGCCCGGCGTAGCCGGAATTTTTGCAACGGTCGCAGCCGCGCCCTCTATAAAGCTGGACACCTTGAAAAGTTGCCGGGTCAATTCCCAGGTCTTCAAACATCTTCGCCGGATAGGTCACGGGTTCCTTGCAATGCGCGCAAATGCGGCGCATGAGGCGTTGCGCGCAGGACAAAATCACGGAGGACGAAATCAAAAACGGCGCGATTCCCATGTCGTCG
>Ga0181537_10001730_pt1 | contig 19809 bp, 13 predicted proteins | sample PEATcosm2014_Bin_39_FD_119765 | JGI IMG/M metagenome (GOLD analysis project Ga0181537, IMG submission 119765) | Peatland microbial communities from MTU Mesocosm Facility, Houghton, MI, USA - PEATcosm2014_Bin23_10_metaG | ecosystem: Environmental > Terrestrial > Soil > Wetlands > Peat | place... | reverse complement strand
TCTTCCTTGAAGAAATCCAGGGACCAGGGACTGAGGAACAGGGACTAGGGACTAGGGACGAGGGACTAGAGCCGGATGACCTCGATGACCTCATCGAGAATATAGCGATTCAGGGTTCCCGCAAACGCATTCGCGTGTTTACTACGCGGGTGGATACGATTTTTGGGGCGACTAGCGTGCAGCTGGCTCCGGAGCATCCATTGGTGGCGTCTTTTACGGGCGCGGATCTTGCGTTGAAGGCGCAGGTGGACGAGCTGATCGAGCAACAAAAGTTGGCGAGGGAAGCAGGGGACCTGGGCGCAATCGAGAAACACGGCGTTCCGACGGGCCGCTTGGCCATCAATCCCTATAACGGGGAGCGTGTGCCTATCTGGGTGGCGAACTACATCCTGGCTGACTACGGAACAGGCGCAATTATGAGCGTGCCGGCGCACGATGAACGCGACTTTGAGTTCGCGATCAAGTATGGGCTGCCCATGGTGGAAGTAATCCGGCCTGTCGAGGATCTTGAGAACGCGCGGACCTTGCCGTTCACCACTGAAGATGGCGTGCTCATCAACTCCGGCGAGTACGACGGGCTGAGTTGCCTCCATGCGCAGAAAGTGCTGCAGGAAGTTGCGGCGCGCGATGGCTTTGGCGAGGCGAAGGTTACGTTTCGCCTGAAGGACTGGGGCGTGAGCCGGCAGCGGTATTGGGGCACGCCGATCCCGATGATCCATTGCGAGCGCGATGGGCTTGTCCAGGTGCCCGACGACCAATTGCCGGTGCTGCTGCCGGAGCAAATTGAGATTACGCAGCAAGGCGGATCGCCGCTGGGGCGCGTGCCGGAGTTTGTCAACGTGATTTGTCCGAAGTGCGGAGGGCCGGCCAAGCGCGAGACGGACACGATGGATACGTTTGTGGACTCGAGCTGGTACTTTTACCGCTATCCGGATGCGAAGAACTCGAGCGCGCCGTTTGACCCGGCGATTGCGCGGTATTGGTTCCCTATCGACCAGTACATTGGCGGCGTGGAGCATGCCATTCTGCACCTTATCTATTCGCGTTTCTGGACGCGAGTGATGCGTGATTTGGGAATGGTGGAGGATGACGAACCGGTTCGGAATCAATTCTCGCAGGGCATGGTCATCAAAGACGGCCACAAGATGTCGAAGAACAGGGGCAACGTGGTTTCGCCCGACGACATGATTGCCCGTTACGGAGCGGACGCCACGCGGATGTACTCGCTGTTTGCAGCACCGCCGGACCGCGATCTCGACTGGCAGGAGGATGGAGTGGCCGGGGTTAGCCGCTTCCTGAGCCGGGCTTACCGGCTTGGCGTGAAGCATGCTCCGCTGGCACGGACTGCCAATGGTTATGAGGTGATTGAGCTTGCGGGCACGTCGTTGAAGTTGCTGCGCAAGCTTCACCAGACTACTGCCAAAATTACGCTGGACTTCGAGGGGCGGTGGCATTTCAACACCTGCGTTGCAGCCATTATGGAGCTGGTAAACGAAATCCAGGCTGCCGATGCTCAGCTTGCGGCGGGCGAGGTGTCCGCTCCGGTGGTGCGCGAAGTGCTGCGGACACTGGCGCTGCTGCTTGCGCCGTTCGCGCCTTATCTTGCCGCGGAGTTGTGGGAGGAACTGGGCGAAGATGGCGCTATCCTTCGCGCGCAATGGCCGGTGAGCGATCCAGGGTTGGCGAAAGAGGACGAGCTTGAAATGCCGGTGCAGATCAATGGCAAGCTTGTGACGGTGATCCGGGTTGCGGCCGATGCAGATTCCAAAGCCATGGAAACGGCCGCGCTGGCGGCTGAAAAGGTGCAGTCGCGCATTGCCGGAAGGACGATCATGAAGATCATCGTTGTGCCGGGCAAGCTGGTGAACCTGGTGGTCAAGTAGTGATCCCGAGGGAGAATTAGGTGGCCGCGCCGTTGCGGGGAACACAGTCTCTGGTTGGCCAGATGAGTTGGGTGATGTCACGGCCTTCGCTTGTCGCTTTCGAGGTGGCGTGGCGCTGGATGTTCGGGATTCCGTTTCTGGTTGTTTGTTATTTCAAGGCGCAACATATTCTGGCCATGCTTCCGCCGGAGTCCGCGGGTCTTACGAACATCGATCCTCAGAATCCTTGGATGGCGGCTACGCAGCTTGCCCGCGTGTGGACGCTTTACCAGCCGCATTTAGCCGCGGCACTGGGATGGATTGCGCTGCCGGCCGGACTGGCATGGGTGTTCGTTTCCGGTCTGGGCCGAAGCCTTGTATTGGCAAGGATGGAAGAAGGCCCAGGGAAGCGAATACGATTCCGGCCTGCGAGGATGATCATCCTTCAGGCGGCGTGGCTGGTTGTACTGGGATTGATCTGCTGGGGCTGGTTCAGCTCCGTTGGCTGGGTTGCGGCCACTCACATCCCGTCGGCGGGCGAACCGGACCTGATCGGCTTTTCGATCTGGCTGATCTTTCTTTCACTGGGATTCTTCACGTTGTGGGCGCTGGTGAGCTGGCCGTTTACCATTGCGCCTTTGCTTATGCTGGAGGAAGGGCGCTCCGCGCTTTCGTCACTTGGCCAGAGCTTCAGGCTGGGAAGGGCGTTCACCGGCAAGCTGGTGGAAATCAACCTGGTGATGGGGATTGTGAAGCTGGCTCTGATTGTGCTGGCCATGGTCTTCTCGGCGGCACCGCTGCCTTTCAGTGACGAACTTGGCGGCGACGCTCTCCATGTTGTCTGGGGAGCTTCAATCATTTTCTATCTTGTGGCGAACGACTATTTCCAGGTGGTGCGGCTGAAGGCGTTTGTCGAGTTCGGGAGGATGTTCCGTGGACCTGGGACGGAGAGTAGTTCATGATTCCCTGGTCCCTCCGCCGCTGCTGACGCTGGACGGGGCACCCTCGGCGTGGTCGGGGACCTCACCGGGACCGCAGCCCCCCCGCCGAATATATCGTGGGACCTAATCAGCGAGATAGTCCATTGGGGCTGCCCTTCATTTCTGCGCTTCTCGCCATTTCGTGTCGGCCAGAACCACTGATGTTTCAATCTGGCGTTCAGGAATCGTCCAATACTTTCGCAGAAGACGGTTTTTCTCTTCGGAATCGACCATTTGAAACCCGTGCTTCTGGTAAAAGCGGATCGCCCAGATCGCATCCGCCCATGTCCCGATGAGTACCGGGCTACTGGCCTGTTCAGATAACACGGAGAGCAACTGGCCGCCGATCCCTCGGCCCTGATTGCCCGTTTGAATATACGCATGCCGGATGAGAGTGACATCCAGGACCGGCTGAATGCCCATGACTCCCGTAAGAGTCCCCTGCTCTTCATAGCCCCAGAAAACCACTCCGTCTTCAATCTCGTGCCGCAGCTTGTCTGCCGGCATATAAGGTTCTGTCCAGCGATCGGCTGGAATGATCCCCTTATAGGCTTGCGCCCCATCGTTGATGATGGCAAGCATCGACTCGAAATCGCGTTCATCGCAGCGTCGAATCACTAGTGCGAGGCCTTCCGTTCTGAAACCCAATCAAAATATCTTCATGTGAATAACAAGGTATTTCTTCGGGTCCTCGCGGATGCTCTTCACCAACTGCTGTGCCTGGTCGAGGGTCTGATCGGCATGGTCGTAGAGGGAGCGATTCTGGACAAACTGGCCCAGCGATCCCTTGCCTTCCTCCATGTCCTTCAAGATCGTGTCCAAGCGGGCGACGGTGTCGTCGAGTTTTTGCGCGAAGGCGGGGTCTTTGGCAAGCATACCCAGCCCGCCTTTGCCCGCGTTGATATCCTCGGTCAACTGTTTGGTATTGGCCATTACCGCGTTCAGGTTGTTGTAAAGTTTGTCGTCCTTGAGAAATTTGCCCGCTGTGCCCTTGCCTTCATCCAGGTCGGTGGTGATCTTGTTGAGGCGGTCCACGGCTGAGTTGGCGCGCGTGTAGAGTGTATCGTCCGTAATCAGCTTGCCCAGCGAGCCTTTACCGTTGGCGATTGCTCCTGTGATCGTCTGCAGATCGCCTGCGATCTTGTCGATTTTCTTGTAGAGCTCGGGGTCGTTGATGAACTCGCCCGCGGTACCCTTTTTGGTGTTGAGGGTATCGACGAGCGTTCCCAGTTTCTTCATGAGCACGTTGACCTGCTCAATGGAGCCTTTGCTGCTGCTGATTACTTCCTGAATGCCGGGTACGGTGAGGGTCTTCAACTCGGCGTTGTTGCCCGGAGCAGGACCGCTGGCATTGACCGAGCTGAGGTCGACGAAGCTGTCTCCGAGTACGCCCGCCTGGCTGATGGATGCCGTGGAATCCGTATGAACGTTTTCCCGGAATTCGTCTCCCACCTGCATGGTGACCTCGACTGGGGTGGGATTGCGTTCCGGCTTAATACGGACATGAATCACGTTGCCGATGGTGACGCCTTCGAGCGTGACCGGCGCTCCATCTTTAAGTCCGGAGGCGTTGACAAAGTAGGCGCGGAGAAGCAGTTTGCGCGCAAACAGGCCGCCGGTGGTGTTGGACATGAGAAAAATGAGCGCGATCAGAATGGCCAGCGCGACCAGGACCAACACTCCCACTCTCAATTGCGACCACTGAATCTCTTTGCGGCTAGGCACACCACTCCCCTTGTTGAAGTAAGGCGTTTGGTATCGCCTTGAGGATAGCAGAAACGGCTTGGTTTAGCGTCCGTCTTCGAGCACCACGCTGGCCATGGCGAGACTGGCAGTGTGAGTAAGGGAGAGCGCCGCATGAGCCACGCCGAGCCGGGCGGCGTTCTCCGCGGCACGCCCATGAAAGCGGATTGTGGGCCTTCCACCGGGTTGACGAATCACTTCGATCTCCAGCCAGGCGACCCCATGGCTGATGCCGGTTCCAAGGGCCTTGGCCCCTGCTTCCTTAGCGGCAAAACGGGCCGCAAAGCTTTCGGCGGCATTGCGTTTACTCAGGCAGTAGACCTGTTCCGCGGAGGTGTAGACCCGGTTGAGGAAACGGTTGCCAAAGCGATCGATGGACCGCTGAATGCGAGCAATCTCTGTGAGATCGATTCCGGAGCCAATAATCATTCTGCCTATCAAGCTACATCATTTCATTTTCGATGTGCTTGCTGGAATTCGGGTGTGCACTCTTTGCACGCGATTCACGCTCCTCGGTGAACGGGGAAAGGGACTCAATTACCATCGGCGGGAAAAGAGTGTCTCAAGGGCTGCGGGATGTTCCAATCCAAGTCATGAGCAGTTCGACTCCGCAACAGATATCAAGCCATCACGCTCCGCTCCGATAAGCCACATGTGAGGCTAAAGATGCCGGAGATGTTCGCGAGCCGACCGATGAGCGTACCCTGGGCGATGCAAATGAAGGCCGTTTCGAGCGAAGAGCCGTCGCGCCTGATCCATACAATAACTGGGGCAATCCTCGGTTGTGGCGGTTGGGTTCTGAGCCGCGGGGCAAACGATACCGGCATGGTCACGATGCTTTTCGAATTCGAGCGCCAGGAATGCCTGGAGATTTACAGTATTCTGATCGCGGCCGGCCTGGAGTTAAGCCAAAGCGCCCATATTCGGTTCACCGAGCTCTGCCAATGTACGCGCAACCGCCATGGAGATTGTGGGGCGGAGATCGCGAGCATCGACATCGAGATTCAGACCTTTCCGGTGGAGTTTGCTCGCACTCCCATTTCTCCGAAAGCTGCCTGAAACCGGGCTTTCACCTTGGGCTTGCATTTGGGCTGGAGGAGGAGGAAATGGAAAACGGGGAATGCAGGCGATCAACCTGCCCAGATTGCTGACAAAGTCGGAAGATGGTCGAAGATCATCCCTCAGCGGCTAAAGCCGTCCTGACATTGCTGGACTTGTGGCACGGATAAATCCGTGCCCTTTCAAAACCGTGGATTTTTCATCAATCTGCGCAGGCGATCAGCCTGCCTCAACCAAACCATACCGGCGCTGCCAGGTGTCTTTCAGCCGCGCACGGACGTTTTCTCTCTCGATGTCTGTGGCTGCGCCGCCCGCAGTGTTGGCAAAGCGGGCGGCTTCCAGCTTCGCCAGTTCGAGCAGCTTCCGGTCGCGTACCAGATTGGCCACACGAAAGTCGGGTAAACCGGCTTGGCGCGTCCCGAAAAACTCTCCTGGACCACGCAGTGTCAGGTCCAATTCCGCCAACTCAAATCCATCCTGCGTGCGCACCATTGCATTGAGCCGTTCTTCGCCGTCTGGTGAGACTCGTCCTCCGGTGATGAGAATGCAGTAGCTCCTGGCCGCACCGCGGCCGACGCGGCCGCGCAGCTGATGCAACTGCGCAAGTCCGAAACGCTCGGCGTGCTCGACCACCATGACTGTGGCATTGGGAACATCGACGCCCACTTCAATGACGGTGGTGGCGACCAGTACATCAATTTCCCCGCGCTGAAAGCGGCGCATGACGATCTCTTTTTCGTCGGCGTCGAGGCGCCCATGCAAAAGCCCTAACCGCAGGCCGGCCAGCGGGCCCGTGCGCAGTTTTTCGTGCATTTCCACGGCAGACTTCAGGCCAGACTTCGTGGCCGGAATTGCTTCCTGTGCGGTCTTGGGGAATAGATCCGCAGTCTTGCCTTTCTTGGTGGATTTGCGGATGGGAGGAGGCTCAGCGCTGGCTTGGGCGTCGTCGTGGCTGAAGTCGAGCTCAGGCTGATCGTCCTTCGTCCCTTCAATCACGGGGTAAACAATGTAGGCCTGACGGCGCTGTGCAACCTGTTTACGCACAAAGTCCCAGACCTTGTCAGCGCGCTCAGCCTCCACGCGCCGGGTGGTAATGGGTGTGCGCCCGGGCGGCAGCTCATCGAGTACGCTCAGGTCGAGGTCGCCGTAGATTGAGAGCGCAAGCGTTCGCGGAATCGGCGTTGCGGTCATTACCAGCACATCCGGCTCCGCCTGATTCGGTTTCTTCATGAGCCTGAAGCGTTGGAGCACGCCGAACCGGTGCTGTTCATCGACAACAACCAGTCCCAGGCGGTCAAATTCGACTTTCTCTTCGATTAACGCGTGGGTTCCGATGACCAACTGCGCCTCACCGCGATTGATTAGGCCCCGCGTGTGCCGCTTGAGGTCCTCATCGAGCGAGCCGGTCAGCAGGACTATGCGATAAGAGCGCGAGGAGCGCTCAAGCAGTTTGCGCGCGGCGAGAAAATGCTGTGTGGCCAGAATCTCGGTGGGCGCCATCAACGCCGCCTGATAGCCGTTTTCCATGGCTACGAGCATGGCTTGTAAAGCCACAATGGTCTTGCCTGAGCCGACATCGCCCTGCAGCAAGCGGCGCATGGGGCTGGCGGCACGCATGTCCCCCACGATCTCGCCAAGCGCCCGTTTTTGCGCCGCGGTGGGATGAAAGGGAAGGACTTCACGGATCGCTTCCCGGACTTTGCCGGTTGTGGCGAAGCTTATGCCGGGGCGCTCGCGCATGCGGCGGCGTTTCAGTTCCAATCCAAGCTCGAGGTAGAACAGTTCTTCGAAGATCAGCCGGCGGTGGGCTGGAGTAGCCGAGCTTTGCAATTCCGCGAAGGGCGTTCCTTCGGGAGGAAAATGAATCTCGCGCAATGCGGTTTCGCGATTCGGAAGCCCGAGGCGCTGAAGCAACTCGCGGGGCAGGCATTCCGGTACTGAGCCACGCACGGATTCCAATAGGTGGAAGATCACTTTGCGCTGCCAGCGTGAGGCAAGCCTGCTGCCTCCCAGAGATTCGTAGACCGGAGTGATGCGGCCGACCTCAAGCAATTGCGTTTCCGCGTCATCGGAGGCATCGGGCAGCACTTCATATTGCGGCTGGATCATTTTGAAGTTGCTGGAGGAGCGGGAGGGCTCGATTTTGCCGAAGACGGCCACCGTCTGTCCGGCGTGAAATTTCCCTTGCAGATAGCTTCCGTTGAACCAGATGCACTTGAGAGCGTGACGACCCTGGCCTACGGTGAGTTCGAAGATGGGCGCCTTGCGGGTCCGCAACAGGATGGATCCGCGCACCTCGCCGATGACACTGGCCATTTCGCCGTCTCGAAGTTCATCCAGGCTGCGCGGATTCTGGCGGTCCTCATAGCGGAAAGGGAGGTGGTAGAGCAAATCCTCGGCAGTAAGGATTTTCTTCGCCTTGAGCAACTCAGCCACCCGAGGACCGACGCCGGGCACATACATCACATTCGTATCGAGGCTGGGCACATTCTGGATGCTAAATGGATGGGCGAAGAAAGAACAAACACGGCGGAGTGGGGCAGTGCTTCAGGATAACTGCTCAGGACTTGGTCGTCAGGATTTCGCCGTCAGGACTTGGGAAGAAAGTAGGACTCAACTGCTCGAATCAAAGCTGGACGGTCGAGATACGGCTTGACGCCTTCATACCGAGCGGCCCAGCAGACCTGGTTCACGATATCCCTGGGATAGCAAGAGCGCAATTCCTGGTTGAGCGTTTCGCGAATGAATCTGATCAGGTCGTCGCAGATACCTTCTTCGGCTTCTACTCCATTGTCCCTGGCGTATCGCCGGAAAATCTCGTTGAACTGTTCGTTGGTAACGGCGCCAATTTTGATCTTGGTTTGAATTCTTCTTAAGAACGCCTGGTCCACCAATCCTGCCGGATCGATGTTGGATGCAAAGACGACCAGCATCTCAAAGGGAATCTCAATTTTCTTTCCACCCGCGAGGGTGAGGAAATCGATCTTGCGGTCAAGTGGAACCACCCAGCGGTTCAGCAATTCTTCTGGGCGAAGGCGCTGCCGTCCGAAGTCGTCAATGATGAGAACGCCGTTATTGGCCTTCATCTGGACGGGGCCGACATAAAACTTTGTAATCGAGTTGAATTGGAGGTCGAGCATATCGACCGTCAGTTCTCCGCCTACGAGGACTGTGGGGCGATGGCAAAGTACCCAGCGCTCGTCCCGGTCGCGGGGCTCGAGTTCCGGTGCGCGCTTGTGAATTGCCGGGTCAAAGACGGTGATGATCTGGCCATCCACTTCGACCGCGTGGGGAATCCAAACGGCGTCTTCAGCAAGCACGCGGGACAAAGCGGCAGCCATTGTGGTTTTTCCGGTTCCGGGCGGTCCATAGAGAAAAATTGCGGCGCCGGAATTGAGGGCGGTGCCGAACTGCGTCAGTGTTTTCTCATCCAGCACCAGGTGGGTAAACGCGCGTTGCACGTCGGCGGGGCGGACGGCCAAGTTCTGAAGACCCTGGGCTCGGGCCTGTTTGACGTAGCTCTCGAGGGAAACCGGCGCGACTCCCGCATAGTGACTGTGGGAGAGCAACTCCATTGCGCGCGACCGGCCTTGCGAGGTGATGGCAATGTGAGGAATATTGCCCGCCATCCCGGTAACCTGACAAAAATGTTCAGCGCGCATTCTGAAAAAGAGCTCGTTCGCCACTTCAAAGCTGAGCCGGGTTTTTTCGGATAGTTCCAGGACGGAGAGCGAACCGGAGAGGTACAGAATCTTTAGAACCAAATCTTCAAGAATGGCTTGACGCACATCCATCCCCGAAATGGACTGCGGCCGCAGGGCAGGGCCGGTGAGGGGATCAGTCTTCATGAATTGGAGCATCGGCTGGATGGTGCCCATTTATTGTCTCTACCCCTATTTTCAATATATTCTTCCAGGTTGCTTTGAGGCGCAGTTGAATCCCCGCATGTTATCACTTTCGTCGCTTTTTGCAACGGTTCCCGCTGGTGGAGGCTTCGGGTGACAAGGCGCGTGCAAACGCGTGGCTTCCCGACTGACGAGACCGGCCGGAACGAAAAGTGTTTGCACCGCGACAGCCTGGGCTTGATTCTGAGGTTGGTCTGGAACCCTGCGGGTTACACCGGCGTATGTGTGTGAGGTCTGATTTCGGCAGGTGGGGTATTTGCTACACTTCTCACAGTGTTACCCCAGGTTCTTCGATTGCCGGATTTGGTTTGAGGGCAGGCCGAGCACTGAAGATGCAGCGGGAGAATCAATGCCAGTAGTCGAACTCGCGGGAGTGACCAAGGCCTACGAAAACAAGGTTGCCGTCAACAACCTCAGTCTATCCATCGATGCGGGGCAGATGTTCGGCTTGCTGGGTCCGAATGGGGCAGGGAAAACCAGTTCCATTCGCATGATGATGGGGATTACGATTCCCGACTCGGGACATATCAATCTTTTTGGAAAACCATTCGAGCGCAAGAGCCTGGAACGGGTGGGCTACCTGCCTGAAGAGCGCGGCCTTTATAAAAAGATGAAGGTGCTGGAGCAGTTGGTCTTTTTCGGTCAGCTACACGGCCTCTCCGCGGAGGAATCGCGCAAACGCGCTACCGATTGGGCCAAGAGGATGGAGATTGCCGATGTTCTTCTCAAGAAGACCGAGGAGCTTTCCAAGGGTATGCAGCAGAAGATCCAGATCATTGCAACGCTGATGCACGACCCTGGCCTGATCATCATGGACGAGCCATTCAGCGGACTTGATCCCGTGAATGCAGTGCTGGTAGAGAAGACGCTGCTGGAATTGAAAGACCAGGGCAAGGCGATTCTGTTTTCCACGCATCGCATGGACCAGGTGGAAAAGCTGTGCGACTCTATTTGCCTGATCGACAATGGCAAGGCTGTGTTGGCCGGCAAGGTGCGCGAGATCAAGGCCACCTATGAGCGCGACCGCATCATTGTTGAGTTTGAAGGAAGCTCTTCTTTCCTGAGCAGCGATGAAATCGCGGAGGCAAAGAACTATTCAGGTCATGCCGAGATCAAGCTGAAGCCGAAAGGCGATGCGCAGAGGCTACTGCACGAGGCCGCTGCCGCAGCGACCATCTACCGATTCGAGCTGGTTGAGCCTTCACTCGAAGAGATCTTCATTCAGACAGTGGGAGGCACGGCCAATGCGTAATATACTTTTGATTGCCCGTCGCGAGTATATGGAGCAGATCCAGAGCAGGGCCTTCAGGTTGTCCACTATCGGATTGCCCGCTGTTCTCGGATTGGTCATGGCTATCAGTTACCTTTCGTCTCTGGGCCTGGGTAACAGCGAGCACATGGCGATTGCGGCGGACGATGCTGCGTTGGCCAACGCGATTCGGGGCCGCCTGCTGAGCGGCAAGAATTCCAAGGCCATTGTCGATGTGGTGGCTCCCGCTACATTGCAAGATCGCGCGGCACTGGTCGAGAAAGTCCGAACGAAATCTATCGATGGGTTTTTGTCAGTGGAGGCACCCGCGGGAGGGGTCCCGGCCGCGACGTACACTTCCCGCTCTTCGGGCAACTTTATGACGACCGCCAGGCTGAAGGATGCCCTGAACGATGGGTTGGTGAGCGAACACCTGACCGGTTCCGGTATGAAGCAGAGCGACGCTGACGTGTTGCTGAAAGGCGCTTCGATGGAAACTTACCAGGTGAGGAGCACAGGCCCGCCGATCAAGAGCAATGCGGAGGTCTCCTTCTGGAAGGGATATGTGATGGCCCTTCTGCTCACCATGACCACCATGATCTACGGCCTGAACGTGGCTCGGTCAATCGTCCAGGAAAAAACCTCGCGCATTTTTGAGGTCATGCTCGCCACCGTGAAACCAAGTGACATGCTGGCCGGAAAGCTCATCGGCGCGGGCGCCGTGGGTCTTACGCAAATAGGCATTTGGCTGGTGGCTGGAGCTGCCATTTTTGTCTCGCCCATCGCTGCCGTCGCGCTAAGCGGCGACTTTGCGATTCATTTCACATGGGTCGAATGCGTGCTGTTCCCGGTCTACTTTCTGCTTGGTTACCTGCTTTACAGCTCTCTGTTCGCGGGCCTCGCGGCCACTTGCGAAACTGAACAGGAACTCCAGATGTACATGCCGCTAGCTGCCGCGCCCACGTGGATCAGCTTCTCCATGATCATCCTGATCATCAACGATTCAAACTCGTTCTGGTCGGTTGCGGTTTCATTTTTTCCGCCCTGTGCGCCTATCGTAATGTTTCTGCGCATGGCATCGCAAACGCCGCCGGCCTGGCAATTTGCGGTTTCAATCGGCCTGATGATCATTAGCGTGTGGGGGGTGCTCTGGTTCTCCTCGCGCCTGTATCGCGTGGGCATCCTCATGTATGGCAAGAGGGCAACGCTGCCCGAACTGCTTCGCTGGCTGCGTTACTCTTGAGCGGCGGTCGCCGCGGCGACCGAAGCCGAAGGATCTGCGTTTTGGCCCCGTCCTCTAAAATCATTGGAGTGACCGCAGAGCACAGTCCAAGATTCAGTGTCAGTCAGCGGGTTTTACTGGCCGTTGTCCCACGTATTGTCTGGGCGCTGTTGCGCGTTGTCAGCCTCACCTGGCGCTTTGAAGTAATTGCGGAGCCCGGCGTGACTCCGCTCAAGTTTGGACGTGGCGCAGGGCCTGAGATCTATTGCTTCTGGCACCAATGCGTGCTTCCCTGCGCTATCTACTTCCGCGAAACGCACGCCACCATCCTGATCAGCCGCAGTTTCGACGGCGAGTTAATTACACGCATTCTGAACATTTTCGGCTTTCATGCCGTGCGAGGCTCCAGTTCCAGGGGAGCGCGCGAGGGGCTACTGGGGCTTAAACATGTTATTGAAAGCGGAGTGCCTGCCATTTTCACAGCCGACGGGCCGCGCGGTCCCATCTATCAAACCAAGATGGGCCCGATCAAACTGGGGCAAATGACAGGAGCGCTGATCGGCGCGTTTCACCTGGAACCCGAACATGCGTGGGTTATGCGGTCATGGGACCGGTTCCTGGTACCGAAGCCGTTCACTCGTATCGTAGTGAGTTGGGCGCGATACACGCGCGTTCCCGCGGACCTGCCAACCGAAGGCTTTGAGCCTATGCGCGTAGAGTTGAATGCGGCTATCGAACGCGCGCGGCTCCGGGCTCTGGAACACCTGGGGAAAGCAATAGCATGAGCGGTCAGCGAGTTTCAGATTTCGACTTCGACCTGCCCGCCGAGCTCATTGCTCAGAACCCTCCCACGGAACGCGGCTTGAACCGGATGTTGATGATGGACCGGAACTCGGGTGCTCTGCGCGATGCAAGTTTCGCCGATTTCGCAGCGCAGCTCAACCCCGGAGATTTGCTGGTCCTCAACGACAGCCGAGTGATTCCGGCGCGGCTTTACGCCCGGCGAACCGGGGCGCGCAAGCGGCAGGAGCCGACCGGTCAAATTGAGGTCCTGCTTACCGAGCCCGCCGCCGAGAATTGCTGGCGCGCGCTCGTCAAGCCGGGAAAGAAAGTGGGGGTGGGCGAGCGGCTTGCATTTCCTTCGTCCTCCGGAAGCATCGAACTCGAGGCCGAAGTGCTGCAGCGAGGGGAATTCGGTGAGCGCCTGCTCCGCTTCACACCTGTCGATGATTTCTTCGCTACTCTCGACAGGATCGGACACATTCCTTTGCCGCCGTACATCCGTCGCGACGATGCGCACGCGGATCGCGATCGGTATCAGACCGTCTTTTCGCGCGAACCGGGCTCGGTGGCTGCGCCCACGGCGGGGCTGCACTTCACACCACAGATTCTGGATGCAGTTGCCGCGAAGGGTGTGGAGATTGTCCGGGTTACGCTTCACGTCGGCCTGGGTACGTTTGCTCCTTTGCGCGTTGAGAAGCTCGATGAGGTTCGCCTGCACCGTGAACGCTACACACTTTCCGAAGATGCGGCAAACGCTCTGAATCATGCTGTCCGCGAGGGCAGAAGGATTGTTGCTGCTGGAACCACGGTGGTGCGAACGCTCGAGGCCGCCGCGGCGGCCGCTATACCGGCCGGGAGCGAGCTCAAGTCCCATTCGGGCATTACGGAGATCTTTATCTCGCCCGGATTCCAATTCCGTCTTGTCGGCGCTTTGCTCACCAACTTCCACCTACCACAGTCAAGCCTGCTCATTCTGGTAAGCGCCTTTGCCGGCCGCGAACCGGTCCTCGCGGCCTATCGTCACGCGATCCAGCAACGCTACCGCTTTTTCAGCTATGGGGACTGCATGTTCATTGCATAATGCGCAGGGAACTTTGATTGCGAGAATACGCGCATCCAGTGTCCTTCCACTTCCCACCGTAGAGAATGCGCATGTATCGTAGGGGCATGCCTCCGCCGCAGACTGAACAGGGCCTAACCCTTCCCGATCCCCCGGCGACCGGCAACTCCGGCTTCTTCGCCCGTACATTCAATCGGGTCTTCTCTCGCCATGCGATGAATGCGGCAGTGCTCGCAGTTTTCGTTCTTTACACAACGGGATTATTGTTTCAGCCGGAATTGCCGCAGCACGATCCTGACCTCTGGTGGCACCTGGCCAACGCGCGCATTCTAACCACCACGCACAGCTTTATCCATGTCGAACCGTATTCCTTCTCGGTCTCCGGCCAGCCCTGGGTTAACCCCGAATGGCTTTCCGAGATGCCGTTCTGGCTAGGCTATCGGGTCCTCGGACTTACGGGCATTTTTCTTGTAACAGTCGTCGCTCTCTATGGCAATATTCTCTTCGTCTACTGGCGGAGTTGCCGTCTTTCCGGCCATGCGGGCGCGGCGCTCGGCACGGCCGTCCTTGGCTTTCTATTGATGACCATCAACGCGGGCCCTCGAACCATCCTGATCGCCTACCTGGCGCTCTCGATTGAACTGGCCATCCTTGAGGCAGCCGAGCGCGGCAAGGAGCACTTCTTATGGCTATTACCGCCGCTGTTTTGTATCTGGATCAACCTGCACGGAAGCTGGATTATCGGCATGGTCCTGCTGGGTCTCTATATTCTTTGCGGGCTATTTCCTCTCAAGACCGGCGTATTTAACCAAGCGGCTTTTTCAAGCCGTGACCGACGCCGTGTGCTCCTTGTTTTTCTGACTTGCACAGTGGTGCTTCTGATCAATCCCTACGGCTGGCACTTGGTCTGGAACCCCTTCGACATCGTGTTAAACCAGAAGCAGAATTTGGCGGTCGCCCAGGAATGGCAGCCCCTGACGATAAGCACGCTGGCCGGCATCGCCTCCTGGCTGTGCATTGCACTAATGGTCGTCGCCAACTGCATTCGCGGGCGGAAATGGAAGATTTATGAGTTGGCTTTCCTCTTCTTTGCATGGTTCGAGGCATTCACTCACATACGGTTTACTTTCCTGGCATGTTTGCTGGTCATTCCCATGCTCACCGTAGACGTGGCTCGGAGCTTCTGCGGGCCGCTGAATGAAAAGACTATTCCGGCGATGAACGCTCTCTTTGTAGCCGCGGTCCTCGGCATCCTCGCGTATTTTTTTCCGTCCGAGGCGCGGCTCAAAAAGAGCTTGGCTGAACAATTCCCGCTGGAATCTATTGCCGCAATTCGCCCGTCATGGCGTACCTTTAACCAGGACATGGTGGGTGGCATGATGGACTTTAATTCCAAGCCAACTTTCTTTGACACTCGGTACGATACCTTTGAACATCATGGCGTGCTTGCAGACGACCTCGGCATCGTGCATGTTGCGGAACCGCTTAAAATCCTTGATAAGTACCGGGTCGACCACGTGCTGATCCAAGCGGTTTTGCCTCTCTCCACGTTCCTGGAAAAAGCGCCGGGTTGGCGCGTTGTAAAGCGCGAAGGCGCCGGGATGGACACTTACGAGCTATTTGAGAAAACTCCTGCCGCAGTGCAAGACAACTCCCAGTGTGCCGGGGTTCAAGCGATTGCAAAAAACTAGGCCCGGCTGCTGATAGACTCTCTAGCGTGACCGAACAAGCCAAGCCGCCCGTCTTTCTTCTCGATGCGATGTCGTTTATTTTTCGCGCATACCACGCGATGCAGCGGAGCCGCCCCATGTCCACGCGCGGCGGGTTACCGACGGCGGCTATCTATGTGTTCGTCAACATGATCAAGAAGCTTCGGCAGGACTTTGCGCCGCAATACTTTGCGGCCGTGTTCGACTTGAGCGGCGAGGTTTTCCGCGATGAGCGTGCACGCACCATGGGGCCATTGCGCAAATGGAACTCGAAGACGCAGAGCTTCGATGAGGTGAGTTACGAAGGCTACAAGGCCAATCGCGCGGCCATGCCCGAAGACCTCCGCCGGCAAATTCCCTACATTCGGCGCGCGCTTGAGGCTCTGCGCATCCCGATTCTTGAAGCTGAAGGATTTGAAGCTGACGACGTGATCGGCACACTGGCCCGCGAGGCGGCCGAGCGTGAGCATGAGGTGTTTGTCGTCTCCGGCGATAAGGACATGATGCAGCTGGTCACGCCGCGGGTGAAGATCCTTAACCCGCAGAAAGATAATCTGATCCTCGATCCCGCCAAAGTGACGGAGACGCTTGGCGTGCCGCCGGAGAAAGTAGTGGACGTGATGGCACTGCGCGGCGACTCCGTCGATAACATCCCCGGTGCGCCGGGCATTGGTGACAAAGGGAGCGTGGAACTGATTCTTGAATTCGGCAGCGTGGAAGCCGTTCTGGAACGGACTGCGGAAGTAAAGCGCAAGAGCTATCGCGAGTCCCTGGAGCAGAATCGCGATGCGGTTCTGCTCTCAAAGGAACTGGTGACCATCGACTCTCATGTTCCGCTCGAACTCGATCTGACGGCCATGCAGACGCAGCCGCCGGATATTGAGGCTTGCCGCGAGCTGTTTACGGAACTTGAGTTCACATCGATGCTTCGCGATCTTGCTCCGGCGGAGGGTGGGCCTTTGGTCGAGCTTGTCGAAGCTCCGACGCCTGAACAGGCCGCCGCATTTTATGCTGCCGCTCGGGAGAATGGCTTCGCATTTGCGCTGGATGCCAAGGAGCCGGAAGCCGCGGACGACGACCAGGAGGCCCAGCAGCCGATGAACTTTTCGCTCCTGGACGCTGTCGAGGCCGCGGAGAAGAAAACTCGCTCGAGTGTTGGTGTTTGCGCGAATCTGGAGACGGCTCTCTGTCTTGCCCTTACGCCTGAGTTGCGCGCTTTGCTGGAAGATGCAGCGGTTCCCAAGGGTGTGCACGATTGGAAGCTGGCACTGCATGTTCTAAGCGGCCTCGGAGTGAACCTGCAGGGCGCAATCGACGATTCTATGCTGCTGTCTTATGCGCTGAACCCGACCCATGCCACGCAGTCGCTGGCCGATGTAGCGGCGCGTCATGGGCAGCCGGCTCCGTCGACATTGGCGGCGGGGGCTGCCGCAATTCACGCTCTGGTTCCGGCGCTGCGCGAGGAGGTGGAGAAGGCAGAATTGGGACGTGTCTACAACGACATCGATTTGCCGCTCGCGCCGGTGCTTTTCCGCATGGAGCGGGCTGGCGTGCGCATCGACAAAGACGCGCTGGATGTTTTGTCGAAACGCTTCGGTCTTGAACTGGACCGGGTGGGCGAGCGAATCTTCGAACTGGCTGGACGGCGATTCAACGTGAACTCTCCCAAACAACTGGGAGAAGTGCTCTTCGTTCATCTTGGTCTGCCTGCGCCTGCCAGCCGAGGCAAGAGCAAGGCGGTTTCTACCGCGCAAGATGTGCTGGAGGCACTTGCGGAGAAGCATGAGGTTCCAAAGCTGGTATTGGAATTCAGACACCTGTCGAAGTTGAAGTCCAATTATATCGACGCATTGCCGCTGATGGCCGACCCGGAGTCGCGCGTGCATACGACCTTTCAGGCTGCGGCCACGGCCACGGGACGTTTGTCGTCAGTCAACCCGAATCTCCAAAACATTCCCATCCGCACCGAACTTGGCCGCGAGATTCGCGCTGCGTTCACTGCCGCGCCGGGTACGCAACTGCTTTCAGCGGATTACTCGCAAATTGAATTGCGTCTGCTGGCTCACTTCAGCGGCGATCCGCTGCTTGTGAAGGCGTATGAGGAAGGCATTGATATTCATACGCTGACCGCCAGCGAAGTCTTTGGTGTTTCCGCAGCAACCATGGACAAGGAGACGCGCGGCCGGGCCAAGGCGGTGAACTTCGGCATAGTCTACGGCATATCAGCCTTCGGGCTTGCCGCGCAGTTGGGGATTCCGCAGGGCGAGGCCAAGGCATATATCGAACGGTATTTCGCAAGGTACCAGGGAGTGAAGTCATTCATCGAGCGGACTCTGGAGCAGACGCGGCGAGATGGGGCCGTTCGCACGCTCTTCGGCCGTTTGCGCCCCATTCCGGATATTGAGAGCCGCAACCCGAATCAGAGGGGATTTGCGGAGCGGACGGCAATCAACACGCCGCTTCAAGGCACGGCGGCGGATCTGATCAAGCTGGCCATGATTGCCATCGACCGCGAACTTACCGAACGAAAGCTTGAGACTCGCATGGTCTTGCAGGTTCACGATGAACTGCTTTTCGAGGTTCCGTCCGAAGAGACGGCCGAGATTACAGAGTTGGTCCGCGCGGAGATGGAAGGCGTCGTGCAATTGAAAGTGCCACTGGTGGCAGACCTGGGATTTGGGCCGAATTGGCGCGACCTGTGACGTGGATCATGAATTGTCTATGACGTCTCTGCATATAAGTTGAATGCCGACTTCTGCGTGGCGTAGGATGTGTGAATAATTCCACGGTTCATCCTTTTCGAAGGCAGCCATGAATACACTTGCCATCCTCGTAGTCGTTCTGTGCATTTATGCGCTGGCCTATCGCTATTACAGCGCATTTCTAGCGGCGAAAGTGCTGGTACTAAATGACGCACGGACAACGCCTGCTCATGCCTACAAGGATGGCCAGAATTATTCCCCAACGCCCAAATGGGTGCTCTTCGGGCACCATTTTGCAGCGATTGCCGGGGCGGGGCCACTGGTGGGTCCAACGCTGGCCGCGCAGTTCGGGTTTGCACCCGGGCTGATTTGGCTTGTCGCGGGGGCTGTGATCGCAGGCGCGGTGCAGGACTTTACGGTTATGGTGGCATCTGTGCGGCACAAGGGTAAGTCGCTTGCCGAAGTGTCGCGGACGGAGATCAGTCCTTTTGCAGGCCTTGTCGCCATGATCGCCGTGCTTTTCATTTTGCTGGTCACGCTGGCCGGACTGGGGATTGTTGTAGTGAATGCACTGGCGAACAGTCCCTGGGGCGTCTTCACCATCGGCATGACGATTCCGATCGCCATCGGGATGGGCCTGTATATGTTCAAGGGGCCCGGAGGGAAGATTCGTGTAGCGATTCCGAGCATCGCCGGCGTAACACTGCTGATGGCGGCGCTTGTGGGCGGACACTTTGTTGCTAACTCAACGGCCGCCGGCATGTTTACGTTTAATCCGCACCAGATTACCATTCTGCTGGCGAGTTATGGATTCATTGCATCCACTTTGCCAGTGTGGCTGCTGCTTACTCCGCGCGACTATCTCTCGACTTATGTCAAGTTAGGCACAATCGCGGTCTTGATCCTGGGGATATTCATTGTCCATCCCGCGATTCAATTTCCTGCGACGACGAGCTTCATTCATGGCGGCGGACCAATCATCGGCGGAAATCTCTTTCCTTTTCTTTTCGTGACCATCGCGTGCGGGGCCATTTCCGGATTTCATTCTTTGGTTTCTTCAGGAACCACTTCTAAGATGCTGGACAAGGAAAGCGATGCGCGGTTTATCGGATATGGCGCGATGCTTGCGGAGTCGCTGGTTGGAGTGATGGCCTTGATTGCCGCCTGCTCTATGGCGCAGGGCGACTACTTTGCTATCAATACGCCTCCCGCGGTGTTTGCCAAGTTGGGACTGCATACGGTGAATCTGGATGCGATTTCGCGCGCTGTTGGGGAGAATCTGGCGGGACGAACTGGAGGGGCGGTTTCACTGGCGGTGGGGATGGCGCAGATATTCCGCGGCCTGCCTGGGATGGATAAGCTGATTGGCTATTGGTACCACTATGCAATCATGTTCGAGGCGCTTTTTATCCTGACGACCGTGGATGCGGGAACGCGGGTAGCCCGGTATGTTATGCATGAGTTACTCGGCAAAGTCTATAGGCCGCTTGGCAATCAGAAGTCAATTGCGGCAGGGGCGCCAATTGCAGCGGTAG
>Ga0181537_10001729_pt1 | contig 19814 bp, 21 predicted proteins | sample PEATcosm2014_Bin_39_FD_119765 | JGI IMG/M metagenome (GOLD analysis project Ga0181537, IMG submission 119765) | Peatland microbial communities from MTU Mesocosm Facility, Houghton, MI, USA - PEATcosm2014_Bin23_10_metaG | ecosystem: Environmental > Terrestrial > Soil > Wetlands > Peat | place... | reverse complement strand
AGCGCCTTGCGCACGTCGAAGGGCGCTTCGCTCAGCACCTCGTCGAGCAGATGCTTGACCTGAACGATGCCGGCGAGTTGATGCGTCGCGCCCTGCAAAACCGGAAATCGCGAGAACGAACTCTCGCGGATATGCCGGCGGACCTCCTCCACGGGATCGTCCAGATCGAGAAACTCGATCTGGGTGCGCGGCGTCATCACCGCGCTGACCCGTCGGTCGCCAAGCCGCAGAGCCATCTCGACGATCGCGGTCTCGGCCGGCGGGATATGGCCCGCGGCGACCCCTTCGCGCAGCAAGAAGCCGATCTCCTCATCGGTGACTGCCATCGATTGGCCGCGCATCGGAATGAGATACAGGATCAGATCGGCGGAGGCACTGAGCAGCCATTCGATCGGCGCGCCAATCCTCGCCAGACCGTGCATGAAGCGCCCCAGCGCGCTGGCGATGCGTTCGGGGTCGAGCAGCGCGACCCGCTTCGGCACCAATTCGCCGAGGATCAAGGAGAAATAGGCGATGCCGATCACCACCACCGCCATCGCCGCGATGTGCGCGTAATTGGCGATCCAGCCGGAGAGCGAGGCGAAATATTCTTCAAGCGACTCGCCGAGCGTCGCTTGGCCGAAGGTGCCCGACAGCACGGCGATAACGGTGACACCGATCTGTACGGTCGCAAGCAGCCGCGACGGATCGGCCTTCAATTCGAGCGCCGCTTGCGCGCCGGCGCTGCCCTCGCCCGCCAGCGGCTGCAGCCGCGCCGGCCGGGCCGAGACCAGCGCGATCTCGGCCATGGCAAAAAATCCGTTGAGCAGGATCAGAAAAAACAGAATCGAGAGGTGCAGCAACAGCATCGCAACCCCCTGGGCGCAGTATTCACTCAGGCGGAGCCATCGTTCTAGACCCCTTGGCCGGCCCCTGGATCAAGTCCTGAGATGAGCCGGCCATCCACGAAGAAGTCGAAACTGTTCGTGGACCCCCGGGTCAAGCCGGGGGAGGCGCTATCGTGGTGGCATTCCCCGGACCAACCGGAGAAGACAACCCGGGAAAATCAGCGCGAATAGAATTCGACGACGAGGTTTGGCTCCATCGTCACCGGATAGGGCACGTCGGACAGTTTCGGGGCGCGGATAAAACGGCCCTTCATGTGCTCGTGATCGATTTCGATGTAGTCGGGCACGTCACGCTCACTCGACTGCGTCGCCTCGAGGACCAGCGCCATCTCCTTGGCCTTTGGCCGCAGTTCGACCGTGTCGCCATCGCTCAGCTTGGCCGATCCGATATTGAGCCGCTTGCCGTTGACCAGCACATGACCGTGATTGATCAGCTGCCGCGACGCGAACGGCGTCGGTGCAAGCTTCATGCGGTAGACCACCGTGTCGAGACGGCGCTCCAGCAATTCGATCAGGTTCTCGCCGGTATCGCCACGTCGCCGCACCGCCTCTTCATAAAGGCGGCGGAACTGGCGCTCGCCGATATTGGCGTAATAGCCTTTCAGCTTCTGCTTGGCGGAAAGCTGAGTCCCATAATCCGACGGCTTCTTGCGCCGCTGGCCGTGCTGGCCGGGCCCATATTCGCGGCGGTTGAGCGGGCTCTTCGCGCGCCCCCACAAATTGACGCCGAGGCGGCGATTGATCTTGTATTTCGACTCCGTACGCTTGCTCATGGTTATCGATCTCGTTCGGGCCCGTTTCGGGCTGTTGTTATCCCAATAGTGCCACCGCCGCGTTGCCGCCCGGAGGCCGGGGCTTTCGCCCACATTCTTGGGAAGGGACGCGCACTATATGCAGCGCGCGAGGGAAGTCAATGTAACGGGCCTGCTTCCGCCTTCGACGCTCTCTCCGATATCTGCAGGGAATCTACAGCCACGATCGAAGCCTTACTGGCACGGGAATCTTTCGGACAAGGCCTGAGCGATCAATCCCGACGCGCCGCGACGGCGAAGCCTGGGATTGTCGCGCAAGAATTTGACGACGAGATCCCTGACCCGACTGTCGTCCAGATCGGTCGTGATACACGCGGCGAATTCGCCGATCACATTGTTGACCAACAGGTAATCCGTGATCGCGTCGATATAGCCGTAACAGAAATCCATCTCCGCGCCGATCGTCGCGGTGCATTGCTGGAGCAAGGCGTTCCCGTCCCGGAAACTCGCCAAAGACGGCGCGCTACCGCAAAGCGAGGCAGCCGTTACAACCAACGCGGAGAAGCGAGATGCCCGCGTTCCGCTCATTCCGCCGCGGCGGCACGGCCGGCGCGCTTGCGGTCGTTGGGGTCGAGCAGGCGCTTACGCAGACGGATCGATTTTGGCGTCACCTCGACGAGCTCGTCATCGGCGATATAGGCGATCGCCTCTTCGAGGCTCATCACAATCGGCGGGGTCAGACGAACCGCTTCATCCTTTGAGGTCGTGCGGATATTGGTGAGCTGCTTGCCCTTCGCCGGGTTGACGTCGAGATCGTTATCGCGGCTGTGCGCGCCGATGATCATGCCCGGATAGATCGCGTCGCCATGCGACACAAACATCGAGCCGCGTTCTTCGAGGTTCCACAGCGCGTAGGCGACCGCGGTACCGCTCGCGACCGAGATCAGAACGCCGTTGATCCGCCCTTCGACCGGCCCCTTGTAAGGCGCGTAGCCGTGGAAGATGCGGCTCATCACGCCGCTGCCGCGCGTGTCGGTCAGGAATTCGCCGTGATAGCCGATCAGGCCGCGCGTCGGCGCGAGAAAGGTCAGGCGCAGTTTGCCGCCGCCGGACGGCCGCATGTCCTGCATCTCGGCCTTGCGGCGCGCCATCTTTTCGACGACGACGCCGGAATACTCCTCGTCGACATCGACAAAGACTTCCTCGACGGGTTCGAGCCGCTGGCCATTCTCGGTCTGAAACAGCACGCGCGGGCGGGAAATCGACAACTCAAAACCCTCACGGCGCATCGTCTCGATCAGCACGCCGAGCTGCAATTCGCCACGGCCGGACACTTCGACCGCGTCGCGCTCGGCGCTCTCGCGCACCCGGATCGCGACATTACCCTCGGCCTCGCGGTAGAGGCGCTCGGCGATCATGCGCGACGTAACCTTGCTGCCTTCGCGCCCGGCGAGCGGGCTGTCATTGACCGAGAAGGTCATCGCCAGGGTCGGCGGGTCGATTGGGTCGGCTTCGAGCGGGGTTGTCACCTCGGGCGCGCACAGCGTGTCGGCGACCGTGGTCTCGGCGAGGCCCGCGACAGCGATGATGTCGCCGGCCCGCGCCTCTTCGACGCCCTGGCGTTCGAGCCCGCGATAGGCCAGCAGCTTGGTCAGCCGTGCCTGTTCGATGATTTTGCCGTCGCGGGTCAATGATTTGACCGGCATGTTGAGGCGCGCGACGCCGGAATGAATGAGCCCGGTGAGCACCCGACCGAGATAGGGGTCATAGTCGAGCGTCGTCGCCAGCATCGTGAACGGCGCGTCCGGATCGGCTTGCGGCGGCGGCACATGGGCGACGATCAGGTCGAAGAGCGGCGCCAAATTCTCGCGCGGCGCGTCGATGTCGGCGACCGCCCAGCCGTCGCGCCCCGAGGCGAACAGCGTCGGAAAATCGAGCTGCTGATCGTCGGCCTCGAGCAGCGCGAACAGGTCGAAGATCTCGTTGTGCACGATTTCGGAGCGCGCGTCGGGCCGGTCGATCTTGTTGATCACCACGATCGGCCGCAGGCCGCGGCGCAGCGCCTTGGCCACGACGAACTTGGTCTGCGGCATCGGCCCTTCGGCGGCATCGACCAGCACCAGCACGCCATCGACCATCGAGAGGATGCGCTCGACCTCGCCGCCAAAATCGGCGTGGCCCGGCGTGTCGACGATGTTGATGCGCGTCTCGCCCCACATCAGCGAGGTGCATTTGGCGAGGATCGTGATGCCGCGTTCGCGTTCGAGATCGTTCGAATCGAGCGCGCGCTCGGCCACCTGCTGGTTGGCGCGGAACACGCCCGATTGGCGCAAAAGCTGATCGACCAGCGTCGTCTTGCCGTGGTCGACATGCGCGATGATCGCAATGTTTCGGATATCCATGGTCACGGCGTAAGCGACACCCCTTCCGGCAGCACCTACATCAAACCCGGGACACCAGGCCGGCGGAGGCGACAAGTTTGTCGAGCGCGGCCTCGGGCCGGGCACCGACATGACTGATGATTTCGGCAGCGCACAAACTGCCGATCGCCCCACAGGTGGGGAGCGGCAGACCTTGGGTCAAGCCAAATAGCACACCCGCAGCATAGAGATCGCCGGCGCCGGTCGTGTCGACGACGCGCGCGACCGGCGCCGCGGGGATTTTGTGCACCGCACCACCGGCGAGGATCACGCTGCCCTCGGCGCTGCGGGTCAGCGCGGCGATCTTGACATGGTCGCGCACCGCCGCGGCGGCCGTGTCAAAATCTTCGGTCTCGTAGAGCGAGCAGATTTCCGCCTCGTTCGCGAACAGGATGTCGATCTCGCCTGATACCAGCGACAGGAAGTCGTTTCGATGACGCCCGACGCAGAATGGGTCGGAAAGGCTCAACGCGACCTGTCGGCCGGCCGCATGGGCCACCCTGGCAGCCTTGCGAAACGCTTCCATCGCGCGGGGCGGATCAAACAAATAGCCTTCGAGATAGGTGATCTGCGCGGCGCCGACGATCGATGCGTCGATGTCCTCCGGTCCCAGATCGACGCAGGCGCCGAGATAGGTGCCCATCGTGCGCTGCCCGTCCGGCGTCACCAGAATCAGGCAGCGCGCGGTGCCGGGTCCCGTGCTCGCCGGCGCCGTCTGAAACATGACACCCATCGCCGTGATGTCATGGCGGAACACATCGCCGAGAAGGTCGTCGCGCACCTTGCCGATATAGGCCCCGACCCCGCCCAATGACGCGATGCCGGCCATGGTATTGCCGGCCGACCCGCCCGAGCTTTCGATACCCGGCCCCATTCGCGAATAGAGCGCGTCGGCGCGCGCATCGTCGATCAGGGTCATCGCCCCCTTGGCGAAGCCCTCGGCATCGAGAAAAGCCTCGTCGGCATGCGAGATGACATCGACGATCGCGTTGCCGATGCCGGCAACATCAATGGTGGCCGCAGCCATTTGCTATCCTTTGATCAATGTCGAGAAGAGCGGCGCGCAGTATAAGGAGCTTCAACGCCGCGACAAGCGCCGGGCTCGGCGCGTCATGCCAGCCGATTCGCAAAACTGTCTTGGCTCTTAGGCGATAATTGCGGGTTGCGGTTATGGTTAAGCTATTGGTATCGGCGGTTTTCGCCTTGTACCGGGGGATAAATCCTTTTGTTTTCCTCGGACTCAGCGGATATGGTTTTGCGCGGGGACAATCCGAGGTGGCTGCGTTATGACGGCTCCGCGTCGTCGAGCGCTGCGGACCGACACGGTCGCGTCCGATTCCCACGACAAGCTTACGAATGGGGTGCGCCATCCATGTTTGGCCGGAAGAGACTCGATACGGAGGATCGTAGAATGGCTGATTCGCCCGACGATTTGGGCATCCCGATGAAACCGGCACGGCCGATCGGGTCCTCGTCGGCTTTTGGCGGCCAGATCGGCCGCACGCCGGCGGCCGTGCCGCCGCGCGTTCCGGAGATCGCGCGGGCGCCGGTCGAGCCGCCGCCCCGTCCGCCGGAGCCCGCGCGGCGTCCGGTGACCGAGCCCATCCCCGCGCCGGCCCCGCCACCGCCCGTCATCGCCGCGCCCCCGCCACCGCCGGCGCCAACCCGGCGCAGCGAAACGGGTCTGCGTCAGCTGACCGTCGGTCGCGAGATTTCGCTGTCGGGTGAGATCGCCTCATGCGACACACTGGTCGTCGAGGGCAGCGTCGAGGCGAATCTGCAGAACTGCCGCGATGTCGACATCGCCGAGACCGGCCGCTTCAAGGGCAGCGCCGAGATCGACAACGCCGATGTACGCGGCGTCTTCGAAGGCAATCTGGTGGTCCGCAAACGGCTGATGGTCCGTTCCGGCGGACAGGTCTCCGGAATGATCCGCTACGGGCAGATTGAGATCGAATTGGGCGGCCAGATTTGCGGCGATGTGCAGCCGAACGAAGCCAGCGACGTCATTGCCGAGCTGCCGAACGCGCGCGCGGCTTCCTAACCGGTACGGGAGCCGTCGCGGCTGCCTTAGCGGCCACCATTTCTTCCGGCATCGTTTTCGCCCGGTAGCGGCATAGCGAGGCGACGACGCAGTTCGGGCAATCAGGTTTGCGCGCCTTGCAGACGTGGCGGCCGTGCAGGATCAGCCAGTGATGCGCGTGCAATTTGTATTGCAGCGGGGTCACGCGCTCCAGACCGAGTTCAACCGCGTGCGGCGTCTTGCCGGGCGCGAGGCCGGTGCGGTTGCCGACCCGGAAGATATGCGTGTCGACCGCGATCGTCGGCTCCTCGAACGCGACATTCATCACGACATTCGCGGTCTTGCGACCGACCCCAGGCAGCGCTTCCAGCGACTCGCGATCGCGCGGCACCTCGCCGCCGTGCTTCTCGACCAGGATGCGGCTCAGCGCGACGACGTTTTTCGCCTTGGTTCGATAGAGCCCGATCGTTCGGATCAGACGCTCGACGCGTTCGACATCGAGCGCCGCCATCTTCGCCGGCGTATCGGCAAGGGCGAATAGCGCCGGCGTCGCCTTGTTGACACCGACATCGGTCGCCTGCGCCGACAGAACGACCGCGACGAGCAATGTGAACGGGTTGATGAATTCGAGCTCGGTCCGCGGGATCGGCCGGGTCTCGGCCAACCGGCGATAGAACTCGGCGACCTCGGCTTTGGTGAATTTCTTCATCAGGCGAGCTTAGCGCATTTTTTGCGTTGGCCAGATCACCCGGGCTATGCTGCGAAACGATGACCGACATCCCCGCCGAACCGCGCCGCGTGTTTTTTGAGCAAGTGCTGCTGCCCTATCGTAGCCTGCCGCCGCGCGGCTTCAATATTCTGATGCTGGTGCTCGCCGGGGTCAGCATCGCCGTCGGTACTCTGTTCGTGTCACTCGGGGCGTGGCCGGTCTGCGGGTTTTTCGGGCTCGATGTCGGCCTCGTCTATCTGGCCTTTCGCCTGAGCTATCGCAGCGCCCGGCAGCGCGAGACGCTGCGCCTGGCGGACGACCAGCTCACCGTCGAGCGTGTCGGCATCCGCGGCGATCGCCGGCTGTGGCGCTTCCAGGCGTTCTGGGTGCGGGTGATTTTTGAGGAGCGGCCGGACGAATCGAACCGGCTGGCCCTCGTCTCGCATGGGCAAACCTTGCCGATCGGCACTTTCCTGCCACCGCCGGTCCGGCGCGATGTGGCGACGACATTGCGCGACGCGCTGTCCCGCTGGCGCGCGGCGCTTAATCCGACAGAGGGTTAGCCGTCATTGCGAGCGGAGCGAAGCAATCTCGTCCCGTCTTGCCTTCTGCGGAGTGAGATTGCCGCGGCGCCTCCGGTGCCTGGCAATAACAAGGCTCTTAAGGCAGCGCCAAGCGTTCGGCGATGACGCGCAGTGTCTTCGGATTGACGAGCATCGTCGTATGCGCGCCCTCGACCGCGATGTTCTCGCGGTTTACCTCCGGCGCGTCGACACAGCTGCGCCAGGCGACAACGCCGTCTTTCCGGCTATAGATCGCCGTCGTCGGTACCGGCGGCGGCGCGCTGAGCCGTTCGAGCATCAGATGCTGGCCATTATGAAGCGGTCTCAGCGCTCGGTAGAATGGTTCGAGCGGGCTCGCCGTCGGCAGGCGGAATGGGCTGCACACCGTGATCACGCGCCGAACCCGGTCGGGGTAGGCATTGGCCAGCGCGCGGGCCAATACGCCGCCGAGGCTGTATCCGACCAGGCTCGCCTTGCGGCCGCTCGCTTCAGTGCAGCGCCGCAAAATCGCATCGACGGCCGCGACAGCGCGGGCGCGCGGACCCAGATTGACGCCGGCGCCCCACCCTTCGACCTGGTAGCCGAGCGCCGTCAGCCACTCGCGAAAGCCGCGATTCATCGTGTCCGAACACAGAAAAGCCGGCAGGACGATCACCGGGTGCCCGTCGCCAAACGGCACCGGCCCGATATGAACACCGCGCGGACCGCGTTTCATCTCCCGCAGCACGGCGAGCCCCTCGCCCACCAGGTCGCGCCACGACGGCCCGTCGAGCGCCCGGGCCCGGTCGAAGATCGGTAGGGTCTTCGCGCCGTGACCGGATTGGTACGAATACAGGTTCCCGCTCATAGCCCCAGCACTTCCTTCATCCCGTAAAGCCCCGGCGGTCGGCCGATCACCCAGCGCGCCGCGCGCACCGCGCCTTTCGCGTAGATCGCCCGGTTGGTAGCGCGATGCGACAATTCGAGGCGCTCCCCCGCACCGGCGAAGATCACGTGATGATCGCCGACCGCATCGCCACCACGCAGCGCCGCGAAGCCGATATCGCCGCTTCGCCGCGCACCGGTGATACCGTCGCGGCCACGCTGCGCCACATCGTCGAGCGCGACGCCGCGCCCCGCCGCTGCCGCGCGGCCCAAGGCGAGCGCCGTTCCCGACGGCGCGTCGGCCTTGCCGCGATGGTGCATCTCCATGATTTCGATATCCCAATCGGGACCCAGCCGCGCCGCCGCCTGCTCGACAAGACCGAGCAGCAGGTTGATGCCGAGGCTGGTGTTCGAGGCCCAAACGATCGGGATGCGCTTCGCCGCCTCGCGCACTGCCGTCGACTCGGAAGCGGACAACCCGGTCGTCCCGATCATCAATGGCTTGCCGAGTTCGGCGGCGAGCGTCACGTGCGACGCGGTGGCCGCCGGTGTACTGAACTCGACGACGACATCGCTTGCGCGGATCAGCTCACCCGGCGCGCTGCCGGCGACGAGACCGATCTTGCCAATCCCGGCGAGTTCGCCAAGATCGCTGCCGATATGGGCGCTGCCGGGCGTGGTGGTCCCGCCGGACAGCACGCAGCCATCGCCGGCGGCGATTTCGGACACCAGCATGCGGCCCATGCGGCCGCCGCATCCGATGACGCCCATCCTGATATCGGCCATCGCGGTCTCCGAACCTGGAAAAGCGGGGTGTTTACTCTGTGTGACAATAAAAAGACAAGCGATTCTCATTAAAAAAGACGAATGAAGCAAATCTGCCTTTTTGCTGCTCCCTGGACTGTTTCAAGGAGCCAAGAAGTCATTGGAATCGTTTGTAGACTGACAGATCAAGCCCAAGGGAGGCGGCAGTGCTTCGCTAAGGGGATGTTTTCCTAAACCTTGCGTGGCAATCGTCAGAACGCTCACCGCTCCGCAAAAGACAAGCATCGCCCGACCGCTGATCGGAACCTACGACAGTGAAGGGGTATCGGTTGCACGTCGCGGTCCGTTCTCAGCCACCCGATTTTCCTCTACACCATCCGCATGGCTTTGCTCCGCTCGGTCGCCACAGTTGGCTCGCTGACGATGGTGAGCCGCCTCTTCGGTTTTGTCCGCGATATCCTGACCGCGGCGATCCTCGGCGCCGGGCCGGTGGCCGACGCGTTTTTTGTCGCGCAGAGGCTGCCAAACCTGTTCCGCAGCCTTTTTGCCGAAGGCGCGTTCAGCGCCGCGTTTGTGCCGCTCGCCAACCGGGCGCTGGTCGATGGCGGCAAGCCGGCGCTTAAGGACTTCGCCGAGGAAGCTTTCGCGCTGCTGTTCGCGGCGCTGTTTATCTTCGTGGTGCTCGGCGAAATCTTCATGCCCCAGGTGATGAATGCGATCGCCCCTGGTTTCGAGGCGGAGCCGGGCAAGTTCCAGCTCGTCGTGACGCTGAGCCGCATTACCTTTCCTTATCTGCTGTTCATATCGCTGACCGCGCTGCAAGGCGGTCTTCTCAACACGGTCGACCGCTTTGCTGCCGCTGCCGCGACGCCGGTGTTGCTCAATCTGTTTCTGATCGCCGCGCTATTGCTGATGACAGCGCTGCATTGGAGCGACGGTACAGTGCTGGCCTGGGCGCTGACCGCGTCGGGTATCGCGCAATTCTGCTGGCTGATGCTGTCGTGTCATCGCGCCGGGATCGGCTTGCGGTTGCGGGCGCCACGCTTGACCCCGGCGGTGCGGCAGACGCTAAAGATCATGGGACCGGGGGTGCTCGGCGCCGGGGTCACGCAGCTCAATTTGCTGATTTCGACCGCCTTGGCCTCGACGCTGCCAGGCGGCTCGGTGTCGTATCTGTATTATGCCGACCGGCTCAACCAGCTGCCGCTCGGCGTCGTCGGGATCGCCGTCGCGACCGCGATCCTGCCGCCGCTGTCGCGCCAGGTGCGCGGTGGCGACGACACTGGTGCGGTCACGACGCAGAACCGCGGGCTCGAGCTGGCCTTGCTGCTGACATTGCCGGCGGCGACCGCGCTCGCGATCCTCGCGCTGCCGATCCTGTCGACGCTGTTCCAGCGCGGCGCGTTCGGCCCGACCGAGACCGCGGCGACCGCTTCGGCGCTGATCGCCTATGCGATCGGGCTGCCGGCTTTCGTGCTGGTCAAGGTGCTGGCGCCCGCATTCTTCGCGCGCCACGACACCGCGACGCCGGTCAAGGTCGCGATCGCGTCGCTGGCGACCAATCTGCTGCTGACGATCATTTTGATGCGGTTATTCGCGCATGTCGGCGTGGCCGCCGCGCTGTCGGTCGCGGGATGGCTGCAGGCATCGCTGCTGTTGGTGCTGCTCGCGCGGCGCGGCCATTTCCATTTCGACGCGAAATCGCGCGCTAACCTGCCGCGCCTCGCGCTCGCGACAATCGGCATGGGTTTGGTGCTGATGGCGCTGCGCGCCGCGCTGGCGCCGGCGCTGGGCGGTGCGGCGACGGTGCGGCTCGCAGCGCTGGCCGGGCTCGTCGTGGCCGGGTTCGTCGCGTTCATGGCGCTGGTGCTGCTCCTCGGCGTGGTTCGCTGGCGCGAGCTGTGGGGCCAATTCCGGCGCTTACCGGCTTGATTATCTCGCACCGCAGCGATAACCAACCACCATGAACCGCATTTTTTCCGGCATTCAGCCGACCGGCAATCTGCATCTCGGCAATTACCTCGGCGCGATCCGCAACTGGGTCGCGCTGCAGCACGATTACGAGTGCATCTTTTGCATTGTCGATTTGCACGCGCTGACAATGCCGCAAGACCCAGCCGAATTGCGCCATTCGACGCGCGAGGTGACAGCGGCCTATATCGCCGCCGGCATCGACGTCGAACACTGCATCATCTTCAACCAGAGCATGGTTTCGGCTCATGCCGAGCTCGGCTGGCTGCTGTCGTGCCTGACGCCCCTCGGCTGGCTCAACCGGATGACGCAGTTCAAGGAAAAGGCCGGCAAGCAGCGCGATCTCGCCGGACTCGGGCTCTACGCCTATCCGGTGCTGATGGCCGCCGACATCCTCGGCTACAAGGCGACGCATGTGCCGGTCGGCGAGGACCAGAAACAGCACCTCGAACTCGCCCGCGATATCGCCGGGGCGTTCAACCGGCGCTACGAGCAGGATTTTTTCCCGCTGCCCGAGCCGCAGATCTTTGGCACGGCGACGCGGGTCATGAGCCTGCGCGACGGCACCAAGAAGATGTCGAAATCCGACACGTCGGATTATTCGCGCATCAATATGACCGACGATGCCGACACGATCGCGCTAAAAATCCGCCGCGCCAAGACCGATCCGGAGCCGTTGCCGGAGACGATCGCCGCCTTGGAGGCGCGGCCGGAAGCCGACAATCTCGTCGGCATCTACGCGGCGCTCGCCAATCAGTCACGCGAGCAGGCGCTGGCGCGCTTTGCCGGCAAAAATTTCTCCGTCTTCAAGGAGGAATTGTCGGCCGTGGCGGTCGAGGTGCTCGGCCGAATCGGCGGCGAGATGCGGCGGCTGATGGTCGATTTCGGCCACATCGACACCGTGCTGCGCCACGGCGCCGAGCGCGCCGCGGCGATCGCGATGCCGATCCTGCGCGAGGTGCAGGACATCACCGGCTTGCTGCGGCCTTAGACAACGCGCCGCGATAAAATAGCTGCGCGGGAAAATAGCTGCACGGGCGCGTTGCGTGCTTCGAGACGCCGCGCCAAGTGCGGCTCCCCGGCATGACGACGTATTTTTGATGGCATCGCGGAAGGCGTCATCCTGAGGAAGCCGCAAAGCGGCTGTCTCCAAGGACCACTGCGATGCGAGCACCGTCCGCTTGTCAATAACCGCGGCACAAAGCTGCTTGCCGCTTTCCCCTCCGAACGACCGGTTGTAAGGTCATGTCATCACGCCGCCTTGCCCAGCTCGGCGGCGTCGCGGTTGATTCAGTGCCAAGGCCAGAACCTTCCGACCATGGATATCTACCTGCCTGTCGCCGAGGTCTCACTGGACATCTTCGTCCTGCTTGGCATCGGCGCGGGGGTCGGGTTTCTGTCGGGCGTGTTCGGGGTTGGCGGCGGGTTTCTGCTGACCCCGCTCCTCATTCTGATCGGCGTGCCGCCGGCGGTCGCCGTCGCGTCTTCAGCGAATCAGCTGGTCGGCGCCTCGGTCTCGGGGGTGCTGGCGCATTACCGACGCGGCCGTGTCGATTTCAAGATGGGCTTCACGCTGCTGATGGGCGGCCTCGCCGGATCGGTGCTCGGGGTGTGGCTGTTCACGTTGTTTGCGCGATTGGGTCAGCTCGAGCTGGTCATCTCGTTGTGTTTCGTGGTGCTGCTCGGCGTGCTCGGTGCGATGATGGGCGTCGAGAGCGTCCGCACGATCCTGCGACAGCGCCGCCCCGGCGCGGCCCGCCACCGATTGCATCGTCATACCTGGATGCATGGTCTGCCACTCAAGACCCGCTTTCGCCGATCGCAGCTTTATATCAGCGCGCTGCTGCCGGTCGGCCTCGGTTTCGCGGTCGGCGTGCTGAGCGCAATCATGGGGATCGGCGGCGGGTTTCTGATGGTGCCGGCGATGATCTACACACTCGGCATGCCGACCGCGATGGTGCCGGGCACCTCGCTGCTGCAGATCATCTTTGTCGCCGCCAACGTGACGATGCTGCAGGCCTATACCAGCCACACGGTCGACGCGGTTCTGGCGCTGTTGCTGCTGGTCGGCGGGGTGATCGGCGCGCAGTTCGGCACAAGGTTTGGCACGCGGCTGCGCGGCGAACAATTGCGGTTCCTGCTGGCGATCCTGGTGCTCGTGGTCGCGGCAAAGCTGGCCCGCGACTTGACGCTGCGGCCGGCCGATCTGTTCATGATCCCGACGGACAATCGCGGATGACGAGAGCGTCGGCGAGCGGCCGCGCATGAACGGCCGCCGGCTGGGTCTGGCGCTGCTCGGCCTCGTCGCGCTGCTTACCGGCCCGGCTCGCGCTGAGCCTGTCGTCGCCGACCTCAGCAGCCATCTGATCGCGATCACCACCGGCTTTACCGGCGCCTCGGTTGTCCTGTTTGGCGCCACCGACGGCGCGGCCGATGTGGTGGCCATCATCCGCGGGCCGGAGCGCGACGTGACGATCTGGCGCAAAGGCAAGATCGCCGGTGTCTGGGCCAATACCGAATCGGTGACCTTCGCCAATATTCCGAGCTTTTATGCCGTCGCCGCGAGCCGTCCACTCAACGACATCCTGTCGCCGGCCGCGGCCACGCTCTACAAGATCGGCACCGACCATCTGAAATTTGAACCGAAGACGCCGACCGACCCCGACCGTGCGCGCGTCTTCGCCGACGCGCTGATCGAGGTGCGCAAACGCGCCAATGTGTTCTCGCCAAGCCACGAAAAGATCGCCTTTCTGGGCGACCGGCTGTTCCGCACCACCTTTTTCTTCCCCGCCAATGTCCCGACCGGCACCTATCTGGTGGAAGTCTTTCTGGTCCGCGACAAGGATGTGGTGGGCGGGCAGACGACGCCGCTCATCGTCTCCAAGGTCGGGATCGATGCCGCGGTCTTCGATTTCGCGCGACAGAACGCGGTGGCTTACGGCGCGATTGCGGTGATGATGGCCGTAATGGCAGGATGGATAGCGAGCCTGCCCTTCCGCAATACCTGAGCGCACGCCTAATCCATAGCGGGGTCATGACGATGACCGAGAACGCCCACCCGCGTGTGTTCCTCGTCGTCGTGGACGAATCGGCGGAGCATCACCTGGCGCTGCAATATGCCGCCCGCCGCGCCGCGCATACCGGCGGGCGCCTCGCGCTGCTGCATGTCATCGAACCGACCGAATTCCAGCATTGGATCTCGGTCGAGGAACTGGCGCGCGAAGAGCGGCGCACGGCGGCCGAGCAGTTGATGCAACGGCTTTGCGAGCAGTTCGCGCCGGTCGCCGGAACGATGCCGATCGTTTACATCCGCGAGGGCCGGGCACAGGATCAGCTCCTGGCGCTGATCAACGAGGAGCCGGGTATTTCCATTCTCGTGCTCGCCGCCGGCACCGGAGCGGCCGGGCCGGGACCGCTCGTCACCTTTCTGACCGGCAAGGCGGCGGCGCGGCTGCGCATCCCAATCACGCTCGTGCCGGGCGGTCTGACCGTCGAGCAGATCGACGCGCTGAGCTAAAGACCAAGTGGTGGGGTTGGATTTCCTAACAAAAATCCCCATGCTATGGAACTGATCTAAGTTCTTCCGCCAAATGGAGCCTCGCAAATGTTTATCCAGACCGAGCAGACCCCGAATCCGGCGACGTTGAAGTTTCTGCCGGGGTGCACGGTGATGGAATCGGGGACAGCGAACTTCACCGATGCGACGTCGGCCGCGGCACGCTCACCGCTCGCCGAGCGCCTCTTCGCGCTGCCCGAAGTCGGCGGCATCTTCCTCGGCGGCGATTTCATCACCGTCACCAAATCGGGCGACAATGATTGGTTCCAGCTAAAGCCGGCGGTGCTGGCGGCGATCATGGAGCATTTCACCGCCGGGCTGCCGGTGATTACCGCCGGGCAAGAAGCCGCGCCAGTGGACGAGGGTGAGGACAACGAGGTCGTCGCGGCGATCAAGGAATTGCTTGAAACGCGGGTGCGGCCGGCGGTCGCGCAGGATGGCGGCGACATCATTTTCGAAGATTTCGAGGACGGTATCGTCTACCTGCACATGCAGGGCTCGTGCTCGGGCTGCCCGAGTTCGACCGCGACCTTGAAGGCCGGGATCGAGAACATGCTGCGCCATTACATTCCCGAAGTCGTCGAGGTGCGCGCCGTCTGAGGCGCCGCCCTCCCTCTTAGCCGCTGATGCCCGAACCGCGCGCGACCGGCGCCGACCGGCGCGTGCCGGTCGTCTTGGCGCTCGATACTGCCGGCTCCGCCTGTTCGGTGGCCCTGGGTCGCGGCACGATGGTTCTCGGCCACGAACGGCGCGAAATGCGCCATGGCCATGCCGAGGCGTTGCTGCCGATGATCGATCGCGTGACGACGATGGCTGGGCTCGTTCCCGGCGACATCGACGACGTTGCGGTGTCGGTCGGGCCGGGCGGGTTTACCGGCATCCGCGCCGGGCTCGCCGCAGCGCAGGGTTTGGCGCTGGCGGCGCGGGCGCGCCTCGTCGGCGTCAGCAGTTTCGCCGCGGTCGCCGCCTTCGTACCACCCGCCAATACGCCCATTCTCGTCGCGCTCGATAGCCGCCGCGAAGATCTGTACATGCAGATTTTTGCTGGCGACGGCAGCCCGCTCGGGGCACCAGCGGCGATCTTGCCGGAAGGATTGAGCCGCTTCGTCGCGGAGACTGTCGGCGACGCAAAGCTGCGCGTCGCCGGCGATGCCGCGGAGACGGCCGCCGCCGCGCTCGTCGACCGCGACGATATGGGGTTGCTCATCGGGTCGGCGCCCGATGCGCTGGGCGTGCTGGCGGCAGCGCGGTGCGAGGGATTTATCGCTCAGGCACGTCCGCTCTATCTGCGTCCCCCCGATGTCAGCTTCCCGAAAATACGGAGCAGTTTTGGCGGCGCGGCGTGAGCATGCGCATCGCGCCGATCCCGGAGGGCGCGACCGAGGCGCTGGCGATCCTGCACCGCGAATGCTTTCCGGACGATCCGTGGGAGGCCGGCGCGCTGGGGCGAATCATGGCGCTATCAGGCGGGTTCGGCTGGCTCGCCTGGGAAGGCGAGGACCCGGCCGGCTTCATTCTGGTTCGCGACCTGGGGAATGAATGCGAGATCCTCTCGTTGGGGGTCGCGCCGCGCTGGCGCCGACGCGGGATCGCGCAAGCCTTGCTGGCGACGACCATCGCCGAGGCTGGTCATCGCGCGCTGCCATCGGTGGTCCTCGAAGTGGCGGTCGACAACGACCCCGCGCGAGACCTCTACGCCGCGGCCGGCTTTGTCGCGGTCGGCCGTCGCGCGCGTTATTACCGTCGCCCGGACGGGCGGGCCGATGCGTTGATCCTGCGCTTGACGGTGCCGCCCTCGCTCCGTCGCCACGATTGATGGTTCGTGCAATATTAAAGCAATTTCGCGGCTGTTCTGCGCGGGCATTGAAAGTCGCGATGAGTCATACAAGATTCAGCAAATAGCGCATTGCGCAGCTTTGCCCCATTACTTATGCTTCTCGAAGCGATCGACGGTAGGAAGGACGACATGGACGATACTGAGCAGGCAGGCGATCTGTTGGCTTTGACGACGGAAATCGTGGCTGCCCACGTTTCCAACAATACCGTGGCGGTCGGCGATTTGGGCCAGCTGATCAACCAGGTCTACCAGTCGCTCGCCAATATCGGCAGCGCCCCGGCGGCGCCGGTGACGCGGCCCCAGCCAGCCGTCACTGTCAAGAAATCGATCCAGCCCGACTATCTCGTCTGCCTCGAAGACGGCAAGAAGCTCAAGATGCTCAAGCGCCATTTGAAGACGGCGTACAATATGAGCCCTGAAGCCTATCGCGAGCGCTGGAGCCTGCCGCCGGATTATCCGATGGTCGCCCCCAATTACGCGCGCCAGCGCAGCCGGCTCGCCAAGGAGATCGGCCTGGGCACGCGCGCCCGGCGCGGACGCGGCTGATCGCGGCGCCGTTCTGTGGCGACCGCGTCGCGGGACATAGGCTAAGCAAACGGATTCCGATATAATGTCCCCGCATGCCAGCCGGGACCGCGATCTGATGGTTTCACGCCTCGAGCAGCTTTGCCTCGACAAAGGCCTGAAGATGACCGAGCAACGTCGGATCATCGCTCAAGTGCTATCGGATTCGGCCGACCATCCGGATGTCGAGCAAGTCTATCGCCGCGCCACGGAGATCGACCCACGCATCAGCATCGCCACGGTCTATCGTACAGTGCGCCTCTTCGAAGAGGCTAACATACTGGCGCGGCACGATTTTGGTGACGGGCGCGCGCGCTATGAAGAGATGCCGAGCGCGCATCATGACCATTTGATCGACCTGCAGACCGGTCACGTCATCGAGTTTCGCAATGATGAAATAGAAAAGCTGCAGCATTTCGTCGCCGAACAGCTCGGCTACGATCTGGTGGGGCATAGACTTGAACTTTATGCGATCAAGCGCGGCAGCCAACGGAAGCCCGAGTAACCGAGGGAATGAGACAAAGGCCAGCGCCCGACAGTCGAAATCCAGTGCGCCGAAATCGCGTGGTTCGAAATCGCGTGGGCCCGTCCGCGTGATCGTCGGCGCTGCCGCCAAACCCCCTCCCCTGTCGCTCGAACCGGTAGCGGCACTCGACCCTTCCGTTGATCAGCGAACCGGCCCCATTCTCGATGTGGTCAGCGGTCCGTTGCAGGTTCGGCTGGCGACATCCGCCGCCGACATCGACGCGGTGCAAGCGCTGCGCTATCGCATCTTCTACGAGACGATGGGCGCACAACCCCTGCCCGGCATGGCGCGCCTGCGCCGCGACAGCGATCCGTTTGACGAGATCTGCGACCATCTGATGGTGCTCGACCACACGCGCGGCACCGGCGCCGACGCCGTTGTCGGCACTTATCGGCTCATCCGGCGCGAGGCGGCGCGACGCTGCGGCCGGTTCTATTCGGCGGCCGAATACGACATCTCGCGGCTTGTCACCTATCCCGGTCCGGTGCTGGAGCTCGGCCGGTCGTGCGTCGACCCGGCCTATCGCGCGCGGGCGGTTATGCCGCTGTTGTGGAGCGGCATCGCAACCTATGTCTTCCATTACGATATCGAACTGATGTTCGGCTGCGCGAGCCTTCCCGGCACCGATCCCGACCAGCTCGCAGTGCCGCTCTCCTATCTTTACCACCACCGCCTCGCGCCGCCGGAGTTGCGCACCCGGGCACTGCCCGAGCGTTATGTCGACATGCGGCGGCTCGAACCGGGCAGCTTTGACCCCGAGCGCACGCTGAGCGTGCTGCCGCCGCTGATCAAAGGCTATCTACGACTCGGCGGCTTTGTCGGCGACGGCGCGGTCATCGACCATCAGTTCAACACCACCGATGTCTGCGTCGTGGTCAAAACCGATCTCGTCGCTGAAAAATACTCGCGTCACTACGAGCGGCAGTCTAAGGAAAATTGGGCTAAGGAAAACTGGACCAAAGAGAACTGGGCGAAGGACAATTGGGCAAGTTAGGGCGCATGGGTTCGACGATGGTGAGGGTCCGGCGGGCGGGCGTTTACTTGGCCTGGACCCTGGCACTGATGCCGGTGCAAGCCGTCGGGCTGCTGTTGCGCCGGTCCTGGGTGGCGCGCTTCCCGCGCTTCTATCACCGCCGGTGCTGCCGCATCCTCGGCTTCGACGTCCGCCAAATCGGTGAGCCGGTCACGGACGGGCCGGTGCTCTTTGTGTCGAACCACATCTCTTACACCGATATCAGCGTGCTCGGATCGCTGATCCCCGGCTCATTTATCGCCAAGCACGAAGTCGCCGGCTGGCCGCTTTTCGGCTGGCTCGCGAAATTGCAGCGCTCGGTTTTTGTCGATCGCCAGGTGCGCAGTACCGCGCGGCAGCGCGACGCGATCGCCGAGCGGCTTGCCGCCAACGACGCGCTGATCCTGTTTCCCGAAGGCACCAGCAACGACGGCAATTTCGTGCTGCCATTCAAGAGCGCGCTGTTCAGCGTCGTCTTCAACCGGGATCAGCCAATCACCGTGCAGCCAGTCTCGCTCGCCTATACCAAGCTCGACGGGCTGCCGATCGGCCGGTGGCTGCGGCCGTGCTTCGCCTGGTATGGCGACATGGATCTGGGGCCGCATCTGTGGCGGCTGCTCGGCCTCGGCACCGTCGAAGTCGTCGTCGCGTTTCATCCGCCGACATCGGTAGCCGCGTTTTCCTCGCGCAAGGCGCTCGCCGAATTCTGCCACAAGCAGGTCAGCCACGGCGTCGGGCACCTGCTGGCCGGGCGCAGCGAAATAGCGGCCAGCGTGGCGCCGGAACCCCGGCCCGAGCCGATTCCGGCCGCAGTGACCCGTGAAATCCCGGATGACATCACCGCGGCGGCGGTCAGCTGATGAACAAGCGCGTCTTTATCAAGACTTACGGATGCCAAATGAACGTCTACGATTCGGCTCGTATGGCCGAGCTCGTGGCGCCGCTCGGCTATTCGCCCGCGGAGACGCCGGACGATGCCGACCTCGTCATCCTCAACACCTGCCATATCCGCGAGAAGGCGGCGGAAAAAGTCTTTTCCGAGCTTGGCGGCATCCGCCATCTGAAGAACGCCAAGGAGCGACAGGGCGGGAATATGCTCGTCGCGGTCGCCGGCTGCGTCGCCCAGGCCGAGGGCGAGGAAATCCTGCGGCGCGCGCCGTTTGTCGACATGGTCTTCGGGCCGCAGACCTATCACCGCTTGCCCGAAATGATTGCCAAGGCGACGCGATCGGGTGGCGGCGTCCTCGATACGAGCTTTCCGGCCGAGCCCAAATTCGACCATTTACCCGAGACGACGACCGCGCCGGGGATCAGCGCGCTGCTGTCGATCCAGGAAGGCTGCGACAAATTCTGCACGTTCTGCGT
>Ga0181537_10001728_pt1 | contig 19820 bp, 17 predicted proteins | sample PEATcosm2014_Bin_39_FD_119765 | JGI IMG/M metagenome (GOLD analysis project Ga0181537, IMG submission 119765) | Peatland microbial communities from MTU Mesocosm Facility, Houghton, MI, USA - PEATcosm2014_Bin23_10_metaG | ecosystem: Environmental > Terrestrial > Soil > Wetlands > Peat | place... | reverse complement strand
CATGGGACCAAAGCGTCACGACGACAAGGGCCAGGATCGATCGTGGGCCGCGTGGGAGCATGACGCTATGACCGAACGGCGTGCCGCCGAATGGTTCCCCATTTGCGGAGAATTCCCGAAATTTCCCGGCGACCGGCGGATCACGGGGCGCATCCCCGCCCCGCGGTCAGGATCGCGGCACCGCGGGCGAACCGCCGGCGGCGGCGCCCTCCGGCTTGTCGAAGATGCGGAAGTTCCCGCTCACCTCGAGGAGCCCGAGCATCGTGAGGAGCCCGTCGTAGTAGCGGCAGCTGCGGAGCTCCCCCTTCCTGCGCAGCCCGTCATGGTTGCGCCCGCGGTCGTCCGGCAGCGGCATGTCCCACAGGCGCTGGACGAACGGGCGGCCGATCGCGGGATCGGCGGCGAGCGCCGCGCTGGCGGCCATCGCGTAAAGGCCCGCGGAGTGCTCGCCCGTGCGGGTCGGCATGCCGTCGAGGGCGATGTGGTCCGGCCAGTTGTCGCCGGGCTGGGAGGCGAAGAAGGAGAGCACCCGGTTGGCCTCCTCGACCTCCCATGGGTCCGCCGCCCACCAGGAATAGTCCAGCGCCGGGTTGGAAAGCGTCCGCCAGGCGTCCTCGCGGAACTCATCCGGCCCGCGCCTTCCCGCGAACGTCCCGTCGAACGCGGCAAAATTCGGCATGAGCCCGGTCCGGGGATTCGCGGCCTTCCTGAAAAAGGCGCGGCTGGCGCGGGCCGCCTCGGCCATGAACGCGCGGTCCTCCGGCGCCGCCGCCCACCTCGCCCAGAGCTCGTAGAAGGCCGGCAGGTGGTAGGAGGGATCCGTGAAGCTCGAGCCGGGGCCGATCGGGACGAAGCGGACCTCCCTCGTCGCGCGGTCAAACATCCCGCGCACCGGGCCATGGTCCGGCTCGTCGTCCTTGTGCAGCATCTCGCGGAGGATGACCTGCGCCTCGGCCTCGTAGTTGAGGATCCCCCCGCCGTCGCCCCACCGGTGGGCGGCAAAGAAGAGCGCCGTCGTGAACCATTCCTCCCCGTCGGGCGCCGGGCCGCCGCCCTCCACGAGCGTCCCGTCCGCGCGCACGCCGCTGCCGTCATAGGCCGTGTGCCAGGTGGAGTAGCCCCTGAAGGGGCCCTTCTCATGGTACATGAAATGACGCGCGTACCGCCAGAGCTCGTCGAACTCCTTCCGGTGGTCCAGCTGCACCGCGATCATCATCCCGTAGGAGAGTCCCTCGGTGCGCACATCGCGGTTCCCGACGTCGGGGATATAGGCCATGTCGCCCGGGATGGCGTAGATGAGTCTCTGGGTCTCGGGATCGCCGTCCGCGATCTGCCGCCAGGCCCCTCGGATCCGGGCGTCCACATCGGCGTCGGTCTTCCCGAGGTATTCGTGGAAGAGGTTCCTGTATTTGCCCGTCGCGAAGGCACCCGCGGGCGCGGCGGCGGCGCAGGCCGCCGTGCAAAGTCCGACGGCCAGGGGTATCAGGCGCGGGATTTTCATCAAGACCGGGAGCCCCAACGACAGGCCGTCGCCAGGTCGTACGCGAACCAATTCCGGGAGCCGGTCGCCCCGGATTTTTTCTTACGGAGCGACGAGGTCCAGCTTGTCGTAGCCGTCGGAGGCCACGCTCACCTTGTCGCCGGCCGCGAGGTCGCCTATCTTCCAGGTGTCGCCGGCGGCGATCGAATGCTCCGGTATCTTCCGGGTCTTGGTGTCCGCGTGGAACACCACGCTCGGGAACACCGTCACCTGCACCTTGAGGGCGTCCTTCGATTCGTTCTTCAGGTTGAGGATGTACCCGTGCCCGCCGTCCGTCTCCACCTTCTCAAAAGTGGCGGTGATGGGAAGCGCATGGGAGGGTGCGTCGGCGGCCCGGGCGGCGGGAACGCGGGAAAGCGAAAGAATGGTGGCGCAGCAGCAGGCGATGAGGAACAGCTTCTTCATGGATGTGGGTTCTAGGGGGAGGATCGTGGTTTAGGGGGCCTCCCACCAAATCCCCCGGGGTCCGACGGGACAAGGCGTTTAACCGCCGAAGGGACGGACGGCGGTTTTCCGGGGGTGCAAGGCGGCTTCTCCGGTGCCAGCTACCGGCCCGGGACCCTGTGAAGCTGCTCGAGGAGCCTGCGGGCCTGGCCGTCGCCGGGGGAGATCCGGAGCGCGGCCTCGCAGTGGCTGAGCGCCATCTCCATCAGGCCCTGGCGGTAGCACAGGATCGCCATGTTGATATGGGCCGGCTCAAAATTCGGATCCAGAAGGAGCGCCTGCGAGAATTCCGCATAGGCGGCGCCGAGGCCCTCGGGGGTCCGGGCCAGGACCACCGCGAGGTTGCTGTGGGCCTCGGCGGAGTTGGGCCTCAACCGCAGCGATTGCCGGAATACCGCGATGGCGTCCGCATCCCTTCCCGGCTGCCTCGCCAGGAACCCGGCCAGGTCGTAGAACGCCTCGGGGGAGTCGGGCTCAAGGCGCAGGGCGACCCGGTAGTGATATTCGGCCTCGGCCTCCCTTCCGGGAAGGCGGACGAGAAGGTTCGCGAGGTCGACGTGCGCCTCGCCGAAGCCGGGCTTCTCTCGCAGCGCCTCCCTGAACTGGGCGATCGCCTCCTGCTCGTGGCCGGGCAGCCCCGCGAGCTGGACCCCCAGGTTGTTGCGGGCCTCGGGGTAGTCCGGCCTGATCTCGAGGGCCCGGCGCACGTGGGCCAGGGCGTCCGCGCTCCGGCCGGCCTTGTCGAGGGCCACGGCCAGGTTGTCCTCGGCCATCCAGCACGAGGGGTTGCGTGCGATCGTCGCAAGGTAAAGGGTCTCGCTGTCGCGGTAGTCGCCGCTCTGGACGCGCGTGAGGAGCGCGAGGAATGCCACGAGGAGCGCGCAGGCTGACCCGCCCCAGCCCTGCATCGCCGCGGGCAGCCTCGCAAGGAGGAGGGCGATCCCCCCTCCCGCCAGGGCGAAGATTCCCAGGCTTGGCAGGTACTGGAAATGGTCCGCGACATAGGAGTAGAGGAACGGGAAAATGTTGAAGAACCCGAGGACCGGCAGGAGCGAGCCGACGAAGAAGAGCCATGACGCGAGCGGGCCGCGCGAGCGGCCCCGCCTGATCCACAGGAGCACGGTCGTGAGGACCGCCGCGGCGAGGCATCCCGCGTCGAGCACGCCCTCGCGGGACATCTCCCAGCGCGGATAGATGAACGTCAGCCCCTCAGGCCATGCGAGCTTGCCGAGGTAGAACCAGATGACGTGTCCCGCCAGGAGGAAGCGCCGCGGGAGGGAGAGGTCGTAGGCCGGGCCCTCGGCCCCGATGACGTGGCGCTCGACCCATGCGGTCAGGAGTCCCGAGGCCGCGGCGATCGCGAACCACGGCAGCAGCGGGACAACATCGCGGCGCCAGGCGAGGCGCCCGGCCGTCCACCAGGTCACAAGGAGGAGCGCCGCGGGCAGCGTGGCCGTCACGCTCTTCGTCCCGAGCGCGGCGCAGAAGAGGAGGAACGCCAGGATATAGGATCCCCGGCCCCTCGCACCCGAGAATCCGAGGTAGGCCCAGGCCGACAGCAGGTAGAAGGCGAGCGAGAGCGTGTTCTTCTGCTCGGAGATCCAGGCGACCGATTCCACGCAGACGGGGTGGACGGCAAAGAGGAGGGCCGCGAGCCACGCGGCTCCGGGAGGCAGGATGGCTCCCGGCGCCACCCGCCGCCCGAGCGCGGCCAGGACCCCCGCGAAAAGGCACGCGTCGACGCCGTGCAGGAGGACATTCACGAGGTGATAGCCGAGCGTCGCGTCGCCCCAGAGCCGATGCTCGATCCAGAAGGCGGTGTGAAGCACCGGGTAGTACTGCTGGGTTGCGCTGAGGTCGGTCCAGATCCGCAGGAGGCCCGACAGCGGCTGCAGGTCGGCCCGCGTGACATGGGCCTCGTCGTCCCAGAGGAGCCCGCCGTGGAGGCAGGGCCAGTACGCCGCCAGCACGAGACCCAGCACGAGAGCGACCGAGGCCCACGCCGGGATTCTCCGGCGTGGCTCCTTGAAAGGCGCGGCGGCGGCCGGCCGCACTGCCCGGTCCCGCTTCATCGAGCGGCGCCTGCGGGGGTGGACATCGCCCCAGCGTGCCGCCCGCCCGAGCCTGGGTCACCAAAAAAATCCCCGCGAAACCGGTCAGTTGGAGGCCGGCGGCTCCTCGACGATCCGCCTGGCCTCATCCTCGTTGGGAGCGGCCACCTTGTGGCTGCCGAGGTTCGTCTCGACGTCGTAGAGGAAGACATCGCCCGCCTTGCGGATGAGGAACACCTTCACGACGACCTCCTTCGTGGCCGCCGGCTCGATCTCGTTCTTCGCGGACATGCTCCACTGCATGTCGAGAAGCCCCTTGGCCCTCTCGGTCGTGAGGTCGAAGTCCTGAAGGTCGTTCCAGGAATTGATGATATGGAAGGACCCCTGCTTCGTATCCTTGTTGTAGGTGAATCCGTTGATGACGATCGCATGGCCTTCCTTGCCGCCGTCCCATTCGTGGGCGGCCACGAATTTCGGCGGGAGCGCGGCCCAGATGGTCTCCGGGAAGGCCGCGAGGACCGGGTGGCCCTTCCTGAGCTCGGCGCGCGCCCAGTCGAAAGGGTCCATGGTCGCGTTCGGGTAATGGATCGCCGAACGGGGTGCATGGGCCAGGGGAAAGGAGAACACGGCCGGCGCGTATCGGGGATCGGCCCAGGGATCCTTGGGGCTCGAGGCCTCCACCATGTTCACGATCTTGTAGATCTCGGGCACCTCCACGTAGTAGCCCGCGATGTCCATGGTATGGACGATGGCGTAGAGCTCGCAGGTGTTGCCGATCTGCTCCCGAGGAAGCGCCGGAGGGCAGAGCTGGACCGTCTCGAGCGGGCCCTCGATCGACTGCTTCTCGATCGTCTTCTTCACCTGCAGGGTAGTCCCGACCACGATGAGCTTCGAGTTGCCGTGGCCCAGCGGGTGCTCGGCGGCCAGCTTGTCCAGGAACGCGCGGTCGGCGGCCTTGAGCTCAGCGAGCGGGACCAGGCTTCGCCTCCCGTCCGCGAACATGACGACCGCGTAGTTCGAGTCGATGCGGGCCATGACCGCGCCCCTGACCGAGGAGGAGAGGACGGGGCCGGAGGTGTCCGCATGGCCCAGGCCCGGAAGGCCGGCTGCAAGGGCCGCGGCTAGGATCGTTGCCCTGAGGCGCATTACAAATGCACGTTGGGATTGGTTTTCCTGTCAAGAATCGCCAGCGGGTGGAAACACGGAGCACGCCCCGCGGGTTGACCGGGAGGCCCGATGGGATTGCATGGGTCCCTTCCAATGGAATCCGGCGATCCAGGCGCGTGGTCGGGCGGCAAGGTCAGGGACAGCTTCAACGAGATCTCGTCGATCCTGTATTACACCCGGGCGGCCCACTTCCTGGGCCTCTGGAAATCCGAGAGGCTGATGATCGAGCGGTTCCTGCCGGACACCGGCGTCCCGATCGTCGAGGCGGGCTGCGGCGCGGGAAGGGTCGCGCTGGGCCTGTGGAAACTGGGCTACCGCAACCTCGCGGCGTTCGACTTCGCGAGCGAGCTGCTCGACCAGGCGCAGAGCCTCGCCGAGGAGGAGGGGGCGGAGGCGATCATATTCCGCTGCGCGGACGCGACGACGGTCAAGAGGTCGGCCTTCAGGCCGGCCGGCGCCGACGGCTTCGGGGGCGCGCTCTTCATGTTCAACGGTCTCATGCAGATCCCGGGACGGCACAACCGGCGGACGGCGCTCCGGCGCCTCCATGCCCTGTGCCGCAAGGGCGCCCCGCTCCTATTCACGACCCATGACCGGGAGAAATCCCACGGCGAGGCGGAATGGTGGGACGCCGAGGCCGCGCGGTGGGCCGTCGGCCGCCAGGACCCGAGGCTGGCGGAGTTCGGGGACAGGCTTTTCCAGGACGAGAGCGGCCAGGTCTTCATGCACCTGCCCGACCGGAACGAGATCCTGGGCGACCTGGCCGCGACCGGCTGGAACCACGAGGTCGACGCGATGCGCGGGGAATTGGCCGCGGAGTCGAGGGCGGTGCGGGATTTCTCGGACGACTGCAGATTCTGGGTCGCCCGGCGCTAGGGCGTATGTTCAGGGACGATTCTGTTGCCTGCAGGGCAGAACTCGACGTCCCTAGTCGCACCGAACAGAATCCAGGCATGGACGAGGAAGGATTTCTCAAACCCGATTTCCCCGCCGATGCGTTTGCGACCACGGTCGACGACTACGTTCGCTACCGCGTGCCGTATCCCGCGGAGCTGATGGGGGACCTGCTCGCGCGGATCGGCACAACCGGTTCCGGCAGGCTCCTCGACCTCGCGTGCGGGCCAGGCCGGGCGTCGTTGCCGCTGGCAGGGTCATTCCAGGAAATCTGGGCGGTCGACCTTGAGCCGAAGATGATCGCGGCGGCCCGCAGGCTGGCTTCGGAGCGGCGCATTTCGAATGTAAAATGGTTTGCCGGGCGCGCCGAGGACCTTGAGGCACCACCTGTCCATTTCGACCTCATTACGATCGGCGAGGCCTTCCATCGGCTTGACCAGAGACTCATTGCGGAAAAATGCCTGTTCTGGCTCAGGCCCGGCGGGTTTCTGGCCACCATCGGCAGTTACACGCTGCTCGGCGGCGCCGCACCGTGGCAGCGCGCAATCGCCGAGGTTGTCCTCAAGTGGACAGGCCGCGACTTTCCCGCCATCCTGCCGAGCCAGCCGGAGAAAAACTCGGGGCCGCGACACGATGAGCGTGCGCTGCTTGCCGCGGGCTTTGTCGACGTCTCCAGTCACCCCTTCCTCCAGGAATTCAACTGGACCGTCGAGTCGATCGCCGGCTTCCTGTTCTCGACCTCCATTTGCTCGCGCAAGGTCCTGGGCCAATACGCCGACGCGTTTGTCGCCGACCTTCACTCCGCGCTGCTAGCCCACGATCCCGGCGGGCGATTCCCGGATCAGATCCGCTTCGGTTACACGCTCGCCCGCAAGCCGTAGCTGTTGGAGGTCAGGGGACTGCCGGGAAGTGGGTTTGAAATCATGCCCTAGACTCCCCTTCCCTCCTGGAAACCGTGTAGCCTGTAGTGGACCTCGCCCGAGGGAATCAGCCTCGCCTGGACGGACTCGCGCACGTCGGGATGGCGCTCCAGGTAGGCCTCCTCGGGAAAGGGGCACGCCGGACCAAATGCGGACGGCTCCAGCTTCACGGGCTGCCTCTGCCGCCTCATCCAGAAGCCCTTGTTCCGGGGGACGAGGTCCATTCCCCGTTCCACGCAGTCCTCCTGTCCGAAATAATGGCATACCATCGAGCTTCGCGTGCGTTTCATGTCGCGGATCGGGCTGCCGCCGTGGACCAGGTCGGCATGCCAGATGAATACATCTCCCTTCCTGGCAAGGAAGGTCTGCTCCTTCAGGCCCCTCAGGCGGATCTGCACGTCGATGTAATCGAACCAGTCGACGATCTCCTCCCTTGAGGCGTGGTGGGTCCCATCGTTGAACGTGTAGAGCGGGATCCGGTGGCTTCCCGGGAAATATACGAGCGGGCCGGAATCCGGGTGCACGTCCTCGAACGCGATCCATGTCGCGATGAGGGAGTGCGGCGTCCGGGGAGTCATGTAGAGCGAATCGATGTGCTTTGGCTGGGAGCTGCCCTTCTCGAAATTGAGGCTGTTGCAGAGGACGGCCGGCTCGCCGAGGAGGTCCTCCAGGGTCGCCGTTAGCCCGGAATCCAGCGCGAGATCCCGGACCTCCGGGCTCATGAGGTAAAGGTCGTTGAACTTGTAGTGGCGGGTCTCGGGATGGGCTGCCTGGGCCCAGAAGGTGCGCCTTCCGGTCTGGAGGCTGTCGACGACCACCTCGTTCGCCCTTTCATGAAGCAATTTCCGGATGGCCGAGGCTGCGCGGTCGACCTGGTCCGGGGTGAAATATCCCCCGAGCACGGCGAAGCCGTCCCTTTCAAACCGGGATGGGCCGACCTCCACCCCGGCGTCCCTGCGATGGTTGATGGCTAGGTTCACGCCATCCTAGGACAACCGAGGCTGTCCCAACCTCTATCGGACCGGCGCTTCCTAGCGCCTGAAAATCTAAATCTGCGAATACCCCGCCGGCACCAGGAAGCGGCTCGTGATCTTCTGGACCGTGTCGGCGTACTGCGGGTCGTTCTTCAGCTTGACCCACACCGGGTGCGCCAGGAACCGGTCCCAATTCACCTTGTGCGTGGGCTTGTCCGCGCTGCAGAGCATGTAGGTCAGGTGCGGAAGGTCCCGGCCGATGAGGGACTGGCCGTAGAACACGGGAGACAGGCCGACCTCGTTCATCACGCCGATCTCGCCGGCATTGAACATCGCCACCTTCTTCAGCGCCTTGGCCTCGCTGAAGCTCTCGTAGGTGCGCATCTCGAACACCCTCGGCTTTGACTCCTTCGCGAGCTTCGGCACCGCAAGCGACGGCATTCCCGAGAAGGGCTGGTAGAGCCAGCTGTCGATCCGGTCGAAGGCCGGCTTCTCCTTCGTCGGCTTGGTGAGGTAGTCAGCATCGGCCGCCTGGATGGCCGGATCGGCGTTCAGGCCCGCGTTGACGGAGGCCACCGACTCGAGGTTCGGATGGGGGATCAGGACCCAGATGACCGCGCCGTCCTTCGCCTCCGGCTCTGTGAAGACACCGACGGCCTTGATGCCGCGGGCGTTCAGGGCCGGTACCAGGGCCTTCTCAAGGTACCCGTTCACCAGTCCCTCCTCGTCCTTGAAGCGGTAGGCGCGCAGCTCGATGAATTCCCCTGAGGAGGACCGGGAGTCCGCCGCCTTTGCGGGGGTCGCCACGGCGGCGAGGGCGGCCGTGGCCGAGGCTGCAAGTGAGGATTTCAGGAAGTCGCGGCGGTTGATGGAGTTCATGGGGATGGGGAATAGAGTGTGCAAGTCACCCCTGTTTGTCAGGGAAAAGCTTCCTCAGTTCGGCCTCGGATGCGCCCGAGACCCCGCGCTCGGTGATGAGTCCCGTCACGAGCCTCGCCGGCGTGACATCGAACGCCGGGTTCGCCGCCGCGCTTCCCTCGGGCGTCAGGGCGACGGTCGCCACGGTCCCGTCGGGGAGCCGGCCGCTCAGGTGCGTCACCTCCCCGGGCGAGCGGTTCTCGATCGGGATCTCCCTCAAGCCGTCCCGCACCCTCCAGTCGATCGACGGCGACGGCAGGCCCACGTAGAAGGGGACCCCGTTGTCCCGGGCCGCGAGGGCCTTCAGGTAGGTCCCGATCTTGTTGCAGACGTCCCCGGTCGCCGTCGTCCGGTCCGTGCCCACGATCACCATGTCCACCTGCCCGTGCTGCATCAGGTGGCCCCCCGCATTGTCGGAGATCACCGTGTGCGGAACGCCGTGGTTCAGGAGCTCCCAGGCCGTGAGGCTTGCGCCCTGGTTGCGCGGGCGGGTCTCGTCGACCCAGACATGCAGCGCGATTCCTGCGTCGTGCGCGGCATAGATGGGGGCGGTGGCCGTGCCCACGTCGACCGTCGCAAGCCAGCCCGCGTTGCAGTGGGTGAGGATGTTCACGGGTTCTCCCGGGCGCTTGCGCGCGGCGAGGGCCTGGATGATCGGGAGGCCGGCGGCGCCTATGCCCCGGTTGATCGCCACATCCTCCTCGCAGATCTCCGCCGCCCGCTCGAGCGCCGCGGCCGCGCGTCTCGATTCCGGAACCGGGAGCAGCCAGGCGGTCATCCGCTCGATCGCCCAGCGCAGGTTCACGGCCGTCGGGCGCGTCGCGAGGAGCGTCTCACCCGCACGGCGCAGGGCCGCATCGGACGGGTCCTCCCTCAGCGCCAGCCACAGGCCGTAGGCGGCGGTAGCGCCGATGAGCGGCGCCCCCCGGACCAGCATCGAGCGGATGGCATGGGCCGCGTCGTCGAGCGTGGAGAGCCGCACGACCGCGAAGTCGTGCGGCAGGCGGGTCTGGTCGATGATCTCGACCGAGACCCCATCGGCGCCGGGCCAGATCGTGCGGGTGGGCTTGCCCTTGACCTTCATATGACCCTTTCGTTGCCGCCATCCACGGGGATCTGCGCCCCCGTCGTCTTGGCAAACAGGGGCCCGCAGAGCTCCGCGGCGAGCTCGGCGACGTCGCGGCTCTTGACCTCCACCTTGAGCACGTTGTTGGTCCTGTAGTCCTCGACGCTCAGGCCGTAGTGGCGGGCTCGGTCCGCCAGGATTTCAGGGGTCCAGAGCGAGGTGTCGAAGACCATGTTGGGGTGGAGGCTGTTGATGCGGATGCGGTCTGCGCCCCATTCGAGGGCGGCCACCCGGGCGAGCTGGTTCACGGCCGCCTTCGACGCCGAATACGCTGCGGCGCCCGGACCGGGCGCCGGCACGTTCTTGGATCCGATGACCACCACCCGTCCGCCCTTGGGCGCCTGTGTGAGGAGCGGGTGGCATTCGCGGAGCATCGCGAAGCTCGCATCCAGGTTCACCGACATGACCTTTCGCCAGGTCCCGGAATCCAGCTCCGCGATCTTCTTTCCCCCGGGGAAGATGCCCGCGTTCAGGATCAGCATGTCGAGGCCGCCAAAGGCCTGGACCGCCTCTTCGAGCGCGGCGGTCACATCGGCCTCCTTGGTGAGGTCGCAGGCGATGCCGTGGAAATCCACGCGGCTCAGCATGCCCTTGATCGAGGGATTCACATCGAGGCCCACCACGGCCGCCCCCCGCTGGAGGAGCGCGTCGACGCAGGCGCGTCCGATGCCGGACGCAGCGCCCGTCACGAGCGCGATCTCGCCCCGGAACAGGGGCTCCGGGCCCGAGCGGCGCAGCTTCGCCTGCTCCAGGTCCCAGTATTCCACGTCAAAGATGTGCGCGGCGGACAATGCCTCCCATCCGCCCAGGGCCGTCGAGCGAAGGATGATGTCGATCGTGCGGCGGTAAAGGTCATGGGCGATCGAGGAATGCTGGGCCGACGGCCCGGCCACCACGATTCCCCACTCGGGATCCAGGATCACCCGGGGCGCCGGATCGAGCGCCGTGGGCGGGGGATTCAGGCGGCCCGCGTGGGCTTTGAAATAGGCCTCATAGCCTGCCCGGTATCCGTTCAGGTCCCGCCCCACCAAAGGCACGCGCTTCGTTCGGATGACGTGGTCGGGCGTGGCCGGACCCTGCTGGGATATCGTCCCCACATCCGGGCGCCGCGCAAAGCCGAGGCACCTCGCATCGCGGTGCATCGACAGGATCGCGGGCGCTCCCATGACCGCGGACAGTTCCCGGCGGAAGGCGGCGAACGCGGCCCGGACCGGGGTGGGCGAAACCTCGGCGGGCGGATGCTTGAGGTCCCAGGCGGAGTGCCTCGCAAGATAGTCCTCGGCCGCCGAGACGAGCTCGATCATCCGTCCGTAGGCCTCCTCGGCCGTCGCCCCGAAACTGAGCAGGCCATGGTTCATCAGCACAATCCCGACCGTGTCCCCCGTGGCGGTCTCCGCGAGGAGCGCGGCCACGGCGCGGGCGAGCTTGAAGCCCGGCATCACATAGGGGACGACGAGCACGCGTTTACCGTAGATCGACCGCACGCGGTCGGCGCCGTCCGGCGAATTGGTGACCGAGATGATCGCGTCGGCGTGCGTGTGATCGATGAATTTCGCCGGGAGAACCGCGTGGACGATGGCCTCCACGGAGGGCATCGGGGCCGAGGGGTCCGTCATGCATCCCTTGAGTTCCGCAGCCATGCGCAGGTCGGACAACGAGTCCAAACCGGCCAGCCTCAGGAGGTGGCCCATACGGCACGGCGAAAAGCCCGCGGGCTCGATGGTCGCAAGGTCCCAGCCGCTCCCCTTGACGCGGAGGACCGCCTCCTCCTCGCCGAAGACGTTCCTTTCGAGCACCTTGACGGAGGTGTTGCCGCCCCCGTGCAGCACCAGCGAGGGATCACTGCCGAGAAGCCTCGAGGAATACACCCTCTGGCCCAATTCTCCCGGGAACTTTGCCGCGTCCGCGCTGTTCCAGAGGTTCTTCATGGGGGGAGCGACGCCCGGTCGCCCGCGGGGTCGTTCGAACAGGGTTCCAGCCCGCGGAAGCCCAGTCAAGCCGCCCCACCCTTGCGGAAGCGAACGAACCCGATCATGGTCCCCGTAGTTCCTACCCCCCATCCATCATGAGCATGCAATATCGCCAGCTTGGAAAATCAGGCCTCAAGATCAGCGCCCTGTCCTTCGGGGCCTGGGTCACCTTCGGCAAGCAGATTGGCGATCCCGTCGCCAAGAAGCTCCTCCACACCGCCTATGACGCGGGGATCAACTTCTTCGACAACGCGGAGTCCTATGCCGACGGGCAGGCCGAGGTCGTGATGGGGGCCATCCTGAAGAAATCAGGATGGCGAAGGACGAGCTACATGGTGTCGAGCAAGGTGTTCTTCGGGCACGTGGGCGACCGGCCCAACGAGGACGGCCTTTCCCGGAAGCATGTCGTCGAGGCGTGCCACGAGGCGCTTGGGCGCCTCCAGGTGGACTACCTCGACCTCTACTACTGCCACAGGCCGGATCCCAGCGTGCCCGTCGAGGAGACCTGCCGGGCGATGCACGACCTGATCGTCCAGGGCCACGTCCTCTACTGGGGCACCAGCGAGTGGGCCGCGGCCCAGATCGAGGCCGCCCACGCCGTGTGCGACCGGCTTGGCCTGCATCACCCGATCGTCGAGCAGCCCCAGTACAACCTGTTCCACCGCTCGCGCGTGGAGAAGGAGTATGCGTCGCTCTACCGGAGCCCCGGGCTCGGCACGACGATCTGGTCTCCCCTCGCAACGGGCCTCCTGACCGGGAAATACAACAAGGGCGTGCCCAAGGGGACGCGGCTGGACACGAAGGGGCTCGAGTGGCTGAAGAACGAGATCATGAAGAGACCGGGGATCGAGAAGGTGTTTGCGGCCGTCCCGAAGCTGGCCGCGATCGCAAAGGACCTTGGGACGAGCCTCCCGTGCCTGAGCCTCGCCTGGTGCCTCAAGAATCCCAATGTGAGCTCGGTCATCCTGGGCGCCTCAAAGGTCGAACAGCTGACGGAGAACCTGAAGTCCCTGGACGTCCTGGAAAAGCTGACGCCGCAGGTCATGAAGGAGATCGAGGCGATTTCCGGGCCGCTCGCGGAATAGGGCCTGTTTCCAGACGGTTCCGTCCATGGGAAAACGCGCGGCAATGACAGTGGCGGTGCTGCTTCTCGGCGCCTGCGCGACGAAGAAGGACACCAGGGCGGACCACGACCGCGTCGAGGCGCGGCTGCAGCAGTACTCCCATCTCGTCCTGGCCATGGACACCGCAGGTATGGCCGCGATGTTCGCCCCGGAGGGCGAGATGGTGAACCCGAGGCAGCCGGCGGTCAAAGGCCGGGAGGCGATCAGGAAGTTCCTGGACGGATATTCGGACTACAAGGTGCTTTCCAATGCCGATCTGTCGGGAAGCGTGCTCATCGACGGCGACACCGCCGAGCAGCTCGGCACCTATCGCCAGGAGGTCCGCAGCCCCCAGGGAAAGGTGTTCGAGGCCTCGGGGCGGCTTGAGGTGGCCTGGATAAAGGACTCCACCGGCGAGTGGCTGATCCAGCAGCTGGAAACCTTCCCGAATTGAGGGCGTCATGAGAATGGTTGCCGAATCCCCTTCTTCGACGATTGTGCGAGACACCGAGATGACCCGCCGCCTGAAACTGAAAAAAATGGCCCTGACCGCGGTCTTCGTGATGGCCGCAAGCTGCGCCTTCGCAGCGACGCCCTCGAAGAACGACGTGCTCCAGGCCATCGCGGTGATGGAAAAGCACGTCTCAGGCCCGGAGGCGGCCGAGGCCGCGAAGACCATCGTGATCTACGCCCAGGTGAGCGACGATGTCCTGGTCGACATCGGCCCCGAGCAGCTTCCCTGGGTCGAAGAGAGCTTCGGCCTCGAGAGGGACAAGGAAATGGCCTGCAAGTCGATGCTGATGGCGGCCTTCGTGGCGGGGGACATAAAGTCCCAGATCAAGAACGACAGGGTCGAGGACGACACCTACTCGGGTTGGATCTTCGCGATAAGCACCTACAACCGGCTCCGCGAAAAGGAGCACTTCAGGAGCGCCTCGATCGATTCGCTGATAAAGATGAAGGACGACGGCACGCTGCTCCAGCACGCGCGGGAGGTGAAGCAGGCCGAGGAGCAGGAGGACCCGTCGGACGAGCAGCGCAAGCCGATGGCCCTGATCGCGGTCCCGGGTCAGCCCCGGGCCTGAAGCCGAATCAGGCCGCGGGTCCGGCCCTGAAGCTCCGCCACTTCTCAAGGGGCGTGTTCCCGATCGCGATGATCACGAGCTGGGTGGCGACGAATCCGCTCAGCCACCAGAATGCCGCCTGGGTCCAGCCGTAGCTGTGGAGACCGATGCCGAGCATGTTCGTCCCAAAGTAGCTCCAGCTCGTCACGATGTTGCCGAATACCGCCAGGCACATGAGCCCGCGCTGCTTGACCATCCCGCCCCAGCGGGCGTGGAGGATCAGGGCATTCCAGATGACGATGATGAGGGCTCCGTTCTCCTTGGGATCCCAGCCCCAGAAACGGCCCCATGACTGGTCGGCCCATATGCCGCCGAGCACGGTCCCCACGAAGCTGAAGAGGGTCGCAAAGCAGACGATCCCGTAGACCATCCGCGCGAGGGCGTCCGCCGTCGCCTTGTCGAGGGACCTCGTGAACACGCCGCGCATGATGTAGATGATGGCCAGGGCCCCCGAGAGGAACGTGGAGGCATAGCCGGTGGCCACGACCACCACGTGGGTTCCCAGCCAGAAATTCGAGTCCAGGACCGCCCGCATCATCTCAAGCGTGTCCCCGGAAAGCGCCAGGTGATGGGCGATGATGAGCGTCGCGAACCCGATCATCCCGGCGGCCGCGGTGCCGATCGCGTTCTTGTAGATCGCCTCGAGGACGAGGCAGAGGCCCACGGATCCCCATCCGATGAAGAGCGCGGAGGAGTATAGATTCGTGACCGGGGGCCGGCCCTCGAGCCACATGCGGGTCAGGATTCCCGCCGTCGCAAGCACCCAGCCCAGGGCGACCAGGCCCCAGGCGGTCTTGCGCGAGGCCTCGGGCCACTTCACCCACGAGAGGATGGCGAAGAGGAAGGCGCCGAGGTAGATCCACATGCCGGCGTAGAAGGGCATGGCGGCGTTGAAGATCGTCTCGATGCGCGCCTTCTTGACCTGCCTCGGGAAGTGCTTCTCGAGGCTCGCGCCGTAGAGGTCGACGATGTGCTCGAACTTGTCCGGGACGTGGTTGCGCCAGGCGTAGGCCATCCCGGCGTAGGCGAGCACCGACGGGTTGACGTCGCCCTTGCCGAAGGTCTCGAGGAGCGCGTGCCCGGCGTTGTGCCATGCGAAGGGATCGGGGTCGCCCTCGTCCGGCGGGATCGCGAGGAGGTCCGTGCTCTCGGCCATGGCGACGAACTTCTGGCCCTCGTCGATGATCGCCTTGGCCTTGGCCTCGTCATGGGGCTTGCCGGCCTCCTTCAGCCGGACCGCCTCGATCCCGTCGACAAGGTCGCCCTGGAGCTGGAGGAGCTCGCTCAGGAAGTCGGTGCTGCCCTCGGGCACGATGGCCCTGCGCAGCCGCAGGTAATGGGAGAGGTTGCCGTAGAGCTGGACCACGGACGACTGAAAGTGGGTCCTCGACTGGTCCGCCACGGGCTCGGCGAGCTTCATCTGGGCCTCGATCTCCCCCAGGTGGGGCACGAGCTCCTTGAAGGAGTGGCGGTGGATCGAGAGGTTCGCCTCGCTCTTGCCGACGAGCGAGATCAGGTCCGGGTCGTCGATGTAGAAGATGGGGTAGTCGTCCGCCTTCTCCGGCATGAAGAGGACGTCGAGCAGCCACTCGTCGGGCGTCACCTCCGTCTGGTCCTTGTCCGGGAGGATGATGGTCTGCTTTCCCTGGATCTGCAGGAGCGTGCTCCGGGCCACGGAGTCGAGCGGCTTGAACCTTCCCTCGGAAAGCACCGGCAGGCGGCCGAAGGCCGTCACCGCCGCGGGCTGCTGCACCCACCCGGGATAGAGGCCCAGGAGGAAGCACACGGCGGCCCCGAGGGTGATGAGAAGCGGCAGGCGCCGTGTCATGCGCTCCTCCTCTTACGTGCAAATCCGACCAGGTGGATCATGAACTGGATCAGGAGCCCCAGGGTGATCGCACCGCAGGAGATGTAGGGCACGAGCCAGCTCGGGTTGCTGACCACCTCGAGGATCGTCGTCTTGTCGGTGTTGGGGTCGAAGCTCTGCTGGTAGTAGGTGAGTCCCGCGTACCGCAGGGGATTGTTCATGTAGATCAGGACCTCGCGCCCCTCCCCGCCCCCGGGCGGGTTGATCCGGACCTTGCTCGAGAAATTCTTGGGGATGTCCGTGCCCGGATAGATGTCGTGGCTGAACTTCTCGAGCGTGACCGAGTAGGGCTCGTAGGTCCTCGTCGGCCTCATGACGAGCTTCCAGGTCCGGCCCCCGAAGTCGAACTTCTGGGGCACGCCGAGGAACGGCCCGGGCGCGAACTCCGGGTTGAACCACAGGGATACATCCCACGTCCCGAGGGAGCCGTCGGGACCGACCAGCTCCACGTAGGCCGCCGGCATGTTGCGCGCATCCTCCTTGTAGGTGACGTCCACCGGGGAGGTCGTGACCTGGAGCCCGATGCCCTGGGTGACGACGGACGGCGCCGCGGCCGGGGCCTGGGAGCGCATCGCGATGTCCGTGTTCGGAAAGTAGCCCCTCGGCACGACCTTGAAGGGAAGCTTCGGGTTCTGGATGACCGTGCCGCTCGCGAGCAGCGACTCGGGGATCGCCACGACCGCGTCGACCTTGGGATCCGTGACGTCGATGATCGCGAGCTCGTTGAAGCGGCTGCTCTCGGCGTAGTTCTTGGTCTCACCCTCGTCCAGGCGCATCACGGACTCCTTCTGGACGAGGCCGGTCACCAGCTGCCCGATCAGCAGGAGGATGAGCCCCGCATGGGCGATCCAGATCCCGGACTTCCTCCAGCCCGCCTTGAACCGGTAGACGTGGGCCGAGATCAGGTTCGCGAGGAGCAGGCCGCCGATCAGGTAGCCGCCCGGGTACACCGGGACCTGGAGCGAGCCCAGCTTCACCCAGACGAGGAACGAGTGGAAAAACTTCTGCTGCACCGCCCAGATGCCGAGGTTAACCTGGTCCAGCGTGGCCCAGAAGATGAGGACGATCGACAGCGCCAGGAGGACGACCGTCAGCCGGAGCGAGACGAAGATGCCGCGGAGCTGCTTCAGGGTCTCGCTCATCAGGGCGCCTTCACGGTGTGCAGGAACTCAAGGAAGGCCGGCTTGGCGGCCTTCACGGAAATCCCCGGACCCATGAGCTTGAAGAACCACGTTGATCCGCCGAAGGGCACCATGGCGCCGAGGATCGACTTGCCGGCCGGGTCTCCCTTCGGCTCGAGCTCGACGATCGTGATCTTGAGGCCGTTCGCCTCCACACGGTGCACCGACGACTCGAGGTCTCCGGGCTCCAGCGGGCCCAGCCCGATCTGCCCCCGCCATCGGTTCACGTTCTGGAGCTCGCCGCCGACGTCTCCCGGGAACGCGGTGATCGAGAGGTCGGATTCGCCGCCCTCGCCCGGGACGCTGTAGCTGCCCTTGCGCATGGCCGACGCCGGCTTCGGGGTCCATTGGGACGGCGCCTGCCACGCCAGGGCATCGCCGGAGGCCGTGGGGACAGCGGTATCCGCCATCGCGGCGCCGGGGGAGGCGGGCGCCTGGGAAGCCGCGTCGGGCGCCGCCATCGGCACCTCGGGATCCTTTTCCTTGGGCACCTCGTAGGTGCTCACCTTCTCCTCGCCGCACGCAGCCAAGAGCAGCGCTGCCGCTGCAAGGGCCAGGGGGAAAGTGCGCGAGGACATGGAGCGGGAACCTTCCTCCCAACCCCGCCAATACTCAATCCCGTTTCGGTCCGGCCGGTGTTTCGATCCGGAATCTTATGGCGGCAAGAAGGTTGCGGGCGGGCGGGCTGCGCGGGGCTATTCGCTCCTATAGACCACCCCGCCCTTCATGACAAAGGAGACCTTGCCGACGAGGGTGATGTCGGCAAGCGGGTCCCCGGGAACGGCGGTCAGGTCGGCATACCGGCCCGGGGCGACGGTCCCGATGTTCTTCTCGTCCCCGATCAGCTTGGCGGCCTCCCGGGTGGCGGATTGGATCGCCTGCATCGGCGGCATCCCTCCCTTCACCATGTACACGAATTCCTGGGCGTTGTCGCCGTGGGCGCTGACGCCCGTGTCGGTGCCGAAGGCGATCTTTACGCCGCCCTGGTAGGCGCGCTGGAACGTGCCAAGGATCAGCGGGCCGATGGCCTGGGCCTTGGGGACGATGATGGGCGGGAAGTATCCGGGGATCTCGGCCTTGCGCGCGACGAACTGGCCGGCGCTGATTGTCGGCACGTAGTAGGTGCCGTGCTGCTTCATGAGGGCGATGATCTCGTCGGTCATGTAGGTCCCGTGCTCGATCGAGTCGACGCCGGCCTCGACCGCCCGGCGGATCGCCTCGGTCCCGTGGGCGTGCACGGCCACCTTCATGCCGTAGTCATGGGCGGTCTCGACGACGGCCTTGATCTCCTCCGAGGTCATCTGGGGATTCTGGCCGCTCTTCTCGATCGAGAGGACTCCCCCGCTCGCCATGATCTTGATCAGGTCGCAGCCGTCCTTGTAGTGCTGCCGGACCGCCTTGCGGGCCTCGTCGGGCCCGTTGAAGACGCCGTCGTCAAGGGTCGGATGCCCGCCGTAGCGGTGGTCGATGCCGTCCGTGAAATCCGCATGCCCGCCCGTTGTAGACAGGGCCTGCCCAGCCGTGTAGATCCGGGGCCCGTCCGCGATCCCCTGGGATATCGCCTTCCTCAGGGCCAGGGTGGAGCCTTCGTGGTCCCCGAGGTTTCGGACGGAGGTGAAACCGGCGAGCAGGGTCTTCTTCGCAAAGTACGCGGCCCTGAGGGCATAGTCGCCCGGCTCGGAGGTGATCTGGGTCAGGAGATCGTTCGGCGCTAGCTGCATGTCCAGGTGCACGTGGCAGTCGATCCAGCCGGGCATCACGGTCGCGGCCTTGAGGTCTATCACCCTGTCGTCCGGCTTGGCCGCGACGTAGCCCTGCTCGACCCTGTCGATCCGGTCCTTCTCGACGACCACGGTCATCTCCTTGCGGGCGGTGTCGCCGATCCCGTCGATCAGGGTTCCGCAGTAGACGAGGGTCGAGGCGCGGAGGCCGGAGCTTGCGGCGAGGGCAATCGCCGCCACGAGGCATGAACGGAGGGGATGTTTCATGGGGGGCGATATTGGCGCCCGCCCCGTCCCAGACAATCGCCGATTCGGGCTACTCCGCCTTGAGTGGAGCCCGTCCGTCCGCGAATTCGGCCTCCAGTTTCCGGCCCGCCTTGATGCCCTTCTTCCGGATGACGGGCTTCCCCGCGTCGTCACGCATGATCACGAAGCCCCGGTTGAGCACGGAGGCGGGGCTCGCCGCCTGGAGGCGCTTGTACAGGGACAGCAGCTTGTGGGAGGCGATCTGAACCCGGACTTCGGGCGAGGCCCGCTCCAGGCGCGAGGCCGCCTCCGAGAGCCCGCGGCGCCGCAGCTGCACCGACGAGCGCAGCGCCGATCCGAGCCGGTTCGACATGTCGTCGAGGCGCAGGTAGCCGCGCTCGACGAGCGCGGCCGGCGACAGGAGACGCAGGCGGGAGCGCGCGTGGGAGACGCGCTCGCCGGCCCGGCTCATCGATTCGGAAAGGACGGAGAGCATGGCCTCGCCGGACGCCTCGGTCCGCTCCCTGAACCGGATGAATTCGCTGGAGATCAACTCCGCGGCGGCGCTCGGCGT
>Ga0181537_10001727_pt1 | contig 19828 bp, 15 predicted proteins | sample PEATcosm2014_Bin_39_FD_119765 | JGI IMG/M metagenome (GOLD analysis project Ga0181537, IMG submission 119765) | Peatland microbial communities from MTU Mesocosm Facility, Houghton, MI, USA - PEATcosm2014_Bin23_10_metaG | ecosystem: Environmental > Terrestrial > Soil > Wetlands > Peat | place... | reverse complement strand
TGTAAACCTCGGGATGTCCGAAGAACCAGAACAGATGCTGCCACAGAAGCGGCGAACCGCCCTTGTGTCCCATCACCTGTCCGCTCACCACAACCAGAGGCACATAGAAGCTGGTGCCCAGGTTGCGATCCATCAACAAAAGAATTCCGGCCGAGAGCAGCACGCCAAACGCGAGCAGCCCGAGAATCGCAGTAATGAACCACGACCACACGGTCAGCGGCATGCGCATCAGGGTCATGCCCTTGGCGCGCAGGTCAAGCGTAGTGGTGATGAAATTCAGCGCGCCCATCAGCGATGCGACGCAGAAGATCGCAATGCTGGTTATCCACAAATCTGCACCCAGCCCCTCACCCGGTCCTGCCGATTGCACCGCGCTGAGCGGCGGATAGCCGGTCCAACCGTGCAGCGGCGCGCCGCCTTGCACAAAAAAAGCCGCGATGATCACCACGAAAGCTACGAACGTGGTCCAGAACGAAAGCATGTTCAGCACCGGAAAAGCCATATCCGGCGCACCGATCTGGATGGGCAGAAAATAATTTCCGAATCCGCCCTGCGGCGCCGTCGTCAGCACAAAAAACACCATGATGGTGCCGTGCATGGTGAGCAGCGTCAGGTAGGTTTCAGGCTGGATCACGCCAAAAATCGGGAGGTTCGCACTCGGCCACAGCAGGTGAATGCGCATCAGCAGCGATAGAAACATCCCCACAAACACCGCCGTGAGCGCCAGAAAGAAATACTGAATGCCGATTACTTTGTGATCGAGGCTGAAAATATATTTCCGAATGAAACCCTGAGGAGCGTGCGCGTGCGGGTTTTCCATTGCGACCATTACTGTTTCTCCGCCTCCCGTGCGGCCAGCCACTTGTCGAAATCTTCTTGGCTGACAACGTGTACCACGCCGTGCATCTTGTAGTGACCCAGGCCGCAGAGTTCGGCGCAGGCAATTTCGTATTCGCCGATCACCGTCGGCTTCAGATGCATGTGAATGTTAAGTCCCGGAACCGCATCCTGCTTGAAGCGCAGTGAGGGCACAAAGAAACTGTGAATCACATCGACCGCTCGCAGGCTCACGTCGATCTCGCGGTTCACGGGCAGATACATCGTCCCGGTTACGACGTCATCTTTCGCAGCGGGGTCGGATGGGTTCAAACCAACCGCGGCTTCACCGCCCGCCGAAGGATCCATCAGCTTCACGCTGGTTGCGCCGTATTTTCCATCCGGTCCGGGATAGCGGAAATACCAGGCAAACTGCATCCCGGTAACCTCCACTTTCACCGAGTCGGCAGCGGGAGGATCGAAGCGCTGGCTCGCCCACACGCTGCTGCCCATCAGGTTCAATCCGATGAATAGAATCGCGGTGAGGGCCGTCCAGACCAACTCAAGGGTTGTGTTGCCGTGCGAATACTCGACCGGAGGCGCGGACGCGCGCTCACGATACTTCCAAACGATGTAGCCTAGTCCCAGCTGCGCCGCGAGAAAAACGATCCCCATCAGCACGAACGTGAGGGCGAACTGACCGTCGATGAATCCCGCCGCCTCGGCGGCGCCCACCGGCAGCCACCAGGTTTTGGCGACGAAGAAATAGGTGCTGATCAACGTAATCAGCCAGATCACAACCAGTAGCGCAAGGCCCATCCCCAGCCCTCCCGAATATCAAGAAAGACGCGAAAGGATTTCCCGACGACGATTGCAACGCTCACAGCGCGAGCAACAGTCGGCGGCGAGTGTAACACAGCCGCGCCGGAGGAAAGCAACAGAGTTTCCGAGAAAGAACCGCAGAACGAAACAGAGCTGTGGAAAAACTCGTCCAGGGATGCGGTGCGCGCGATGTGGTGCGCGGCTATGTGGACGAGCGGCGCTTCAGCGCCGCGTAAAATATTGAAAATATGACGGGGCTTTAGCCCTGAGGCAAGCCGCCGGGTCGCTACTCACTCGCCTTCGCCTGCACCTGGGGTGTGGAGCTTGGCGGCTTGGCCGTTGCGACGCTCTTTGCCGCCATCTTCGGACGATCCTGCTTCGAGCCATCTTGCTTCATACCATCCTGCTTTGATCGATCCTGCTTCGAAACATGCTGCTCGGCCGCGCTCTGCTGCTGCGCTTTTTTCTTCTTGTTGAAATCCTTCACTATGCGCGCCACATACGCCCGCGTCTCGTGATACGGAGGCACTCCACCGTATTGCTCCACTCGCAGCGGTCCTGCATTGTAAGCTGCCAGCGCTTTCACTAAATCAAAGTTGTAGCGCTCCAGCAGTTCCCGCAGATAGCGTGTTCCGCCCTCCACATTCGCCTGCGGATCGAATGCATTGGGCACGCCGAGCTTCGACGCCGTGTCCGGCATTAACTGCATCAGCCCCTGCGCCCCCTTGGGAGAAACCGCTCGCACGTTGAATCCGCTTTCCGCCTTGATCACGCTGCTAACCAGGTCCGGATCCAACCGGTAGCGCCCGCTAGCCGCATTCACGACTTCATTCAGATCGAGCTGGGGGCTTTGGCAGTCGGGCCTTGGCGAACCCACAAAAGCAGTGGCGCGACAGTTCACATCGAGACCAGCCGTCTGGGGTCGAGTCGAAGCCCGAGGCCCGAAGTCCGAAGCCAGGTCTGCCGCTTCTTCGAAATGCTCAATCTCGGCGGTAGGCACGTCCACATAGCTCGACCCATCCGCGGTCACATAGAGCCGCGTCAGGTCCCCAATCACTTCCCGCCGCTCATGCCGGATGGAAAATCCATTCCGCAGCACCGCCATCTCGCCCGCCCAACAGGGTAGTGAACACACAATTCCCATCGCGAGGATGACAAAACGCCAGCGCCATGAGGTTAAAGATGTCATTCCGTCTTTACTGAAGAAGAATCCGTTACCCGCGAACCAGTTTTCCCCGGAGCCTGTTGTTGATCGGCCGAAACCCGAAGCCCGACAGCCCCTTCGATTTCGCTCACTGCAGGCTCCGCCGCATCCTCGCCGTCCATCGCCCACTCCACCGCCCTGGCCACGCCGCACGCATCGTTCCCCCGCGTCACCTTCCACCCGCGCCCCAGCAGCTCCGCGCAGGCATTCCCCATGATAACCGGATACCCGGCGAACTCAAGCATCTCAATATCGTTGTAGTTGTCTCCAATGGCCATGACCTCTTCGCGCCCGAATCCGCGATGCGCCGCCCACCGCTCGAGCGCATGCCCCTTCGAGCAGCCCCCGTGCAGCACATCGATCATCGACAAATCCCGCTCGGGATATTCCGTCCGCAGCACGGTGATCTCCCCATCCAGGCCACAGCCCTCAATGCCGCGCCGTACCTCGACCATCCGCGCCAAGGTCCCGCAAAACATGGCCTGCACCGGATCCGTCACCAGCGAATTCTCGATCGGGACCACGAACTCGATGTACTCCATATTCTTTTCCAGCCAGCGCCGGATGCTTGCCCCCAGCTCATCCATCCGTTCCAGCACGATCGCGCCCTTGGTTTCCTGATCAAACGTAAGAACGGTGTGACTGCGAAACTCTTGCATCGCTTGGCACAGCTGCCGGCAAATCTCCGCCGGCATCATGTCCCGATGAAACGTCTCTCCGCCCAGCGACCGCGTCACCGCCCCATTCGAACTGATCAGCCACAAATCAAACCCCAGCTGCTTGGCAATCGGCAACGCAAACGCATGCCGCCGCCCGGTCACCAGCACAATCTCAATCCCAGCCGCATGCGCCCTCCGTAGCGCAGCCAGGTCGCCCTCAGAAATTTGAAATTGTGGATTGAGCAGCGTGCCATCAATGTCAGTAGCCAGCAGTCGAATGGACCCCGGCTCCAGGCTTGGGCGTTGGGGTTCTGGCGCTGAATGCTGGGCCGTCTTCACCCTCTGATTGTGACACAGGTTTCAAGACGTTCCGCCGTGCATCAGTCGTTGCCCCGCGAAACCGGTTTTCTGAGCACTGAGAACCGAAAACTGAGAACTAGTCAACGATGCGGAGTCGAAGTCCGAAGCCCGAAGCCCGCTCGCCGCATGCTATATTTCGCATTCCATGCCGCTCCTGTTCCTCTTCGCGCACTGGTGGGGATTCATGCTCCAGGCCGCGGCCATTATCCACTTCATCCGTCGTCGTCCCGATACCTACTGGCTCTTCATCATCCTGATCGGCGGATGGCTCGGGGCACTCGTCTACATCGCCGTTGAAGTCATTCCTGACGCTGGACTGCTCCGCACCGAATTCCAGATTTTTCCCCGCCGCCGGCGCATTCGCGAGCTCGAACGCGCCATCCTGGACAATCCCGCCGCTGGCAACTATGAGGAACTCGGCCTCCTCTATCTCGACGACGGAGATCCTCACCACGCCCGCGCCGCCTTCGACAAAGCCATCTCGTCGCGCACCGACCACCCCGATCCCTTCTATCGCCGCGCCATCGCTGAGGTCGAGCTGGGAGACTTCGCCGCGGCCGTCCCCGACCTCGAGCGTGTTCTAGCCGCCGAGCCCGATTATGATTTCCACCGCGCGGAAGGCTTGCTCGCTCACGCCTACGCGCACACCGGACAACCGGAAAAAGCCGCCACACTCTTTCAGCAGGCCACGCAAATCTCCACCATCTCTGAGACCTACTACAACTACGCGCTCTTGCTGCAATCGCAAGGACGTACCGCCGAAGCCCGAGAGTGGGCACAAAAAATTCTCGACAAGCGTCTCACCATGCCAGGCTATCTCCGCCGCCGCGAGCGCCCCTGGTTCCGCAAAGCGCATCTTCTGCTGGCCCGCCTCCGCGTGCAGGGCTAGAAGCGGCTTCGGGCTCGAGCGATCGGGCTTCAGCGAATCCCATGCAGCTTCCGGCACCCGCTTCAGAGTCACCTGGCCGAAAGCCGGAGCCCGGAGCGGACCAATCCTTGCGGCCTCACATCCGGTTCACCCAGCATTTTTCTGAGAACTGAGAACTGAGAACTGAAGGCTGAGAGCTGATAGCTAAGGGCTAGAAGCTACCCCCTCCCGCCGAAGCCCGAGAGCCGCAGCCCGAAGGCCGCATTCCCCCCGACCAATCTTTTACAAACGCACGACGTCCCCGTGACATTCACTCATTCCCTCCGCCCTACTGTTTGTCTACCGCGGCTCGCATCCCTGCCGGAATCGCGGCATTCGATCTTCAAGAAATTGGAGCGTGATCCATCATGGCCAAGGAAAATCCCGGCCCAGCCGTCGTGTCTCCCGAGACCAGTCAACTCCCAACCAACCCAGAAGCGTCTCCTCGCAAAGCCGTCAATCGCCGCTCCTTCATGAAAGGCAGCATGGTTGCCGGCGCAGCCACCATGGGAGCAGGAATCCTCGCTGGCAGGCTTCCCGCCTTTGCCGCAACCGAAAACAGCAGCTCGCTTACCACGGGAGACATTGCCATCCTGCGCTTTCTCGCCGCAGCCGAACTGATTGAAACCGATCTTTGGCAACAGTACGCCGAACTCGGTGGTCTCACTCCCGGCCAACTTCCCGTGGAGACAGCCCCGTTCAAAGCCATGAATAGCTATCAGGCAGCCTTCATGAATCTTGATCCCGATGGCCCGCAATACATTTCGAGCAACACGAATGACGAACTAACCCATGCGGAATTTCTGAACGCCTATCTGATCTCGAAAGGTGCAGAACCGGTTGATCTGGATGTGTTCCGGACTTTGCCAAGTAGTCAGGCAAAGGGCGCGCAGCAGATCGGCCGCCTTACCAACTTGATGAACCTCACGGTAGACACGAGTTGGTTCACCCGATATCGCAGTCCGCTGAATCCGGATTTCGGCGCCACTTTCCCGCAGGCGATCAATTTGGTCAATGTGAGCGCCATCCCTCAGACCAATGATGACTTCGCGCCGAAAAATCACATCCAGGCCATCGCCAACGTCGCCGCTTTCCACTTCGGAACCATCGAGCAGGGCGGCAGCACTCTCTACTCAGCCATGGCCCAGAAGGCCAGCAATCTGGAAGTTTTGCAAATCGTGGTCAGCATCGGCGGAGACGAAGTCGCGCACTTCCTCGAGTGGGTGGACTTCGCGGGCAATGGCGTGCAACCGCCGCTCGCTCCCTTCACTGATCCCGTCAGTGGACTCACTTTCCCAAACTTTGACGCCACGGTCGATCCAGCAATTCAGACCAACCTGATATTTCCGGTTCCTTGCGAATTCATCAGCCCAAATCTCCCTCGTTGCGCTGTGATTCGCCCCACAAATCCAAAAGGGATTGCCATGGGAGTCGTCAACTTCCTGACGGCAATGAACCTGTTCGCTGGCCAACCGCCAGCGTTCTTTAAGGCGCTAACAGTTCTGGCAAGACAAGCAGACGCAGCGCAACGCGGCTTCTAGAAGTGAGTAACTCGCGCCGACGGGTGCCCCATGTCTCGCTTCTTTTGCGAGGCGTGGGGACCTCGACTCCGATCTTCACAAATCAGTGATCCAGAAACCGGTGATCCACAAGCAGCAGATCCACAATCAGTAACACACCGCCGAATCCCGAGAAGGAGTCAACATGTTCGAAGGACTGTTTCAACCCATGCACATGCTCATTGTATTCGGAATCGCACTGCTGGTCTTCGGCCCCAAGAAACTTCCCGAACTCGGCAAGGGTCTCGGAGAAAGCATCCGCGGCTTCAAGTCCGCCATGTCGGCAAAAGAAACGCCGGCAAAAGACGAACTCAAACCCGAAATCAAAGACGAGCCCAAGCCGCCAGCCGCCAAAGACATCACGAGGCAAAGCTAATTGCCAACCGGATTACCCAATCCGGATCATTTCTCTGAGAACTGAGAAACCGAGAACTGAAAACCAGAGCCCCGGCCGAAAGCCGAAGCTCCCTCCGGAGCCGCAGCCCGAAAATGTTAATCTGTCTCTACCGATGTCCCGACTCACCCACCTAGAGTGCACCCGCTGCGGCCACCATTTCCCCGCAACTCGTCCGCAAACTGTTTGCCCCAATGATGGTGGCATCCTCTACGCCCGCTACGATCTCGCTACCATCAAGCGAAATTTCTCCGCCGCCAACCTTGCCGGACGCGCTCCCACTATGTGGCGCTACGACGCCATACTTCCCGAAGCCGACCCCGTCACGCTCGGCGAAGGATTCACTCCGATGCTCGCCAGCCGCGAGTTCCCCAACGTCTTCGTCAAAGACGAAGGCCTCAACCCCACAGGCTCGTTCAAAGCCCGCGGCCTCAGCGCCTGCGTTACCATGGCCCGCCACTTCGGCCTGAAAAAACTAGTGATCCCCTCCGCCGGCAACGCTGCCGGAGCCCTCGCCGCCTACGCCGCCGCCGCCGGTCTCGAAGCTCACATCTTCATGCCCAAAGACGTCCCCATGGCGAACCGCATCGAGTGCGACTATTACAGCGCTCACGTCACGCTGGTCGACGGACTCATCAGCGATTGCGCCGCCAAGGTCGCCGACCTGAAAAAAGACACGCGAAAGTGGGAAGAAGAACACTGGTTCGACGTCAGCACCACCAAAGAGCCCTACCGCGTCGAAGGCAAAAAAACCATGGGCTACGAAGTCGCCGAACAACTCGGCTGGAGAATTCCCCAGGGCATCATCTACCCCACGGGCGGCGGCGTCGGCCTGCTCGGCATGTGGAAGGCCTTCGATGAAATGGAAAAGCTAGGCTGGATCGGCTCCGAACGCCCGAAGATGATCGTAGTGCAATCATCCGGTTGCGCGCCAATCGTTAGAGCATGGGATGAAGGCCAGAGCGCATCCGAAATGTGGCCTAACGCCACAACGATTGCCGCGGGCCTGCGCGTACCGAAGCCTTACGGCGACTATCTGATTCTCGATATCCTGAAAAAAAGCGGCGGCACCGCCGTCGCCGCTACCGACCCGGAACTACTCGACGCCACTCGCCACTGGGCCAAAGTCGAAGGCATCTTCCCAGCGCCCGAAGGTGCCGCGTCGTTAGTCGCCTACCGAAAACTCCGCGCCACCGGATTCTTCAAACCCGACGACACGGTGGTCCTGTTCAACACTGGCAGCGGTCTGAAATATCTGGATGTTCTCGAGGCCAGCACAGCCCCTGGAGCCGCGGGCGCCTCGCCCGCGAGCTCTTCATCCAAAACGCCGACTACTCGTCCAATCGGCGGCATCATCGGCCCATACTGACTCTATAGGTGCGGTGGAGGCGTCCGTCCGCCCTGCGAGCATATCGTCAGCGCCGATCCTCGGCGAAGACAACGGGGCATTGGTGAAAAGCGATTGGCGAAGGTCCACGAACTTGCAACGTATATAAATCCGCTACTGTCTTCGCCTTCTGCGTACCCAAACGCCGTAATCAACTTTGTCGCTGGTGGCTGTCGTAGAAATCCAAGGAGAAATTGTGTGGCTGTTTGATTCGTCGTTTGCGCTGCATTTGTGAAGAGCAGATTCGTGTTCAACCCCAGCTTCTCCGCACTGTGACAAAGAAGGGCAAGCGGAACAATGCTGTCGCGGCCATCAAACTTACAATTCGGTAGTGGTGCAGTTTGAAATCCACAGGGGTGAAATCCACAGGGCTGGCAATCGGGTCGAGCCTGTGGGAAACTGTGGGCATGGCAAAGATCAAGACTGGTCAGATCGTGGTTCCAGAGGGGCTCGTCGGAGTGTACAGGGTTGTGTCCCTTTCCTTGGACGGACAAACGGCGGATATTGAGAAGTTCGACGTATCGACGCAAAAATCACTAGGCGACCCTATCCGTTCAGTCGCATTGAGCAAGCTGAGTGCGTACAAGGAAGACGCCAGCCAGACTGCTGCTAGGATCGTCAGAGAAGCAACCAACGAAGACTAGCCAAGCCGCTACTGTAGCTCAATGGGCAGAGCAGGGGATTTGAAATCCCTATGTTATCGGTTCGAGGCCGATCAGCCACCCAATTCTTTCTCAGCGGGAGCGCGTCAAACGGCAGCCCCAGGATCTGCGTATGCGAACACATGGCACGCTTTGATCGTGCTCGCCAGTTCGAGCGGGATGTGCGGACCGCGGGTTCTAAAATCGCCAATCTTAATTTATAAGCAATCTCAACTCAGCGAAGAAGGGTCTCCACCGTTTGCATGCCGCGGTTCATGCGGTAATCGTGCTCTGCCCCCGTCGCAGAAGCGATTGAATTTGCAGACTGACCTATCCACCCCCCCGCCCGCGATTCCAATCCTACGCGCCCACCGTTAAAATGGACGCTCGCTATGACCGATCGCCTCTACTACCACGACTCCTTCCTTTACGACTTCGACGCCGAAGTGCGCGACGTCGCTCGCTCTCCTCGCCCGGCGCTTATCCTCGACCGCTCCGCTTTCTATCCCACCAGCGGAGGCCAGATTCACGATACGGGATGGCTCACGTCGGCCTCCGGCAAGCTCCGCGTCGTTGAAGTCGCCGATACCGAAGATGGCCGCGTCGTCCATTACTTCGAAGCAGAGCGCGATTTCGACAAGGAATCCCTGAAGCCCGGAACCCGCGTTCGCGGCCAGATTGACGCCGCTCGACGCCGTGATCACATGCAGCAGCATTCCGGCCAGCACGTGCTTTCCGCCGCATTCATCCGCCTTTTCAACATTCCGACAGTTTCGTTCCACATGGCCGACGACTACTGCTCTATTGATTTGGACACGCCCACTCTGACTAAAGAGCAAGTCGAATCCGCCGAGCGACTGGCGAATGAAATCATCCTCGAGAATCGGCCAGTCAACGTCAGCTACGTCACGCGCGAGGAAGCAGGGAAGCTCGGCCTGCGCAAACTTCCGCCTACCGAACGTGACGAACTTCGTCTCATCGACATCCACGATTTCGATCTCACCGCCTGCGGTGGCACGCACGTCAATCAAACCGGACAGATCGCCAGCGTCTTGCTGCGTAAAACGGAAAAGGTCCGTCAGGGATGGCGCGTGGAATTCGTCGCCGGTCAGCGCGCCGTTGCGACCGCCCGCCGCGACTTCACCACGCTCACCGAAACCGCCGCGCTTTTTTCCGCCCACATTTATGACGTTCCTCCGCAAGCCCGCAAAGCCCTCGACGAAATCAAGTCCCTGCGCAAGCAGCGCGAACAGTCCCTCGAAGAACTGGCCGCAGCGCAGGCTTCAGCACTGCTCGCAGAAACTCCCGAAGCCTATGGACGCAAGCTGATCGTCCGCACCTTTGCCGACCGCGAGCTCAACGTCCTGAAACTGCTGGCGCAGAAACTGACGCGCCAATCGCCGAACGCGATCGCCTTGCTGGCAACCACATCCCCGCAGCCAGCGCTGATCTTCGCCCAATCTGCCGGCCAGCCGCATGACCTGGGCGCGCTGCTGAAGGAGACCATGGCGAAACTCGGCGGCCGCGGCGGTGGCAGCAAAGACATGGCCCAGGGCGGCGTTCCGAGCGCCAACGGCCTCGAAGACGCGCTTGCTCAGGCGGCGGCAAAGTTGACGGTAACGACGAGCGCGACCTAGCGCGTCTTATCCTCGAGCGCCCTCCAGGTCGTTCGCTATTGAATCTGAGTCCGCGCAGCAGACGCGGGGCAAGAAGCGTTTCACCGCCAAGGCCGCAACGGAATGACGCGAAGACCGCAAAGAAAAATTTCCCCACCCTTGCAGAGGATGCAAGGGTGGGGCTTCCCGCAAAAGGCTGGTATACCTGAGAGATAGGAGTCACCGCGCTTTTCAGGCTGCGATTCGGCGGTAATGGGTGATTGGCAGAGAAGGCATAGAGTTCTCTTCTCACCGGAATAGTGCGAGAACCAAAGAAAACGTTTCGGCCGTTTGTACGAGGCTGGGTGGTAGGAGGTTGGTGGTGTGGAGCGGGCACTCCTGCCCCTGGTTTCACCGACGGCGCCCAGTTAATGCAGGGCCCAAGTCATCCATGACCAAAAACGCCAATTATTGGATTAAGAAGCTAAACCTGGAACCTCATCCCGAGGGCGGCTTCTACCGCCAGACCTACAAAGCCGATCTAGTCGTGCCTCGCGCAGCCCTGCCGCCCAACTTCACCGGCCCGCGAGCCGCCTCCACCGCCATCTATTTCCTGCTTGAGGGAAAGTCTTTCTCCGCATTCCACCGCCTGCGTTCCGACGAACTGTGGCATTTCTACGCAGGAGCCCCGCTGCTTGTGCATATGATCGGCCAGTCCGGAGAGTATTCGAAAATTCTTCTGGGAAGCGATCCCGATGCCGAAGAACAACGACAGGCGGCCGTAAAAGCAGGATGCTGGTTCTCCTCGCACCTACGAGACAGAAAGTCATTTGCTCTGGTGGGATGCACCGTAGCTCCCGGCTTCGAATTCGCAGATTTCGAATTGGCCAAGCGCGAACAGTTAACGCGCCGCTACCCGCAGCACCGGCTATTGATCGAGCAACTCACGCGGGACTAGCCCTCAGAAACCTCGCCCGCGGCAGACGCAATTACCTGGCTGCGACCGGAGCGAAGTCCGCCCAGTCCAGATCGAGCCTCACCCAATACGGAGCCTGGGGCGGCGGCGGAAACAAACGCTTCTTGGTTAGCTTGAGCGCTTGCATTTTATCGTCTACGCAATCGACAACAGGGCCCATCGAATAGATTTTGCTCTCTTCGACCGTGCCTTTTGCTCCAACACTGGTGAGCACCTTGAACTTACCCTCCCACTTGTCTATGCTGCTCCCGCCCGTGCGTGCACACTCCTGCAACAAGCCTAGATACGTCTTTTCGAAAGAGGCCTTATAGCGAGGGCCTGCGGGAGTCTTCATGTTGGCCTCCGCAGCCGATTCCATCGCATAGAGCTTCTCCGCAAGTGGTTTTGTAAGAGCCGCCCACTTCTTCACATCTTCAAAGTTTTGCTGTGTGTCCCACGTTTCTTCATCCCATTGCTCGCCAATGCGCGTCAGAACTTTGTCCGCGACGATGGGATAGGTCCTTCCGACATGCATGGCCAGATAAGCTAATCGGTTCAAATTCAGCATGGAGACGCCATACTGCTTCTCGGACGCTTCAAAACCCTTCTCGATTCTTTCCCATGACATCTTCGGGTCGTCCTCGCATCCGCAAATCACATAGTCCGCGCTGGCGACCTCAAAATAAAGCGCGTCGCCCTGCTCCCCTCCGACACGGTCGGCCACGTCTTGCGCGAACTTCTCTGTAGCTCCTTCCTCACCGCTCCATTTAGGCAGCAGGTAGGCGGCCAGTACGCGCGCATTGTAGTAATAACCGGGCTCAAACTTGAAGGCCTCATCGAACAGAGTGCGAGCGCGATCGTTGTCCCAACTCTGGTTCTGGGCTACCAGTAGCATGTCGACGTACCACTCCGGACACTTGGTGGGAAGGTTCGAAGCTTCATCCAGGATTCCCTTGGCCATAGTGGTGCGCACTTCGAACAGCTTCCATCCGCTGTTGCTAACCGTGTCTGCGAAACCGTGGCCCCGCGCATCGTAGGCGTAGAGGAGATAAGTTCGAGCCAGCGCCACGCGCGCCGTAACCGAGGTCGGGCGCGCGGTTACCCACTTCTGGAGTCGCTGCAGAAGATTGTTCCAATCGTCTTGTGTGGCATGTTTAACCGGATATTGGACCGGCTGGTAGAGGCCGCTGTAGAGTTCGTGGACCTTCCACGATCCGCCGGGAAATCTTTCTTTGCTCGCTCGCGCACGATCGGCGAGGCAATCGAGTTCCGCGAACTTCTCGTCCTTGAGCATTTGCGCAATCGCGCGTGCGTACTGACGACCCGCGTTGACGTCCGCGCTGAAGTCGACGTTCAGGCTGGCGGCATCTCCTTCACTAATGTTGCAAAGGTTGGGGTTCGACGGGCTCGGCGTTTGATCGGCCGCGAAGGCAAACCCGCTGACTGTAACCAGCACGAGCGCCAGGACGCCACTCTTCAGGGCAAGCGAAGAAGAATTGAAACAACGAGAAAACTCTCTCGCAATCGTTACGGTACGGATTTCGTTGTTCACTGATGGGAACCCCCGGGTGGAAGATGCGTCCTTACTAACCACGCTATTAGTAGTAACCACGTTATTGCCAGCCAGGGCAGGCGACAAGGTTACGTCGGTGAACAGAGTTTGCGCGAGGGCCGCGAGAACCGCTGGCCAGATCGCCCCCCTTAGCCGAGTGCCCCGAAGGAGGGCCTCGGAACGCTCGCTCGGCACCCGCTGCCGAGGTGGTTTATGAGACAGCCTTTATTTAACCGCGGGCAAGGTTTCCGCGCATTGCACCGGGAATGGTGCAAACGCTCCGAATAGACTGTCAGGGAAGGGCCGACGGGCGTTCAGGCCATGTGTAAAAACCGCCAGTAATGCCAATGTAATAAATGACTTGCATCCGCTATTTAAACCGATTTGGCCGACTCCTCTAGCTCGCTCAGAACCATGCCGTCCTTAGTCTCGGCCAACGGCACTTCCTGCTTCCAGCGCACGGTTGAGCGCAACGCGAGGCCTGTCTTGTTGCGGGCGGGGCAGCTTGATGCCCAGCATGAGGAAAAACTTCCGCTGGTCACTGCCGATCCTGTATCGGAGCGTTATCCTATCGATGTGATCTGCTAGCCATGTGATCTGGTAATCACATAACTTGAGCGAAGAGCTAGAAGCCAGGAGCTGGAAGCTGCACTTATGCCTCGTCCTAAACCACTCGTTCTCATCATCCTCGATGGCTGGGGATACCGCGCCGAAACCAAAGCCAACGCCATCGCTCTGGCGCACAAGCCGATTTACGATCGACTGCTACGCGACTATCCCAACACGCTCATTCACACCAGCGGGCCGTTCGTCGGCCTGCCCGAGGGGCAGATGGGCAATAGCGAAGTCGGCCATTTGAACATCGGCGCCGGGCGCATCGTGCACATGGACATCACGCGCATCGACCTGATGATCCAGAATGGCGAATTCTTCTCGCATCCCGTTCTGCTCGCGGCCATGAAGCATGCACGCGAGGGCGAGCGCCGGCTGCATCTGTTCGGTTTGCTATCTGACGGCGGCGTGCATTCGCAGCAGGCCCATCTCTATGCGTTGCTGAAAATGGCGAAGCAAAATGGCGTGGACCGCGTGTTCGTCCACGCCTTTATGGACGGCCGCGATACTTTGCCCACGAACGGCGCCCGCTATCTTGAACAGCTGCAGCAGAAGATGCGCGAATACAACTCGGGCCAGATCGCCACGGTCAACGGCCGCTACTACGCCATGGACCGCGACCGGCGCTGGGAGCGCATTTCGAAGGCCTACAACGCCATGGTTTTCGCCGATGCCGAAGGCGGCAAGCAGGCCGATCCGGTCCAGGGAATGAAAGACTGCTACAACAATGGCGTGACCGACGAGTTCGTGGTGCCGTTTGTGTGTACCGACAAGAATGGTCAGCCCCTCGCGACCATTCGTGACGACGACGCCTGCATCTGCTTTAATTTTCGCGCCGACCGCGTCCGTCAGATTACGCGCGCGCTCGCCCGCAACAGCGGACTGAATGAAAAAGGCGGCAGCGATCTTCCCGGGGCAGCCGATCTCGATGCAACCATTCCTCGCGATCGCGTGCCGAAAAATCTGCACTACGTGTGCATGACCCAGTACGACAAAAACTTCAGACTCCCGGTCGTAATTCCCGCGGAGTCGATGGCTAACATTCTGGCCAACGTGATGGGTGGACTGAACCTGCGCAACTTGCGCGTCGCCGAGACCGAGAAATATGCCCATGTGACATATTTCTTCAACGGAGGCGTCGAGCAACCTTTCCCCGGCGAAGATCGCGTGATGGTGCAGTCGCCGAAAGTCGCCACCTACGATCTGAAACCGGAGATGAGCGCTGCCGGAATTGCCGACGCGGTCATAAAGGCCACGGAAGACGGAACATTCGACGTGGTAATCGTGAACTTTGCCAACGCGGATATGGTCGGACACTCGGGCAAGATCGAACCCACCATTAAAGCGGTTGAAACCGTCGACGCGTGCCTGGGCCGCATCGAAACCGCGGTGCGCGCCAAAGGCGGCGCCATCCTGATTACCGCCGATCACGGCAATGCTGAAATGATGATTGATCCGGCCACCGGCGGCCCGCATACTGCTCACACCACTAATCCCGTACCCTTCATCGTGATCGCAGACGACGCCAATCAGTACACGCTGAAGGCCAACGGATCTCTGCGCGATATTTCACCGACCCTGCTGGGCATGATGGATTTGCACGAGCCCAAGGAAATGACTGGAACGGACCTTCGCGTAAAGAGAATCGGCTGAAGACAATCGGTTCAAGAGTCCTCCGAAGCCGGACGGAACAAACTTTGGACGCGGCACTACGAAAGTTTTCTGGGAAAACCTTCGCCGCAACGTGGAACGGGCGCCGTTGTTGTTCGTGGTGCAGAAACAAAAGGACGATTGAACAAGGCTCGCTAAGAAACCCTTATTCAACCGGCTTGGCAATCGAACGAGGGACCCGCCGCTTCGTGCTACAGTTTTCTCAAGACGAATCTTCGGCGCTTAAGTCGGTCGAACCTGAATCTCATGGAACCGCGGCTCATACTGATCCATCTGGTGCTCAAGCTGGGCGTGGCCGCGGTCGTTTCGAGCACTTTGGTCCGCTCCAAAGAGTTCAAGTCGTTGTTGTTTCGCGAAGAACGAACCTTCCGGCAAAAAGTTTATCTGGTGCTGTGGTTTGCGCTGCCGATCACAATCGGCGTCTGGATCCGCTTTTCCGTTCCCAGCTTTTTGGCTGGCGATCTGAGCTTTGAGACGGCGCTTCTGCTGGGAGCGATCGGCGGACGCTGGGCGGGCTCCTTGGGCGGCCTGCTGATGGCCGCTCCAGCTGTGCTGCACCAAGAATGGGCCGCGCTGCCGTTCGGTGTGCTCTGCGGATTTCTTGCCGGACAGCTGCGCACCATGGCGCGCGACAAGGACGACATCTGGTCGTTCTCTCCGTTTATCGATCTGAGTATTTATCGCCTGATTCGCCGCAACCTCCCCACGCCCCGTCTATTCGACTGGCAGATCATGTTTTTCACCACCATCATAGCGCTGCGTTTTGTGCAGATGGAATGGTCGCGCTACTTCGCGCATTCGATTTTCAGTTTGGAGAGCGGGAATCTGTGGGTGGAAGCGGCCATTTATGCGGCATCCGTGATTGCGGTGGGCATCGAGCTGAAGATCTTCAATAGCGTTCGCATTCAAATCAAGCTCGAGGAACAGGAGCGGCTGCTGCTCCATGCGCGCATGGAGGCGCTGCAGAACCAGATCAATCCCCACTTTCTGTTCAATACGCTGAATTCGATTTCGTCGCTGGTCCGGGTTGACCCGGAAACCGCGCGGGACGTCATATTCAAGCTGGCAACCATTCTTCGCCGGCTGCTAAATACGGGCGAGGCCTTCGCCACGCTGCGGGAAGAATTTGAGTTCATCGATAACTATCTCGATATTGAAGTGTTGCGTTTCGGGCGGGACAAGTTGAATGTGGTGAAGGAATTCGATTCCGCCTCGCTCGACGTTATGGTTCCCAGCATGCTGTTGCAGCCGCTGGTGGAGAATTGCATCAAGCATGGCCTTGCGCCGAAGGTGGAAGGCGGCAGCCTTTTTCTACGCAGCCGCATTGCCGATTCCCAGGTGGTGATTGAAGTCGAAGATGACGGGGTCGGAATGCAGGCGCCGCGATCCGTGGAAGACACCGACTGGCACGGCTCAGGGATCGGGATGGCGAATATTTCCGAACGGCTGCACGTTCTCTACGGTGATACCGCGCGCATGACGGTGGACAGCCAACAGGGGAAGGGAACCCTGGTGCGAATTCGCCTGCCGCTGCTGCAAGCCGGAAGCGCAGTTCCGGAGGGGTTTTACGAAGCGCGTTCCAGCACGCGCCGGTAGAAGGCCTCGTATTGCGCGACAATCTTCGGGGCACAGAAACGATCGAGCGCAACGGCGCGGGCCTGCTTCGCCATTTCCTGCAAGCGCTGTTCGTCGGTGAGCAGTTCGAGAGCGTAACGCGCCATGGTTTCCACGTCGCCAACGTCGGCGAGATATCCGCTCTTGCCGTGTTCAATCACTTCGGGAACGCCGCCCGCGCGCGTGGCGATCGGGACTACTTCGCAAGCCATCGCTTCGAGCGCGGCTAGACCAAAGGATTCCAGTTCGCTCGGCATCAACATAATGTCGGCGATCGCAAGTTTGTCCTGCACACGATCCTGCTTGCCAAGGAACAGCACGTCGGCGTGAATCCCCTTCTGCACTGCCAGCCATTCGGCGACCGAGCGGTCGGGACCATCGCCAATCAGCAGAAGTTTTGACGGAACCTGTTTGTGGACGCGGTCGAAAATCTCAATCACATCCGTGAGTCGTTTTACCGGGCGAAAATTCGAAAGATGCACCAGGACGCGCTCATTGTTCAGCGCATATTCCTTGCGCATTTCAGCCGCCATCTCGGGATTGCGTTTGTAGACGTCGCAGTTGACGGAGTTGTAGATCACTTCAATGTGGTTCTTGACGTCAAACACGCGCAGCGTGCGATCGCGAAGGTAGTTGGAAATCGCGGTCACGCCGTCGCTCTGTTCAATCGAGTAGCGCGTAATCGGCAAGTATGACCGGTCGAGTCCCACCAGTGTGATGTCGGTGCCGTGAAGCGTGGTGACAAAGGGCAAGCGGCGGCCGCGCGGTCCTTCGGCCAGCATCTGGCGTGCCAGCAGCGCGCTCACCGAATGCGGAATCGCATAGTGAACGTGCAACAGGTCCAGGTCGTACAACTGCGCAACCTCCGCCATGCGTGTGGCCAGAGCCAGGTCGTAAGGCGGGTAATCGAAAAGCGGATAACGCGAAACCTCGACTTCGTGATAGTGGATATTCGGTTCCGATCCACTGAGCCGAATAGGCTGGGCGTAGGAAATGAAATGAATATCGTGTCCGCGCTGGGCCAGCTCCAGGCCTAATTCCGTGGCGACAACGCCACTACCGCCGTAGGTGGGATAACAAGTGATTCCAATCTTCATTCGGGGAGGAACTCCCTGTCCTGGAGTATCTCACTTCCAAGAGCCTGTCATTCGATGGCAAGGATAAACCGCGGATGCAGATTTTGTGCGAAATCAGTTCTGGGACATCGAAAGCGAATGCTAAATCGGGAGTGAGGCAGGAGGAACTTCGATCGTTAATAGATTGCCTACGATTCGCTCTTCCGCACAAGGTTGGTGATGCCGGGATCCAGCTTGTCGAGATGGGCCTGTAGCCGCTTCTTGGTCTCGTCGGTCAATCCCGTAAATTCAATGCCCATGCCCACTCCGGGATCGCGCGTTCGAACCGTAGCCGAAGAGATTACTGACTCCTGGTCGATCCAAAACTCAATGCGCAGCGAGGTGCCGACGTCTGCCGGCATGGCGTTCTCAACATAACAACCATTGCCACTAATGTCCGTGGCATTCGCCCGCATGGGAGTATTTACTCGCTCGTCGCGCAACTGTAAGGGAAAAGAGATTTTGTGCCGCAAAAACTTTCTGCGGTTGTCGGGAGCGCGCGCGGCGGGAGCATTATCGAGGGCTTCTTTTGGAAGGACTGCCAGCCATGGACATTCCTGGTCAGTCACCAGTTGCACGCCTACCTGGGTCTTCTTTATCCCGCCGGCGTCGACTACCCAAATCACCTTGCAGCGCGCTTTCTTGGTTTCATACTGCACGCCGATAACATCGCCGACCTTGAGCTGCTGTTCGATTCCGAAAATGCAGGCTCCGGTCGCGCTGATGTTCTGGGCCACCGCATTCTGAAAAAACGGCCGATCATTGGAGCCCATGCCCCATACCTTGACCTTCAGGTCCAACGTGGCGCGCGGAGCTGTAGCTAGGCCGGCCGACATTTTGCGGAACCCCCTGCCTTGACAATTTCTTAATGCGTCACCCTAATCATACGCGCATACTTTATTTGCGGAAGGTTACCACAGTACCTTTGGACCCATGAATACACGAGGAAAGAATGCAAGCGGAAACCCGCTCAGCGGCATAGGTCGCGATAGGAAGTCAGGTCGATTCCGGACTGTGAAAGCGTGTTTCGTGCCTCAGGCAGGGTCAAGGCACGGAGTTCGGTTTCCCGCGACTCCCGCAGGCGTGTTTTGGCGGCTGCCAGGTCTGCATCGTTGTAGCCGGGGTGGCATACGAATTCCCAGGTGCCTTCTGGAATGCTGGCGGCGATGGCGCGGAACAGGGTTTCATCGAGTATTCCGGTGACCTCCACGCCCAACGTTCCGTCAGGTGTGGCGAAACCTTCCTTCTCCACTGCGGCACGGAAACTGGCGGCGAAGCCTTGCAGAATCCTCATCTCGGCATAGCGGGCCCAGACGCCAGGGCGGGCAAGAAGCTGGCCTGATCGCAACGGACGCCGGGGGCCGAAGGGATTGCGCAGGGCCCGCACACCGCAAGCTGCCCCCGCCTTGAGCAGGGGCCGCAGAACGCGGGGAAACAGATGCGTGTGTTTGTGCGTGTCGAGGTGCGAAACTGCGATTCCGGCGGCTTGAAGTTTTCGAATCTGCGCTGTGGCTTCCGCTTCGATTTCGCGCGAGTCCAGGCGGCCAGTGAGCGCCCGCGCAGCGAAACCCCCTATGCCATCGCGGAAGCGCGCGGCACCCGAGCCGCGATTTGTGTTTTGCTCCTCATCTTGGTTAGCCCCGTTCTGATCCACCTCGTTTTGACGCACCTCGTGCTGACCCACCTTATTGTGGCCTGCGTTATTTCGATCCGCTCCATTTTGATCTACCAGGCTCGGGATTATTTTGGGATCGAGCAGGGGCTGGCCATCAATGAGCACGACGTGGCATCCCACGCTCAGTTGAGGTACGGTTCGCGCGAGTTGTACGGCGTCCGAGAATGCGGGGCCGTTCGCCATCAATGTGGAGGAAGTTACGACCCCGCGGCAGTGGGCTTCGACGATGCCACGGTTTACGCCTGCCGTGAAGCCGAAATCATCCGCATTGACGATCAACCGCCGCATCG
>Ga0181537_10001726_pt1 | contig 19828 bp, 12 predicted proteins | sample PEATcosm2014_Bin_39_FD_119765 | JGI IMG/M metagenome (GOLD analysis project Ga0181537, IMG submission 119765) | Peatland microbial communities from MTU Mesocosm Facility, Houghton, MI, USA - PEATcosm2014_Bin23_10_metaG | ecosystem: Environmental > Terrestrial > Soil > Wetlands > Peat | place... | reverse complement strand
CGTAAAATAAAGTTTCATTGGAATCCTGCAATCCGCGCAGAAAAACGTATTTCTGGATGTCCTGGCCGAGACTGCGAAAGGCGTCGAGGCGGCGTTTGACCTGATAGTTGAGCTCCGCGACATGCGGCGGGAGCAGTCCATGCAGATCGAACGCATCACGCTCGGCTTCGGTGAAAGCCGTACCCTTGTTGAGCAACGGATCGTTGAGCAGTTCATAACCGCTTAGCGCGGTCTCGACAATTTTTGCAGCGTTGTTTTCGTTCATCCGCCCCTATGTCCCAGCCGACAGATTCCGTATTCCCGCGCGGCCTGACCGGCACTATCCGGTCACCGCGAGGACCGCTTCTTTGATCTTCGCCAAGGCGTAATTGCCGATCTTATCGAGTTCAAGATGGGGAAAGTTGGGCATTTCATCGGCGGCCACGACGCAATCGACAATTGCCGGACCGTCGATCGCAAGCGCCTCGTTGATCTCGGCATGAAGCTCGCCGGGTTTGGTCGCCCTGAAGCCATGGCCGCCGCAGGCGCGTGCAAAAGCGGAGAAATCCGGGTTGGGAAATTCGATACCTTTTTTGTAAGGCGGCAATCCGACACTCTCCGCCTCCAAGGTGATCAGACCGAACGCCGAATTGTTATAGACGATGACCTTCACCGGCAGCTTGTGCTGCACCGCGGTCAGGAACTCGCACATCAGCATGTTGAAGCCGCCGTCGCCGCAGAGCGCGATGACCTGGCGCGATCGGTCGAGCGCTTGGATGCCGTTGGCTTGACCAAGCGCAGTCCCGACGGCGGCATTGTTGAAGGATCCGACGATTCGTTGCGAGCCGCTCTGGCGTAACCAGTTGGCCGACCACAGCGTATTGAGTCCGGTATCGAAGGCGAAGACCGCATCACGCTTGGCGAGGTCGCTGACCGCCCGCGCGACGGCCTGCGGATGGAGACGATCCATGCTGCGCGCCGGGTCGGACTGCTTGTCCAGCATCTCATCCCATTTCTGGCGTTCTTTGGTGACCCGATCCCAAAATTTGGTATCGGTCTTGGCCCCGACTTCGGCGAGCAGCAGCTTTAGTGTCGGCCGCACCGACGCGACGACGCCAAGCGCCGTCGGCGTGCGTCGTCCCAAAACGAGCGCCCGTTCGTCGACTTGGATGACGGCGCCCTTATGCGGGAGAAATTCCGAATACGGATAGTCGGTGCCGAGCATCAGCAGCAGGTCGCAATGCATCACCGCGCTGTAGACGGCCTTGGTACCGATCATGCCGATACCGCCCATCCAGTGCGGGTCATCAAACGGCATGATGTCCTTGCCCTTGACCGAATGGATCAACGGCGCTTTGAGCCGGTCGGAAAGCGCACGCAACTCGTCGGCGGCGCCGTGGCATCCGGCGCCGCACATGATCACCACGCTGCCGGCCGCATCGATGCGGCGGGCCATGTCGGCGATGTCTTGGGCGCTGGGAACGATCTCGGGCCGCGGCTTTAGGGTCGCGATGCTCGACACGCTGCCCTCGGCCTTTCCGCCGATGACATCCTGCGGAAAAGTGAGGTGGGCGACACCGCGTCCGGCGTAAGCTGCCGCAATCGCCTGGTGAATGACGGCAGGCGCCTGGGCCGCAGAGGAGATCGTCTCGGTGTAGAGCGACACGTCGCGGAACAACAGATCGGGCGCGGTGGTCTGGATGAAGTCGGTGCCGTGCATTTTTCGCGGCATGTCGCCCGAGAGCGCCAGAACCGGCGCGTGGTCGCGGCTGGCCTCGTAGAGGCCGGCGACGAGGTGCGTACTGCCGGGGCCAGTCGTGCCGGCGCAGACGCCAAGCCGGCCGGTCAGCTTGGCTTGGCCGGCGGCGGCCAGTGCCGCTCCCTCCTCGTGGCGCACGCCGATCCAATCGATGCCGCTGCGGCGAACCGCGTCGGCGAGCGGATTGAGCGAGTCGCCGATCAGGCCGAAAATGTGCTTGACCCCGATCTGCTCGAGGACCCCGACCAGGGTGTCCGCTACCGTCTGGGACATCTTCACCTCCTCTTTTTCGGACTCACGCGGACAAGGCTGTGGAGCTGACTTGCGACGCAGGGCGCAGAAGGCTGCAAGACGATGGAGGGCATCAACCCGCTTTAGGAATGAGGCCAGCGGCGTCCGGACTAGAGCCGGTTCCGAACTTGATACCCTTTGCTTCGATGCCGAGCGCCGTAAGTATGACGATCGCGACCGCTACCGTACCCGCCACCGCCGCGAGTGCGAGCCCGTAATTTCCGCCGTAATGCGCTGCGATGCCGGCTTGCAGGGTCGCGTTCACCGACGCGATGAGATTGCCGAGCTGATAGACAAATCCGGGAAACGTCCCGCGCGCATCGTCGGGCGACAATTCATTCAAATGCACCGGGATCACCCCCCAAGCGCCCTGTACCGTGACTTGCATCAAGAAAGCGCCAACGGTGAGCCAGACCAGGCTGGTCGAAAATGCCCACAGCGGCAGCACAAAGAGCGAAAGCACCGCCGCGACGATGATGGTGCGCCGTCTGCCGAACCTTTCGGACCACGTGCCGAACGAAATCCCGCCGATAATGGCGCCGATGTTATAGATCACCGCGATCAGGCCGACCTGATGCGGGTCGAGCCCGTGCTGCACCTGCAGGAAGGTCGGATAGAGGTCCTGCGTGCCGTGGCTGAAAAAATTAAAAGCGGACATCAGCAGTACGGCGTAGATGCCAAGCCGCCAGTGCGACTGCAGAACCGCCAAAGTGTTGCTGCGCTTCGTCGTCGGCTTCCAACTTGGCGATTCCGGAACGCTGCGGCGGATGTAAAACACCAGCAGTGCCGGGATGACACCGACCATGAACATGCCGCGCCATCCGATATATTGAAATAGCGCGCCGTACACGATTGACGCCAGAAAATATCCGGCCGGATAGCCCGATTGCAGCAGCCCCGATACGAAGCCACGCGCCTGCGGCGGTATGGATTCCATGGTCAGCGACGCGCCGACGCCCCATTCGCCGCCCATGGCGATGCCGAAGACGGCGCGCAGCACCAGCAAAGCGGTCAGGCTCGGCGCGAAGCCTGACGCCAGTTCGATGACCGAATAAAGCAACACGTCGATCATCAGCGTCGGGCGGCGTCCCCAACGATCGGCTGCGCGTCCAAAGAGAAACGCGCCGATCGGCCGCATCGCCAAGGTCAGCAAGATCGCGAAGGTGACGTTGGTGATTTGCGTATCGAATTCCTTGGCGATGTCCTTGAGTACGAACACCATCAGGAAAAAGTCGAAGGCGTCGAGCGTCCAGCCTAAGAAACTCGCCGCGACGACGTGTTTTTGCTCGCTAGTCCAGCCCGAAAGCGCGGCTATCCGCATGTCCGCTGCTCCCCGATATCAACCCTCGACATCGGTGTCGGGCCGATCGTCGCCGCGCGCCAGCTCTTCGTGCCACTTGCCGCCCTTGTCTTCCCAGGAAATCGCTCTGGTTTCTCCCGGCACGTGCTGTTCCCTGGCGACACGTTGCGCCGCCGCCCGGGCCAAGTCGTGGGTCGGGAAAGTTTCCGAGAATACCCCGTCGACTTGATAGGCCCAGCCGCCGTCGTGCTCGACAATGTGATAGGTGACCTTGGCCATTTACCGCCCTCTCGATGACTTATAATGATACCGTACCCTGAAAGTTCCGGCTAGGGTACGGCACTGCTCTCGCGCTTTCGGCGCGCCTCATAAGTCTTCAAGTGCGCCAATGAAATCCGCAGCAGCGGGTAGTCGTGCGGCTGCGCGCTGCCGCGGCGGAGCAAATCGCCGACGATGTGGTCGGCCTCGATCGGTGCGCCGCGCTCGATATCGCGCAGCATCGACGCAGCGATCAGCGAATTGGGCGAAGTAAACATGGCGCGACTGCGTTGAATGGCGGCGTCGCTCGGCGAAAACCGGTTCGCCGCCGCGATCGAGCAGCATTCGTCATAGAGTGCGGTCGAAAACTCGGCCGCGCCGGCGGCAACGATGTCGCCAAAAGTTGCCCGCATCAGGCAAGTGATGCCGGCGCCGGTCGCGATGAAAGCCCACTTCTCCCACATCTCCGGAAAAATCGTTCCGCTGAGACGCGACTCGAAGCGGGCGCCGGCCAACGTCGACGCGATCGCCTCGGCACGCGCGGATAACGAGCCGTCCTGCTCGCCAAACGACAGAAAGTGCAAGTTATTGAGATGAAGAATCCGGCCTTCGTCGTCGAGCGTTGTTGAGATCAGGCATTGACCTCCAAGCACGGCGCCGCTGCCGAAGCGTTTATTGAGAAAATCCATATGCGCCATGCCGTTGAGCAACGGCAGGATCGCCGTCGTGGCGCCAACGGCCGGTGCGAACGAGTCCGCGGCGGCGGCGAGGTCGTAGGCTTTGCAGCTCAAGAGGATCAGATCGAATGGCTCGCGCAGCGTCTCGGCCGTGACGGTGGGCGGTGCCGGTAAGCTGAAATCGCCGAGTGAGCTGCGGATCACGAGACCGGTTTTCGCCAGTTGCGCGGCGCGGCGCGTCCGGACCAGGAAGGTGACATCGCGGCCGGCCTCCTTAAGCCTGCCGCCAAAATAGCCGCCGATTGCGCCGGCGCCGACGACGAGAATTCGCATGAAGGGCTCCTGTCGGGAAATTATTTAGGGGGCAACGGGACGACGCTGAACGAGCAGATTGCCAGTAAACATCATGACGGCTTCGTCGCTCTGGTTGAGCGCGGTCGTTCGCACCCGGATCAAGCCGCGGTCGGGTTTCGATTTCGATGGCCGCACCTCAAGCACCTCGCTCTTAGCATGCAATTCGTCGCCCGGTCGGACCGGCCGCGGCCAGCTCAGATCGTCAAAGCCAACGCCAAGAATGCCGCCCATGGGATTAAATTCGCCGTCGACCATGAGCCGCATGGTCAATGCGGCCGTGTGCCAACCGCTCGCCGCCAGTCCACGAAACGGTGTTTGACGTGCGGCCTCTTCGTCGAGATGAAACGGCTGCGGATCGAATTCCTTGGCAAAAGCCAGGATCATCTCCTTGTCGACGCGCAGCCGGCCGGTATTGAAAACCTGTCCCACGGCAAAATCTTCCAAATACCGTCCGGTCATTTTTCATAGTCTCCGTGGCAGCGGTGACGGCGGGATCGCGCGTACCGGCTTGTCGAACCACACGCCGGCCGCAACCGCTGCGGCATTGATAAGTCCGAAGGCTGCGAGGGCAATGGCCAGGGCAATAAAGATATCGGATAGGCCGTCGCCCCAGCGCAACGCGAACCAGCCGCCGCCCGCGGCAATCACCAAACGCGCCATATTGGCAATCAAAGGCCACAGCAACCGACCCGCCCCTTGCGAAGCGAAGTAAAGCGCCATGCCAAGGCCGAACAAACCATAGACCGGGCCGACCGCATGGAGATAGCGCGAGCCGGCGTCGATCATGGCAGGGGCGGTGTCGAACAGCGACAACCAGGCGCGCGGCGCGGCGGCGGCGGATAGGCCGACAAGCTCGCAAAGCCCGGCGGCGATCGCGGCGCCGATCCATGCCACCCGCAGCGCACGGTCGGGGCGGCCGGCGCCGATATTCGTTCCGACCATGGCGACGAGCGGGGCGCCCAGACCGAAGACCAGCGGAATGAGCAGATATTCGAGGCGAGAACCGGTGCCGTATCCGGCGATGGCGGCGGGACCGAAGGCGCCGACAAAGCCTGTCGCGATGGCGATCGTGAGATTGGTCTGGACGGTGATCAGAGCCGCGACCAAGCCGACGCGAAGAATGTCGGCGAACAGCGCCCAGCGGAAGCGGACACCGATCAGTTTGAGGCAAATGACGCTTCGCCCGGATCGCAGATAAGCGGCGAGCGCGACGCTTCCGACCGCGTAATAGATCAGCACGGCGGCTGCGCCGCCGGCAACGCCGAGCCGTGGGAAGGGCCCCAAGCCGAAGATCAAGCACGGTGACAGCGGGATAAGCACCATGACGCCGACCCAGGTGACGAGCGCGGGAAACACCATGTTACCGGTGCCGCGGATCACATTACTGAGCGAGTTGAAAAGCCAAACCAAAATGGCGCCGGCGAAGATAACCTCGGAGTAGGTCATCGCGGCGCCGAGCGACGCTCCGGTCCCGCCCATCGCCTCATAGAGCCATCGCCCACCGCCCAGGACGGCAAACATGAAAACCAATCCAAAGCCGAATGCGATGACCAGCGCATGCAGCGCTAAGGCATCGGCGTCGGAATGCCGCCCTGAGCCCAGTGCGCGAGCGATTGCCGAGGAAATGCCGCCGCCCATCGCTCCCGCCGACATCATCTGCATCAGCATCAGGACCGGAAAAACCAGCGCGACGCCGGCCAGCGGATCGGTGCCGAGTTTGCCGACGAAATAAGTTTCGACGAGGCCGACCGAGCTCTGTGCGAGCATCACGAGAACGTTCGGTGCGGCAAGTCGCAACAGGGTGATCGCGATCGGCCCCTCGATCAGCGCCAGGGTTCGCGGGTCGTAGCGGACTTTGTCGGCAGGAGCTTTGGTGCTCGCGGCTGGGAGCGGTTCGGCAGTTTTAACGCTGGGCGAAGACATGGGATTCGCTCCATTGATAAAACACCATATAGGAGTATATACACCCATATCAAGTGGAGAATGGTGATGACATCCGACACGATCAACCCCGCCGCCTGCAATTGCCTGGCTTTGCGCCAGGCCGCACGGCATGTCTCGCAGTTTTACGATCGATTCCTGGCGTCCTGCGGTTTACGCACGACCCAATATTCGATTCTTGCAAGGCTGCAACGCAGGGGACCCATGACGATCAACGCCCTAGCCGGGGAATTGGTTATGGATCGTACCACGCTGGGGCGGAATATACTGCCGCTGCAACGTGATGGTCTTATCGAGGTCGGTCCGGGAAAGACCGACCGCCGCAGCAAGGAATTGCGCTTGAGCCAATCCGGTGCCGCCCGTTTTGCTGCCGCGGTCAAGGTCTGGGGCGAGGCACAAGCACGGTTCGAAGCCGAGTTCGGCATCAAGCGCGCAAAAGAATTGCGCGCCGTACTGCATGAGATCGCTACCAACGAGCGTACCGGCACGCTGGCGGCGACCTGAATTGCTTGGCCCGATAGGTTGGGGGTTCGCTCGCGTACGGCTTTTGGCTATGATCCCAACCGCCGGCTCAAACGGAGCTTTCCGGATCCCGGCGTGCAAGGGAGCGCGACGATGATGCGGACGGTTTCACTTTCCAGTGTAATCATTCTTGCTTGCCTCGCAACGTCAGCGATCGCTGGTGAATATGGGCAGTCCCAGGATCTTTGTTACTGGTGCGTTCGCGATGCCATCTATGAGGAAGTTACGCTTATCGATCATCTGGAGGCTAATCCGGATGTGGATGACGCTGTGAAAGGCCCGACAATCGTCGCGGCGCGCGCCGATATCCACCGTTTGCGCGCAACGCTCGGTCCGTTACAGGAGACGGGCACCAACCCGTGCTGCTACGCCCGCAAACCGCTTTATATTCGCTGACGGATAGTGACCAGACAATCAACCGCTTGAAAGTGCGACGTGCGGCTTACCCCGGTGAGGGGAGGTCGAACAGCCGTGGCAACAGCCGATGCCGCGTCCGCAGCGACCATTGGCCGAGCCGATCGAGATACAGGTAAACGACGGGCGTTGTGTAAAGGGTGAGAAGCTGGCTGATCAGCAGCCCACCCACGATGGAAATGCCCAGCGGGCGGCGAATTTCGCCGCCGTTGCCGAAGCTCACCGCCAGCGGCACAGCGCCGAGAATCGCTGCCGTCGTCGTCATCATGATGGGCCTGAACCGCAGCAAGCAGGCCTGGAAGATTGCATCGTAAGAACTCAAATTTTGTGCGCGTTTTGCTTCGATGGCAAAATCGATCATCATGATGGCATTCTTTTTGACGATGCCGATCAGCAGAATCACGCCGATCAGCGCGATGATGCTGAATTCGGTATTAAAAATCATCAGGGCGAGTATGGCGCCGACGCCCGCCGAGGGTAGCGTCGAAAGAATCGTAATCGGGTGGATATAACTCTCGTAGAGCACGCCGAGGAGAATGTAAACGGCGGCAATCGCCGCGGCGATCAAAACCGGCTCGTTGTCGAGCGATTGTTGGAACACCTGTGCCGTGCCCGCGAGAGTGCCGTGAATCGATACCGGCATATGGATTTGATTGATGGCATCTTTAATTTCATTTGCCGCCGTGCCGAGCGATTGGCCGGGCAGGAGGTTGAATGAAATAGTCGAGGCCACAAACAAGCCCTGGTGATTGACCGACAAGGGCGTGTTGCCGGGATTATAATGAGCGATGGCGGCGAGCGGGATCATGGTCTCCAGCGAGGTCGAGACCGCGGCGCCGGAGGACGTACTGCTCTTACCGGCGTTGGCAAGGGCGTTGATGGCGGCGTTGCGCGCCGAATTGTTGTTGGCGCTCGCCGCCGCAGTCGTACTTGCCGACGTTGAAGACGTCGTGGTGCTCGTGGTGGCCGCGGTGACGGTTCCCGCTGGAGCGTTCGACGTCTGGGTTCCCGACGCACCACCGCCTGATGTCGCCACATAGACGTCCTGGAGCGACGCGGGATATTGCGTATAACGCGGGTCGATTTCCATCACGACGTGGTATTGATTAACCGCGCTATAGATGACGGATACCTGCCGTTGCCCGAACGCGTCGTAAAGTGTGTTGTCGATCTGAGCGGGCGTTATGCCAAGGCGGGACGCAGTATCACGATCATATACGAGGTCAGACTCCAGCCCTTTTTGCTGCTGGTCTGAGCTTAAGTCGGTCATGACCGTACTGTGCTCGAGCGCCTGAAGAAGCCGCGGCGTCCAGTTGAAAAGGTCATCCGTATTGTCGGATTGGAGTGTGTATTGATATTGCGCATTGCTCTGCCGGCCGCCGGCGCGGATATCCTGAACGCCGACCAGAAATAATCGGCCGCCGGGGACTTGGGCGAGCTTTGGCCGCAGCCGCGCGATCACTTGATCCATCGATGGCCGCTGCCCGATTGACTTCAGCGAGACGAACACCGAGCCGGTGTTGATCTGTGACCCCGGACCGCCACCGCTGCCGACGCCGGTGTAGCCGACGACGTTTTCGACGGCGGGATCGTCCTGCACGATAGCCATCATCTGCCGCAACTTCTGGGTCATGAGCTGGAACGAGACGCTTTGATCGGCCTGCAGCGAGCCGACCATCCGTCCGGTGTCTTCGTTAGGAAAAAAACCTTTCGGCACGACGTAGAACAAAAGAATATTCAGGCCGATGGCGCAGAAGAATATCAAAAGTACAAGCCTGCTATGATGAAGCGCCCAGCTGAGCGAATGCTCGTAACCCGCAAGCACGCGGTCGAACACGCTGCGACGACCGGGAACCTCGCGCGCCCTTGTCTGCCGTAGGTAAAGCGCGCACATCATCGGCGTAGTGGTCAGCGAAATCGCCAGCGAAATAAGAATGGCGAGCGACAGCGTCACTGTGAATTCGCGGAACAGCCGGCCGAGAATGCCGCCCATCAGCAAGATGGGAATGAAGACCGCGATCAGCGACAGGCTGATCGAAAGTACCGTGAACCCGACCTCCCGCGCGCCCAGCAGCGCCGCCTGCATGCGCGGCATCCCCGCCTCGAGATGACGCGAGATGTTTTCCAGGACGACGATCGCATCGTCGACCACGAAACCGGTTGCGATGGTGAGCGCCATCAGCGACAGGATGTCCAAACTGTAGCCCAGAAGATACATCGCGCCGAACGTGCCGAGGATCGAGACCGGCACCGCGACCGACGGAATTAGCGTCGCGCTGAAATTGCGCAGAAACAGATAAACTACGATCGTCACCAGGCCGATAGCGATCAACAGCGTGAATTCCGTATCGTGCAGCGATTGCCGGATCGTGGTGCTGCGATCGATGGCGATGGTGACATTGACGTCGGCCGGCATGGCCGCCTGCAAATGCGGCAGCTCGGCCTTCACGGTATCGATGGTGTCGATAATGTTGGCGCCCGGCTGACGAAACAGGATGATCAGGACGGACGGTTGACCGTTGGCCAAGCCGAGGTTGCGCACATCTTCGACGGAATCGGTCACGCTGGCGACGTCCGACAACTGGACGGCCGCGCCGTTGCGGTAGGCCACCACCAGCGGCGCATAATCCACCGCCTTAGTCGACTGATCGTTGGTGTAGACTTGATAGCGACGGGTGCCGTCCTCGATGGTGCCCTTTGGACTATTGGCATTAGCGGATGCCAATGCGGCGCGCACGTCTTCCAGCCCGATGCCGTATTTGTAGAGCGCCTGCGGATTGAGCTCGACACGGACCGCCGGCAGCGCCGAGCCGCCGATAATAACTTGTCCAATGCCGCTGATCTGCGACAATTGTTGCTGGAAGACATTGCTGGCGGCGTCGTACATCTGGCCTTGCGTCAGGGTTTTCGACGTCATCGCCAGAATAAGAATCGGCGCGTCGGCTGGATTTACCTTGCGGTAGGTGGGGTTGCTTTTAAGATTTGCCGGCAAGTCGACGCGGGCGCCGACGATGGCGGCCTGGACGTCGCGCGCGGCGCCGTCAATGTCACGATTGAGATCGAATTGCAGCGTAATACGGGCTTGGCCGATGCCGCTTTGCGAAGTCATTTCGGTGACATCGGCGATCTGCGCGAGGTGGCGTTCGAGCGGACTCGCGACACTGGTCGCGACCGTCTCCGGGCTGGCGCCGGGCAGCTGCGCGCTGACGGAGATCGTCGGATAGTCGACCTGTGGCAGCGGCGCGACCGGCAATTTCGAAAACGCGAGCACGCCGGCCAAGGCAATGCCGAGCGTGAGCAGAGTCGTTGCCACCGGCCGAGCGATGAAAGGCGACGATATGCTCATTCGGCGGGCTCGGCCCGGGGCAGTGGATTCGACGGCCGACTCCCGGAGAGACGTACGGCCAAACGATCAAAGTACAGATAAATGACCGGCGTGGTGAATAGCGTCAGCAACTGGCTGACGATCAAGCCGCCGACAATGGCGAGACCGAGCGGCTGGCGTAGCTCGGATCCGGTTCCGGTCCCCAGCATCAGCGGCAATGCGCCCAGGATCGCGGCCATCGTCGTCATCATGATCGGCCGAAAACGCAGCAGGCAGGCTTGATAAATTGCGTCACGCGGCGCGAGGCCCTCGACCCGTTCTGCCTCCAGCGCGAAGTCGATCATCATGATAGCGTTTTTCTTCACGATGCCGATCAAGAGAATGATGCCGATGATGGCGATGACGTCGAGATCGTAATGAAACACCAAGAGTGATAACAGCGCGCCGACCCCCGCCGACGGCAAGGTCGACAGGATCGTGATCGGATGAACGAAACTTTCGTAGAGCACGCCAAGCACGATATACATCGCGACAATGGCGGCAATGATCAGAAATACCTCGTTGGCCAACGACGACTGAAAGGCGGCCGCGGTACCCTGAAAGGCGGTAATGAAGCTGTCGGGAAGACCGAATTGACTCTCCGCTTGCTGGATCGCGTCGACCGCGGCGCCGATTGAATAACCTGGCGCGGTATTGAAAGAGATCGTCGTGGCAGGGAACTGACCGAAATGGGTGATCAGCAAAGGCCCGGCTTGCTGCTCGACGTGCACGATGGCGGATAGCGGCACCTGACCGTTGGTCGACGAGGACGAAGACGGCAGGTACAGCGATGACAGTCCCGTCAGCGAGTTCTGTAACGCCGGATCGAGTTCTAGGATGACGCGATATTGGTTCGACTGCGTATAGATTGTTGAAATGATGCGCTGTCCGAACGAATCGTACAGCACGTTATCGATGGTCGCCGGCGTAATGCCGAAACGGGCGGCGGTGGCGCGGTCGATGACGAGATTGACGGTCAGGCCTTGTTGCTGAAGATCGCTCGCGACATCGGTAATCTGCGGCAATTGATTCAAGCGTTGGACCAGTCTCGGCACCCAGGTGGCGAATTCCGTGGAATTGGCATCCTCGAGCACGAAATGATAGGGCGCGCGGGCAATCGTGGAATCGATAGTCAAGTCCTGCACCGGCTGCATGTAGAGCGTGATGCCGAGGACACCGGACACCTCGCCCTGCAGCCGGCGAATGATGGCGCTGGCGTTAAGGTTGCGGTCGTCGTGCGGCTTAAGCGTAATCAGAAAGCGGCCGGTGTTCAGCGTCTGGTTGGTGCCGTCGACGCCGATGAACGAACTTAGGCTTTCGACGTCCGGATCTTTCAAAATCGCTTCCGCGAGCTTCATCTGAAGTTCCGCCATGGCCTCATACGAGACGCTCTGCGCAGCCTCCGTAATAGCCTGAATCTCCCCGGTGTCCTGGACCGGAAAAAATCCCTTTGGGATCACCACGTAAAGCAAGACGGTGATTGCGAGCGTCAGGATGGCGACCAATAACGTGGCCGGCTGCCGGTCCAGCACCCAGTTCAAAACTCGGCCATATTGCGCGATAATCGCGTCGAAGACTTGTTCAGACTTCAGATCGAAATAAGTGCGTTCGCCTTCCGGACGATGGCGAATGAGCTTCGCGCACAGCATCGGCACCAGAGTCAGCGATACGACGGCGGAAATGGCAATAGTCACGGCGAGCGTAATCGAGAACTCATGGAACAGGCGGCCGACGACGTCGCCCATAAATAACAGAGGAATCAGCACTGCGAGGAGTGAAATGGTCAGCGAAATGATGGTAAAGCCGATTTGCTGTGAGCCACGCAGCGCCGCTTCGAGCGGGTCGAGGCCGTCTTCGACCAGCCTCGCAATATTCTCGATCATGACGATGGCGTCGTCGACGACGAAGCCGGTGGCGATCGTCAGCGCCATGAGAGAAAGATTGTCGAGACTGAAGCCCAGAAGATACATCGCCCCGAACGTGCCGACCAACGATAAAGGCACCGACAGGCTGGGAATGATGGTGCCCGGAAGCGTGCGCAGGAACACAAAGATCACCAGCACAACGAGGACGACGGCGAGACCCAGGGCAAATTCAACGTCCGAAACGGAGGCGCGGATAGTGACCGTGCGATCGCTCAGCACGTTGACATTGACGGCTGACGGCAACGACGCCAGAATCTGGGGCAATAGCGCTTGAATGCGGTTGACGACCTGGATGATGTTGGCGCCGGGTTGGCGCTGGATGCTGAGGATGATCGCGGGCGTTGTGTTGGCCCAGGCGCCGAGCTTGGTGTTTTCCGGACCGCTGACGATGCTGGCCACGTCGGTGAGTCTGACCGGCGCGCCATTGCGGTAGGCGACAATGAGATTGCGGTATTGATCCGCGCTGCCGAGCTGGTCGTTGGCATTGATTGTCGAGGCTTGCGTTGGGCCGTCAAAATTGCCCTTCGGCGTGTTGACGTTCAGATTACCGACAGTGGTGCGAACATCGTCGATGGCGAGGCCGTAGGCCGCGAGCGCTTGAGGATTGAGCTGTATGCGCACCGCCGGTCTTTGACCGCCGCTGACGCTGACAAGTCCGACGCCGGAGAGTTGCGAGATTTTCGAGGCTAGCCGAGTCTCGCTCAAATCCTCGAGGTCGGTTAGCGCTAGGGTATCCGACGTGACCGAGAGTGTCAGAATGGGTGCATCGGCCGGGTTGACCTTGGCGTAGATCGGCGGCGCGGGTAGGTCGCTCGGTAGCAGATTGTTCGCCGCGTTGATCGCGGCTTGGACCTCCTGCTCGGCAATGTCGAGATTGAGGTCGAGGTTAAACTGAAGCGTGATCACCGAAGCGCCGCCAGAGCTTGCCGAGGTCATCTGGTTTAGCCCCGGCATTTCCCCCAATTGCCGCTCCAACGGCGCCGTGACCGAAGACGTCATCACTTCCGGACTGGCCCCGGGATAGAGCGTCTGCACCTGGATCGTCGGATAATCGACCTCGGGCAAGGTCGAGAGCGGCAAGAACGTATAGGCGACCGCGCCGGACAGCATGATGGCCGCCATGAGCAGCGAGGTGCCGACCGGACGTAATATGAAGGGTTCCGAAACGTTCATCGCACCGTTTCACCGCTGGGCAAAATCTTGACCAGATTGCGCTCGCTTCGCGCCCTACTGACTGCCGGACGGGGGCTGGCTCTGCGCGCCGGCCGGATTACGGCCTTGTCCATTGCCTTTCGTGCGGCCCGCGGCTGGCGCGCCTGGCGCGGCCGGCGCTGCTGACGCGGTCGGGTGACCGTTCAGGGCGACGACAGCGACACGCAGACCGTCGCGCAGGCGGTCAGTGCCGTCGACAACGACATTCTCGCCGGCCGTGAGTCCGGAATTGACAGCTGTCATGCTGCCGTCGGTCGGTCCGACTTTGATCTGCCGCACCGCGACCGTACCGTCGGCGTTGACGACATAGACGTAGGCGCCGGGCGAGCCACGTTGAATGGCCGCGGTCGGCACTGTAACGACGTTCTGCAATGTCTTCACCAGAAGCTGCGCATTCACGAACTGGCTCGGAAACAACGCATTGTCGGTGTTGTCGAATTGCGCGCGCACTTTCACGGTCCCGGTAGTGGTGTCGATCTGATTGTCGACGGCCAGGACTTGACCGGCTGCGAGCTGATGGACATTGGCACGATCATAGGCAGCAACCACGAGAGAGGTACCGGCGCTCAATTGTGGCATGATCTCCGGGAGGTCGTCCTCGGGAACTGAGAATATCACCGTAATCGGCTGTAGCTGGGTAACGACCGCGAGCCCCGTCGCGCCCGTCGTCTGCACATAATTCCCCGGATCGACAAGGCGAAGGCCGACGCGGCCGTTCACCGGCGAGACGATATGGCAGTAGGCGATATTCAGAATCTCGGCGTCGATCTGCGCCTGATCGAGCTTCACCGTGCCTTCGTCCTGCTGCACGATAAAGACCTGATCGTCGGCCTGCTGGCGGGCGATCGAATTCTGCTGAACCAGGCTCTGGTAGCGCTTGAGATCCATTTGCGCCTGAGCAAGCGATCCTTGGTCGCGTGCCAACTGGCCTTCGTACTGGGCTTTAAGGATCTCGTACGGCCGCGCGTCGATTTGCGCCAGGAAGTCGCCCTTCTTGACCAACTGCCCCTCCGTGAATCCCACGTCCATGAGTTGGCCACTGATCTGGGTTTGCACGGTGACGGTGGCGAGCGGCGTGACGGTGCCGAGCGCGTTCACGATGACGCGAATATTGCCGAGCGCAACGGTTGCGGCGCCGACCGATTGAAGGCTGCCTGGTGGGAAGCGTCCTGCGGCTGGCGACGGGGATCTCACCCACCGGACGGCCGCGTAAGCGCCGATGACCAGCAAGATTGCGATCAGTCCGACACCAATTCGGAATTTCCAGCGGGCCTGCGTCTTGCCGCCCGGCCGGGGTGTCGTCCGGCGAATAACCGGGGCCAAATCGTCGTCCGTGGTGCGGGTTCGTTCGTCCATGATGAGCGCTAGTCGATCCCGGCGTTTTGAACCTATTGGACTTTATAGAATGAGCCCACTCCGCGCGCCTAATGAATATTCGCTAATGACCGACTTGGCACGGTGACCGCCGCCTCGAATGCTACCGCTCCGCTCCAACGTGAACCGGGGAGGGTTTCATTACCGCGCCGATCCGCCATCCCAGCTCCTCAGAAATTTGACGATAAATCAATGGCTTGGAGAATCCGGCAAGCGTCCTGGCGACTGATGCGCATTGTGCATGACTGGGGCCGACAAAGCGAGTTACCGATGCGGCCCTTACTGTGTTGATTGCGGTGCGCTGGGTGGGTTGGACGGTGTCGGGATCTTCGGCAACAACTCCACGGCGAGCGGCGGCGTCGATTCGAGTTTGGGAACCAGCGAGAACTCTTTCTGCAACTGAAACTGGTCCGGCACCAAGGTCGTGTCCCAGCCGCCGCCGAGAGCCTCGATCAGGCTGACACTGGCGAGAAACAGATCCTGCCGCGTGGTCAGCAAGGCTTCCTCGTCGGCGAGCAAGGTGATCTCCGCCGTCACCACCGTGGTGAACGCCACCAAGCCGGCCTGGAATTGATTCAAATAGACCGCGACGGCTTGGCGCTCGTCCGCGACCGCCCTTTGCTGTTTGCCGATTTCTTGGCTGTAGAGCCGGATGGCCGCGAGTTCGTCTTCGACCTGCTGAAAGGCGGTGAGCACCGTCTGGCGATAATTGGCGACGCTCTCCCAGTAAACTGCCCGCGCCGCGTCGACTTGCGCGGAAGTCAGGCCGCCGTTGAACAGCGTCTGCGTTCCGCTGGCGCCGATTGAGCCGATCGATCGCGCGGCGCTGAACGGTAGCGGAATCGGCCCGAGGTATTCGATCATGCTGGACAGCGACACGTCGGGAAAATAACCGGCCTCGGCGACGCCGATCAGCGCGTTCTCCTGCTGCATGGTTCGCTCGGACGCGGCAATGTCGGGACGCCGTTCGAGCAGCGCCGAGGGTACCGTGACGGGAATTCTCGGAATGGTGCCGGACAGCAGACGCGGCGCGATCGTCAGTTCGGCCGGCGGTCTGCCGGTCAAGATCGCGATGGCATGCTCATCTTGGGCTCGCGCGACGCCGACATTGATGGCCTGCGCTTCGGTGGTAAGAACCTGGGCTTCGGCGGTGGCCACGTCGGCGCTCGTTACGCCGGTCGTACCGGGGGGGCCGTAGCCCTGAGTGAATTGATTTTTCACAATATTATACGTCTTCTTATATTGCTCGACGGTGCGATTAAGCAGGTCGTGCAGGGAATCCGCCGCGCGGAGATTGAAATAAGCGATGGCGAGCTGGGCTTGCGCGGACAGTTTGGCGTTATCGAGGTCGGCGGCGCTCGCTTGCGCCGCGGCGGTGTTGCTCTCGATTTGCCGGCGGATTTTGCCCCAGACGTCGATGTCCCAGCTGCCGCTGATCGGCGCAGTGTAAAGAGTAGAATCGGTCGTACCGGGCGTCCTGCCGAGGCCGCTGCCGCTGCCGGCGAGTGCCCCGGTGCGCGTGCGCGTGACATTGTACGCGCCGGTCGCCGTAGGGAACAGCGCTGCTTGCGCCTCCCTGATGAGCGCACGGGCCTCCTCATAGGCGGCGGCCGATGCCGCCACCGTCTGATTGGAAATCTCGACCTCGCGGAGAAGCTTATCGAGGCCGCGATCCTTATACGGGGCCCACCAGTCGCCCCGATCGGCGTCGTCTCTTGGCGTCGCGGCCTTCCAGCCCTTGAGTTCTTTAAATTCCGTCGGGACCGGCGCGGGCTCGCGAGAATAATTCGGCCCCACGCTGCAACCCGCGAGCGATAGTCCCAGAAGCGATAGCCCAATGATCAATGATGAAGAGCGCGCGCGAGCTTGCATGTCACAACAAGCCTTGCGCCGCACCCAACTACCCCGACGCACATCAGCTTGGGCCAACGCAAGCACTGTGGGAAACCCGTAGCTGTAAGCCCCAATAGACCGCCAGCAACACAACCGGACAGGGCAAAGCTGGCTCCGCTGCGGCGCAGGCGCCCAGCGGCAGATGGATCACAATGCGCTCGCTACCGCCTCTATTTAAGGCCCCCAGCGATCCCATTAACCATGCCCAACTCACCGCCGAATATCAACGCTGCTTTGCCGCTGCCGAGCACTTCCAACCGTGATTGAGGGACATTGTGATATTCTGGCGACAGTGGCGCCAACGCAATACCGGCCATTGCAGCATGCTTACCGGTATCCGCGTCATCCATCGGGAGCTGCGTCTCCCGCGCAATCAACGCAACGCCGAGTGCGCCGCGCTAGGCTGGCTGCGGTGACTCGTTCGGGGGCTGGGCGCGCTCGTCAATCATCCGCCGGCCACCGAGGCGGCTATTCAGGCGGTCGAGGTATAAATAAATGATCGGCGTCGTGTAGAGGGTAAGGAACTGCGAGACCAGCAGGCCGCCGACGATTGCGATACCGAGCGGCCGCCGCAGTTCCGAGCCGGCGCCTTGGCCCAGCGCCAGCGGCAGGCCGGCGACGATCGCGCACATGGTCGTCATCATGATCGGCCGAAAGCGCAGCAGACAGGCCTGATGGATCGCTTCTTCCGGCGTTTTGCCCTGATGCCTTTCCGCATCGAGCGCAAAGTCGATCATCATGATCGCGTTCTTTTTGACGATACCAATCAGGAGGATGATGCCGACGAAGGCAATCAGACTCAGGTCGTAGTTGAACAGCATCAACATCAGGAGCGCTCCGACGCCGGCCGACGGCAGCGAGGAAAGGATCGTGATCGGGTGAATAAAACTTTCGTACAGCATGCCGAGCACGGCGTAGATGACGAGAATGGCGGCGACGATCAGAAGGGGCGTGGAACTCAGCGATGACTGAAACGCCTGCGCGGTTCCTTGGAACCCGCCCAGCACCGTGCCCGGCGCATGAATTTGCGGCCCGATCGCGGTGATCGCGTCGACCGCTTGGCTCAGGGCGACGCCGGGCGCGAGATTGAAAGACAGTGTGACCGAAGAAAATACGCCTTGATGGTTGATCGTGAGCGGCTCGACTTTGTTGGTGAAGCTCGCCACAGCTGACAGTGGCACCTGGCCGTTGGTTCCCGCCACATAGATATCCGACAGCGCCGACGGTCCAGTTTGGAATTTTGGCTGAACTTCGAGGATTAATTTCGACTGCTGCGCCGGCAAATAGATCGTTGCGATTTCTTGTTGCCCGAACGCGCTGTAAAGGGTCGCGTCAATCGTCGATAGGGAAATGCCGAGGCGGGAAGCGGCGTCCCGATCTACATCGATGGCGACGTGTGGTGCGGCAATCTGCTGGTCGGACGCGACATCGGTCAAGATCTTCAGGTTCTGCAACTTGTCGAAAAACTGCGGTGCCCACTGATTCAATTCGCCGGAATTCGTATCGGTGAGCGTGTACTGATATTCCGCCTGCTCGAGACGGCCGCCGACGGTTACGTCCTGCCCGGCCTGCATGTAAAATTTGGCGCCGACCACCTTTGCCACTTTCGGACGCAATCGCGCCATGACCTGCTCGATCGGCGGCCGTTGGCCGAAGTCCTTCAGCTGGATGAACATACGCGAAGTGGCCTCGCTCGAGTTGCCGCCGGTGGCGCCGGCGAAACCCACAAGGCCGGAGACCGCCGGATCTTGTTGAACGATCTCCGAGATCTCGTTTTCCATCTTCGCGATGGCCTCGAACGAACTATCCTGTCGCGCCTCGAGTTGACCGAACAAAAATCCGGTGTCCTGCTCGGGGAAGAAGCCTTTCGGAATGACCGCGTAAAGATAGCCGGTCAGTATCACCAGCGCGATCGTGCTGAGCAAAGTGGTAAACCGATGGCGGAACACCCATTCGAGCCCGCTGTCGTAAGCCGCCGCCACGCGATCGAAGAAGCGCTCAAAGGCGCGGTTGATCCGCCCCGGCGGCCGTTCGCTTTCGCGGGCCAGGAACAACGAGCACATCATCGGGGTCAGCGTCAGAGCGATCATGGCCGATGCGATCACCGCAATACTGACGGTCATGGCGAATTCGTGAAAAAGCCGGCCGACGATACCGGACATGAAGAGCAGCGGGATGAACACGGCGATCAGCGAAAACGTGATCGAAATAATGGTGAAGCCGATCTGGCCGGCACCTTTGATCGAGGCCTCGAAGGCCGAATCCCCAGCCTCCATGTACCGTACGATGTTCTCGATCATGACAATGGCATCGTCGACCACAAAGCCGACGGCTATCGTCAGACCCATCAGGGACAGATTGTCGATACTGTAGTTGAGAAGATACATGACGCCGAAAGTGGCAACAATCGAAAGCGGAACTGTCACGCTCGGAATGGCCGTCGCCCATGGCTTGCGCAGAAATGCGAAAATGATCAGGACTACAAGAAAGACGGTAAGGATCAATGTCCGCTCAACGTCCGTGACGGAGCCGCGGATAGTCTGCGAGCGGTCGCTGAGCAGATCG
>Ga0181537_10001725_pt1 | contig 19830 bp, 10 predicted proteins | sample PEATcosm2014_Bin_39_FD_119765 | JGI IMG/M metagenome (GOLD analysis project Ga0181537, IMG submission 119765) | Peatland microbial communities from MTU Mesocosm Facility, Houghton, MI, USA - PEATcosm2014_Bin23_10_metaG | ecosystem: Environmental > Terrestrial > Soil > Wetlands > Peat | place... | reverse complement strand
TGGGAAACCGGCGATGCAGAACTGCTCAAATTCGGGGAAACCTTAAATGGCAATCCCGAGCCAAGCCCGGAGAGACACCGGGAAGGTGTAGAGACTAGACGGGCAGCACCCTAAGCTCCGGAGCTTCCGGGGGAGGGTGAAGGGATAGTCCAGACCGCAAACCTGCCGTGAGCTTTCTAAAAGCGTCACGTCCGGGCGGCGAAAGCCGTAGACGGTATGAAAATCCGCAGGGCTTAAACGGCCCATGAGGGTTCAAGTCCCTCCGCCCGCACCACGTTTTGCTCTAATCCAAACCAGTTTTGCCCCGGTTTGCTGCCACGATAAAGAAAGTGTTTGCGGATCTTAATGGAGCGCAAAAACCTCGGATAAACCCGGCCAGTTCGATGTAGCCGCGCTTTGCGGAGCCCGGAACCTTGATTCGAGTGCACCTTCCGCCGAAGACAAACTCATCAACAGCTGAAAAGAGATTGCCTCCCCTGACTGTCAAGACTGCCCTCGACAGCCCCGGCAGCACAAGCGTGATTTGCAAGATTAGTGGCAGGTCTCCGGAAAGAAGCGTTCGCGCTTGTTCCATGCTTCCCCTGGAATATCGAGCCCGGCGCGGCTCGTTCTTCGAGGCGGCCTAGCATGAGTTTGCGGTCAACCCATCGGGCCGACTTGACTGCCTGGCCGCAAACTTCGTACAGGTCGTCGACCCGCTAGTTCCCGTTCCGTGATGTAGAAGATAATCTGCGCGACTGAGTCGGCCACCCGCCCTCGGGGAGCCTCCTTTGACTGCGCCGAGCGCATTTGAAGAGCCGGTATCGAGCATTGAAGCTAAGCCGGGAGCGGTAGAGTCAGTTGCATCGGCGGTGGACGCCGCGGTGCACATTTCTGGAGAAATGAGCGGCCGAAATCGTTAGCCAATCGTGAATCTTCGTCGGCTCTCATAATCAAGCATGTTTCGAAAGACAAAGATGGATCCGACAGCGGCCTTATCACAACACCTTCGACGCTGAGGCCCACTGAGGTAGGCTTGGTCACGATTGCCACTCCAACGTGCTGCGATACCAGGTGAATCGCTTCTTGGGCGGTAAGGATATCGTGCGCGTGCTTCGGAGCGATGCCCTGACGTTGTGCCGCGTCCATGATTGCGTCACGAACCACGGGATGAGATCGCCGGGCAAACAGAATCCATTCGTCTTTCGCCAAATCTTGGAAAGCAATTTCTTCCTTCTGAGCAGCTGCATGGACCTGCGGGAGTGCGGCATAGAGATGGGTTCGAGCGAATGCCGCAGCCGTGATCCGACAGCTTTCGGGCGGTGCTGTCACCAACGCCATATTCAAGTCGCCTGCCATAACGCGCCGGACCAACTCGCTCGAAAACTCGCTAATGAGATGCACGCGGAGATTAGGGTACATGGGGAGCCGAATTGCGAGAATCGCTGAAATCCAGGCTAGGTCGGCGTCAGGTGAGTGCCCAATGGTCAAAATGCTATTGCTCCCTTCGCGAGCAGCATGAACGGCTCGGTCGATGTGCCAGAGCGCCAGACGGGCCTCTTCGACAAAGATGCGGCCCACTTCGCTGAGTTCCACATTCTTCTTGTTCGTACGGATGAACAAATGAAATCGGTGCAGGGCTTCGACTTCATTTATTTGTTTGCTGAATCCAGATTGGGTGATGTTTAATCTCTCGGCGGCCCGAGTGAAGTTCAGCTCTTCGGCCAGGACAACCACGGCGTGCAGGTGACGTACTTCAACCCTGGGGAACACTTCTCTAGCTCCCTTCCTCATCGGCAGAGATTGGTCAATGCCCTACATCTAGTCAAGGAACCGGTAGCGCGGAAAAAGTATGAAGGAAAAAAATATTTTCCCGAATCGGCCGAAATGGCCGATGGACAAGGAGAATGCTTGACACTGACTAGTCGGCATGACACGATTCGACGCTGGTCATCTAATTTGTGAGTCGAGTTGAGGCCCTCTCAGATGTCCAGTCGCGAGTTGAACCCGGAATGGGTTCTTTCGAGCTTTATCCCCCCGATCGTGCCGCTCCAGCACGAGATAACGGAATTGATTGCCGTCGCGCAGCGCTTGTGGCCAAGCGTTCAGGCTCATGCGTACAGAGAGCAGCCGGGAAAAAGCTCTGATGAAGCTCTTGCTTTTGCTTCGGAGGTATGGGAGGGAGTGTTGCGCTCGGTCGCGAAAACGATTCAGCGGTCCAGCGGGAGAAACTGGCGAATCAGGAACATGGAGGACTATCTCTTCGGTGCTTTCCATCATCGGTTCAACCGCGCTCTAAAGAAGGAGCGCCGACGACTACAGACAGTACAGCATCTTCCGTCGAACCATGATCTGGAGCGCTTGAGGCAGGCCCACGATTCAAAGGCGGTGCGTGATCTGGAGCAATCGATCCAGCTCAAAGAGGCGGTTCGGAACATGGACGAGTGGACCCGCAAGGTCTGGGCTGCTCGACAGTACGGATACTCGTGGAAGGAAATCGCGATACAACTCGGCCTGACCGAACATCAGGTCAAACTCCGGTTTCGTTATGCAATCGGTAAGCTTCGTGCCCGACTGGGCGGCCCCACGTGATCGGTGTATCGCCCTCCGTTGGTTTGCATTGATTGGTCCCGTTAAACTTGGTTTTTTCTTTTGTGAGACGATTTCAACTGGAAGCAGGCTGGTTTTGAAGGCACAAGAAGAATTCAACGGCGAAGAAAAGCGGATATTGGATCTCCTGGGGAAAGGTTTATCCCGAGATTTTCCAAACCCGCAACGTGTCGGGTGTCCAGACTCTACGGTGCTCCGAGGAATAGCCAATCACAAAGTTCCACTATCAGAGGCGGATCGTTGGCTCAATCACTTCAACTCCTGCAGCCCGTGCTTTCAAGAGTTCACACGATTTCGTAAGCAGGCCGTGGAACGCCGGCGTTCCCAAGTGTGGCTAGCTGCAGCGGCTGTGCTCATTTTCGCCGTGGCGGGTTGGCTCTGGGTGCGCAATCGGCCGTCTCTGCAAACATCCGCAACTGTCGTACTGGATCTTCGTGGCAGCTCAGTTGCGCGTGGGGAAAACCCCGCAGGCGCCAAAGAGGTTGCTCTCGAAATACCGCGAAACGCCAGGCACTTGATTGTGGACCTGCCCATTGGGAGCAAAGAGGGAAGATATGATCTGGCACTGCTGAATGAGGCTGGAGATGAGGTTTCGCGTGCAACGGGCACAGCTACGTTAGAGGATCACGTCGTCATTCTCCGCGCCGACATTGACATTCGCAATCTTAGACCTGGGTTCTACTTTGTTGGTCTGCGCCAACTTGGGCCGGAGTGGAGCCGATATCCGACTCGCGTCATTTGAAATCCGCGAATCGAGACTGCTAACACGCTCCGTTGACAGGGCAGCGTGAGAGAAGAAACCGTGATCCAAGCCGCGTCGCGTATGCGATTTTCACGCGACCTCGCTCGATTTTCAAGGTGAGTTCACTCGGTCCACTGCCGGCTTGCTAACAGGGCGCTCCTCAGCCAACTGCTGACTGACTACAAGGTCGACCTGATATGAGCCGAATCCAGTCTCGATCTGCCTGTGTCCGGATCTGCATTGCGGGATTACAAAGCATGTGCCACCTTGACGCCGGCTTCGAGCTGAGTGTCCGTTCCGTCTTTCAATGCGTCTCGCGAGAGTTCGATAGAAAACTTTGGCACGATACCATTGTTCTCAATCATCCGTCCTTGCCAAGTTAGGTAAGCGGCAACTGGGAGGCCAAGAATATATCCCCGGCCAACCTTGTATGCGCTGCCGCTCAAGAGACGGCCGGGCGTCTTCGTTCCCACGATGGTTGCTAGACCATTTTCCTCCGCGAAAGCTGAGACCATCTCGCCAGCGCTCGCGGTGTGTTCGTTTACCAACAGCACGACTCGACCGTGGAAGCGTCGCTGGCCGAGTCCTTCGGTGACCACGAGGATAGATTTTTCAACGAGGGCATATCGAGCCGCTAGCCATATGAGAGCCGCTTTGTAGGACGGAATGCGTCCGAATCGGGTCAGTTCCTCACGACGATAACCGCGTTCGCGGCGCTTCCGGGTGAGACTGTAACCAACTTCAAGTTTTCCGGGGGTCAAGTAGCTCATCAAGCGTAACCCGCCGATTCCTCCGCCGGTGTTTCCGCGAAGATCCACGATAAGCCGGTTACAACCGTCTAGAGATTCAATTCCACGATCTATGTCTTTCGCAACGTCAATCCCGATTACTCCAGGGAACATGGCGACACTGAGCAGGCCAATTTCATCGCTTAGCTTCTCAGCGTGTACAGCTTCGGGCGCCGTGACGGGATGCATTTTTGACTTTGGGATGGGCAGTTGGACTTTAACCGTCTGCTGGCCTCCGTGAAGCTTCTCGACCAGTAGGTTCGCCGACTCGCCGACCGAAAACGTCAGACCATCTGGAGGTCGAATGTCCCGCTCACAGCTGCCGAGTAACAAGTCTCCAGGTCGTATGCCCGCAGAATAGGCTGGGCCGCCGGGGTGCACATCCTGAAACATCCAGCGCTCATTCCCGTTCACGGCGACGCGCTGCATGGTTGCATTGATGGCGTGCCGCGCCGGGATGTTGCGCATTCTGGCCCGTCGAAAACCGGTGTGGCTGGTTTTGAGTTCGGCTAAGAGATTCTGAACTTCGTTCTCGAAGGCCTCTGGGTTGGCGCTGGCGAGAATTTGGTCGCGACGGTTCTTAGCCAGCACATTCCAATCCACTCCGCTCATGGACGGGTCGAAGTGCTTGGTTTCCACCAAGCGACAGACCTTGTCGAAAATCTTTGTGCGCTCTTCTAAACTCAAGTTCATTTCTGTTTGATCCCAATCGGCGTCGAGGTCTCCCCGACAGCGACGAATGCTGCCCAATAGAACGGGCTCACCTCCCCACCATACTTTGCCAGCAAGTCCAATTTCGCATCTCTCAGAGCCGAACCTGTGTCCTCGCCCTGACCGAGTCGCAAGTAGAAGCGGTCCATCAGCGCGCTCGCGAAAGTATCGTCGGCGCTCCATAAACTTGCGACGACCGATTTCGAACCTGCTACCAAGAAAGCTTCCACCAGACTGCTAACGCCTTCCTGTCCTTGCAGTTTGCCCACACCCGTGTCGCAAGCGGATAGCGTAGTCAGTTCCGCTTTCAGTCGTAATCTGATGATCTCGCGTACCTGCAACAGGCCATCATCACGAGACTTCGGGTCTGTCCCCAATACCAGAGCCGAACGCTCCGGATACTGCGTATCTGCGAACCCATGGACCGCGAGGTGCAACACGCGAAACTGGTCGAGAGGTTCCTTCTTAAAGGCCGTTTCCGTGGCATCTTTGCCGAGCAAAATAACCGCGCTCGGTCCGACAATTTTTCCGATTTCCTCGACCTCTTCCCGAGTTTGAGGAAGATCCTTTAGCCGCATCCCGGAGAAGTCTGCCACGCCACGAAGAACCCATCCGCGGACCGAGTCTGGAGCAGGAATTCTCCTGCCCACTCCTCCTTGATTCTCGTAGGAAACATCGCCTACACCTAGGAACGGACTCGCCGCGCGCTCGTTCTTGCTCGCCCGACGCAAAACATCAAGGATGGTTCCGGAAGGCACATAGCTTATGACGCGAGACTTCAATAGATATTCGCCTGCGTTATCGCGCAGTGCTTCAAATGGAAGCAGGTTCAAGACGCCGTCCGGCGCAATGATGATTCTTGTTGCTGTCTTCGCTTCGGGGATCGTTTCGAGGAGTTCTCGGAACAGATGCTTTGAGGTTTCTTCCCGTCCGCCCTTTGCCCGTAGCTCATCGACAAATTGCTCCGTTAGTCTTTCGACTTCCGTACGCCCAATGGGCAGGGCTTGAATGTGTGTGCCGCGGCGCGTCACCGAAATACAAAAGGAAATGGGATCATCCAGCACGTACTCGAGGAGCAGTTCATCCGGATGAAGATCGTTTTCGACCGTTGTCAAGGCTGCTGGTCGTCCCGGCAGTCGTCGGTTGGGAACATCTTCTTCGGTCCACGCCAGACCTAGCCGTCGTTCGTATTCCACAAGGTTATCCAGCAATTGTTCTCGTTCAGGTGCGCCGTTGGTCTGCATGAGTCGCACTTGGAGACCTGCAACCTCGCCTTCCAGTGCGGATGTCTGATCTGATTCGGTTGCGGGCTGTGCCTTTCTATCTCTAAGCGCCCATGCGAGAGTTCGGCCGCGAACGCGTTCGAGAACTGCGAATGCTTCGGGCGCGTCACCATTCTTGGTGACCAGTTCAAAGTGCCGAAGGTAGGTCTCGCTCATCGCTGCGGCAACGGAACTGTTCCAATATGGCTCATCGACGCTGACAAGCATTCCCTCAACCACATCTTCCGCCTGCTCGTAGAGAGCATTTGCTTTGGCAAAGTCTCCACGACGCGCCTTCAAATCAGCGAGCATCGTCAGGTTGCGAGGTACATAATAACGATCACCAACCCGTTGGCTTGCGGCCAGACCCTGAGTCGCACGCGCTTCCGCTGCGGCCAGATCTCCGGCATCGCGATAGATTTGCGCCAGTTCGAACATGGCGTCGGCTTCCATGCGGTAGAACTGAGCTTGCGTTGCGAATTGGCCGGCATCTTCCAAGTACTTCACAGCTTCTTGCCGGTCACCTCTCTGTGTCGCTAGTTTTCCGAGAAGAATCAGCAACTGCGCTTCGTGTCCCCTTTTCTCTTGTGCTCGCGCTTTGGCGAGTGCATTCTCAAGCACCTCGTTTGCCTCGTCGGTTCTGCCGAGCGAGACCAGGGCTTGAGCTTTTCCTTCATAGCCCATGAACGGAAGTCCACAGTCAGGTTCAGCCTCCGCCAGCTTGATAGCCCGATCGAAGAATTTCAGGGCCTCCGCGTGGCGATTGACTTCTTCGAAGCCTCTGCCAAGTAATTCCAGAAAGCGTACTTGTCCAGCAGTGTCGCCATTCGTCATGGTCGAAAGGACAGCGCTGCCAAGAAGTCTGGCCGCTCGTCCTGGGTTCCCTTCCAAAAAAGCAATGAGACCCAATTCACCGGACGCACGCGTGACCCATTGGCTTTCGCCCAGGCTCTTCGAGATGTCCTGCGCTTCTAACCAGTCGCGCTTTGAAGCACGGTAGTCGATCTCGATGTCGGTGTAGCCCTTCGCGATAAGGCACCAAAGCCGCAGTTTCTTGTCTGCCTGCACGATGGGATTCTGTAGCTGTTCGTTTAAGAAACGGGAAAGGTCAACAAAGGACATCGTTTCGGCTTCGGATCTGAGTCGGCCAACCTTTGCGTGAATTTCATTCCGCGCATCGCCATGCTGCGCGAACACTTTCTCAGCCTTGGCATAAAGTGGGCGCGCCGCAGGCCCATTATTCAGAAAATAGAAGCGATCCGCAGCCTGGAGCAAGACCTGAGGGTCCGCCGACTGTTGCACATCAGCGGAAGTGAGGCGAATCCCAGTTGCCTTTAGACGGTGCGTATTGACAAGGTTGTACGAGGCAGTTGTGAAGACTACCATCACCACGGCGGCAAACCCCGCTCGTATTGAGAAACGTCCGCCCATATGGAAACCACATAAATGTGGAATCTACGACGTGGTCGCGACGAGGTGGTGCAAGACGATGGCGATTTCGCACTAGAACCCAAAACTGAAGCGAGCCCAGGTTTGGACGCCAGCACGGAAGCGGCATAATATTCCGTCAAAGGACGCTTGTAAATGAAATTCAGTTCTGCAGTTCTCGGCACTCTCGTTGCCACCAGTTTGGCGATTGCTCTTCGCGCCCAAGATCAGGAGCGCCCAATTCCTAGCATTGTGAAAAAGGACGGACGCTTCGCACTGTTCGTGGACGGTGCTCCCTATTTGATATTGGGCGCGCAGGTGCATAACTCCAGCACCTGGCCGAACATGCTCCCAAAGGTGTGGCCCGCCATGGAATACGTCAGCGTCAATACGGTCGAGATGCCGATCTACTGGGAGCAGTTTGAACCGCGGCAAGGCCAGTACGACTACACAACAATTGATACCGTGCTGGAACAGGCTCGCCAGTATCACCTGCGCCTGGTGTTGCTCTGGTTCGGAACCTGGAAGAACGGTAGCCAGCACTATATGCCGGAGTGGATGAAGCTGGCTCCCGACCGTTACCCGCACATGGTGGACAAGAACGGACAGGCGGTGGACTCGCCTTCGCCCTATGCGGCCGCCTCGCTCGAAGCGGACAAGACGGCCTTCACCGCTTTCATGCGACACCTCAAGACAGCCGATCCCGAGCGCACCGTAATCATGGTTCAAGTGGAGAATGAACCAGGAACGTGGGGTACCCTTCGCGATTATTCCTCGACCGCACAGAAGCTCTTCGAAGCGCCGGTACCGCCCGAGGTGCTCACCGCCATGCAGTGGAAGACCACTTCGCCGTCCCCGAACTGGCAGGAAGCTTTTGGCCCCGAAGCCGAGGTTTGCTTCCACGCCTGGTCGGTAGCGAAATACGTGGGGCAAGTGGCCGCCGCGGGCAAGGCGGTATATCCGTTGCCCCTATATGCCAACGCAGCGCTGCGCGACCCGCTCAAGCCGGGCGCTCCCGGCAGCTACGAGAGCGGGGGCCCCACGGACAATGTGCTCGCCATCTGGAAAGTCGCTGCGCCCGCGCTGGATATTTTGGCGCCAGACATTTACCAGAACGATCCCGCCGCGTATTTGAAGGTGCTCGAACTCTATCACCGCGACGACAATCCCTTGTTCGTGCCCGAGACCGGGGGCGCCGCCAACGCCCGTTTCTTCTTCTCAGCGCTCGGTCTAGAGGCCATAGGATTCTCTCCCTTCGGCTTGGATTACACCAGGGGTCACGAGACGACTCCGGGTTCAAGGCAGCCGGATGAGTTCGCGGCTTGGGGGATGAACAACCGCTTGATCGGCCCGATGCAGCGTGAGGTTGCCAGACTCAATTTTGAAGGTAAGCTCAAAGCCGTCGCCGAGGAGCCCTCGAAGGTTACCGACACGTTGCCGTTTGGAGACTGGAACGCGGTGGTGTCGTATGGAGCCACACGCAATGGTCAGGCGGCCGGGAACGCGGAGCCGACAGGGCGTGCTGTGGTGGCACGGCTCTCCGACAGTCTGTTTCTGGTGGCAGGATTTTTCTGTCGCGTCGATTTCCGGCCCGCTGGCACCGAGCAGCAACGGAGATCCCAGCATATCGTGGAAGGAAGCGGACAGATTCCATCCGCGTTGATTGATGGCAAATGGCGGCATCGCCAGTTCCTGCGCGTCGAAGAGGGAACATACGAGAACGGTGTCTTCAATTTTGTTCGCATCTGGAATGGTGATGAAACCGACTGGGGCCTAAACTTTGGTTCGGAGCCCGTGGTGCTGCGCGTCTCGGTCGCAACCTACTAATGATGTTGGTTCATCGGGCCGGGTGCACCACGGACCTCACGCAAACGTCGACGGCGGTCGCTTTACTGCGGAGCCGCAGGTTGTTGCACTACCAGCTTGAATCGCTTCCTGTCGGTTTCCTGCTGACGTGAAGCCTGTTGCACATCTGAGAGGCGCTTTACTAGGGTTTGGATTTCATCGCGCTGCCCACTCTGCCCGGAGTGCCGCAACGCAACAATAAGGTGGTAGATCGCAGTCTGGTCGGAAGGGGAGTATCGCAGAGCAAGCCGGCATTGCTCAATGGCGAGATCGTACTGGCCAGAACGTGTGTACATACTCGCAAGAAGATCCCTCGCTTCTACTAAATCCGGTTTCAGCTTCACAGCGCGCAGTGCGGATCTGATTGCTTCACCGGAGACTTCCTTATCTGTATCGGGTCCCCGATTAGTAAGCAGCTTAGCAAGCAGAAAATCAAGAAGTGCATCGTCCGGGTGAGACTTCAATTGCGACCGTACCTCTAGCAATGCTTTGTCGGGGTGATTCCTCTGCAGTTCGGTAAGGTCGATGGCGTACAAACTTAAACTCTGCGCCGAATCAATGCGCTCGGCCTTATTGAAATCGGCTTCGGCCTCTTCGTACTGCGCCAGCTGCGCATAAAGCAAGCCCCGCGAGATATATAAGGACGGGTCGTCAGAAATACGCTGCAAGCCGGCATCGATCATATCAATGCCGACCTGATAGGACTCATGATCCAGACAGAGCGCAGCGAATGCAACATAGTAGCTTGCATTCGTCGGGCTCAATACAATTGCATGGCGAAGAAGAGCCACCGCTTCAGGAGTGTTTCCTACAGCTTCATAAACCTCAGAAGCCAGGCTCAGGATATCTGGGTCGGATTGATTCGTCCCCAGTAAAGGTTCAAGCACCTTAAGAGCAGCTTGAGGCTGCTTCGCTCCGACCAACACAACCGCGAGGTCATATTTTGGATAAGTTTGCTCGGGAAGCAGCGCGGCAAGCTGTTCAAATATGGAGACCGCCTTCTGATGTTGCTTAGTCTGTAACAGGCAAGAACCATATACTTCGAGCGATTGAGGATGATTTGCGATCACTTCCGTGCTGAGAAGAAAATGCTCATTCGCGGCCAGGCAGTCTCCTTGCCTTCCCTCGAGGATCGCGAGCATTTCATGTGCGGTTTCATCTTTTGGATCAGCCTTCAATATCCTTTGGAGTAGCGGGATGGCTCGCTTGTCCTGGGTCGGATAGAGGAGTTGCACTTCGCCCTTTAGAGCTGCCGTGTAGTTCGGAGACAGGCTCAGTGCCCGGTCAAACGCATTTAACGCATCTTGGTTGTTGCCCTTGATCGAAAGTACAATCCCTTCCAATGCCCAAAGCCGGAAGTCATTGGGCGTGTCGTGCAAGGCGGATCTGCTAAGCTCTAGCGCCTGGTCGTACTGCTGCGAACGAATCAGCGATTGGATGGACGCAATCGAAACCTTGGTGGCTTGCCCTTGAGCAAGCAAAGCTGCTCCCAAAATAAAAAGCGCCACGCGTTTGGCAGGAAACATAGGAAACATAGAGCCATCAATCTCGATGCGTCAACGTTAAGACCAGCGGGAGCATGCCGTAGCCGGCCCGGATCAGCGCGCCCAGCCAACATTCGGAATGATAGCGTGGGCTTCCCGAATTGTGATGAGTTGATCACATTTTACGTTCGGATATTTTTCCGTGATACCACTCGGCCAGTAAATCACCAGGTCCGCAGTGGTTGCTTGACCAAGGCCAAAGTGGAGACGTGAGTCGTTGCACGAATAGAAACTCGATTGACTGAGGACTTCCTGAGCCTGGACCTTGCCCGAGTAGCGAACCAATACGCGGGCGCCGATCGCACTACGATTGGACTTGGTTCCGACGAGCTTGATTTTCAGCCAATGGTGCGTTCCTTTCAGATCGTTTCTCAGCAGCGAAGGGGGCTCGTTCATATTCAGGATCAGAATATCCAGATCCCCGTCGTTGTCGAAATCGCCGAAGGCACAGCCACGGCTTGAATGCGGTGTCGTAACGCCCGGGCCGGCGTTTGGAATCTCTTCAAAGCTGCCATTGCCCAGGTTCCGGAAGAGAATTCGAGGGCACCTGTCCGGATACTGTGGAAGTTTCTTTTCGACCTCCGGATACACACCTCCGGTTACAAAGAAGATGTCAGGCAGGCCATCGTTATCGAGATCAACGATGCCCGTTCCCCAACTGGTGAAACGAACTTCGACCCCAAGTTTCGCCTGCAGAGTCTCATCATCAAAATTGCCGCTGCCATCGTTTTTGTACAGTACCTCTGTATCTTCGGAAAAGTGGGTCTTGAAAATGTCCAAATGGCCGTCCAGGTTGTAGTCCCCGACACCGACTCCCATCCCTGCTTGTTCCTGCCCCTCATTGCTCAGGGCTACGCCACGCTCTACGCCCTCCTCTTTGAAAGTTCCATCGTGCTGATTGATGAACAGGAGACTGGGAGTCGAGTCGCACGCCACATATACGTCGGGCCAACCGTCCTCGTTGAAGTCCGCTGCCACGACAGTCATTCCATAGCTCGGCCAGGGCTTCCCAATGCCAGACTCAATGCTGACGTCCGTAAAGGTTCCATCTCCGTTATTCCGGTAAAGGGAGTGGCGGCCAAACGGAAGGCCTCTGGGACCGCAGGTGACGGGAAGACCCTTCCAATTGCAGTTAACGTTAGAGCCCGGCCGGGGCACGTGGTCGAAGTCGAATTGCACGTAATTGGAGACGAACAGATCCAGGTAACCATCGCGATTGTAATCAAGGAAAGAGCACCCAGCGCCCCATCTGACTTCGGAGGCTTCTAAGCCAGCTTCTTTGGTGACGTCTTTAAACGTGCCGTTTCCGAGGTTACGGTAGAGTCGATTCTGGCCGTAGTAGGTGCAAAACAAGTCCTCATAGCCGTCATTGTTGTAGTCAGCGATACAGACAGCGTTGCCCCAGCCAACTGCTTCAAGCCCCGCCTGCCGGGTTACGTCGGTAAATGTCCCGTTCCGATTGTTCTTATAGAGCCGATTGGATGCTCCGTTAGGAGCGCCACGTAAGCGGGTACCGCTGAGAAGGAAGATGTCGAGCCATCCGTCGTTGTCGTAGTCAAACAGCGCGCAACCGCATCCATTGGATTCGATAATGTACTCTTTGTGATCTACACCGCCATAGATCACCGGTGCAACCAGTCCGGCGGAGGCCGCGACGTCGGTAAAATAAGCGTCAAACGGGCGCCCAGATTCGAGGGGCTTCTTCTGAGCAGTTACGACTCGGCCTCCCATGCCCCCAGATTGCTGGGCCAAGCATCTTTGCGAGAAGGTTGCCGCAAGGGTTGCCAATGAAAGATGCAGGAAATTGCGCCGTCCTGTTTGCATGGTTCGTCAAACCCCGAACGAAAATTGCTCGGGGTAATGCTAAATTCTGGGTAGAGATTCCAGTGAGGCCACTCTACCAGGAGTAGGCAGCAACAACGCGCGGAGGCCCTGGAACCAAGTCCGTTACCGCGGTTTGGACGACAATTTCCAGGTTCTTCGTTTGCCAGCCGGCAGGAACGCTTCGAAGACCCTGTTCGAGCAATTGTGGATTTGAGACAAATTCACCCGCCGCTTGCGTGCCTCTTTCCCCAATGCCCGCCACGACGATGGTGAACTGCCCGGTCTTTGAGTCGAGCAATCGAGCGACAATTGCAGAATCGTCGATCACTTCTCCCTTCTTGTCATAATGCTCTTCCCAGTCCCGGCCGCCGTCGGTCTGCTCTCGGATCATGAATCGCCCATCCTGCTCAACAAATACGAACCGTAAACTCGATGTGATGCCCATTGTCCACCGGTTGTTGAAGGCGCCCACCATCACCGCGGGGGAAGTTCTGAGATCCGCAAACGAGTAATTCGCGCCGATTCGCAACTGACTCGGCTTGCCGATCCTGGCGAGGAGGCCGGAGAGTGCGACGGCAGCGTATGCATCGCCACCGCGCACGACCCCATAGCCCGAGTAGTTCCACATGTCGCTCCATAAGATGCTCTCATTCGGATCCAACGGAAGAGGGTTGTTCGTCCTATCCAGTTCAGTCTGGAATGTGCCCGGATGCGTAAGAGCGTATTTCTTATACAGCGCATCGGTTGGTCTGTAAACCACAGGCGCAGCTAAGCAGATCAGTACCGCTTGATGGGTTGCGAAGGCAGGTTTCCAAAACTGGTCGCTCGCTGACTCTCGGACTGCTGTCCGGTGAAAAACGAGAAGCGCAATTCCGAGAGCTAGCGCCAAAGCTGAACACATCGCCACAATTGCCCAATGTCCTATAGGGTGCTTTTTCTTCTGAGCTTCCGGTTCAGGCGAAGGGGGATGAAAAGACGCCGTGGGTGAAGCTGCTGCCGTCGAAGTCTCCCGAAACAATGGGGAATATGAGCCGACCGGGAGTTCAATGTGGACGGACCGCTCGGTAGGCGTGGCCTGATAGTACTCATGGAGTCTGCGTCGTACTTCTCCAGCCTGGACGCGAACCACGGGATCGTCTCCCGTGGCGTAGTCGTGGGGCCGCTCGAAGATTTCAACTCCTATCGTGCGCTCTTTCAGCAGCTCGGTATGGCCATCAAGCTTGTGGTGGACAACAAATCTGAGGAATTGCTTGCTGCGTCCCGCGCTTCGGAAGTAGCGACTTTCCAGGATGTTCTCGAGTTCGTGGAGAATCTGCTGCCTTTTCTCGTCGTCCAACTGATGTGGAGGGGAAGCCGCAGTCTGATCGTGCGTTGATTCGCCAAATGCTTGCATCGATCTCCACCGCTATTGCGCACCAGCAGGAAACGCAAATCCGGACGAGTTTTTTCTTCGGGACAGGGACTACTGGCAAAGTTCGTGAGCGGCATTATGTGCAAACTGGGCCGATGCTGTCAAGAACATCGTCTCCGCGTTCGCGCCTCGTAATCGGCGAGCGATTTCGTTGCAGAGATGGTTTCCCTTTCGACGTCACTCCGTGGAACCGGTTCGGAAGTGCCGAACCGGGGTTCCGGCGGTAAAGAGTGGCTCCGTGCTGCTGTCGATCCATTGGAAGGTTGGCATTTCGCTATCTGCCTTTGCGTTTGCTTCGAGGAATAAAGGCTCCCCTAACTACTTCCATGGGAGAAACGCTCTTTCTTTACTGTAAGACACTGTGCATTACTTGCGGGTCTCGTCGCCCGATTCTAAATTTCGTGCTCGGGGACGCGGTTGATCCGTGAGCGCCAGGGCTCTTGATGCGAGCCGGGCGTTCGCAAGCACAAGCGAACGTGTTCGGACAGGCTGGCGGACCTAGAGGTTCGTTTGAACCTAGGGAAGTGTGCGCCAGAATTCCGAGGTTTTGATTCTTTCGCGATCGAGGAGACTCCATGATGAGATCCGCAGCAAGAATCTCGATGCTCATATTTCTGCTGTTGAGTTGGGGCGGGGCATCAGCATTTGCTCAATTCTTGAGCGGAATAGAAGGCACGGTACAAGACCAAGGCGGCGCTGTAGTCGGGGGAGCCAAAGTCACCGTTACCGATGTCCGCCTAGGTATTGCAAAAACTACCAGCACTAGTCAGGCTGGCTATTTCCGCATTGACAGCATAGCCGCGTCCACGTATGCCCTGCAGATTCAGGCCACCGGTTTTAAGACTTGGGATCAGAAGGACTTGATTCTCCAGGTGGGAGAGATTCGAACCATTGCGCCCGTGCTTCAGGTTGGAGCAACCTCCGCCGAAGTCGTTGTTTCCGCATCGGAGGTGTCCGTTGATCTGGTTACCCCGAAAACAGGATCGGTCATTCCGGAAGATACCTTCAAGGAGACACCGCTGACCGGACAGAACGTGTACGGCCTTGCGGCTCTGACCCCAGGAATCACGGGAACCGGAGTGACGTCCGGGGACAACTTTACCAATGAGTACGCCATCAACATCAATGCTGTCGGACTGCGCCAGGAACAGAACGGATACGAGATTGATGGCGCACAGACCAATACGCCATCGCGCGGAGGCGGCACCTCCATTTCTCCGAATCCTGAAATCGTGCAAACGATGGAGATCCGAACCAACGATTTCGACGCCCAAAAAGGAAGAAATGGCGGCGCGACGGTCGACGTTTTTACCATTTCAGGGTCCAACCGGATCCATGGAAACGTCGACTGGGAATTCACAAACAATTCCTTGTCGGCGCTCACCCAGTTTGAATCTTCGATTCCGACGTTCAAGCGCAATGAGTTCAGCGCCACGATCGGCGGGCCGGCGATCAAAAACAAGCTGTTTTGGTTTGGCGCCATCGATGTGCTTCGCTCCACCGTCACCAGCGGTGGCTCGGCCACAGTCGAGACGCAGGATCTCTACAACTGGGTCAAGACGAATCTCCCGAACACTGTAGCCTACCAAGCTCTGAGCTTGGCTCCGCCTTTGGCGTACGCGAGCGCGACCAGCCCCAACGTGCTGACTGTAAGCCAGATCACCGGTAGTTACTTCGCGCCGCCGGCGGGTATCCCCGGCACCCTGGATGCGTTGGGCAACGTGAATTTCACGAACACCGCGCCGAAGGACGGATACCAGTGGAGTTTCCGGGTCGACTACTACGCCACCCCAAATGATCGTTTATACGTGGATGCGATACGAACCTACGACACCTCGGCCAGCACCAACGCGCGGCCTGCGTTTGCCGCCCCAAGCACAAACCATTCCGATTTTGTGAACATCGATTGGACCCATACTTTCGGGCTGCACCTGCTGAATGAAGCCGGGGCCAACATCATTCGTCCCTACGGCCAGAACGGCGCCAGCCCTGCATTTGCCATCCCGAACGTCAATGTGACCGGATTGCAGGGATTCGGAAACTGGGGGCCCGGGAACTTCACCCAACAAACCGTCGCCTGGCGTGATGTGATGACGGCAACGGTGAAAACGCACACCCTCAAGTTTGGCTTTGACCAGTTCAACATCCGCGAGAACGATGCCCAAGGCGGCGCCTTTGATCGCCCCACGTACAACTTCGACAGTCTGCTCGACTTTATCCAGGACGGCGCGCTCACCGAATCGGGTACTCCGGTCAGCCTCGTAACACACCAGGAAGCGCCCTATAACCGGCGATACCGTGAACTCTACACGGGATTCTTCATGCAGGACGACTGGAAGGTGCGGCGAAATCTTACTTTGAATCTGGGCGTCCGTTACGATCAAATGGGAAATCTGTTTTCCATCTACAATCCCACGCTGACTAATTTCACCTTCGGTCAAGCCTCCAACTACAACGCCCAGGTCGCGGGCGGTGTGGTTGGGTTCACCCCAAGTCATCACGTGCTCGACCATAATGTCTGGGGGTTTACCCCGCGCGTAGGATTCTCGTGGGATATTTTCGGAAAGGGCAAGACGGCATTGCGCGGCGGTGCTGGCATGTTCTCCGATCAACCGCCCTACCTGCACATCACCGACCTGGTTGCCGGTAACCTGCCCAACTATTACACACCGGGCCTGGACGTGCGCTCGGGGGCCACAATCGATTTCCAGCTTTGTCAACCACCAAACGGGTTCAATCTCAGCTGTCCGGTGTTGCCCACAAACAATGTCACGGTCAACCCCACGACTGGCGCACTCTACATCAATGGCGTTCTCTCCAGAGCCGGTCTCGGAGGATACTCTCCTAACTACAAAATGACCCAGGTGGAGGAATGGACCCTCAGCCTGCAGCAGGAACTGCAGAAGGACCTCATTGTTGAGGTGAACTATTCCGGGTCTGAAGCGCATCGCCTGCCGATCTACAACCAGGACATTAACCGCTTTGCTGGAGACCTGATCGTAAACAACGGCGCTTTGGCTCGCCTCAATCCCAACTTTGGCGACATAAACTACGCCAGTTCCGATGGCAATTCCTCAGGCAATCGCTTCAGTGCCATGGTAGCGCGCCGCATGTCTCACGGCCTGGCATTCCGTGGTATCTACACCTGGGGAAAGTCTCTGGATTCTCTGAGCAGTTCGGCCTCGCTGAGTGGTGGAAACATCACATCCGGCAATCAGAATGGTCCGGTGATCCAGAATGGCGATTTGCCCGCACAACGTGGCCGGTCCGACTTTGACATACGACAGCAGTTCGCCTTTGATGGCACCTGGACGACTCCAAGCCATTACGACAGTGCCGTGGAGAGAGGAATTCTCGGCGGATGGCAGTTCGGCGGCGTATGGATCATGCAGACGGGCCTGCCCTTCTGGGTCTATACGACCGCAGGTTTTGCTCCCATCTGCTCCGGCGGAGCAACCCCCGTAAATGGCGGGTGCCCGGTTGGCAGCACCATCGTCGGTAATGCGGGGGGCGACTACAACGCCGACGGAAGCAACTACGACGTGCCGAACATCCCGGCTTTTGGCAGCCATGTGAGCGGTAAACACAAGAAGGACTTCCTGAACGGGCTGTTTCCTGCGTCTGCGTTTCCGGCGCCGGCTCTGGGAATAGAAGGCAACCTCGGTCGCAACACATACGACAATGAGGGGTACAACAACGTCAACTTCACCTTTGGGAAACTCTTTCCGTTCGGAGAGAGATTGAGATTCGAGGCCAGAGGCGAGGTCTTTAATCTGTTCAACCGTTCCAATCTTATTGGAGTGCAAGGGGATCTGTCCCAGGGCACGTTTGGAAAGGCGACGAGTCAATTGCCTGCGCGCAGCCTCCAGCTGCATCTCCGTGCCACTTTCTGAACTGGTTGCACCTCGGGGAGGAGTGGGAGAGTCGGCTGTGGTTCTCTTTGACGACATCCGCTCCGCCGCTTCTCCTGTTCTCTCCCGACTTGAAGTGAATGGGTGGAGGAAAGACTTGGTTGCTATTCTCTTCACCTAGGCAGCGGCTTAGGCTGTGGCCTGCGGGTTAATTAAGAGGGTCGAAGATGATCTCATTCGTTCGCCGGGGCAGCATACTTATCTTCCTAGCCGCGACCCAGCTCTTGGGTGTAGTTCTGCATGCTCAAGAGACTCGAATTACGCTTGAACGCAAAGGCCAGACCATCGTTCTTGAGCCTTATGCGCCCAACATTCTGCGGGTCACGCTGAGCCTGAAGCGCGAATCGGCGCTGGCCCCGCCGGGGTATGGGTTGGTGGGCACGCCCACAGCTTCCGGCTGGAATGCCAGTCAGACTGACGAGGCAGATCTCTACCGGTCGGCACGGATTGTGGCCAGCGTCGACCGGGATCATCCTCCCAGCAAGCCGCCGCTGCAAACGGAGATCGATATCCGCAAGTTTTTCAACGGCTCCACTCCGCACGCGCACATCACGCTGCGTACGCCGGAGGGCAAGACCCTGCTCGAACTCATCGGCTGGTTCCAGTCCGTTCCCAACCACAAGGACGGAACCGCAGACATAGCCCGCGACCGGCGTCCCACGGACCCGGAATTCTACGTGGTGGGCGCGACTTTTGCCTCGCCGGACGACGAGCACTACTACGGCCTGGGACAGAATCAGGAAGGATTCCTCGATCATCGCGGGCATCCGGTTCATTGCTGGGCAGACTACAAGGCTCCGGCCGCGCCCAGCTTCTGCGTGCCGTTCCTGGTCACGAACAAGGGCTACGGGCTGCTGTGGGACAACCCGTCGAGGACTACGATCGAGCCGGGCTTCAACGATCAGACCCGCTGGGTTTCCGAAGTGGGCGACCGCGTCTCGTTCTTTGTGATTGCGGGTGCCACGGCGGACGAGATCTACGCGGGCTACCGATTGCTCACCGGTCCCACGCCCTTGCTCCCTAAGGCCGCTTATGGCTATATCCAGTGCAAGCAACGCTACGCCAGTCAGAAGGAGGTGCTCGATGTCGCCGAGGGCTATCGCGAGCGCCATCTTCCGGCAGACGTGATCGTGGTGGACTGGTTTTACTACAGCAAGATGGGGCAGATGGACTTCGATCGCAAGTTCTGGCCCGACCCGTCGGCCATGAACAAGCAGCTCCACGACATGGGTTTTGAGACCATGATCAGCGTCTGGCCGCGGTTTGTGCCCGATGACCGCTACTACGCCGAGCTGCGCCGGAAAGGCTGGCTGATTCATCTCGCGGATGACACGCCGATCGACGGGCTGCCTTATGACCGTGCGGGCTCCGACATCGATACCACTAATCCCGCGGCCGCCGCTTGGTATTGGAAAATCGTCCACGACAACATCCTCAGCCAGGGCTTTGACGCCCTCTGGGCCGACGAGACCGAACCGGACCTTCCCCCCAACGGCTCCTACTTCCACATTGGCCCTGGTACGCAGTTCTTCAATGTCTATCCGCTCTTTCACACCGCGGCCCTCTACGACGGCTTCCGCAAAGATGAGCCCGGGCGGCGGGCGCTGATCCTGTCACGCGACGCCTACCTGGGCGCGCAACGTAACGGCGCGTTCTTCTGGTCTTCCGACATTTATCCCACATGGGACACATTGAAGCGCCAGATACCGACGGGCCTGGACTTTACTGCCTCAGGGTTCGCTTACTGGTCCAATGACACCGGCGGATGGCAGTAT
>Ga0181537_10001724_pt1 | contig 19836 bp, 14 predicted proteins | sample PEATcosm2014_Bin_39_FD_119765 | JGI IMG/M metagenome (GOLD analysis project Ga0181537, IMG submission 119765) | Peatland microbial communities from MTU Mesocosm Facility, Houghton, MI, USA - PEATcosm2014_Bin23_10_metaG | ecosystem: Environmental > Terrestrial > Soil > Wetlands > Peat | place... | reverse complement strand
GCCCCAGGATCTGGATGGCCGCCTGCCGCCCGCGGACGCTGCCGGCCGCCGTGGCGCCCGTGATGGCGGGATCGGCCGTCGCGGCGCACGACCACCGCTTCGTTCCCGCGGCGGCCTTCCTCTGCCTCCTATTCGCCCTTCTCGTTCAGATCGGGACCAATTTCGCAAACGACTACTACGACTTCGTCCACGGCGCGGACAACGCCGACCGCGTGGGTCCCAGGCGCGCGGTTTCCTCGGGGCTTGTCCGGCCCGAGGCCATGCGCCGGGCCATGTTCGCCGTATTCATCGCGGCCTTTGTCTCGGGGCTCGGGCTCATCCACTGGGGCGGCCCGTGGATGCTCGCAGTCGGCGTATCGAGCATCCTCTGCGGGGCCGCCTATACCGGGGGTCCCTGGCCCCTCGGCTACCTTGGCCTCGGCGATGTGTTCGTCTTCCTCTTCTTCGGGCTCGTCGCGGTGGGGGTGACGTACTTCGTCCAGGCGGGCCGGCTGTCCGCCCATGCGGTGCTGGCAGGCGTGCCAATGGGCCTGCTGGCGGCCAACATTCTCGTCGTGAACAACTACCGTGACGCAGATACCGATGCGGCGGCGGGAAAGCGGACGCTCGTCGTGCGCTTCGGCAGGGGCTTTGCCCGGGCGCAGTTCGCTTTCTCGCTCGTCGTCGCTCTCGCCGTGCCCTTCGTCTTCAGGCTCACCGGCTACGGAAACGCCTGCCTGCTGCCGCTCGTCGCGGCGCCCCTCGCATGGAATCACCTCCAGCGGCTCGCCCCCGGCAGGACGCCGCAGCAGCTCGTGTCGCTCCTCGGCGACACCGGAAAGTTCATCGCGATCTACGCCGCCCTGTTCGCGGCGGGGATCCTCATCTGAACCGCCCGGCGGGTCAGACCTGGGCCGCGAGCTTCGCCTTGAGGGTCGCCTTCGGCAGGAGGCCCACGATCTGCTCGATCACCTTGCCGCCCTTGAAGAGCAGCATGGTCGGGATCGCGCGGATCCCGAACTCGGCGGCGATCGCCTCGTTGTCATCGATGTTGACCTTCGCGATCGAGATCTTGCCGTCGAACTCCGTCGCCAGCTCGTCGAGCACGGGAGCGATGGCCTTGCACGGGCCGCACCAGGGCGCCCAGAAGTCTACGAGAAGGGGGGTGGCGGAGCCGGCGACGGCGGCCTTGAAGGTGTCGGTGGTGAGGGCTGTGATCTTATCGGACATTTGTTTGTGGTGTAAAGCTAGCCGCAGGGGACGAAAAAGCAAATCGGCGCCTACCGGGGCGACGCCTCCTTGATGATCTCCGCAAGCTCGACGGGCCGCACCTCGTCGAGGTGCTTTCCGCGGTGCTTGAGCTCCTCAAAGGTCTTCACCAGGGTCTCGGTCATCCGCTCGTGGGTCTCGGCCGAACCTCCCAGGATCGCGAACTGCTCGCCCGTGGTGATCCGCTTGTGCCCGTCGTTGTTGTCCAGGCCCAACCCGAGCAGGGCGCCGTGCCCGCGTTTCGTCTTCTTCTTGCTCACAGTTCCACCGTGGCCGCATCCGCCGGCGTTTCAAGCGGCTTTTCATCCGCGGCCTCGCAGACGATGTCGGTGAACGCCTCGTCCTGGCGCAGGCGCATCTTGTGGAGGCGGGTGAGCTCGAGCACCGCCAGGAAGGTGGCGACCAGCCTTCTGAGGGTGACGCCGGCCTCAAACAGCGCCGAGAAGACAAAGGACTTCTCGGTGGCCATCCTGGCGAGGAGCCACTCCATCTGGTCGGAAACCGTGACCGTCTCGTCGTGGATCTCCCCGACAACGAGCTTCTCGGCAAGCCGCCTCAGGACCTGGTTGAAGGTGTTCCAGAGCTCGATGCGGTCCACCCCCTTGAGCGGCCGGTCGAGCGAGTCCACGGGCCTTCCGGTCAGCCGGTCCATCAGGTCGCGCTGGAGGCGGGCCATCTCCGCCAGGTGGGCCGAGGCATCCTTGAATTTCTTGTACTGGAGGAGCTGGTGGACGAGCTCCCACCGCGGGTCCATCTCGTCCTCCCCTTCGGCGCTGGGATCCACCGCGTGCTGGCCCTTGGGCAGCAGCATCCTGCTCTTGATCTCCATCAGCGACGCGGCCATGACGAAAAATTCCCCGGCTACATCGAGGTCGAGCTCCTGCATCGACCTCAGGACTGCGACGTACTGCTTCGTGACCGACTCGATCGGGATGTCGTAGATGTCTATCTCGTTCTTGCGTATCAGGAAGAGAAGGAGGTCCAGCGGTCCTTCAAAGACTTGGAGCTTGATGCGGGGATCGGCCTCGGGAAGCACGGAGGCGAGTGTGCGAAAGCCCTCGGCGGGGAGGCGACCTTTTTCTCCCAACACGGTTGACAGGCCCCGGCGACAGCCCTTGGGATCAGCGTTTTGCGCACGACGCATAAAGGAATTTTTTGAAACACAGACCCACTCACATGGCCGCCAAATCCAAAAACAAGAAGGCCCGCTCCAAGTCGGCGGCTTCCGCTAAGAAAACCTCCCCCGCCAGGGCCCAAAAATACGTCTACACATGGGGGGCCGGAAAGGCCGACGGAAACGGCGGCATGAAGAACCTCCTGGGCGGCAAGGGCGCCAACCTCGCCGAGATGACCCGCATCGGGCTGCCGGTGCCCCCGGGCTTCACGATCACGACGGAGCTCTGCACCTACTACTACGCCAACAAGCGCACCTATCCCAAGTCCCTCCAGGCCCAGATGGAGGCCGGGATTAAGAACATGGAGAGCATCATGGGATACAAGTTCGGCGACTCCGTCGGCTTCCCGCTCCTCGTCGCCGTGCGCTCCGGGGCCCGCGACTCGATGCCGGGCATGATGGACACGATCCTCAACCTCGGCCTGAACGACCAGACGGTCCTCTCGCTCGCCAAGGCGACGAACAACGACCGCTTTGCCTGGGACTGCTACCGCCGCTTCATCCAGATGTACGGCGACGTCGTTCTCGGCGTGCAGAAGAAGGAGGGCGAGGACCACGAGCCGTTCGAGGTGGCCATCGAGGGCTTCAAGCACGAGAAATACCACTCGAACATCGAGGACTCGAAGCTTTCCGCCGCCGACCAGCAGGAGCTCGTGAAGCGCTTCAAGGCCCTCGTCCTCGAGCGCACGGGCAAGGTGTTCCCGAACAACCCCTGGGACCAGCTTCGCGGCGCCGCGGGCGCCGTCTTCGGCTCCTGGATGAACGACCGCGCGATCGTCTACCGCCGCAAGTACAACATCCCGACCGAGTGGGGCACGGCGGTCAACGTGCAGGCCATGGTCTACGGCAACACCGGCGAGACCTCCGGATCGGGCGTCGCGTTCACGCGCAACCCTGCCAACGGCACGAACGAGTTCTACGGGGAGTTCCTGATCAACGCGCAGGGCGAGGACGTGGTCGCCGGCGTCAGGACCCCGGAGCCCGTGCTCAAGCTCAAGGACCAGATGCCCAACTCGTATGCGGAGCTCCTCAAGGTCCGCGCGATCCTCGAGAAGCACTTCACGGACGTGCAGGACATCGAATTCACGATCCAGGAGGGCAAGCTGTTCATGCTCCAGACCCGCAACGGGAAGCGCACGGCCATGGCCGCGCTCAAGTTCTCGATAGATATGGTGAAGGAGAAGCTGATCGACTGGAGGACGGCGATCCTGCGCAACCCGGCCGACCAGCTGGAGCAGCTCCTCGCCCCCGTCTTCGACCTCGCCGAGGTGAAGAAGGCAAAGGTGATCGCCACCGGCCTGCCGGCCGGCCCCGGCGCGGCGACAGGGAAGATATTCTTCAACGCCGACCGCGCCGTCGCGGCCGAGAAGAACGGCGAGAAGGCGCTCCTCGTGCGCGTCGAGACCTCGCCCGAGGACCTGCGCGGCATGATCGCAGCCGAGGGCATCCTGACCGCACGCGGCGGCGTTTCGTCCCACGCAGCGCTCGTCGCCCGCCAGATGGGCAAGGTGTGCGTCTGCGGCGCGGCCGCCCTGCAGGTCGACTACGACAAGAAGACGGTCACCGTCTCCGGCCAGACCTTCAACGAGGGGGACTTCCTCTCGATCGACGGCACGCTCGGCGTCGTCTACGCCGGCCAGATCAAGACGGCCCCCTCCGAGATCATCGCGGGGCTGATCCACGGCGACAAGGCCGCCCAGGCCACCGAGAAGTTCAAGAACTACAACCAGCTCATGAAGTGGTGCGCCCAGGCGACCCGCCTCTCGGTCCGCACCAACGCGGACACCCCGGAGCAGACGCGCAACGCCATCGCCTTCGGCGCCGTGGGGATCGGCCTCACCCGCACGGAGCACATGTTCTTCGAGGGCGACCGCATCGACGCCATGCGCGAGATGATCCTCGCCGACAACCTCGCCGACCGCGAGGCGGCCCTGGCGAAGCTCCTGCCCTACCAGCGCGCCGACTTCTTCGGCATCTTCAAGGCGCTCAAGGGATTCCCGGCGACGATCCGCTTCCTCGACCCCCCGCTGCACGAGTTCCTGCCGAACAGCGAGGACTCCCAGAAGGACCTGGCGACAAAGCTCGGGATCTCCGTCGACAAGATCACCCAGCGGGTGCACGAGCTCCACGAGTTCAACCCGATGCTGGGCTTCCGCGGCTGCAGGCTCGGGATCAAGTACCCAGAGATCACCGCGATGCAGGCGCGCGCCGTCTTCGAGGCCGCCGCCGACGCGAACAAGCAGGGCTTCAAGGCGAAGCCCGAGATCATGATCCCGCTCGTGGGCTTCAAGAAGGAGCTCGATCTCCAGGTTGCGGTCGTCCACGAGGTCGCACGCGCCGTCCAGGCCGAGAAGAAGGCCAAGATATCCTACTCCGTCGGAACGATGATCGAGATCCCCCGCGGGGCGCTCACCGCCGACGAGATCGCCGAGACGGCCGAGTTCTTCAGCTTCGGCACGAACGACCTGACCCAGACATGCCTCGGCATGTCGCGCGACGACTCGGGCTCCTTCCTGGGCGCCTACCAGGAGTCGGAGATCATGAAGAAGAACCCCTTCGCCTCTATCGACCAGACCGGCGTCGGCCAGCTGATGCAGATCGCGATCGAGAAGGGCTCGAAGACCCGCCCCGGGATCAAGCTCGGCATCTGCGGCGAGCACGGCGGCGACCCCGACTCGGTCAAGTTCTGCCACCGCCTCGGGCTCTCCTATGTCTCCTGCAGCCCCTTCCGGGTGCCGGTGGCCCGGCTCGCCGCGGCGCAGGCCGCGGTGGCCGACCTTAACGCGAAGAAGAAATAGCCCGCGCCGGGGTGACCGCCGAACCTAAAGGACTCGGCGGCATCGCCCCGTGGCAGTGGAAGTCGGGCGCCGCCGCATGGTTCGGGTGGCTCTTCGACGGCCTGGAGATTCATCTCTACACGCTGGTGGCGACGCCGCTCGTCATCCACCTGCTCGGCGCCACCGGGAGCTCGGACCCGGCGGTCAAGGAGAAGAGCGCCTACATCCAGGCGGCCTTCCTCGTCGGCTGGGCCCTTGGCGGGGCCTTCTTCGGGCGCCTCGGGGACCGGATCGGGCGCAGCCGGGCTCTGTCGCTGACGATCCTCACCTATGCGCTCTGCACGGGCCTCTGCGCGGTCTCGCAGAACTGGTGGCAGCTGATGCTCTTCCGCTTCCTTGCGGCCCTCGGGATCGGCGGCGAATGGGCCGTCGGCGCCGCCCTTCTCACGGAGACCTGGCCCAAGGCTTGGAGGCCGGCGATCGCGGCCGTTCTCCAGACCGCGGTCAACCTCGGGATACTGGTCGCCGCCGGACTCGTGACCCTGCTCTCGTTCCTCCCCCACCCGCCCTCCGAGCGGTGGGTGTTCCTGATCGGGGTGGCCCCCGCCCTCCTCGTCTTCTGGATCCGCAAGCAGGTGCCGGAGTCCGAGGCCTGGCAGAAGGCGGGGAGCGAAGGCGGCCCGCGGCCCGGCCTGAGGGACCTGTTCCAAGGGGACGTCGCCCCGATCACCCTCCACACGAGCATGGTGTGCGCCCTGGGGCTTTCGGGGTGGTGGCTCTTCCAATTCTGGCATCCCCAGCACCTGCGCCGTATCCTCGAACTCTCGGGGGCGCCGCCGGGCACGGCGACCCGCTCGGTCTCGGCCGCTTTCTTCTGGCTCAACGTCGTGTGCATCATCGGCAACTTCGCGGCGGGGTGGACCGCGAGGCGCCTCGGAAACCGCAGGGCCATCATGGTGATGTTCACGGGCATGTTCGCGGCCATTGTCGGATCCTTCATCGTGCCCCGGGGGTTCGCGGAGCTCGCCTGGTTCTGGCTCCCGCTCGTGGGCTTCTTCTCGGGCGTCTTCGGCCTCTTCACGATGTACCTGCCGCCGCTCTTTCCCACGCTCCTGCGGACGACGGGCGCCGGGTTCTGCTACAACATCGGCCGCCTCGCCGCGGCGGGCGCCTCCCTCGTCTTCGGCTGGCTCGCGCCGGTCGGGGACTACCGCCTGGCGCTCCTGGCCGCGGGCTTCCTCACGCTCGGGGCCGCGGCCTGGACCTCCCGCCTTCCGGACAACGCCTGATGTTTCGTCGATCGCGGCTTGTGTTAGCGTAAGCGCGGCGTTCTCTCTGACATATGGGCTCGGACTCGGGACGCCACCGCCTTTTCATAGGCACCTACACCAAGGGTGAAAGCCGCGGCATCTACTCGGTGGAACTCGACCGCGCCACGGGCGCCCTGTCGGGCCCGGTGGTCGCCGCGGAGGCGCCCAACCCGACCTTCATCGCGCTCTCCCCCGACCGTGGATTCCTCTATGCCGTCTGCGCGGGCCCCGGCTGGGCGTCCTCGTTCCGCGTGGATCCGGCCACCGGAGCTCTCTCGGTCGTCCAGCAGACGGCGCCGGGAACGGGCCCGACACCCTGCCACATCGCGGTATCCCCTGATGGGAAGATCGCGATCGCCGCAAATTACCACCTCGGCCTCGCGGCGGCCATCCCCCTGTCAGGCGACGGGACCGTCGGCACTCCCCGCGTCGTGGCCCACACCGGGAAGGGACCCCACCCCACCCGCCAGACGACCTCCCACGTCCATTCGGCCAACTTCTCCCCGGACGGAAGATTCGCGATCGTCTGCGACCTGGGCCTGGACCGGGTCTTCACCTACAGGATCGACCGGGCGGCCGTGGCGCTTGTGCCCGGAATCCCGCCCTTCGTCGCCTCGTCGCCCGGGGCCGGCCCCCGCCATCTCTCTTTCGGAAGGGACGGCCATCACGCGTACGTCATCAACGAACTCGACAGCACGGTGGTGGCCTACGCCTACCGGCCGCAGGATGGCGCCCTTGCCCCGCTCCAGACCGTGACGGTGCTTCCGCCGGGCTACTCGGGCGAGGCTACCGCGGCCGAGGTGCGGGTCCATCCCAACGGGCGGTTTGTCTACGGCTCGGGACGCGGACCCGACACGATCGCGGTCTTCGCGGTGGACGCCGCGAGTGGGACCCTTTCTCCCGTCGAGATCGTCCCCTGCGGCGGCAAGGGACCGCGAAACTTCACGCTTTCCCCCGATGGGAAATGGCTCGTCTGCGCCCACCAGGATTCCGGCACAATCTGCTCCTTTCAGGTCGACGGCGGCTCGGGGCGCCTGACGCGGATCCCCGGTACCCTCGCCGTGCCCATGCCGGTCTGCGCCGTCTTCCTGGACTAGCGGGTGGGCCCGTGCCTAGGGGAGCGCGAGCACCGACTCGATCGCGCCCAGGACGCCGGATTGGCTGAAGGGTTTCTCCAGGATGAAATGCGCACCGAAGTTCTTCGCGATCCGTAGATAGGAGTCGCGTGCGATGTGTCCCCCCCCGGACATGGCGATGATCTTCAGGGCCGGGTATTTTTTCCGGATCTCCGTGATGAACTCCAGCCCGTCCCTCTCGGGCATCAGGAGGTCCGTGATGACCACGTCGACCGGCTTTGCCGCCAGGACCTTCGGCGCCGAGATGCCGTCCTCCGCGGAGGAAACCGTGTGTCCGGCGGCCTCGAGCATCAGGCATAGAAGTTCCCGAATACCGGGCTCATCATCGACAACGAGAATCGAACAGCTTGGCATTAGTTTGCCATGGTTGTGCGCGAAGCTAGGTTGCGCCGTGTCCATGGGCAAGCCCATGTCCTATATAGCCAACCTGCAATCCCTTAAATGGCCGATTTTCTCCCCACCCTGCCCAAGGCGCAGCGCGCATTCCTGATCGGGGTGCAGAGCGCTGAGATGCCCGAGGGCGAGGGGGATGAGCTCCTGGCGGAGCTCACCGAGCTCGTGGAGAATCTCGGCCTTTCGATTGTCAGGACGACGCTCGTGAAGCTTAGGAGCCTCTCGCCGGCGCTCTTTCTCGGGAAGGGAAAGGCCACCGAGCTGGCGGAAATGGCGAAGGAGGACGGTGCGGAGGTGATCGTCTTCGACGCGGCGCTCTCGCCCGCGCAGCAGCGCAACTGGGAGGAGCTTGCCGGCATCGCGGTCATCGACCGCCAGGAGGTGATCCTCGAGGTGTTTGCCGACCGGGCCCACACGAGGGAGGCGGTGCTCCAGGTGGCCCTCGCCCGGATGGAGTACTCGCTCCCGCGGCTCACCCGCGCCTGGACCCACCTCTCGAGGCAGCGGGGCAAGGGAGCGATGGGCGGCGAGGGCGAGACCCAGCTGGAGCAGGACCGGCGCGTCGTCCGCAACCGGATCTCCCACATCAAGGAGGAGCTGGCCCAGGTGGTCCGCCAGCGCGGGGTGCAGCGCACCCGGCGGGTGCGCGTTCCCCTGCCGACCGCGTCGATCGTGGGCTATACGAACGCGGGCAAGTCCTCGCTCCTGAACAGGCTGACGGGCTCCGCGGTCCTGGCCGAGGACAAGCTTTTCGCGACGCTGGACCCGACGACCCGGCAGCTCATGCTGCCCGGCAACCAGAAGCTCCTCCTGACCGACACGGTCGGCTTCATTCGGCGGCTGCCCCACGGCCTCGTCGAGGCGTTCAAGGCGACGCTCGAGGAGGTGCTGGTGGCGGACTTCCTCATCCATGTCGTCGACATAACGAGCCCCCATTTCGAAAAGCACCGCGAGACGACGCTGAGCGTGCTGGCCGAGCTCGGCGCGGGGGACAGGCCCGTCGTCAACGTCTTCAACAAGGTCGACCTGGCGGACGCGATCGAGATCCGTACCGCAAAGCGGGCGGTCCCGGACGCGCTCTTCGTCAGCGCACGCACCGGCGCGGGGATCGCGGCCCTCGAGGAACGCTGCCGCGATATGATCGCCCACAACCTCGGCACGGTCCGGCTCCTGATACCCCACGACAAGTACGAGATCGTCGCCCGCCTGCACGCGCTGGGGCACGTCCAGGAGCAGTCGCACCGCGAGGACGGGGTGCTCGTGACGGGTCGCTTCCCCCCGTCCCAGGCCGGGATCTTCGGGCCCTACGTCCTGAAGGATCCCGTCCCCCGCAAGAAGAAGCGCGTCAGGGCGTGAGCGGGGCGACGGCCATGGTGTTGTCCAGGCCCTCCCCGGAAATGATCGTGCAGATCGAGATCTTCTCCTTGACCGTGATGACCTTGATCTGGCCCTTCTCGGTGAAGGCGACGTCGAGCGTCTCGCCCGTCGCCGGGTCGCGCAGGATCTCGGAGGTGCCGACCTTGAATACCTGGCCCACGGACACCCCCTCGCGGGTGCCCCGGTTGATGTAGACCTGCGGCGGCTTGACGAGGATCACGTTCCCGCTCCAGTGCAGGCTCGGGATCTGGGTCACGATGAACGCGACGCCGTCGTCGATCGCCTTTTCCATCGCGGTGCCGACATTCGTCTTCTTGAAGCCGCCCATGTTTCCGCTGAAGTTGCGGTCGGTGAAGCCGACGGAAAGGCCCCCGCTCTTGGCCTGGCCCATCACCTTGTGCGAGGCGACCACCTGGCCGGTCGTGGAATCGACGACGTAGATCTCCGCGTTGATCTCGGCGGTCTCGCCGCCGCCGCCGATGCTGATCCCCCCGAAGCCGATGCCGCCGTGCTGGCCCGAGGTCGTCTGGAAGTTGGTGATGACGCCCTTCACGAGCAGCTGGGCCGGGGTCATCTCGCCCTTGACCGGGGTCTTGTCGCCCCCGGCCGTCCGCCCGCTCGCCGCAAAGTCCTGCTCCTTCATGGCGGCGTCGCGCATGTCCTGCTCGCCGAGCACGATGAACTTGCCCGACTGCGTAAGCGAATCGGTCAGCATCTCGCCCCAGGTGTCCGAGAGGTTGAACTGGCTGCCGTTGTAGCCCGCGTGGTTCTCAAACTTGGTGACCATGATGCTGAACCGGAGGCCGCCCGCGGAGGCGTCGGCCGGCGCGCCCTGGGCGCGGACCGCGACGGGAAGGGCTGAGGAGACGAGCAGGGCGAGGACGACGATTTTCTTCATGGCCGGACGGGTTGAAGGCTGTGGAGGGTTCGATTTCGGGGCCCGCCGCCGGCCTGAGTGGGTCCTGTAACCCGTTGCCAGCAGACGAACTTCCCGCTGAAGGGGACGGCGTGTGAATGCCCGACTTGCCCCGGATTGGCAAGAAATTCCCCCGGGGGCGCACGGGTGACCCGCCGCCTCAGGGCGTTGTCCGTACCCGGTACAGGCCGGCCCCGTGGGGCGGCAGCAGGGGGGCGAACTCGGGCCCGACCACGCCGACATCGCCGTGGCGCCACAGGTCGCGCGCCCGCACCTCGCGGGGAAGGCCCAGGTCGGCGAGGGCCACCCGCACCTCCGCCGGCATCTCGGTCGTATTGAACACGGCCAGGTACTTGTCCGGGGAGCCGGGGACGTCGGCGGTCCAGGCGATCAGGCCTCCCCGTTCGAACAGGGGCCTGTTGTTGAGGCTTCGCTGATTGACCGCGAGGACCTCGTCGTTCGTGAGCAAAGAGAGCGTGAAGGCGTCGAGCCTCGTCATGTCTCCTCCGAACATGAGCGGCGAGCGGGCGATCGACCACAGGGTCATGACGGTCGTCTGCTCCTCGGGCGTAAAATGGGTCGAGCGCTTGCCGAGCTCCAGGACGCCGAGGGGAAGCATGTCGGCGTCGGGCCACGCCCCGGGGATCCGGTGGGGGTTCCACTTCTCCAGCCGGGCAAACTGCTCGTCGAGGGACTTCCAGTTGTCCCAGAAGTCGTCGCTGATCCGCCAGAGGTTCGCATTGCGGCTCACGTGGTCTGCCGCGTCGAGCGCCGTCTCCCCGGGCGAGAGGCTGAGGACGATGGGCCGCCCGCTGTGGTCGATCGCGGCGCGCACCGCCTCGATCTCCCGCTGGTGCTCGTGGTAGGGCCGGCTCATGTCGTCCACCTTGATGTAGTCGACGCCCCACGAGGCGACGAGCGCGAGCACCGAGTCGTAGTACGCCTGGGCGCCGGGCTTCGACATGTCGACGCCGTACATGTCGGTATTCCAGGGGCAGATGCTGTCGACGTTAGCGATGTCCCGGGCGTGATAGCCCGTTCCCTTGACAGGCAGGTTCTTCTCGACGGCCTGCCGCGGGATCCCGCGCATGAGGTGGATGCCGAACTTAAGCCCCAGGGAATGGACATAGTCCGCGAGACCCTTGAAGCCCTGGCCGCCCTGCGCCGAGGGAAACTTGTTCACGGCGGGCTCAAGGCGGCCCCATTCGTCCATCACGAGCACCGCGTCCTTGCGGTAGTCGTAGCCCGTGGCCGCCGGCTCGTACCACTGGATGTCGACGACCACGTACTCCCAGCCGTGGGACTTGAGCTTCGCGGCCATCGTGTCGGCCTCGGCCTTGGTCTTCGACTCGGTGACGGTCGTCGCGAAGCTGTCCCAGCTGTTCCATCCCATGGGAGGGGTCGGGGCCCAGGAATGGAAGTCGGACTGGGCCGCGTGGGCCGAAAGGACGAACGAGAGGAACAGGGCTAAGCGCTTCATCGGGCCGATCCTAAGGGCGCCCCGGGGCCGTTCCCATCGCAAACCGGTCAGGATTTCGGCACGGACGGCAAGGGGGGCGGCACCGGGGTCGGGAGCGGCTCCGGGCCCGACGCTGCCGCGTGAGGGACCCCAAAGACGATGTTGGGCGCCGGCAGGCTCACCGCGCCCGGCCTGTAGAGGGACTGGGCGGGATTCACGGAGACGACGCCGCTCGTCACGCCGGCGGGGTAAGAGGCGACAAAGGTGAACTGGAGCTTTCCGACGGGGAATGCCCAGAAGGCCCATCCCAGGTCCAGGTCGCCGGGAAGCGGGGAGGCCGCGGCCGAGGCCCCCGGGGGAAAGGTCTGGCTCTCGAGGCCGGTCCAGTTGGCCGGGAGCTTGATGTTGATCCCGATGGCCCCGGGGAGGACGGCCTTGGCGAATGCCGTGGCGCCGCTACCTCCGCCGCCGGTGATGGCGATGACCGGGGTCCGCGCATAGCCCGAGCCCGGATTCGTCACGTTGACCGCCTTCACGACCCCGCCGACGACGACCGCCTTGGCGGCGGCCCCGCTTCCGCCGCCTCCCTTGAAGGTCACCGTGGGGGCGGAGGTGTACCCGGTGCCGCCGGATCCCACCATGACTCCCGAGATCGTGTTGGCGCCCGGCGCATAGGTCACGGTCACCGTGAAGGCCACCTGACCTCCCCCGGGCTTCAGGACCGTGCTGTCGGGCACGAGCGACAGCGTCTGCGCGTGGAGGCCGAGTGCCGTTGCCGCAAAGATGAGGAGTGAGGCTGTTTTCGACATAGCGATAGCGTGGATACTTGGCGGAATCCGCGCGGAATTCGAGAAGGTAATGCGCGGCCGGCCGCGGGCCAATGGGCTCCCGATCAGGGCCCGGGGGCGAACCCGTCCTCGGTTCCCGCCGCCACGTGGTATTGCCCCGTGCGCGTGCTTCCGGCCTTCGTGTTGAAGAGCTCGATCACCCGGGTGAGCTCAGCCAGGGTGATGTTCCCTGCGTCGGTCTCATCCGCTGAGTGGTAGTACGGGAGGGCGAATGCCGCGGCCGTGGGACGGGAGGGATCGGGATTGAAGCCGTCCTCGCTGGCCGGGTCGGTCAAGTAGCAGCCTGTGCGGAGGCTGCCCGAGTGCGTGTTGTAGAGCTCGATGACCCGGGTGAGGTCGCCCAGGTCCAGCTCGTAGTCGTGGCTTTCGTCCGCGCTGTGATAGATGGCGAGGTTGACCGTCAGCGGATCCGGACCGACCGCAAGGAGCGCCTCGGGACCTCCCTCGCGAAAGAGGGCCTGAGCGGAGATCTCCTGGGACCCGGTCGACCCGAAGGGTACCATCACCGTATAGGTGAAGGTGACGGGTCCGGACGGGATCGTGTACCAGGCCCAACCCAGTGCCATGGTGTCCCCGAGCTGAGGCAGCACGTCGGCACCGCTTCCGCTCTCCGAGGCGAAGCTCCATCCCGCCGGCAGGAGCACCTCCCAGCCCAGGGCGTCCGGAGTGCCGGCAAAGTCGAGCGTGTTCGTGATCGTGAGGAAATAGCCGTTGCTTCCGACGACGGCATGTGTGGCCGCGAGTCCCTGGAATACCGCGACGATCGCGGTCGCCGATATCGCGGTCCCTCCGGCGTCGCTCACGGTCACGAAGTAGGAACCGGCATCCGAGGCCTGCGCGGACGAGACCGTCAGGCTGCTCGAGGTGGCCCCGCTCACGGCCGAGCCGTTCAGGTACCATTGGTATGAGAGTCCCGCGCCGGTCGCGTCGACCGTGAGTGTGACCGGCGAGCCCGCCGCGACGCCCTGGGTCACCGGCTGCGCGGTGATCGTTGGCCCGGCCGACACCGCGCCCGCGGAGAAAAGCGTGGCGTCATTGATGGCGTAGACCGCCCCATCCGGGCCGACCGCCGTCGGCGTGTAGGCCTCCCCGGTCGCCGTGGCGAGCGCAAGGCCCGCCGAGAGCGTGTTGCTCGTGAAATCCCACCGGTAGACCTTTCCGTCCTCGCTGTTGACGACGGCGCACTGCTGCGCCGGGTCCACCGCCGCCGAATTGATGCACCACTCCCGGACGGCGCCGGGTAAGGTGGCCTCGTACTCGGGATCCGGGGTCACGCCGGCCACGGTCAGCACCGTCGCCATCACCGAGGCCCCCGTTATGGGGTCGGTCATGCTCGCCCCAGGGTCGACGATCGCCAGCTTGTTGATGCCGTCGCCTCCGGCACCGGCGTAGTTGTTGTACTTCGTCAGGAGCAGGTACCCCGACGGGCCGTTGTAGCTTGGGACCGCGGACGAGGGCACGACCGAGGCCGTGTCGTCCCAGCCGAAGGCGCTGGGGAGCTTCGTCGTCGCCAGGTCTCCACTGTAGTGCAGCAGCCAGCCCCGGTCGTGGTTCGAGGGCACGCTCTTCTCGAGGACGCCGAAGTAGACGTCGCCGTCCGGACCCACGGTCGGGGTCGCGCTCGCGAGGTTCGTCACCTCCGCGGACCCGGTCCCGCGGGGGTCCAGGAGGGACACGCTTGCCTGGGTCGCGAGCGTCGCCGCGTCGAGCTCGCAGAGGTATCCCGATCCCCAGGCGTTCGGGGAGGCGGGCGAGATCCCGCTGACCGCGACATAGAGCTTCGTCTGGTCGAGGCTCAGGGCCGGCGCGCAGTTGTAAAGGACCGCCTGCATGGCGCTGTCGGACGACATCGCCGATGCCGCGACGAAGCTCCCTGCCCCGCTGCTCGAGACGCGGGCGAGCCCGCTGAGAATTCCAGAGGGGTATCCGGGCAGCGCGGCCCCCGTCGAAATAAATCCGAAGTAGAGGTTGCCGTTCCAGTCACTGGTGATCGGGGTGCATATCTTGATCGCACCGTTGAATGCCGCCGGATTTGAATCGTAATTGGCGATACCGTAGAACGCCAGGCGGGTGGCGGTGCCGCCATGGGAATCCGGCGAAGTTCGAAGGAGAACCGTTCCCCCGCCGGCGGGAACGGCAAGAAGCGAGTTGTTCGCAAGCAGGGTGACGCCGCATATCGGAATCCACGAGCAGGCGGGAACCGAATAGTCCGTGGAAAGCGTCCACAGCAGGTTCGCGGAGCTGCCCGTGTATGAGTAGGCCTGCACCTCGAAGCTGTCCGTCGTCCCCGTCTTTACGGGGACGATCACCGTGTTGTTCTCCGTGATCACGGGTGAGCCGTAGTGGATGTAGAGATCGGATCCGGTGTACTGGGGCTGAAGGTCCACGGGCGTGCTCCAGCGTATCACCTCGGGGATTTCCGAGGGTATATCGGACACGGCTGTATGCTGCGCGTCGCGGGCGTAGTTCGGCCAGCCCTGCGCTCGTACCGGCACTTCCGTCTGAGCCAGGAGCAGCGCAAAGCAGCCGGCCCTGAGGACGATGGGTATCCACGGTGCCGTTTTAGCGGGCCCAAGCCCTTTTGCCCTTTCCGCGTCGTCGTGCATCGCCGCTGGAGTCTGCATGAGGAGGCCCCATGTTGGTGTTACGAGAGCCGGGAGTCGAACCCGGATCATAGGCTTCGGCGGCCGCTGCTTTTCCCTATGAGCCCGTCAGTTAACTTAAAACTTTGCGCAACATTGCGCCCGAAGGAGCGGCGGATCCCGTTAGTTTCCGCCGATGAGAGCGCCTTCAGGCGATGAAGCCCAGGTTTGAGCTCGCGAAGCGCCCGATGTTCGGAAGCACGGTCGGAAGGTTTGTGGGGCTCACGCCGAACCAGGTCGCGAGCGTCGCTGCGTATTCATCGACGCTCGTCGTCGGGATCCAGCGGCCCCGGCCGGTGTCCTCGGGTCCACCCAGCTCGAGGAGCGGCACTTGGCCGTAGATGTCGCCGCCCTTGACCGCGCCGCCCATGATCATGTGGTGGGATCCCCACCCATGGTCAGAGCCGGCCGTCCCGTCGTTCGTCCCGTTCGTGTTGAACGTGCGGCTGAAGTCCGAGGCGGTGAAGGTCGTCACCTGGTTCTGGACGCCGAGCTCGATTGTCGCGGCGTTGAAGGAGCTCAGGGCCTGGCTCAGCTGGGACAGGAGCGTGGCGTGCGCCGTCAGCTGGTCGGAATGAAGGTCGAAGCCCCCAAGGCTGGCGAAGAACACCTGCCGGGTAAGCCCGAGCTGCGGCGCGGATGCGATCATCTTTGCGATCATCTGCAGCTGGTTCGCAATCGAAGTGGCCGGGAACACCGTCGTCAGCTTGGGCGCCGCGGCGAGGACCGAATTGAGGAGCTGGCTGTCGGCGATCGCCCCCGTCGTCATGCCGCCAAAGGCCGCCTCGAACAGGTTCTGCTCCTGGAGGTTAAGGATGTTTTGCTGGGCGGCAAAGCGCTGGGTCGCGACGGAATTGCCGGTCATCCCGGAAAGGACGACGGCACCGGTCGGGTTCACCGCGAACTGGGACACCGTGTTGGCCACCTGAAAGCTGTTTTCGCCGGCAACGCTCACCGACATGGATATCTTCGGGTTCGTGTTGAGCGCGTTCACGATGTCGGCGAGGCGACCGCCCCACCCGGTCGTGAACGGCTGGTCGGGCACGCTGCTCTGCCACTGGACCTGCTGGTTGGCATGCGAGAAGAGCTGGGGCGGGAGGGCAACCGTCCCCGCGTTGTACTGGGCCAGCGTGACCGGCTGGACGAGCGTTCCCGTGTTCGCCAGGAGCGCAAGGTTGCCCTGTGAAAAGAGCTGCTGGATCTCTGGCACCGACGGATGAAGTCCCCACGTGCGGCCGTCGCTGTACGCCTTCGGCATTATCGGAAGCAGGCTCGACTGGGTGAGGGCGAGAACCGAGCGGTCCGTGGCGTAGAGGTTGTAATCTGCGTTGTCCGTCGGCACGAGGAGGTTGTTTGAGTCGTTCCCGCCGTAGAGGAAAAGGCAGACGAGCGCCTTGTAGTCGGTGGGTACGGAGTCGGCTGCCAGGGCCCCGATCATCCGCAGCTGGGCGAGTGCCGAAAGCATCCCGGTGGCCCCCACGGCGGAGCAGGCCCTGCCGATGAAGCGCCGGCGTGTCAGGTCATGGGAGGAGTTCATCGTTGGATGGCCGCGTCGGGGGACGTCGCGGCAAGGTAGAGCGCCATCTGGGCGGCGGTTACGGGGGGCGTGCTGGCTGGAATGGAGCCGAGTGCCGAGATGATCTGCTGCTGCGTCTGGGCGCCCATGCCGTTGGCGCACAGCAGCTGGTTCAGCGTGGCGACCATCGCGGCCGGATCGGAGGAGTTCGCGGTGAGCGACGAGAGGTTGAGCACGATGGTCGTGGCCGTCGGCGAGGCGGAAGTATATATGGCCGAGTAGATGCTGTTCGGCACGGAAAGGGTGGTGGTGGCCGTCGTGATCTCGAACTCGGGTGCGAACAGGCCCGCGGATGCGATCGTGCCCTGCTGCACGTATCCCGGGTCGAAGAAGTTGAACACGGTCGGGGAGCGCAGGGCGGCCTCTCCGAGGGCCACCTGGGCATTCAGGATCGCGAAGCGACCATCCTGGGCCGCCGCGCCGAAGGCGCGGTAGAGCCCCGTCATCCGAAGGAGAGGCTCCTTCAGCTTTCCATACCCCGCGTTGGCGAGGAGCGTGGGCGAACGGGCCTCGTAGTCGAGGAGGATGGCCCTCACCACGGCGCCGAGGTTGCCCCGGGTTCCGGTGCCGTCATTCGCGAACACCTGCGCGACGCGGTAGACGTAGGCCGGGCTGGGGTTGCTCGTCACGAGGCGCTGGATCAGCTGCGAGCAGATGAAGGGCCCTGTGTTCGGGTGGTTGAAGAGCGCGTCCAGCTCCGCCTTCAGGTCGGCTGAGCCGTCCTGGTTCGCGGGGATCACGATCCCGTTGACGATCGTCTTCTGGGACTCGTCGTGATAGGCCGGATACAGCATCATGGGATCGTCGAAGTCGGCCGCGGTGCCGTAGAAGCTCGGGTTCGACGCCGTAGAATGGTAGGCCCAGCCCGTGAACACGTTCGCGGTCTGGACGACCTCGTCCTGGTCATAGGTCGGTATTGGGAGCCCGGTCGGGTCCAGTTCGAGCGTCCCGTCGGGCTGCAGCTCGTTCAGGCCGATCGTGAAAAGCTGCTGGACCTCGCGGGCGTAGTTTTCGTCCGCGCTCGTCCCCTTCGCCGCGTTTGCCTTGGCGTTTTTCAGCACGTTCAGGTAGTTGCCCATGGCCGGGCTGAGCGTCACGTCCTGCAGGAGCGAGCGGAAGTTCCCGAACGCATCGTTCGCAAGCAAGTCGTAGTAGTTCGCAAGCCCGTCGGCCTGGTTCGCCAGCTGGGAGGCGACGTCGGAGGTCACGAAGATTTCACTCAGTGCGAACGCGACCCGCTGGCGCAGCTGGTCGGGGGCCGTCAGCGAAATGAGCCACCACGCGGCCTGGCGGTTTTCCTGGGCGACCGGGAACTTGCCTCCGGGCGGGTAGTTGGCCGCGTCCGCATCCGTCGCCGCGCGATGGGAGGTCTCGGGCAGGGCCATCTGGTTGGCGATCCACGTGCTGTACCCCATCGACTCGAGCGCGCCGATGTCGGCCGTGGTCGGGCCAAAGGTAGCTTGTGTGAGGAACCGGGGCGCGTCGGCGGCCGGGACCGAGCTCAGGTCGATCGCTGGGGGAGCCGGGGGAGCGGAAAACACCTGTGATCCGGTGCTCACGATGAGCTGGCCGCCGAGTTCCCCGCTGGGGTAGGTGGCGCTGTCGATCTCCACGAACACGTTTCCGGAGGCGATCGCGGCCAAAACCTGGGCCTTGGTGTATTGGGCCACGCCGGCCGGCGCCCACTGCATGTTGGTGATCTGTCCGGCGGGAAAATCGATCAGGGTTGTGCCGTTGCCCATGTCGCCGCCGAGCTCGAGCTGGGCGGCGGACTCGCCCGAGGATAGGTTGCTGAAGGAGACGCTCACGCTCGCAAGGGATCCGTCGGAGCTGACGAGCAACGTCGCAACGCCGGAACCCGCGGAGCCAGGAGCACCGGAGGTGGGGCGGATCTGGGCCACGTAGAGCGTGGGCGGGATGAACTGGATCGTAACGGTCGCGCTGTTGTTTGAGCCGACGGAGTAGGAGCCGCTCCCGGCCAGGGTGAGCACGACCGTGCTCGTGGACGCCGGGTTCAGCGTGGGGTTCGGGGTGACGGCCACCTGCACCGACGACTCGTAGGCGGGAATCGTCACAGTGCCGGCCAAGCCCTGGTAATCGAGCCCGTTGACCGCGCTTCCCCCGACGGAGTAGTTGACGACAAGAGCGGATGTCGTGTCGCCGGTGCGCGAAAACGTGAAGGTCCCGGTGTTTCCCCCGCTCGTGTCGGCGCTTGGGTCGGTGGCGGCAATCGTGACCGTGTCCGGACCGGGTACGGTCTGGGTGGAGGTGGTGATATCGTACACCTCGACGATCGCGACGCCCGCGGAGGCGGCGTTGCCGCTCACGAGGACGGTATAGGCGCCCGGGGGGACCGTTGTGATAAGCGCCGAGTCAAGGCTGCCCGCCGCGAAGGCGAACGCCCCGGCCTGCATGAACTCCGCGCTGAGGTCTGCGGCGTCGGATCCGTCGCCGATGGGTGTGCCCCAGTTGTCGTTGCTGGCGATGATGTTGCCCGATGCGTCGACCACCGACATCGTCGGGTCGGCCAGGGTGCCCGGAACGTTCAGGGCTGCGAGCGCGGGCCCGGCGGCGCGGATGAGGAGCGTGCGCTCGCCCGAACCGGCGCCGATCGTGATGCCGGGGATCATGATGTTGCCGCTTGTCCCGACCTCCCCGCGCGTGGAGAGGTTGACCAGCCGGGCCGTGGCAGCCGAGGCGCCGACCTCGTAGATTTCGAGGAGCGCGACACCGGTCGTGCCGTTGGCTCCGCTGACCTGGGCCGTGTAGGCGCCGGCCGGCAATGTGGCCACGAGGGCCGAGTCGGCGCTCCCCGCGATCAGGGGAAAGGCGCCTGCCGAAACCATGATCGTGGCCGTCGCGTTGCCGCTGCCCCACCCTTGGTTCGACTGGAGAACATTTCCGGCCGAATCAAATATGGTGAGGACAGGCTCGGCGAGGACCCCCGACACGTTGAGGGGGACGAGCGAAGGGCCGACGG
>Ga0181537_10001722_pt1 | contig 19840 bp, 22 predicted proteins | sample PEATcosm2014_Bin_39_FD_119765 | JGI IMG/M metagenome (GOLD analysis project Ga0181537, IMG submission 119765) | Peatland microbial communities from MTU Mesocosm Facility, Houghton, MI, USA - PEATcosm2014_Bin23_10_metaG | ecosystem: Environmental > Terrestrial > Soil > Wetlands > Peat | place... | reverse complement strand
CTATGACCTGTCCCAGTCCAGTGAGCACCTCACGCACCGGCCGTAGTACCGGCAGCCATGATACCCGAGCCGCCCGGGGACGGAGCTGATGAGGCTCCGCCCGCGGGGACCGCACTCGCCCCTAACCGCCCGGCATCACCCGGACGGCGTCCCTTTTAGGGCGAGGTTTCCCGCCACGTAACTATTTCGGGGACTATTGTCAATGGGTCGGTGACGAACTATTTTCCCGTTATTCCGGCGCCGAGGAGTCGGAATCCATTACCCCAGCGCGTATGGATTCGGGACTTGCCGCAGAATCGGCAATCCGGAATGGCGCGGTTAGGGCTTCGACTTCGCCTCTTGCCGTGCCTGCGCCGCCTTGATGGCGTCGATCCAGGGCTGCGCGGCTTTTTCGCCGGCGGCGCGGGTGGTCGGATCGAGCTTGTCGACGAAGGCGTCGAGCTCGAGATCGGTTTCGCCGCCGGCGCGCGAGATCAAATGCCATTTGGTCGCCTCCACCGGATCGACGGGCGCGCCGACGCCGCTGAACAGAATGCGCGCCAGCCTGTCCTGGGCGATGGCGCTGCCGTGATCTGCGGCCTTGCGGAAAATCGCCGCGGCGGCTTGCTGGTTCTGGTCGATACCGTCGCCGTTATAGAGCGCGATCGCATATTCGACCTGCGCATCGGTATTGTCGGCGAGTGCCGCCTGGCCCCAGAGCCGCACCGCCTCGTGCATATCCTTAGGCACGCCGCGGCCTTCTTTGTAGAACGTGCCCAGCGCGTATTGCGCATCGGGGCTGCCCGCCTGCGCGGCGATGCGCATAAGTTCGGCGGCGCGGGTAAAATCCTGCGGGAACAATTGGCCTTCGATATAGAGCAGCGCGAGATCGTAGGCGGCGGTGGGGTGGCCGAGCTTGGCCGCGGCGGCGAGCCATTTGGCGCTGGCTTGCAGATCGCGCGGCCCGGCGCGGCCGTCGAGAGCAAACATCCCCAACGCGAACATGGCATTGCTGTCGCCGCGATCGGCGGCGAGCTTGTACCATTCGGCCGCCTTGCCGTCGTCCCGCGGCACGCCGAGACCGTTGGCATAGAGCTCGCCAAGCAGCGTCATCGATTTGGCGTCGCCCTTTTGGTCGACATGCTCGGTGGCGAGCTGGAAAGCGGTCAGAAAATAGCCGCGCTGAAAGGCGCCGAAGGCGAGGTCGAGCCCCGGTCCGCCAACGGCCGGCGCGGCTTGGGTTTGCGCCGGTGGAGCGGCTGGCGCGGCGCCGGGTTTAGCGGCCGGCTTTGCCGCTGGATGCGCGGGCGGTTTGGCGGTTGGATCGGATTGTGCCGCCGCGGCGTGTGTCAGAAGCGCAGCGAAGCTCAGCGCCAGTGCGAGCGCTGCGACAACGCGCATCAGGGCGCCGGCGCCGGCAAATATCCGGCTGCTGCCGCGATGGCCGTAGCAGCGCCGTCCTGATGCGTCCATATCCAGTCACCGAGCGCGATGAAGTCGGCGCCGGTTTGCGCCAGCGGGCCGACTTCGTCCAGGCTTGCGGCATAGCCGATGCAGGGTATTTCGACGAGTTCCGCCCACCACTCAAGACGCTCCTGCACGTCCTCGAACGGCAACCGCCGGCCGCGGTGATCGGGCTCGCCGAACATCACATAGTCGGCACCGGATTCTGCCGCGAGCATGGCATCATGACGACCCTGCAAACCTCCGGCGCCGGCGATGCGATCCGGCTTGAGTAGCGCAAGCGCCGCGGCGAACGTCTCGACGCCGGTCAAATGCGCGCCGTCCGCGCCGGCGCGTGCCGCAACCTCGGCGTGGCCATCGAGCAGCAGTGCGACATCGCGACGCTGCGCCAAAGTCGCCATCGTTTTGACGCGGGCGATCAGCGTGCGCTCGTTGCTTTCGGCAAGCCGCAGCAGGACCGCGGCGATATCCGAGACGGCGAGCGCCGTTTCAAGGTCGCCTGCGAAGGGTGCGGGATCGTCGAGCCGCGGCGTGAACAGATAAAACCGTTGGCGCGGAGGCGTCACGCCGCTTTCCGCTCGAGATCGGCCTTCCATTGGCCGCGCGTGGCGAGGCTGTTCATCATGGCGCGGTGATTGAAGGCGCGCTGCGCCGCCGCGACATTCTCGGCCTTGCCGGACCACGTCGTCTGCGGCGCATGCTGCAGTGCGCGGCCATAAGAGAACGTCACGCGCCAGGGCAGGTCGCCCATCTTGTTCATGGCGTCGAGATGCGCGGTGGCCTCTTCATCGGATTGTCCGCCGGACAGGAACGCGATGCCGGGCACGGCGGCCGGCACGCAGGCTTTGAGGACGCGGAGCGTCTTGTCCGCGACCTCCTCCACCGAAGCGCGCGTGCCCGATTTCTTGCCGGGCACCGTCATGTTCGGTTTGAGCACCATGCCTTCGAGCGCGACCCGGTTGTAGAACAGTTCCTGAAAAGTCTCTTTGAGCACCCAGGTGGTGACTTCGGCGCAGCGGTCGATGTCGTGATCGCCGTCCATCAGCACTTCCGGCTCGACGATCGGCACGATGCCTTCGTCCTGGCACAGCGCGGCATAACGCGCGAGCGCGTGCGCGTTGGCGCGCACGCAAGTGTAGCTCGGCAGCACATGCTCTTGTCCGACATCGATCACGGCGCGCCATTTGGCGAATTTGGCGCCGAGCCCGCGGTATTCAACGAGCCGCTCGCGCAAGCCGTCGAGCCCCTCGGTGACGACTTCGCCGGGACAGGAGGGCAGGGGCTTGGTACCCTTGTCGACTTTGATGCCGGGGAGCGCGCCCGCCTTTTCGATGAGCTTGACCAGCGGCGTGCCGTCCTTGGCATTCTGCCTGATGGTCTCGTCGTAGAGGATGACCCCGGAAATGTATTTCGACATCGCTTCGCCGGAGCGAAACAGCATTTCGCGGTAATCGCGCCTGTTGTCGGCCGTGGATTCGACGCCGAGCGCATCGAAGCGCTTCTTGATGGTGCCGCTCGATTCGTCGGCGGCCAGGATGCCGCGGCCCGGCGCCACCATCGCGGTCGCGACCTTGTTCAATTCGCTGAGATTCATCGCGCTCTCCTCAACGTTTGGCGCCACCCGGCAGCCGCGCCAAGTTCTACTATGGTCCTAGTCCACCGTATCCCGCTTTCGCGCGGGGGAAGCTTGGGGAACTAGCAGCACCTTTACACCCGGCAGCGTTTTGCCTTCCAGAGATTCCAGAAAGGCGCCGCCGCCTGTGGACACATGCGTCAATCGGTCCTTCACGGAAGCGAGATTGAGCGCCGCCACTGTGTCGCCGCCTCCTGCGAAGCTAACAAGCCTGCCGGCCGCGGTGAGTTCCGCCGCCGCTTCCGCCACCGCAATGGTGCCATTGCCGAACGGCTCGTGCTCGAAGGCGCCGAACGGACCGTTCCAGACCAGCGTCTTGCTGCGCGCCAGAACCGAAATCACGTGCTCCACGGTCGCCGGTCCGATGTCGAGAATCATATCGGCGGGCCCGACCGCGTCGACCGAGACGACGTGGGACGGCGCGTGGTCGGCGAGCTTCTGCGCCACCACCGCATCGACCGGTAATACGATCTCGCGGTGCCGGGCCTTGGCCTTGGTCATGATGTCGCGCGCCGTGTCGACGAGATCGCTTTCGTAAAGCGACTTGCCGACGTTTTTGCCGAGGGCCACCAGGAACGTATTGGCCATGGCGCCCCCGATGACCAGCGTCTCGACCTTGTCGAGCAGATTGCCAAGCAGGTCGAGCTTGGTCGAGACTTTGGCGCCGCCGACGATAGCCGTCACCGGGTGTTGCGGGTGCTCGAACGCTCTTCGCAGGGCGTCGATCTCGGCCTGCATGGCGCGCCCCGGATAGGCGATCAGATGCGACGCCGTCACGATGCCGGTGTTCGAGGCGTGCTCGCGATGAGCCGCCGAGAAGGCGTCGTCGACGAACACGTCGCCGAGCGCCGCCAGCTGTTTGGCAAAGGTCTTATCGTTCTTCTCTTCGCCGGGATGGAATCTGGTGTTTTCCAAACAAAGAATGTCGCCGCTCTTCATGGCCGCGATGGCGCGTTCGGCTTTTGGCCCGATGCAGTCTTCGGCGAAGGCCACCGGCTTTTTGAGGATCTTCGCCACCTCGGCTACCACCGGTTTGAGCGAATATTTCGGATCGGGGCCCTTCGGCCGGCCAAAATGCGACAGCAGGATCACCTTGCCGCCTTTTTCCGCGATCTCGGCGATCGTCGGTGCGATTTCCTCGATGCGGGTCGAATCCGAGACTTTACCGTCCTGCATCGGCACGTTGAGGTCGACGCGCACGAGGACGCGCTTACCCTTTACGTCGGCATCGTCGAGGCTGCGGAAGGACTGCATGAACACGCGCTAAGGCAAGGATTGCGATGCGATCAAATCAGCCGAGCTTGCCCATCGCCACCGCAGTATCGATCATGCGATTGGAGAAGCCCCATTCATTGTCATACCACGACATCACGCGCACCAGCGTGCCGTCGACCACCTTGGTCTGGTCCATGTGGAAAACCGATGAATGCGGATCGTGGTTGAAGTCGCTCGAGACATTGGGCTGGTCGGTGTAGCCGAGAATGCCCTTGAGCTGCTGCTCGGCGGCGCGTTTGATCGCCGCATTGATTTCGTCCTTCGTCGTCGGGCGCTTGGCGACGAACTTGAAATCGACCACCGAAACGTTCGGGGTCGGCACCCGGATGGCGACCCCGTCGAGCCGCCCGGCAAGCTCCGGCAGCACGAGGCCGACCGCCTTGGCGGCGCCAGTCGATGTCGGGATGATGTTTTGCGCGGCGGCGCGCGCCCGGTAGAGGTCCTTGTGCACCTGATCGAGCGAGGGCTGATCGTTGGTGTAGGAGTGCACGGTCGTCATGAAGCCCTTGTCGATGCCGACGGCGTCATTGAGCACCTTGGCGAGAGGCGCCAGGCAATTGGTCGTGCAGGAGGCGTTGGAGACGACGGTGTGCGCCTTGACGAGTTTATCGTGGTTGACGCCGTAGACCACCGTGAGGTCGACGCCGTCGGCCGGCGCCGAGATCAACACGCGCTTGGCGCCGGCCTTCAGATGCGCCGACGCTTTGTCCTTTGACGCGAAAATGCCGGTGCATTCGAGCGCGATATCGATGCCGAGCTCCTTCCAAGGCAGCTGCGTCGGATCCTTCACGGCGGTCACCTTGATCGCGCCGTTGCCGCAACTGATCGTATCGCCGTTGACCGTCACCGTGCCGGGAAAGCGGCCATGCACGGTGTCGAAGCGCAGCAGATGCGCGTTGGTCTCGACCGGGGCGAGATCGTTGATGGCAATGACTTCGATGTCATCGCGATCGGCTTCGACAATGGCGCGCAAAATATTGCGGCCGATGCGGCCAAAACCATTGATGGCAACGCGAACCGACATGTCGCGGACTCCTCCCGGTCTTCCTGCGATACCGGCCCGGCGGCGGACCGGAAGCGCACATTATTATCTAATTACGTTTCTATGATTTTCCTAATTGCGCCAATGCCGCCGTGGCTACTTTTTCCGCCGTTAGCCCAAAGTGTTGGTAAAGGTTCTTGTAAGGCGCACTGGCGCCAAAGCCGGTCATGCCGACGAAAGTTCCCGCAGAGCCGATGATGGCGTCCCAGCCTTGGCGGATGCCGGCTTCGACGGCAATATTGACCCGCGCTTTGCCGATGACGGCGGCGCGCTTGTCTTCGGACGCAGACAGTAAAAGCTCGAAGCAAGGCACGGAAACGACACGTGCCGAGATTTTGCGCGCGGCGAGGAGCTTTTTCGCCTCGACTGCGATTGCGACTTCCGACCCGGTGGCAAATAGCGACACCGCCGCCGCGTCATCGTCCGCCGCAATCAGCTCATAGGCGCCCGCCGCGCAGCGGTTGTGCTCGTCGAAGCCCTGGCGCAGCTGCGGCATGTTTTGGCGCGTCAGCGCCAGCACGCTCGGTCCGGTTTTGCTCTCCAGCGCCAATTGCCAGCACTCGACGGTCTCGACGACGTCGCACGGCCGGAACACTTTCAAATTCGGAATGGCGCGCAGCGCCGCGAGATGCTCGACCGGCTGGTGCGTCGGACCGTCCTCGCCGAGCCCGATCGAATCGTGCGTCATGACATGGATGACGCGCTGGCCCATCAGCGCAGCGAGCCGGATCGCCGGGCGGCAATAATCCGAGAACACCAAGAACGTGCCGGAAAAGGGAATGACGCCGCCATGGAGCGCCATGCCGTTCATGGCGGCGGCCATGCCGTGCTCGCGCACGCCGTAATGGATGAAAGTGCCGGAATAGTCGGCGGCGCTCATCGCCTTCATGGCTTTGGTGCGCGTATTGTTCGAGCCGGTGAGATCGGCGGAGCCGCCGACCATTTCCGGCAGCGCCACGGTCAGCGCTTCAAGCGTGAGCTCGGATGCGGCCCGCGTGGCAATTTCTTTCGGAGCGGCGCTGAGCTTTTGCTTCAAACCATTGACCGCGGCCGTGAACGCGCCGGGCAACGCGCCGCCGATGCGGCGCTCGAACTCGGCGCGCTTGGCAGGATCGAGCGCGGCGAGGCGTTTCTCCCAGGCCAGGCGCGCCGGCCGGCCACGTTCGCCCGCGGCGCGCCATTGCGCGCGAATGTCCGATGGTATTTCGAAGGGCGGCGATGTCCAGCCGAGGTTTTGCCGCGCTGCGGCGACCTCATCGGGGCCGAGCGCCGCGCCGTGGCTCTTCTCGGTGCCGCCTTTGTTCGGCGCGCCGAAGCCGATCGTCGTGCGGCAAGCGATCAGCGAAGGCCGATCCGAAGTTTTTGCCGCCTCGAGTGCGGCGGCAATCGCCGCGGGATCGTGGCCGTCGACGCGGCTTGCCGACCAGCCGGCCGATTTGAAGCGCGCGACTTGATCGACGGAATCCGAAAGCGACGTCGGCCCGTCGATCGAAATGTGGTTGTCGTCGTAAAGCACGACGAGCTTTTTCAGCTGCAAATGTCCGGCGAGCGCAATCGCCTCTTGGCTGATGCCTTCCATGAGATCGCCGTCCGAGGCGAGTACGTAGGTCGTGTGATCGACGACCTCGCCGAACATCGCGGCGAGATGACGCTCGGCGATCGCCATGCCGACGGCATTGGCCAGCCCTTGGCCGAGCGGGCCCGTAGTGGTTTCGACGCCGGGCGTGTGGCCGTGCTCCGGGTGGCCGGGCGTCAACGAACCGAGCTGACGAAATCGCTTGATCTCGTTGATCGTCATCTTCTCGTAGCCCAGCAGATAAAACAGCGCATAGAGCAGCATCGAGCCGTGGCCGGCCGACAGCACGAAGCGGTCGCGGTCGGGCCACGCCGGATCGGCCGGATCGAATTTGAGGAACCGCGTGAACAGAACGGTCGCGATGTCGGCCGCGCCCATCGGCAGGCCGGGATGCCCCGACTTCGCCTGCTCGACCGCGTCCATGGCGAGCGCCCGAATGGCATTGGCCATGAGATCGTGGGCCATGCGGTCTTGATCGGCACGCGCGGCCGGATTGGCGCTGGCGGCGGAAACGGGTGCGGCCTGGGCGAGGACAACGCTCGCCGCGGGAAGACGGTCCGGCTTGGTCATCGGATTGGCCAGTCGCGGCGCGAAGGCGAGGAGCCGCGCTTTAGGGGGACAGGCGGCACAGATAACATGCGAAGCGCCCTAGTCAATTCCGCGCGGGCCCGGCGCTTGCGTCATGCACAGGCATGTGCCGGCGAGAGCGGTTAAGCGTTGACCTTCATGCTCCACGGGACGTAAAGTTCTTTTCGTAAACAATTGCTAGTGCACGATTTTCGCGTTCCGTGGGCCCGGTCGATGGCCGCGGCGGATGGCCGGATGAGTGACACTGATCCGATCACGGTTGCGGCGCGGCGCCTGAGCGGCGCACTCGAAGCCTTGGAAGCGGCGTTGGAGCGGCGCGCCGAAGCCGATCGCGACCAGAAAGCGCTCGCCGACCAGGTCCATGCGCTCGGCAGCGATCGGGCGCGGCTGGCGAGCGAGCTTGATGACGCCACGGCCCGCGCGCGCGCGCTCGAATCCGCCAATCGCGGAGCGGCGCAGCGCATCGATCAGGCGATGGCCACCATCCGCGACGTGCTGGCGGCCGAAGACTAAGGACCCAACGACATGTCGCAAGTGAGCGTCACCATCAACGGCCGGCAATTCCGGATGGCGTGCGAGGATGGCCAAGAGGACCATCTCATGGAGCTCGCCCGCGAGCTCGATTCCCGTATCGGCGGCCTGCGTTCGAAATTCGGCGAGATCGGCGATACCAGGCTCACCGTGATGGCGGCGATCACGGTCGCCGACGAGCTTGCCGAAGCCGGCGCGCGGATCAAGCGGCTGGAGGAAGATCTCGCCGCCTTGCACGACTCCCGCGCGGCGGCGTCCGAGCGCAGCGCGGCCGAACAGGTGTCTATTGCCGCGGCGTTGTCGGCTGCGGCGGAGCGGGTCGAAAATATCACCAAGAGGCTCAATGCGACGATCAACACCGGCAGCGGCGTCGCGCTCGGCTAGTTCTTTCAGGCCGCTTGCGAGCGGCGCTCCGCGAGCATTGCCGCGAACTCGGCGCCGAAGCGGTGCGCATCTCCGGGCCAGCGCGCCGAGAGGTAATGTCCGTCGCGCACGGTAAATCCGATATCGAGCCGCTCCGGCGAATCGCGGCGGAGCGGGAGCGGGCCGGCGAGGAAGTCGCCGGCGTCGGCCAATGCGGCGCGAACTTCATCCTCAACCGTCATCGGATAGGTCCGATAATAATCGCCCAGATAGACGCGAGTCAGCGCCCACGCGGCGAGCTCCATTGTTTTGATGAGCGCCGTGGTTTTGCGGCCGAACAGTACCGGCTTCCCGTCGCGCCCGCGAGATCGCGCGGCGAGCAGCACGCCGTGACAGATCGCGCCGACCGGCTTGTCTTGCGCAAAGAACTCCGCCGTGACCGCTTGCAGTTGCGCCGACTCCAGATATTGCCGCATGCCGGGCGCGTGTCCTCCCGGCAAAAGCAATGCATCGAAATTCGCCGCCTCAATCTCCGCGTAAGCGATCGGGTGCTGAAATTGCGCCGATTGAATCATTTCGGAATAAGCGGCCCGCCCCGCCGCGTCGGCTCTCAGCAACGGCGCCAGAAAACCCAAGCCCGCGCCGCTGACCATTTTCGAATCGGCCTGTCCAGACCGGCCATCAGGCGTGGCAAAGACTACGGTGTGATCTCGCGCTTGTAGCGTGCGCCACGGGACCCCGGTCTCGGTCGGGTCGAAATCGCGGCTCGGCAGCGGGATCAAAACGGTCGCCATGACGCCATCTTAGGCGTTTTTCGTCTCGTTCGCTGCACGCGGTGAATGGGCGGGAAGATAAAGTGGCGTCGGTCGCCGCGGCGCATTACATTGAGTAGGCGGGGCTGCCCGGTGCGTAGGAGACTTATTTCCGGGGCCTTACGATCCTCAAGGGAGCTGTCCCTGACCTTGCCCCTGGGCTTGGTTATATGGCGCCCACCTACTTATGTAGGTTCCCGGGATCGCGCTCTTACGGCCATGGCGGCTCCGCACTTCCCATCATGATCTCAACGATCGGCATCGAGGAAACCAAGGCAGCGCTTCGCCGCGAGGCGATGGCGCGGCGCGATGCCCTGCCGGCGGAGGAACGCAAGGCGGCCGCCGAAACGATCGCCGCGCGAAAATTTCCGCTCACCGTTGCGCCGGGCACGATCGTGTCGGGCTTCATGCCGATGAAGAGCGAGATCAGTCCACTGCCGCTGATGCAGATGCTCGCGCAGGCCGGCGCGCGCCTGGCGCTGCCTGTCATCGCCGGACGCGGCAAGCCCCTCATCATGCGCGCGTGGGCGTGGGGCGAAGAACTCGACCGCGGCCAATGGGATATTCGCGAGCCGAAGCCTGATGCGGCCGAAGTCGAGCCTGACATTCTTTTGGTGCCGCTTTTGGCCTTCGACCGCACCGGCCATCGCATCGGCTACGGCGCGGGCTACTACGACATGACGATCAATCGCTTGCGGGCGCGCAAACCGATGACGGCCGTCGGCATCGCCTTTGCCGCCCAGGAGGTTCCCACAGTGCCGGCGACGCCCCGCGACGAACCCCTCGATCTCGTGCTAACCGAGCGTGAGGTGATCGCGTTCAAGGGCCGTTAGAGCATGCGCATTCTCTTCGTCGGCGATATTGTCGGCCGCAGCGGACGGACCATCATCTCCGAGCGCATGCCCAAGCTGGTGCGCGACTGGAAGCTCGATCTGGTCGTGGTCAACGGCGAGAACGCAGCCGGCGGTTTTGGCATTACCGAAGCGATCTATCGCGAATTCCTCGATTGCGGCGTCGACGCCGTCACGCTCGGCAACCACGCCTGGGATCAGAAAGAGGCGCTGGTCTTCATCGAGCGCGCGCCAAACCTAATCCGCCCGATCAACTATCCGATTGGCACGCCCGGCCGCGGCGCGGCCGTGATCGAGGCCAAGAACGGATCGCGCGTACTGGTCATCAATGCCATGGGCCGCATTTTCATGGACCCGCTCGAGGATCCGTTTGCCGCCGTCGACCGCGAACTCACCGCGTGTCCGTTGGGCAGCGGCGCCGACGCCAGCATCGTCGACTTCCACGGCGAGGCGACCAGCGAGAAGCAGGCGATGGGATTTTTTTGCGATGGCCGCGCCAGTCTCGTGGTCGGCACCCACACCCATGTTCCCACCGCCGACCTGCGCGTGCTGCCGGGCGGCACCGCTTACATGAGCGATGTCGGCATGACCGGCGACTTCGACTCCGTCATCGGCATGGCCAAGGACGAGCCGCTGCAGCGCTTCACGCGTAAGATTTCATCGGCTCGCTTCGAGCCCGCTTCCGGACCGGCGACGCTGTGCGCCGTTGCCGTCGAAACCGATCCGGCGACGGGACTTGCGGTGCGGGTCGGCGCGGTTCGCCTCGGCGGCGCGCTCGAACAAGCGAGGCCGGTATTTTGGCAATAGATTGGGCCGCGCGCCGGCGTGATGCCGGACCCTATCTTCGCGCCGTTTCGATCTATCTCTGCTCGCGTCTCGTCATTCTATTGGCCATCGATATCGCGAGCATCTATCTGCCGCTGTGGAAGAGCGATGTCTGGCAATCCGGCACGCGCTGGTATGACCATCTGCTGCGCTGGGACTCCGAATGGTACGCCGGCATAGCGGGGCATGGCTATCACTACAGCGGCGTTCCCACCGGCGACTTGCAGCCGGTGGTTTTTTATCCGCTTTATCCTTTGCTCTCCGGATTTGCGGCGAAAGTCTTCGGTATAAGTCCGGCCGTCGCGTTGCTTTTGGTCGCTAATGCCGCCGCAGTGCTCGCCGTTGTGTTGCTGTTTAGGATCGCACGGCGGCATTGCGGCGATGATGTCGCGCTGCTCGCGGTGGCGTTGCTGAGTTTCTATCCCGGGTCGTTGTTCCTGTCGGCGGGCTACAGCGAAGCGCTTGCGCTGCTCTTGATCCTCTGCTGCTTCACGTTGCTCGATAGCCGCCGCTTTTTCGCCGCGTCAGGTGCTGCCGGGCTCGCCTTGGCCACGCGCTTTGCGGCTGTCGCGCTTCTACCGGTCCTGCTTTGGGAGCTGTGGCTGCAATTCCGGATGGATCGCAAGCGTTTCGTTCTCCACGCGCTGGCATGCATGGCGATCGCGAGCGCGGGCCTGTGGCTCTACATGCTTTACCTTGAGATGGCATTCGGCCACCCGTTTGCCTTCGCCGATGCGCAGTCGGCCTTCAACGGCGACACGTCGCTCGCCAGTAGGCTGATCGCGGCGCTGACGCTGCAGCCGTTCTTGCGGCTACGCTTCACCGACTTTTCGCCGGCCGGATTGGACCAATGGTTCTTTATTTTGCTGCTCGTGCTGACAATGTCTGCGTGGCGGCGGCTGCCCGCTTCGCTCCCGCTGTTTTCGCTCGGGGCCTTGCTGGTTCCGTATCTGACGCTCAGCGGCGGGCCTGGCGGGTTCACGTCGATGACCCGGTTCGGCGTGCTGGCGTTTCCGGCTTTCATCGTGCTCGCCGAATACTGCCGGCGGTCGTTGTGGCTCGGCATCGCCGCTATCGGATTATTCGCCGCTCTGCTTGCGCTTTATGCCGCGCTGTTCGGGCAATGGTATTGGGTTGGCTGAAGCGGTCGGCCTGCGGGGCCGCGGACAAGTTCTTGAACTCTTCCGTGCCGCCCCTTTATAACCAGCGCGGAAACGTCAATTTTTGGGACAGGCCGTGGCCGGACATTCACAGTTCAAGAACATCATGCACCGCAAGGGGCGGCAGGATGCGCAAAAATCCAAGCTGTTCGGCAAGCTGGCGCGCGAAATCACGGTGTCGGCCAAGATGGGCCTGCCCGACCCGACGATGAATCCGCGGCTGCGCGCGGCCATCATCGCAGCGCGCGCCGAGAACATGCCTAAGGACAATATCGAACGCGCGATCAAGAAGGCGACGGGCGGTGAGGGCGATAATTACGAGCAAATCCGCTACGAGGGCTATGGCCCGGGCGGGGTCGCGGTGATCGTCGAAGTGTTGACCGACAACCGCAATCGCGCCGCCGGCGAGGTGCGCGCCACCTTCACCAAGAGCGGCGGCAATCTCGCCGAGACCGGTGCGGTCTCCTTCATGTTCGATCATGTCGGCGTCATCGAATACGACGCCAAGGTGGCGAGCGCGGAAGCGATGTTCGAGGCGGCGCTCGAAGCCGGCGCCGACGACGTCGTGTCGAGCGATACCACGCACGAGGTTTATGCCGCTCAGGATCACTTTGGCTCGGTCGCCAAGACGCTCGAAGGCAAATTCGGCGAACCGCGCAAGGCTTCTCTGGTCTGGCGGCCGCAGAACACCGTCGCGGTCGACGACGAGCAGGGCGAAAAGGTCTTAAAGCTGATCGACAACTTGAACGACAATGACGATGTGCAGAACGTCTACGCCAACTTCGAGGTGTCCGACGCGCTTGTCAGCCGCATGAGCGCGTGAGGGCGCGGTTTCGAACGTCCATCTCCCCAAGTCGTCCGCCGCAGTTCATCTTAGTGCTGCCATGGCGTGATCGGAACAGCGCTTGTCGCATTCGCCGGTGAACCATTGATGATCTTGGTGCTGATGGCGAGGTAGACGATCGTGTTGTGAGGCTTGTCGAGCAAACGGTAAATGCGCGTCGTCTTGAAAAAAATGCTGGTTTTCTGACTAAACACCTCTTCCTTGTCGGTCAGCTTTGATAGGTCGACGTCAATCGGACCGATCTGGCTGCACGCAATCGAAAAGTTAGACGGATCTTCGTTTAAGCCCAAGGGCTGACCCCAGCCGCCTTTTCTCGCTTGCGCGATGTGGCATACGACGCCGGGCACTTGCGGATCCTCAAAGACGCTCACGCACACCTTGTCGTTGGGAGAAAGCACGTTAAACGTGGTGCTCACGCAGTCCAAATCCGTGGCGTGCGCGGAATGAACAGACACAAAGGTGAGCACGGCTACGATTGGAAGCCACTTCATTCGCAAATCTCCGCATTGGTTGAGCGCCGCGTTGTGGGTTGTCTACCCGAATTTTGACCATCACGTGATTGAAATTCTGCATATTGCCAGGGTTCGCGAGCAATTCGCGTGCAGCATCAGGTCTTCGTCGAAATCAACCCATGAAGTCAATTTCGCACTGCGTGAGGTCCAATGTCGCCAGTCATTGATATTCATCCCCACATCGTTTCCCCCGATACCAAGCGCTACCCGCTCGCCCCGCTCGGCGGCATTCAGTCGACCTGGTCGAGCGAGCGGCCGACGACGTACGACACGCTGCTGAAGGCGATGGATGACGCCGGCGTCGCCAAGGCCGCCATCGTGCATTCCTCAACGGCCTATGGCTACGACAACAGCTACGTTGCGGATGCTGTCGAGGCCGTGCCGTCGCGCTTTACCGGAGTCTATTCAATCGACGTCTTGGCGCCCGATGCCGTCAATAAGTTCGACTATTGGCTCGGCCGCGGCTGCACCGGCATGCGGCTATTCACGACCGGCAGCACGTTGCCCGATCAAGCCACCTGGTTTGCCGAGCCGGCGACGTATCCGTTCTGGGAGCACGCCGCGGCGAAGAAGATTCCGGTCTGCATGCAGATGAAGCAGGACGGCATACCGTTGCTGCGCCAGATCATGGACAGGTTTCCCGAGGTCACGATCATTCTCGATCATCTGTCGCGGGTGCCGTTCGCCGACGGTCCGCCATACAGCGCGGCAGCCGATTTTCTTGCTCTCGCCAAGTACAAGCAGGTCTATCTGAAGATCACGCCGGTCAATGTATCGCCCAAGAGCTGGGGCAAAGGCGCTCCGGACACCTTCTTCGGCAGGATCATCGGTGCTTTTGGTGCGGAGCGTATCGCCTGGGGATCGAACTTTCCGAACTCCCCGGGCACGCTGACCGAAATACTCGGCGCGGCGCGTAAGGAATTTTCATTCGCCTCGGCCTCCGATCAAGAATGGATCTTCGGCAAGACCGCGCTGACACTCTATCCGGCACTGGCAGATCGATGAGGAAACATACGATGGCGGCTGGGTCGCAACGAGCGTTCGGCCAAAACGTCCATTCAGCTCACGGCAAATAAGACCAGAGCTACGATTGCGACTGCGAGGCCCGCGCATTTTCTCAGATCGAGGCGCTCGCGAAATATCGCTGCGCCGAGCAACGCGGTAAAGACGAAACTCATCTGCGCGACCGGAACGAGGACGCTGGCCGGGCCGCGCACCAATCCGTGGATCAATAAAACGAAAGCGCCCAACAGCGCGAGCGCGGCAAGGCTCGCATAGCGCCAAGCGCCGGGTGTGATTTGCAAGCGCCGTTCAGTGTAAAGCCGCGACGCAGTTGCCAGCGAGCAGAACATCCAGGCTTGCGCGGCGACCACCGTCTCCGGGACCACACCGTGCTGCAGCCCGACTTTGTAGAAGAAATTGGTCAGCGCCATGGCCACGGTGGCAACGAGGACGCGGGTGAGCGAGCCCCAATTGAATTTGCCGCGCTCGATGCCTGCTTCGGCGAGCAGCAGCCAGACCGCGAGCAAAGCGAAAGCAAGCGCGGCGGCTTTTGCCACTGTCAGCGTCTCGCCGAGAAGAATGATGGCCAGCGCCGCGGTGAGGGTGAAATTCAGCCTGAAGATCGGCGCATAAGTGCTGACCGCACCGTCCTGCAAGCTGCGAATGAAATTGTACGCCGCGATGAACAGAAAAAATCCGGCGAGCGCGCCCCACACTGCCGACCAGTGCGGGTCGAGCGTGCCAGTGAGCCACGCATAGAGCGTAATTCCCGGACAGAAAGTCCAGGCTTGCAGCATGATAAATTCGCCCGCGGCGATACCGGCCGTCGCGGCGCGCTTGTAAACAAGGTCGCTGACGCCGAAACAGAGCATGGCGCCGAGGGCGAAACCAAGACCAGGTGTCATGCCAAGCCGAGGAAAATGTGGGGGATAACAGTAAAGGAACGAGCTATAAGGTCGCCTCCCTATCAGGCTGCCGGCCGTTCGGCGAGCGGCGCTTGAGCATTGCCGCCATGCTATGAATGAATCGCCATGACAGCTGCGATTCGCATCCTCGGCATCGATCCCGGACTCCGCCATACCGGCTGGGGCGTCGTCGAGATTGTTGGCAATCGGCTATCCTATATTGGTTGCGGCTCGGTGATCACAAACGAGCGGCACGATCTGGCGACGCGCCTTCTCGCCATCCATGACGGACTCATGCGCATTCTCGATGAATTCCGTCCCGACGAAGCGGCCGTCGAGGCGACTTTCGTCAGCAAGGACGCCAGGGCGACGCTAAAGCTCGGGCAAGCGCGCGGCATTGCTATGGTGGTGCCGGCCAGAGCCGGCGTGCCGGTTGCCGAATATGCGCCGAACCTGGTGAAAAAAAGCATCGTCGGCGCCGGCCACAGCGATAAGGCGCAGGTGCGGATGATGATCGGCGTGCTGCTGCCCAAGGCCGATCCGACGTCGGATGACGCCGCCGACGCGCTCGCTATCGCGATCACGCATGCCCACCATCGAAAAAGCGTGATTCTTCGTGCGGCGCTCGCGGCGGCGACGCCAAAGGCCGCGGCGCCAAAGGTTGCTGCCCGATGATCGGCAAGCTCAAAGGCGTGATCGATTCTTACGGCGAGGATTCCGTCATTCTCGACGTCAACGGTGTCGGCTATCTGGTGCATTGCTCGGGGCGCACTTTGCAGGAATTACCGCGCGTTGGCGAGCCGGCGGCGCTGTCGATCGAGACCCATGTGCGCGAGGATCAGATCCGGCTGTTTGGCTTCCTCACCGACATCGAGCGCGAATGGTTCCGGCTCCTGCAAACCGTGCAGGGCGTCGGTGCCAAGGTGGCGCTCTCGGTCCTCGGCACGCTCAAGCCGGCCGATCTCGCATCCGCCATCGCGATGCGCGACAAGGCGACGGTCGCGCGCACGCCCGGCGTCGGACCGAAAGTTGCCGAGCGCATCGTCACCGAACTGAAAGACAAGGCGCCGGCCTATACCGACATCGATCCGGCATTGGTGCGGCTCTCCGGCGCGCTCGACGATAAGCGTGCGCCGCAGCCAGTGACCGACGCGGTCTCGGCGCTGGTCAATCTCGGCTATTCCCAGCCGCAGGCCGCCGCTGCGATAGCCGCGGCGACGCGGGGCGCGGGCGAGGGCGCCGAAGCGACGACGCTGATCCGGTTGGGCTTGAGGGAATTGGCGAAGTGAAGCGGCCGACCAAATTAAGCGCGGCGGACGAGAAATTGATCGCGGCGGCGCGGGCTGCGATCAAGCGCCGCTATCGCGACGACTGGCAGGAAGTCGGCGCCGCCTTGCGGACGCGCTCGGGAAAGATTTTCACCGGCGTCAACCTGGACGCCTATCTCGGGCGTATGGCGGTCTGCGCCGAGGCGGTTGCGCTCGGCCGTGCCGTCGTCGATGTCGGCGGCAATGTCGGCATCGACACGATCGTGGCCGTGCGCCATCCGCCGCCCGATGCCAAAGACCAGAATATTACTGTGGTGTCGCCCTGCGGGGCCTGCCGCGAATTGATTTTCGACTATGATCGAAAGGCCCGCGTGATCGTCCCGAACGGCATAGAGCCGGCGGCGGTGCCGATCACTGAATTGCTGCCAAACAAATACACCCGGGGGTCGGAACGGTGAGTGCGACCACCGGAAAAAAGCTGGTGACGCCTGAGCGCCGCGAGGAAGATGCGGCGGAATCCTCGTTGCGCCCGCAGCGGCTTGCGGAATTCATCGGCCAGGAGCAGGCGCGTGCCAACCTCAAAGTTTTCATCGACGCGGCACGGGCGCGGCGTGAGCCGCTCGATCACGTGCTGTTCGTCGGTCCACCGGGACTTGGCAAGACGACGCTGGCGCAGATCGTGGCGCGCGAGCTTGGTGTCAATTTCCGCGCCACGTCGGGCCCGGTCATCGCCAAAGCCGGCGATCTCGCGGCGCTGCTGACCAATCTCGAAGAGCGCGATGTGCTCTTTATCGACGAAATCCATCGGCTCAATCCGGCGGTCGAGGAGATTCTTTATCCGGCGATGGAGGATTTCCAACTCGACCTCATTATCGGCGAAGGGCCGGCGGCGCGCTCGGTGAAAATCGATCTTGCCAAGTTCACATTGGTCGGCGCCACCACGCGCGCGGGGCTTCTCACCAATCCATTGCGCGACCGCTTCGGTATTCCGGTGCGGCTTAATTTCTATACCGAAGCCGAGCTTGAACTGATCGTCAATCGCGGTGCGCGCGTGCTCGGCATCGGCATTACGCCGGACGGCGCCAACGAGATTGCGCGACGCGCCCGCGGCACGCCGCGCATCGCCGGACGATTGCTGCGCCGGGTGCGCGATTTCGCCTCCGTTGGCGGCGCCCTCGCGATCGATCGCGCGGTGGCCGACAAGGCGCTGGCCGCGCTCGAGGTCGACGCCGCAGGCCTCGACGCCATGGACCGGCGCTATTTGAACACGATCGCCGTGAATTACGGCGGCGGTCCGGTCGGCGTCGAGACGCTCGCCGCGGCGCTGTCGGAGCCGCGCGATGCGATTGAGGACATTATCGAGCCCTATCTCATCCAGTGCGGCCTATTGCAGCGCACGCCGCGCGGCCGGCTCGTCACCGTGCACGGCTTCCGTCACCTCGGCTTGCCGGAACCCACGCGCGATCCGGCGCAGTTCGGATTGTTCGCTGCCGAGGATGAGTAAGGCGATGGCGAAGGTGTATGAAGGCGGCTGCCATTGCGGTCGTGTGCGCTTTCGCGTGACAGCAGACCTTTCGCGCGCCACGGAGTGCAACTGCTCGATCTGCGCCAAGAAAGGATTTCTGCATCTCATCGTGGCGCCGGATCAATTCGACTTTCGGAGCGGCAAGGACGCGCTGACCACCTACCGCTTCAATACGGGCGCGGCGCAGCACACCTTCTGCGCCACGTGCGGCATCCATCCGTTCTATGTGCCGCGGTCCGACCCCGATAAGATCGACGTCAATATACGCTGTCTGGACGGTGTCGATGTCGCCGCGATAAAACCCAGCCGGTTCGACGGCAAGAATTGGGAACACGCGATGGCTGAACGCGTGCCATGGCGCTAAAATTTGGCGCTAAAAATTTGGCGCTAGAAAAATTGGCGCGACAAAAATTGGCGATGGTAAAATGACCAGCGTTTCTCTTGACGGCGAAATTCGCGATGGCCGCCACGTCCTGACAGTGCGCGTCTACTACGAGGACACTGACTTCACCGGTATCGTCTATCACGCTAATTATCTGCGCTACATGGAGCGCGGACGAACGAACTATCTCCGCCTCATCGGCGCTGACCACCGCGCCTTGTTCGAGGCGGCCGAAAAGGAAGCGCCGGGGTTTGCCTTCGTGGTGCGCTCGATGAATATCGATTTCCTCAAGCCCGCGCGCATGGACGATGTGCTCGACATCGTCACCGAGCCGGAAGAGATCAAAGGCGCTTCGACAACCGTGCGCCAGCGCGTCATGCGCGCCGACGATCTCCTGGTGGAAGCGCATGTGCGGGTCGCATTCATCAGCGGCGGTCGGGCGCGGCCGATCCCCAAGCCGCTGCGGATCGCCATGAAGGCGGATTACGACGCGCTGGCCGTTTCCGGCCCTCAGACGGTCGGAAAATGAGGAGATCGAGGGGCGGATTCCCACGCGACGTCCGCCTTAACGACCCATTAAGCACAATCGGGCTTCGTTAGACCGAACGACCGGAGTTGCGCCCTAGTTTGGACATGTTTCGCGAATGACTTCCGGCCCGCCGGTGACGGGTCTGGCATGGGTCCTCGCGAAATTTTGGGTCTTGGCCGGCGCGCAGAGCGACGGCCGGTAACGGCCCTTTGGTCCCGGCGCCGGTGCGCCACCCCGGTCATGGCAAATTCGACCGAGTTCTTGGCCACTGGCGTGGCCTGGAATTTGGTCGTTGCGGCCGGAGCGCCGAAAGGGACGCCATATGAATCCTGCCGACCTCGCGCCCGCGGTCGCGCCCCTGACATCCGCCAATCTGTCGCTGTTCCATCTGTTCTTGCACGCGCATTGGATCGTCGAGGCGGTGATGGCCGGGCTGTTGATTTGCTCGGTTTGGGTCTGGGCCATAGCGATCGACAAAACCCTATTGTTTTCGCGGCTTCGCCGCGCCGGCGACAATTTCGAGGAAGCGTTTTGGTCGGGCCAATCGCTTGAGGAGCTTTATAAGTCGCTGGCGGCGCAGCCGGGGCATTCGACCGGAGCCTTGTTCGTTGTCGCGATGCGGGAGTGGAAGCGCAGCCTGGAAGGCCACGCCCGCTCCTTCGCCGGATTGCAAATGCGCATCGAAAAAGTCATGAACGTCGCAATCGCGCGGGAAGTCGAAAATATGGAGCGGCGGCTCCTGGTTTTGGCGACGGTCGGCTCGGCCGGTCCCTT
>Ga0181537_10001720_pt1 | contig 19843 bp, 18 predicted proteins | sample PEATcosm2014_Bin_39_FD_119765 | JGI IMG/M metagenome (GOLD analysis project Ga0181537, IMG submission 119765) | Peatland microbial communities from MTU Mesocosm Facility, Houghton, MI, USA - PEATcosm2014_Bin23_10_metaG | ecosystem: Environmental > Terrestrial > Soil > Wetlands > Peat | place... | reverse complement strand
TGGGTCGCCCGGCTTCACGGATGGTCCCCAGAGCGCGAGCGCCTGTTGCAGTTCCGGGCCGTTGGGGGTGATCACGCCGTTTCTCAGTTTGATTCCTTTTGCGCCCATGGGAAAAAATGTCCGTGCGTAGACGATTTGAGTTTCAAAGTCGCGAATGATTTCGATCCGCGTCTGCTTCGACATGCGCGGAGCGTCCGCGGGAATTGGCGGCGCGAGGGGTTGAACTGACGGCGTTTGAGTCTGCAGCGAAGCTGCGCTCGCTATGGGCGCGGGCGGATGGAGAGAGGATGGCGCTGAATTACTGCTCTGGGCGCGGACAAGGATAGCGGGGAGAACCACGGGCAGAACTAGCAGGGACGCGACGCGACGACGTTCCATACACCACCCCAGCGCGACTGAAGAACATTATAGCGCCGGTTGGAATAAATCTGATGTGAGTTCTGTGGGTCTTTGGGCTTGGGCCTTAAGTCTTAGGATTGGCTAGGCAAGATTGGCTAGAGCAGAATTGCTTAGACCAGGTTCAGAGCCTTCTTGATGGTGCCGCGCTCTTTCAGGATTTTCTCCTGCAGCAGCGTGATGGCGTAGATGAGCTGTTCAGGACGCGGCGGACAGCCGGGAACGTAAATGTCCACCGGGATGACCTGATTGACGCTTTGCACCAGGGCATAGTTCTGGAAGACGCCGCCGGAAGTCGCGCATGCGCCCATGGAAATCACCCACTTCGGCTCAGGCATCTGCTCCCATAACTGGCGGATGACCGGCGCCATTTTGTTGGAGACCCGGCCCGCGATGATCATCAGATCGCTTTGCCGCGGGGAGGGGCGAAATACTTCGGCGCCAAAGCGGGCAATATCGAAACGCGCCGCACCCATGGACATCATCTCAATGGCGCAGCAGGCTAGGCCGAAAGTCATGGGCCAGATGGAACTCTTGCGCATCCAGTTGACCGCCGAGCCGAGCGTGGTCAGCACCACTCCCTCGGGAGTGGGATTGCCGAAGGTGAGGTCTTTGACGGTTTTGGCGCCGTTCTCGACGTCAACGTAGGGGCCGAAGTTCAGTTCGCGGGCCATGGAAAGATTCTAAACCAGTTTAGGAATTCCAACGGGACAAAGAAGATTGGGCAGAGGCCGTTGCGGAAGCTTGCGCTATTTTCCTGCGGCTGCGCGCCGCACGGCCCGCTCGGCCGACAGAGGCAGTTGGACGGGAACGAAGTATTCTTCGGGGTAAAGATAGTCTTCTCCCGACTCGTCAATCACCCGGATCTGGCCGAGCTTGCCCGCGGGCTCGTCGGGAACGACCTGGTAGAGTTTCCGCAGTTCGAGGGAAGCAGCATAGCTTCTATTCTTGATGCATACGACGAATCGCGGTTCGGTTCGCTTCATCGAATCCTCAGCATACGCTTCATCTTGATCTCTTTTGCGCCAACACCGTGAGCTTCATACCAGTGCACCTCGGCATGACACATCGTACCATCTGCCAGTTGCACTCTGGCCGTTCCCTTTAGCTTTCTCCAGCGTCGCCCGCCGTAGAGCTTCGACAGCCGCCGTCGCTCTCGGATGCCTTTGCCGGAGGCAATCTTCTCGATATCCGAGATGCGGCCAATAATCTTGAAGAACACAATCGTGGATTGTACTCTCTGGGTAGATTGGCGGAGGCGCAGGAAAGAAGCTTGTGCCGAAGCCGGGGACGACGCATCAATGGAAGCCCAACCAGAAAAACAGCCTCTACGGATTCAAAATTACCTTGCCGAACATCTGGCTTTTTTCCAGGTACTCGTGAGCCGCGCGGATTTCGCTCAGGGGAAAGACGCGGTCCACGACCGGCTTGAGCCGCCCTGCGAAGACATGTCCCAGCACTTCGCGCAGTTCGCCCATCGTGCCCATGTAGGAGCCGAGCAGGGTCAACTGGCGCGCGAACAAGTGGCGGAGGTCGAGTGCTACGGTGGGTCCGGTGGTCGCGCCGCAGGTCACCAGCTTGCCTCCGGTCTTGAGGGATCGCATGCTTTCGTCCCAAGTGGCGGCGCCGACGTGCTCGACCACGATGTCCACACCTTCTTTGTTGGTGATCTTGCGGACTTCCTCGGATATCTTCTGCTGGTAGTGGTTGATGCCGTGGTCGGCGCCGAGCGCGCGCGCCTTTTCGAGTTTGGCTTCGTCGCCGGCGGTCGTGATGACGCGGCAATGAAACAGCTTCGCGATCTGGATGGCGGCAATGCCCACGCCGGAACTCGCGCCGAGGACGAGAACGGTTTGTCCGGGACGCACGGCGGCGAGGCCGACCAGCATGTGCCACGCAGTCACGAACACCAGCGGAACGCTGGCCGCCTGATTAAAATCGAGTGTGTCGGGGATGGGAATCACGTTCGCCGCCGGCACGGCGATCAGTTCACAGTTTCCGCCGTCAACGGCGTTGCCCAGGACGGTGAATTCGCTGCATTGGTTTTGCACCCCCGCCAAGCACTTGGCGCAGTGTCCGCAGAAGTGCATGGGTGCGACCAGCACGCGCAGGCCGACCGTGAATCCGGTGACGTACTCGCCGATTTCGGCGATTTCGCCCGCGATGTCGCTGCCTAAGATGTGCGGCAGCTTCACGCCTGGCAGTCCTTTACGGACCCACAGGTCGAGATGATTTAGCGAGCAGGCCTTCACGCGGATCAGAACCTGATCTTTGCGCGGCTGCGGGTCGGGAACGTCCTCATACGTCAGAACTTCAGGTCCACCGAATTGGTGGATGCGGACGGCTTTCATCGGCAAGGTTCTCCCATTCTTGGATGACGACTCACAGGATACCAAGGGTAAGCTTGACAGTCCCTTCCTGTCAGGTCACGATCAAACTGCGTGGCAAGCCGTGTGGTTCTCAAGTGGGCTGCACAAAGCCCCGGAGCCGATAACCGGGGCTTTTACTTTGCTCGGACGTTGACTCGCCGCTGTTAACCGACTGATAATCAGCAGGGCAAGCGCCATGGACATTTACGAACAGATCGTGGAACTGAGGCGCGGAGGCCGGCGCGGGGCAGTGGCCACCATCGTCAATGTGCGCGGGTCGATTCCGTCGTTCCAGATGGCCAAAATGCTGGTGCGCGACGATGGCTCAATCGTGGGCACGATTGGCGGGGGATGCGTTGAGGCCGACGTGTGGCAGGCGGCGCGCGAAGTGATGGAATCGGAAAAACCCCGAACCTTAAAGTTCGACTTGAACCAGGACCAGAAGTACGACACAGGCCTCGTTTGCGGCGGGACGCTGGAGGTTTTTGTGGAACCCATCCTGCCTCCAGCGATACTTTATGTATTCGGCGCAGGTCATGTTGCGATCAACCTTTGTGCGGCAGCCACGAATGCCGGTTTTGAGGTCACAGTGACTGATGATCGGTCATCATTCGCGACCAAGGAGCGGTTCCCTGCCGCACGCGAAATCCACGCGCTCGATTTTGAGGAGGCCATGCAGAAGCTCGATCCGAACGAGGCGTCTTATATCGTGATTGTCACGCGTGGACACCGCGACGACATGCGCATCCTGCGCTGGGCGGTGCAAACGCAGGCCCGCTACGTGGGGATGATCGGCTCGAAGCGCAAAGTAATCGGAATCTTCAACACGCTGCGGAATGAAGGCTTGCCGGCACATCTGTTCGATCGCGTACATGCTCCGGTGGGACTTGATATTGGCGCCATCACGCCGGAAGAAATTGCGGTCGCCATTACTGCGGAGTTAATCGCGGTGCGGCGGCATGCCAGCGCCGCGCTGCCCCATCTGAGCTGGTTCAAGGCAGCAGGCTCGGAAGGCGACACCGACTCGGCTATCGAAACCCTGGAAGAGCGCGAACCCGACCTCTGAGTATCTCGTGGTTCGGATTTTCCGGCACTGACTACAGTTGGAGTCGAGCTCCGCTCGACCGGACAGCCGGGGGCGGCTGTCCCCACATGGTTCATCTTCAACGGCATGATGCGATCAACATGATCCGATAAACACGGCGCATAAAGATGGTGCGATGAACATGGTGCGATAAAGATGGTGCGATCCCCGAGTTTCGCCGGAGTCATTCTGGCTGCGGGGGAATCCTCGCGCATGGGCCGGGATAAAGCCCTGCTGCCGTGGCCGCCACAGGTCGCAGGACAGCCAGAGGCGAAAGAAACGTTTCTGTCGGCGGCGATTCAGGTGCTGCTGCTCACCACCGATTTCGTCGTCATCGTAGCGGGCAAGAACCAGGCCACGCTGGCATCGGTTGCCTACGCCAGCGGCGCGTCGGTCGTGAGCAATCCTGACCCCAGCCGGGGACAGTTCAGTTCCCTGCAGGTGGGCTTGCAGGAAGTGCTCAATCAAGGGCGCGACGCTGCCGTGATCACGCTGGTGGATCGTCCGCCGGTAAGCGCGGCGACCGTGCAGGTTCTGCGTGATGCCTTCGAGTCCGCTCCGCCGGACGTCTGGGCGGTGGTGCCGGAGTTTTCGGGAAAGCACGGTCATCCGTATCTCGTGGGCCGGGAGTTCATGGAAAAATTTCTGCGGGCGTCGCCCTCCGCTAGCGCCCGCGAGGTCGAACACAGCTATCAGGAGCACATCCGGTATGTGGCGGTGAACGACCCGTTTGTGGCGATGAACATCAATACGCCTGAGGATTACGCGGCGTTGGCCCCCAGGGGCTAAAAACCCATCCGCAAAGAGGGTTCCTAGCAGCGCTGAAAGCGCTGCACCACCCAAAGTCACGCCTTCAATCAACTGCAATCTGTTCCTCGCGCGCAATTGCGCGTTCCGGCTTCCCCACGTTATCGTCGAAGGGCATGGAGAAAACTAGAGTGCAGGCGTTACTCACGCGGCAGGAGTTTCTCGAAACCGTTCTGCGGTTGCAGCCGCGAGTCGCGGCGTTTGATTGCGACGGGACGCTCTGGTCAGGCGATGCCGGTGTGACCTTCTTCGACTGGGAACTTGAAACGGGAGTCGTCCCGCGAGAAGTCGGCGCAAGTATGCGGGCGCGTTATGTCGAGTACCAGGCCAGCCGGGTGAGCGAGGAAGATATGTGCGGCGAAATGGTCACCATGCACCAGGGACTGACCGAGGCCGCGATGATGAAGGTGGCCGAGGAATTCATGACGCGAATGTTCCCTGGGCACATTTTCGCCGAGATGAAGGAACTGGTGAGCCGGCTGCAGGAAAGCGGCTGCGAAGTCTGGGCGGTTTCATCGTCGAACGAGTGGGTAATTCGCGCCGGCATGAAGGCTTTCGGTATTAAGGAAGACCGCATTCTGGCGACGAAAGTCGAGATCGAAGATGGCGTGATCACCGGCCGGTTGCTCCGCGTTCCATCTGGTCCCGGCAAGCCGGCGGCGCTCCGGGAAGTCGCGAAGAAAAATGTTGACGCGGCCTTCGGCAATTCGCGCTGGGATGTCGACATGCTTGCCGCTGCCCAACATGCATTTGCGGTGAATCCTAACCCTGACCTCGAAGCGGCGGCCCGCGACCGCGGCTGGACCATTTACTTTCCCGACGGAAGCCGCAAGTAAACAAGGGTCAGGCTGAGTTCGAGGGCCGCATGTCCGTCGCCCGGCGCTGGGCCATTTACAATTTCAGACGGCATGTACTCAGCCCAGATGCTCGATCACTTCCAAAATCCGCGCAATCCAGGCGAACTTGCTGGTGCGGACGCGATTGCGGAAATCGAGAACCCGGCCTGCGGAGACGTTCTCCGCCTGAGCCTGAAAATCGATTCGGGGCGCATCGCGGAGATTCGATTCAAGGCCAAGGGATGCGTGCCGGCGATGGCCTGCGCCTCAGCTCTGACGGAACTAGTGGCGGGGCGCACCGTGGACGAAGGGCGAGCGTTGCAGCACGAGACCCTGATCACGGCGGTCGGAGGTTTGCCGCAAGCCTCGGCGCACGCGGCGCAATTGGCTTTGGACACGCTGTCGGCCGCGCTGCGCCAGATTAAAGGCCATGCCGAAGGCAAGGTTAAAGGCTAAAACGGATCATGCCAAGCCCTCACAGCCCCTGCCGCATCGCGTGTCTGCAGCCGAGCGCAACCGTCATACTCAACGCCGTTGGCGAGTTGGGCCGGGTGGTGGCCTGCACCCGGTATTGCGCCGACGTTGTGCCCGCGGTAGCGGACGGCTCGCGCGTAATTCTCGCCGATTCCTGGACAGCCAACACCGAGCAGATCGTGGGCGCGCAGGCTGATCTAGTCATTGCATCCGTTCCCTATCAAGAGAAGGCGGTCAGCGAAATCCTGCGGGCGGGGGCGCGGTTTCTCGGCCTGGCCCCGACAACGCTGGCCGATATCTATACCGACATTGCACTCATCGCAGGTGCTGTTGGCGCGACTGATCGCGGCGAAAAAGTGATTGCGGCCATGCAGGGCCGGATCGACGAATTCCGCACGCGGACGGCCGCAGCGTCTCGGCCGAGAATCTGGTGTGAGGAATGGGGTAAGCCCTTGATTGCTTCGCAGAAGTGGGTCGAGGAACTGGTTGAAGCCGCAGGTGGCGAGTTCCTGAGTGCCGCAGGCAGAAAGATTACGGCCGAGGAAGTCCGGCAGCTTGATCCGGAAGTGGTGATTGCGGCATGGTGCGGCGCGGGCGCTCGCGTGCCGCTGGAAAAGATCATCGCCGAACGAGGCTGGCAGGGGACGGCTGCGGCTTCGGCAGGCCGCGTGTTCTGTATTCGCGACGAATTTCTGAATACTCCGGCGCCAACGCTGCTGCAGGGTCTGGAGGCGCTGGCCTTCGCTATCCATCCTGAACTCTTCCCGCGCACGAAAGGAATCCGGCGGATTACCGAGGTTTCCGCGCTTGCAGACCGGGAATTCCACGCCATGAGTTAAGATTTCCTTATGCCCGTAGCCCACAGAATCGAAGAACTCCGCACCGAGGTCAGCGAATTGGCCAAGGGATCGCGAACCGCCCAGGAACTCATGCAGGCGATGGTGAAACTGCTGCACGAGCGGATGCTGAAATATAACTGGGTGGGCTTCTACATGCTCGAACCCGGAGCCCAACCGCCGATGCTGGTGCTGGGCGCGTTCGACGGCGCCATGACGCCGCATACTCGCATTCCGCTCAACCAGGGCATTTGCGGAGCGGCCGCCTCCAGCGGGCAAACCGTGGTGGTGGACGATGTCAAAAAAGATCCCCGCTATCTGGCGTGCTCGCTGGAAACCAAGTCAGAGATCGTCGTGCCGGTGTTTGTGCATGGGCAGGTAGTGGGTGAGTTGGATATTGACAGCCACTTCCCGGCCGCCTTTACCGCCGAGCACCAGGATCTGGTGCAGCACTGCGCCATGCTCGTCGGAAAGAAACTGGAAACCTCCGGAAAATAAGCGCTAGGAAACGACAGCAAGCTATGAGAGTCGAAAAGGGTAAGGTGCGCGCGCCGGAGATCGGGCGGGTTTGGCTGAATTCAACCCCGCTCAGTTTCCGGCAATTGCGCGGGCGCGCGGTGCTGGTGGACTTCTGGGACTACACCTGCGTCAACTGCATCCGCACGTTGCCCTACGTGCAGGCCTGGCACGAGCGCTACCGCGACAAAGGTCTCACGGTCATTGGAGTGCACACGCCGGAGTTTACGTTTGCGCAATATGAATCGAATGTGGAGCGCGGCATCCGCGAATTCGGCCTGACCTACCCCATCGTGATTGATAGCGACCGCGAAATCTGGAAGGCGTTCGCGAATCGTTACTGGCCGACGAAATACTTGCTCGATAAAGACGGCTACCTGCGCTTCGGCCACTTCGGCGAAGGCGGCTACGGGGAATGCGAGCAGGTCATTCAGGAGCTGCTGCGGGAGATTGATCCGGCGGTAAAACTACCGGCGCTGATGGAACCTTTGCGCGAAGAGGATCATGTAGGCGCGGTCTGCTACCGCGCCTCAGGCGAACTCTACCTGGGAAACCGCCGTGGCGGCATCGGCAACGAAGGCGGATTCAAAGAAGATCAGATCGCCGACTACACTTTCTCAGGGAAGCCCGAAGAGAATTTTTTCTACGCCAGCGGACGCTGGGCTTCGACTGCCGAGTACTTTGAGGCGGTCGAAACCGGGCCGCATACTTTGCGATTGAAATACGACGCATCCGCCGTAAACTTAGTGATGGCTTGCCCGCACGCTCCATCCTCCGAAGTTGTCGTGGTACAAGACGGCAAGCCGCTGACTCGCAAACAGGCGACCCGGGACACTCGCTTTCGCCCCGCTGCCAACGGAAGCGGAGAAGAAAGCTACGTCGTGGTGGACTCGGCGCGCATGTATTTTCTGGCGGACAACCGCGAGTTCGGCGAACATGAACTGGAATTGCGCTGTTCCACGGGCGTTGCTGCATTCGCCTTTACTTTCACCAGCTGTGTTGATCCCGTGGCCAGCGCGCTGCAGACGGCGAGCGTGCCCGACTCAGATGTGCCCCATCCATGAAGCGCGTGGTCGCAGGCCTCATCGTAAAAGACGGCAAGCTGCTGGTGTGCCAGCGCACACGCCACCAGACCATGCCGCTCAAGTGGGAGTTTCCCGGCGGAAAGATTGAAGAGGGCGAGCAGCCGCGCGACGCCCTGCGGCGGGAACTCGAGGAAGAACTCGGCATACTAGCGACGGTCGGCGACGAAGCCCGGCGCATTCAGCACGAGTATCCCAACGGGGGGATGGTTGAGCTGCGCTTCTTCGTGGTGCGCGAGTACCAGAGAGAACTCGAGAACCGCATCTTCCGCGACATGCAATGGGCCGAGCCCAAGGATCTGCCGAACTATGACTTCCTGGAAGCCGATCTGACGTTGGTGCGAGAGTTGGCTGAGGGAAAACTGCTGTAGGACATTCTCCGGTGTCTAGCTCTTGATGGACGCCCACGCCCACACTAGCGACAGCACGGTCACGAGAACGGTCGTCGCCCAGGCCACGACGTTGAACGTGCGTTTATTGACGTACTCGCCCATCAGGTCTTTCTTGTTGATGAGCAGAAGCATGAAGACCAGCACGAACGGCAGCACGACTCCGTTCAGCACCTGGGACCACACGGCGATCTTGATCAGCTGTGGCTCGGGAATCAGGATCTCCAGCACTCCGCCCGCCACGATCAAAAGTGTATAGAGCCAGTAGAAGACTGGCGCTTCGTTGAATTTCATCCCCACGCCAGACTCGAAACCAAGTCCTTCGCAGACCGTATAGGCAGTCGAAAGCGGCAGAATCGAGGCGGCGAACAGCGACGCGTTAAATAATCCGACGGCAAACAGAATGTAGGTATAGTCCCCGGCCAGAGGACGCAGGGCCTGGGCCGCATCCGCCGCGGAACTGATGTTGCGGTAGCCATGGACGTAGAGCGTGGCCGCGCAGGCCACGATAATGAACCAGGCCACGATGTCGGTAAATATGCATCCCGTGACCACGTCGAGCCGCGAAGTTTTGTATCCGCGCCTGGTTACACCCTTCTCAACAATGGATGACTGCAGGTAGAACTGCATCCAGGGCGCGATCGTGGTGCCCACCAGTCCGATCACCATGAACAGGTAGGCCTGCTCGCGGAAGGCGCTGGGCTTGGGCAGTTTGACGGTTGCGGTGAGTGCGCTCTTCCACAAAGGATGCGAGAACACGCCCGCAAAAATGTAGGTCACATAGAAAAACGAGGCGGCGAGGAAGACCTTCTCCACGCTCTTGTATTGCCCCTTCACCACGATCAGCCAGACGATCACGCCGCACACCGGAACCGTGATGAATTTCGACAGGCCGAACAATCCCAGGCTGCTGGCAATGCCGATGAATTCGGTCACCACGTTGCCGAAGTTGATGACCAGAATTCCGAGCATCATGAAGAAGGTGATGCGGAACCCGAATTCCTCGCGAATGAGGTCGCTCAACCCCTTGCCGGTTACCGCGCCCATACGGGCAGACATTTCCTGCACCACGATCAGCGCGATCGTGATCGGGATCATGGTCCAGAGGAGAAGATGTCCGAATTGAGCGCCGGCCTGGGAGTAGGTGAAGATGCCGCCGGCATCGTTATCAACGTTCGCGGTGATGAAGCCCGGCCCGACGACGGCGAGAAACAGCAGAATTCGGGTTTTCGAACGTTTGAGAAACTTCATGCGCACTCTTCGCCGACATAGAGATGGAGCCGATTGCCATGAACGACGCCACAGGATAAACGCAGGCAGGGAATCTGACCAAACAAAAAGTGCTCAGAATAGCGAAATTATCGCCTCAAACAAATTTGTCATCCCGAGCGAAGCGAGGGACCTAAGTGTTTGCGGATGCCTGGCAGCAGCGCATACGCGGGCAAAAACCCAGGTCCCTCGCGTTGCTCGGGATGACAGGCTTTTTGACGCTACAGCTTTGCTCTTAACATGCTGATCACATCGTCAGAAGTGATGACGCCGGTCAGTTTATTGTGCTCGTCCACGACGGGCAGGGTTTGCAGGTTATATTTGTCGAACAATTCCGCAACCTCATTTTCTTCGACGCCCTCGTGAGTGAGCACGAGCGGTTCCTGGGCTAACGAGAGCATTGGGGTTGACGGCCCTGCGAGCACCAGCCTGGCCAGAGGAACCGCGGCTGAGAGTGTTCCGTGAGAATCCACCAGATAGATCGTGCTCACGGCTTCGACTCCGCCCTCGAACTCGCGCAGTGAATCGATAGCGTTCTGCACCGTCGCCGAAACCGGCAAGGCGAGGAACTCGGTGGTCATGCGGCCGGCGGCGGTTTCTTCGCGATGCTCGAGCAGTTCGACTACGTCCTGCTGCGCCTCCGGTTCCATCTGGGTAAGAATCTGCTCACTGCGCTCCTCGGGCAGATCGGCGAGCAGGTCGGCGGCCGCGTCGGGATCCATTTCCTCGACAATGTCGGCGGCCCTGCCGGAATCCAGTGATTCGACGATGGCTTTCTGAACCCTGGGCTCGACTTCTTCGAGCGCCTCGGCTGCGGTCGAGTCGTCCAGGGTTTGAAATAAGGCCTGGCGCTCATCGGGCGCGAGATCCTCCACAATGTCGGCAATGTCGGCGGGGTGCAGCGCGGCCAGGCGTTCGTTCGATATCTTCAGCTTGACGCGGCGCGCGGGATCGGTCTCGACGATATCGACGAAATTCCATGGAATGCTGTGGGGAGGGATTTTGCCGAGCAGCGCGTGTAGAGCCATCTTGGGTGCTACGCCGCGCAGCAGGCGCCGGACAGCTCCGCGCGCTCCCACATCCACTGAGTGCACGCGCAACACCGGGTGTGAGCCGGCGTCTTCGGGTTTCACGGCATCAACCTTCAGATCAACGTCGTTGACGCGCACTACTTTTCGTCCGTTGATGTCGATGACCTGCTGATCGAGCAGGTCGCGATCCAGCAGAAACAGGCCTTCCGTGCCGTTGGCTGCCGGCCAGTCCGCCGCCGCGGTGGTGGCGCGAATGCCGCCGTTGATGGCCGCTACGGCGGAAAACGGAAGAATGCGGTTTCCTGACTTGGTCTTGACAATCAAAGACGAAATGCGGGAACGGTCCTCTTGCGGCGCCAGCGTGACTTCGCGCACCCGTCCCGTCGCGCCCGACGGGTCATAGACCGTGGCGCCCAGCAATTCGCTCAGGGCAAGAGTCGTCATCCCGCTAGAGAATAACCAAGTCGCGCATGATTCGGAACGAAAATCGAAGGAATTGGCTCACTTCATTGGACGGGAGCCGTCCAAGACCTGCGAAGCCCTGAATACCGGCATCCCGAGCGGAACTTCGAGGTGTCTAACTCCGTATAATAGTCAGCAGCGTGCGCCTTATCTTCGACATCATCGGGCAGACCTTGCGCGTCCTCTGGGCGCACAAACTGCGTTCGTTTCTCACCATGTTCGGCATTGCGTGGGGAGTCGGTTCCCTGCTGTTGCTGGTTGGCCTCGGTGAGGGGTTCCGTTCGGGTAACAGAAAGCAGTTCGATTCGCTGGGCGAAAACGTGATGTTTATCTGGTCGGGACGGGCCCCGGCGATGCAGGGCAGCTTCACCGCGCTGCGCCAGTACTATCTTGATTACCGCGATTACCAGGACATTCTTCGCGAGTGCCCCAGCGTCGGAGCTGCCGCGCCGGTCATCCGGCGCAGCGACATTCGCGCCGTCAGCGACTTCTACCAGGCCAGTGGACCGATCATGGGGGTTCCCGCCATGTTCAATCAAATCCGCTACCTGCCGCTCAATGAAGGCCGCTGGCTGAACGAGATGGACGACATACAGAAGCGGCCTGTGATTGTGCTGGGGGATGAAGCGCGCCGCACGCTGTTCCTGGGCCGGCCTTCCGTCGGCGCCACTATTCTTCTGAACGGGATCCTGTTTGAAGTGATCGGCACCCTGCAGCGGATCGGCCACGGAGACAACATGAACCAGAATCTCCAGAGCTTTATTCCGTTTCACACCATGCAGGACCACTTCCGTCCGCTGAGCACCGGGGTCGAAACCGATGTGATCTCGTTCATCAACTATCAACCCAAATCGCGCGCGGTGCACGCAACCGCTCAACTCGAGGTCCACAAAATTATCGCCCGCAACCACGGCTTCGATCCCAACAATCCGGACTCGTTCGATGAATGGGACACCATCAAGACCGTGGACCAGATTGGCAAGATTTTTGACGCCATGAACATGTTCCTGGGCAGCGTGGGACTGATCACGCTCGCGCTGGGGGCGATCGGGATCATTAACATCATGTTGGTCGCGGTAGCCGACCGGACGCGGGAAATTGGACTGCGCAAGGCCGTAGGCGCAACCAACACCAGCATCATGTTCCAGTTTTTCGTGGAAGGAGCGTTTCTCACGCTGATGAGCGGGGGAATCGGGATCGCCGGCGCGGCCGGACTGATGGGATTGCTTTCCAACGTGAGTCTCGGCGATGGCTTCGATCCGCCAAAGCTGGTGGCTTCGACGGCGGCACTGGCCGTAGTTTCTCTCGGAGTGGCGGGCGTGGCGGCGGGACTCTATCCCGCGCGGCGTGCCGCGTTGCTCGAACCCGTGGAGGCGCTCCGCAAGGAATAAGCGCAGGCGAAAACTGCGAGAGATAAATTATGTACCGCGACCTTCTAAAACAAGCCTACTCCGCCATGCGCCATGACCTGCGCCGCACCCTGCTCACCATGGCGGGTATGGCCTGGGGCATTGCCACGGTCGTGCTGCTGCTTTCTTATGGCAACGGCTTCGGCAAAGCCATTGAGGCCATCTTCCAGAGCTTCGGAGCCACCGCCGTAGGCATCTTTCCCGGACGCACTTCGCAGCAGGCAGGAGGCAACAAGGCCGGGGTTACGGTGCGCTTCACCAATGACGACATTGAACTCCTGCGCAACAACGTGCCGCTCTGCCGCCATGTCGTCCGTATGTTGTCGAAGGATTCCACAGTGCAGAACGATAATCGCTCGTTCACGTTTCCGGTGAATGGCCTCGATCCGGCGATCCAGCAAATATGGAATCTCGACATTGCGGAAGGTCGATTCCTGGACGACGCCGACAACCAGTCGCACGGACTCTACGCGGTCATCGGATCGGAAGCGCGTGAAAAGCTTTTCTCGGGTATGCCCGCGCTCGGCCAAACCATCCGCATTGACGGCGTGACCTTTGAAGTAATCGGAGTGGGAGCGCCCCGCATGCAGGAGGCCGACAACGACGACAACCGGGCCGTCTACATCCCTTACAACTCCATGGATGTGCTCAAGGATAACCATTATCTCGACGGCATCTGGATGGACTCCGCCGGCCTCGACCACGGCAAGTTAGAAAAAACCATACGGGAAACGCTGGCTACGGCGCACAACTTTAAACCGGATGATCCGCGCGCGGTTTTCGTTTTCGACGCCCAGAAGCAGCTCTCGCAGTTCGGCATCATCACCATGGCGCTGAAAGTTCTGCTGGCCTTCATCGGGACGGTTACGCTGGGGATTGGCGGCGTTGGCCTGATGAACATCATGCTGGTATCGGTGACGCAGCGCACCCGGGAAATCGGCGTAGAGAAGGCTCTCGGGGCGCGCCGCCACGATATTCTCATCCAGTTTCTGGCGGAGGCCATGGTCATCACGGCCCTCGGAGGGATGCTGGGAATTATCCTCTCCTATGCGGTATCCATCCTAGCCGGCCGCATCACCTTCTACAGCGCGATCGCGGCCCATGCCGAAGCCGCCGACATCCGCCTGATCGTGTCGCCCATGATTCTGCTTGTGGCCACATCGATTCTCGCGGTGGTGGGCGTGATCAGCGGCATGATCCCGGCCCTGCGCGCCGCGAATCTCGATCCCATCGAAGCCCTGCGTTACGAATAAAGCATCCGCGTGAATCCACGGCGAAGAAGTTTTCGGTTTTCGAAATCCCTTATAATCGTCGGTCGCACAGAGAGGAATCCTTTGCCCTTCGACGATCTCCGCCAATGGATTGCAGCGCTCGACCGCGCGGGCCAACTCAGGCGCATTCGGACCGAAGCCGACCCGATTCTTGAGATCGCCGAAATCACCGACCGCGTCTCCAAAAGCCGCGATGCCAAAGGATTGCCGGGTGGTCCGGCGCTTCTTTTCGAAAACGTCACGGGGCATCCCGGGTCGCAGGTTCTGATCAATCAGTTCGGCTCCGATGCCCGCATGAAGCTCGCGCTGGGCGTCAATTCCTTTGACGAGATCGCGGGCCGCATTCGCATGTTCATGGACGTGAAGTCGCCCCAGGGTTTCCTCGACAAGCTGAAGATGCTTCCCTTGCTGACCGAAGCAGGCAAGTTTTTCCCGCGCACCGGGGCCACCGGACCCTGCAAAGAGGTCATCCACCGCGATAGCTTTTCATTGCTCGATTTCCCCATCCTGCAATGCTGGCCGAAAGATGCCGGGCGATTTATCACCCTGCCGTGCGTCACCACGCGCGACCCGAAGTCGGGAAAGCGCAATCTCGGTATGTACCGCATGCAGGTCTATGACGAGCGCACGACCGGGATGCACTGGCAGCGGCAGAAAGTTGCGGCGGAACACGCCCGGGAGCGCATGCGGGCCGCGGTAGAGGGCAAGTCAGCCGCCGTGGACATCATGGCGCGCTCGTCAGGCGGCTCGGTTGTTCCCGAAGGCGCCCGGCCGTCTGGAAAGATGGAAGTCGCAGTCGCCATCGGCACCGAACCGGCGGTGACTTTTTCAGCGATTGTTCCAGCGCCCCCGGAGATCGAAGAATATCTGATTGCCGGCTTCCTGCGCGGAGCGCCCGTCGATCTGGTGAAATGCGAGACCGTCGACCTGGAAGTTCCGGCTGCAAGCGAGATCGTGCTTGAAGGCTATGTGAATCTCGACGAACTGCGCAGCGAAGGGCCGTTCGGCGACCACACCGGCTTCTATTCGCTCGAAGATCTCTATCCTGTGTTCCACGTCACTTGTGTGACGCACCGGAAAGATCCCATCTACGCAACCACGATCGTGGGAAAGCCTCCGCAGGAAGACGCCTACATGGGAAAAGCGGTCGAGCGCATTTTTCTGCCGCTGATGAAACTGACGATTCCGGAGCTGGTGGATATCAACCTTCCCGTCGAAGGCGTGTTTCATAATCTGATGATTGTTTCGATCAAGAAGTCCTATCCCGGACAGGCTCGTAAAGTGATGAATGCGGTCTGGTCCCTCGGCCAGGCCATGTTTACAAAGTGCATCGTGGTCGTGGACGAAGACGTTGACGTGCAGGACATCGCCGACGTCACGCTGAAGGTGCTGAACCACATCGATCCCGAGCGCGACATTCAATTCACGCTGGGCCCGGTGGATTCGCTCGACCACGCCTCGCGCCTGCCGAATTACGGATCAAAGATGGGGATTGACGCCACGCGCAAATGGGCCAGCGAAGGCTTCGCCCGTCCCTGGCCCGATGAGATCGTGATGGATGCAAAGACCAAGGCGCTGGTTGACGGCAAGTGGAGGACGCTGGCGAAGGAGCTTGGGATCGAGTGATCAGTGGGGCGCCCGACTTCAAACCACGGAGCGGAGGATCGGCGCCTTCGATTAAGCTCGGCACGCTTCCTCCCACGCCATAGCGGAGATTGCTATATGGAATACAGTGAGCTTGTTACACGGGATGATCAATTCCTTACCTTGCGCACCGCGTGCGATGCCATTTTTGATACGAGCAAGCGCCTTCCGCAACAGGTGTTTCGCAAGGCATTTGCGAACCTCTATGGGTTTGAGCACGGCGTGGTAATGAGCAAGGGATTTGCTGCATTTCTGACGCAGATCGCGAAGCGATTCGGTGACAGCGCGGTGAGTTATATAACGCTCGATCCTGACCCGGTCGAGTATTATCACAAGCGCATGGGTTTTTATGGTCTCGCCTCGTTCCCGTCGAGTTCTTTGAAAGAGAGGTATCTTGAAGTAATGTCTCGCGACGGTCAGGCCGATTCATTTCGCGCCCGCGGGGGGGACGTAGGGGTGATGTGGGGTTCGTCACTGGAATGGGGGATATTCTGTGACCGATTCTCTTGGGAGCTTTGCGTGATGGGGAGCAGTTCTCCACTGGACGAAGTGATAAACCCGGCGAAGGGAACCACTATTCGCTATATGGAAAAACAAGTTAGGGGATATATAGAGGGCATATATCGGTACAAGCCGGATGTGGCCCGCGATTTCCTAGCTGACCTCTCGAAGAACTATCCTGCGCTGATGGATGGTGAAATGAGCCAGGCGCCGCCTGCGGTGCTCCACAAGAAAGCGACAGACGGAAAGTCTCGTCTTTTTCGCGGGGTGGACCGACAGGACCGCTAAATACTGTGCACACGGTCCTACGCCCGCGTCAGATAAGTAACGAAGAAAAGAGACGGTGCGCTAAAGACCTCATCACGCGCGGTCAACGCATGAGATCGAGCGTTCGTATCCGGCGCATTCCAGCACCGGCAGGCGGGGATACTTTGGAAACGCCGCGTCGGTTGCAGAGCGCTCGCATAAATAGAAAGTCGATCCTCGGTCGGACTCGATCAGCCGCATGAATCGGCAATCCGCACAAAGGCCTGCGGCTGCCCGCAGCGCTTCTTTGCTGGGCCCGCCTCCCTTATCCTCGGTTTTCTTATTCCCGGTCACAGTTACTAGGATAATGCCCGGAGCAAGTTTGACCGGAGCCGGGCGAACCGCGCGCCTCTTCCGGTATACTGGTCAGGCATGCCCGTTCTGAAAAACATTGCCGCCATTGCCAAAGGCATGAGCATCACCTTCATGGAGATGTTTCAGCCGACGACCGTGGAGAATTATCCCGACGGCAAGGGACCGCTGAAAGGCGCGCGCTTCGAAGCCCGCTTTCGCGGCGCGCACGTTCTGCAGCGTGACGAAAATGGGTTGGAGAAGTGCGTTGCCTGCTTTCTGTGCGCAGCCGCGTGTCCGTCGAACTGCATTTACATTGAGGCCGCCGAGAATACCGCAGAGAATCGCGTCAGCGGCGCCGAGCGCTACGCCAAGGTCTACAACATCGATTACAACCGCTGCATTTTTTGCGGATATTGCGTGGAAGCTTGTCCGACCGACGCGATCACCCACGGGCATGGCTTTGAGCTGGCGACGTTCAATGCCAGCAATCTGGTTTACCGCAAGGAGCAAATGCTGGCCCCCCGGCCAGCACACATGGGAGCCAACGTCATCTTCAACCAGTCCGACGTGGACGGCGGGGCGCCGGCGCAAATGGTGCCGGGGAGCTAACTTCGAAACGGGTTTCGAGTTTGATCAGCGCCGGTCCTCGAGACCGGCGTTCGTGTATGTGGGGCGGTCGTTGGCCGATCGTCGTTGGTCGTTGGTCGTTGGTCGTTGGCCAACCCCAGCCGATGACAGTGAGGGGCCAACGACCAACGACCAACGGCTAGCGACATTCATTTATGGCTGATTTTCTACAGACCGTGAAACAGCGCGTCGTGGTTTACGACGGCGCGATGGGAACCAACATTCAGAAGCGCAATCCTACGCTGGACGATTACTGGGGCAAGGAGAATTGCAGCGAAGTGCTGGTGTTGAGCCGTCCCGATATTATTCGCGACATTCATGCGGACTTTTTCCGCGTGGGCTGCGACATCGTCGAGACCAACACGTTCGGCGGGACCGGCATCGTGCTCGGAGAATTCGATCTGCGCGACCGGGTGCACGAGATCAACGTAAAGGCTGCGCAGCTCGCCAAAGAAGTCGCGCAGCAATTCTCGACCAAAGACCGGCCGCGATTCGTGGCCGGGTCGATGGGCCCAACCACGAAACTGCCGTCGCTAGGGCACATTGGCTCCGACGCCATGATCGAAGCGTATGAGGAACAGGCCTTAGCTCTGATCGAGGGCGGGGTTGACGTGCTGCTCATCGAGACCGCGCAGGATCTTCTGCAGGCCAAACTTGCAACGATCGGTGTACTAGATGCAATGAGAAAAGCCGGCAAGCGCTTGCCCGTCCAGGTGCAGGTGACGCTGCAGGAGTCCGGAACCATGCTGCTGGGCACGGAGATCGGCGCGGCCCTGACTGCGCTCGAACCGTTCGACGTGGACGCCATTGGTTTGAACTGCGCGACCGGCCCAAAGGAAATGAACGACGCGGTCCGTTATCTGGCGCTGAATTCGACCAAAGAAGTTTCGGTGCTGCCAAACGCCGGACTGCCTCAGAACGAAGGTGGTCATGCAGTTTACAAACTCTCGCCGGCGGATTTGGCGGAGTATCACCGGCACTTTGTAAAAGATTACGGCGTTCGCATCGTCGGCGGATGCTGCGGCACGACTCCCGAACACCTGAAAGCGCTGGTGGACGCGGTTTCCGGCGTCGAGCCAGCAAAGCGCGACGTCAAGCGCGTGGGTGCGGCATCGAGCGCCTATACGACGGTTCCGCTCGATCTGGAGCCCAAACCGCTGATCGTCGCCGAGGAAATGAACACCACCACGCGGGTCGAACATTTCCGCAAGCTGGTGCAGGGCAAGAAGTACGACGAAATCCTGGGCCTGGCAAAAAAGCTGGTCAACGACGGATCGCACATGCTGGACCTGTGCTGCGCGATTGTGGGCGAAGACGAGAAGGGCTACATCACTTCCATCCTGAAAAGAATCGCCACCCGCGTGCCCGCGCCGATTCTGGTGGATTCGACCGAAGCCGACGTCGTGGAAGAGGCGCTCAAGCGCATCCCAGGCCGCGCGATTATCAACTCGATCAATCTGGAAGATGGCGAGAAGCGCACGTCGAAAGTGCTGCCCATGGCGAAACGCTATGGCGCGGCCGTGATCGCGCTGACCATCGATGAAGACGGCATGGCCCTCACCGCCGACAAGAAAGTGGCCATCGCGCACCGCATCTACGATCTGGCCACGAAGAAATATGGGCTCGACGGCACCGACATCATCTTCGACGCGCTGACCCTGCCGATTTCAACGGGGCAGGAGGAGTATCGCACTGCCGGAATGGAAACTCTGAAAGCGGTGGAGCGCATCAAGAAAGAACTGCCTTCGGTGAAGACCATCCTGGGCGTGAGCAATATTTCGTTCGGCCTGGATGCTTATCCCCGGCGGGTACTGAACTCGGTGTTCATGCACGAGGCGGTCGATCATGGGCTCGACATGGCCATCGTGAACTACACCAAGATTTATCCGCTGTACAAAATTCCGCAGGAGGAGGTGGAACTGGCGCGCAAGTTGATTCACCGCGACGCCAATTCCGATGGAGACCCGCTGCAGAAGTACATGGCGCACTTCGCCGGAATGAAGGGCAAGCCGGCCGCTTCGACGACCGCGCATGTGGACACGCTCTCGATCGAAGATAAGCTGAAGTTTGCCATCATCAACGGCGAGAAAACGGTGGGCGAGGGCGCTAAGAAGAAGTCTTTAGACGAATTGCTCGAAGAGGCTCTGGGGAGTTACTCAGCGCTGGAGTTGATCAACACGGTTCTGCTCGATGGCATGAAGACCGTGGGCGACCTGTTCGGCGCGCGCAAGATGCAGTTG
>Ga0181537_10001717_pt1 | contig 19860 bp, 20 predicted proteins | sample PEATcosm2014_Bin_39_FD_119765 | JGI IMG/M metagenome (GOLD analysis project Ga0181537, IMG submission 119765) | Peatland microbial communities from MTU Mesocosm Facility, Houghton, MI, USA - PEATcosm2014_Bin23_10_metaG | ecosystem: Environmental > Terrestrial > Soil > Wetlands > Peat | place... | reverse complement strand
GATTTGAAGCCAAAGGACGTGCGCGCGCTGGCCTCGGTCCATTATCCCATCACCGATATCGGCGCGGCGATTTCCTCCGGCTCGTTTCCGACCATGGGCATGATCATTGCGCCCTGCTCGATCCGCACCATGTCCGAAATCGCAAGCGGCGTGACCTCGTCATTGTTGTCGCGTGCCGCCGACGTAGTGCTCAAGGAAAAGCGCCGGCTGGTTCTGGCGGTGCGCGAGACGCCGCTACATGGCGGGCACTTGCGCTCGATGACCACGCTCTCTGACATCGGCGCAGTGATCGCGCCGATCGTTCCGGCGTTCTACAATAAGCCGAAGTCGGTCGACGACATCGTCAACCACACCTGCGGCCGGCTGCTCGATCTGTTCGGCATCAATACCGGGCTCGTCAAACGCTGGGAGGGTGGCCCGGCGGAAGCTTAATATCTGTCATCCAAGAGTGAGGAAAAGTCATGGATCAGAAACGCTACGATATCGGCCTCAAGATGCGCAAACAGGTGCTCGGCGCCGAATATGTCGACCGCGCGCTGCAAAATGTCGACGACTTCAATCGCGATTTTCAGCGCCTGCTCACCGAATATTGCTGGGGCGAAACCTGGGGAGACGACACGCTCAAGCCGCGCGAACGTTCGATCCTCAATCTCGGCATGATCGGCGCGCTCGGCAAGATGGAAGAATTCGCCACCCACGTGCGCGGCGCGCTCAATAACGGGTTGACGCCCGACGAAATCCGCGCGGCGCTGACGCAGATCACGATCTATTGCGGCGCACCGAAAGGCGTCGACTGCTTCCGCATCGCCAAGCCCATCATCGCCGAGCATATGAAGAGCAAGAAGTAATCATGCTCGACCAGCCCGATCCGCGCCGCGCCAAGAATCAGCCGAGCGGTCCGCCGCTCGACTTTCAGGAGCATTTGGCGCGGCTCGAGGCGGCGGGCCTTTTGCGCCGCATCGACCGGGCGATCAATAAAGACACCGAACTGCACCCGTTGGTGCGCTGGCAGTTCCAGGGCGGCTTGCGCGAAGACGAGCGGCGCGCGTTTCTGTTCACCAATGTCACCGACGGTAAGGGCCGCCGCTACGATACGCCGGTTGCGATCGGCGCGCTGGCCGCCTCGGCGCAAATTTATGCCATCGGCATGGGGCGGCCGGTTGAGGAAATCGGCGACGCCTGGATGCGCGCGATCGCCAATCCGATCGCGCCGATCGTCGTCAGTTCAGGGCCGTGCCAGGAAGTCATCATCAAAGGCGATGCGCTTCGCAAGCCGGATGGCGGCCTAAAACTCCTGCCTGTGCCGATTTCGACACCCGGCTACGACGCGGCGCCTTATCTGACCGCGACCTTATGCATCACGCAGGATCCGGAAACCGGCGTGCGCAATATGGGCACCTACCGCGCCGGGCTCAAAGCCACCGACCGGCTCGGCGTGCGCATGGCGGCGCGGCCCGGCGGCGCCGGCGGTTACGTTCATTGGCAGAAATACCGCAAGCTGAAAAAGCCGATGCCGATCGCAATCGTGGTCGGCGCCGCGCCCGTCGTCATCTTCACCGGGCCGCAGAAGCTGCCGATCGATTGCGATGAGATGGCGGTCGCCGGCGGCCTTGCCGGCGCGCCGATCCGCACGGTCAAAGCAGTCACCGTCGATCTCGACGTGCCGGCCGACGCCGAATTCGTTATCGAAGGCCTGATTGATCCGGAATTGCTCGAACCGGAAGGGCCCTTCGGCGAAAGCCACGGCCACGTCGCGCTCGAAGGCTACAACATGTCGATGCAGGTCACCGCCATCACCCACAAAAAGAAGCCAGTCTGGGTTTCGATTCTGAGCGAAGTCACGCCGAGCGAATCAAGCGTGATGAAGCGCGTCGCTTACGAGCCGCGTTATCTGTCGCACCTGCGCGACACATTGGCGATCAAGGGCGTGCGCCGTGTTGTGATGCACGAGGCCCTGACCAATCTGCGCAAGGTGCTGTTCGTGCAATTTTCCGCCGGCGTGCCGCGCACCGAAATCTGGCGCGCGCTGCAAGGCACGGCGACGTTGCAGGCCGATATCGGCAAATACGTCATCGCCGTGAGCGAGGACATCGATCCGGACAATCTTGACGCCGTATTCTGGTCGCTCGCTTACCGTGCCAATCCGATCAAGGATGCGCTGATCATTCCCCATCGCTCTGAGGGCCACGGCCCGAAATCGGGCACGCCGCACGACGACTCCACGCTCCTGATCGATGCCACGCAGAAAGAGCCCGACCCGCCGATCTCGCTGCCCAAGCGCGAATATATGGAGCGCGCCCGCAAAATCTGGGATGAGCTCGGCTTGCCGGCGCTCACGCCGCGCGCGCCGTGGTTCGGCTATTCGCTCGGCGATTGGGACGCGGTGTGGGACACCTACGCGGAGCGCGCGGTCGAAGGCAAATGGGAAGAGACCGGAAAAGAAACTTTCGCGCAGCGCCGCGGCGGCCTCACGCCGGAAACGCCGGTGAAGGACGTGAAGGAATAGGAATAGCGCCCGTTACGCCGCGTTGGCTGCCGCGTGAATCGCGGCGCGGATGCGCTGATAGGTGCCGCAGCGGCAGATATTGGTGATCGCCGCATCGATATCGGCATCGGTCGGTTTCGGATTTTGCTTCAACAGCGCCACCACCGCCATCATCATGCCGCTCTGGCAATAACCGCATTGCGGCACGTCGAAATCGAGCCAGGCCTGTTGCACCGGATGCAGCGTGCCGTTTTCCGCAAGCGACTCAACCGTCGTGACTGCCGCGGAGCCCACGGTACCAACCGGCACCTGGCAGGAGCGCGTCGCAACGCCGTCGATATGCACGGTGCAGCAGCCGCATTGGGCGATGCCGCAGCCGTATCGGGTGCCGGTAAGCCCGATCGTATCGCGCAGCACCCAAAGCAGCGGTGTGTCGGCCTCGACATCGACGTTATAGCTCTTGCCGTTGATCGACAGCGCAATCATGCCCGCTTTCCCGATAGCGTCCGGCAAGATTAGCTTGTTCGCCCTGCGTTTAAAATCCTGTTTCAGGCGGGTGGGCAGATTGCCACGCTCCCATTCACTCTCTTTCCAGAAGCGCCCGGAAGGCGCATGCTGTGTTTGGTTCTGCTGCGCAATGCCCGTAAGAGGCCGCCGCAAGGGTTCCAATGAAATAAATGAAATAGCACCTGTCTTCTGGAGGAATCCCATGAGTCACCGCATAACCCGTCGCGAGGTCAATGCCGGAATTGGCGCCGCGCTTATTTCACCCGTTGTCGGCGGCAAAGCCGCTCGCGCCCAAGGCGCCGCACCGATCAAGATCGGCTTCGGCATGGCGCTCACCGGTCCCCTAGCCGCCAACGGCAATCAGGCGCTGCTCGGCTCCCAGATCTGGGAAGAAGAGACCAATGCCAAGGGTGGGCTGCTCGGACGCCAGGTCCAACTCATCCACTACGATGACCAGTCCAACCCTTCGACCGTACCCGGCATCTACACCAAGCTGCTCGACGTCGACAAAGCCGATCTCATCATCAGCGGCTACGCAACCAACGTCGTCGCTCCGGCGATTCCCATCGCCATGCAACGCGGCAAGACTTTCATCAGTCTGTTCGCGCTCGACGCAAATGCTGAGTTCAAATATCCGAAATATTTCTCGTTCATTCCGACCGGCGGGCCGAACCCGAAACAGACGTTGACCGAAGGCTTTTTCCAGGTCGCGGCGGCGCAAAATCCGAAGCCGCAAACCGTGGCGATTGCGGGCGACGACGCCGAGTTTTCGCACAACGCCATGGAAGGCGCGCGGGCGAATGCGAAGCAATATGGCTTCAAGGTCGTCTATGATCAGAACTATCCGCCGAGCTCAACCGACTTTTCGCCGATCGTGCGCGCCATCCAGGCCGCCAATCCGGATCTGGTGGTGATCTGCTCCTATCCGCTCAGCTCGGTCGGCATGGCGCAATCGGCGAACGAGCTCGGCCTCAAGCCGAAAATGTTCGGCGGCGGCATGGTTGGGCTGCAAGCCACTGCGATCAAGAACAAGCTGAAGTCCAAGCTCAACGGCATCGTGAACTATGACAATTGGGTGCCGTCGGCGAAGCTCATGGCGCCCGCGGCAGACTTCTTTCAGAAATACCAGGCGCGCGCGCCGGGCTTGGGCATTGATCCGCTCGGCTATTATCTCGGCGGTTGGGGTTATGCCCGCTTGCAGGTTTTGGCTGCCGCAATCAACGGCACCAAAAGTATCGACGACAATAAGCTTGCCGATTATTTGCGCAGCAACGCGTTCAACACCATCATGATCGACGGTGTGCGGTTCGGCAAAAACGGCGAATGGATCAAGGCCCGCCAGTTGGCGGTCCAGTATCACGACATTACGGATGCCGCGAGCCTCGACACCTGGAGAGGCATGAGCTATCAGACCGTGCTCGCGCCGGCGGAGGACGTCACCGGCGGCGTCATTTATCCCTTCGCGAAGGCATTGGGATAAAGCCGTTAATCACCCTCCCCCGCGCTGCGGGGGAGGCAACCCTGCAGAACAATGCAATTTGGAGGAGACCTATGAGCCATCGCATCAGTCGACGCGGCGTCAATGGCGGCATCGGTGCTGCCCTGGTTTCGCCCGCTCTACTGCGGACGCCTGTTTTCGCGCAGGGCGCCGCGCCGATCAAAATCGGCTTTAGCATGGCGCTGACCGGCCCGCTCGCGGCCAACGGCAAACAGGCACTGCTCGGCGCCCAGATCTGGGCGGCTGAAGTCAACGCGAAGGGCGGTCTCCTCGGCCGGCAAGTCCAGCTCATCAATTACGACGATCAGTCCAACCCGTCGACGGTGCCGGGCATCTACACCAAGCTGCTTGACGTCGACAAAGTCGACCTCATCGTCAGCGGCTATGCGACCAACATGGTGGCGCCGGCGATTCCGGTGGCCATGCAGCGCAGCAAGACGCTGATCGGCCTGTTCGCGCTCGCCGCTAACAGCGAATTCCACTATCCGAAATATTTCTCGATGCTGCCGTCGGGTCCGACGCCGAAAGAATCCTTCACCGAAGGCTTCTTCCAGGTCGCCGCGGCGCAGAATCCGAAGCCGCAGACGATCGCGATTGCCGCTGAAGACGCCGATTTCTCGCACAACGCCGCCGACGGTGCGCGCAACAACGTGAAGAAGTACGGCCTCAAGTCGGTCTATGACAAAACCTATCCGCCGAACACGACCGACTTCTCGCCGATCATCCGCTCCATCCAGGCCGCCAATCCGGACCTGGTGGTGTTCTGCTCCTATCCGCTGAGCTCGGTCGGCCTGACGCTGTCAGCCAACGAACTGGGACTCAAGCCGAAGATGATGGGCGGCGCCATGGTCGGCTTGCAGGCGACCGTGTTCAAGAACAAGCTGAAATCGAAGCTCAACGGCATCGTCAACTACGAGACCTGGGTACCGTCGCCGAAACTGCTCGCGCCGGCCGCGGGCTTCTTCAAGACCTATCAGGCGCAGGCGCCTGGTCAGGGCATCGATCCGCTCGGCTACTATCTCGGCGGCTGGGGCTATGCCTATTTCCAGGTGCTGCAACAGGCGGTCGAGGGCTCCAAGAGCATCGACGACAACAAGCTCGCCGATTACATGCGCACGCACGAGTTCAAGACCATCATGGCCGACGTCAAATTCGGCAAGGATGGCGAATGGACCAAGTCGGGCATGTTGCAGGTGCAGTATCACGGCATCACCGATACCGCCGATATCGAAACCTGGCGCGGCATGAGCTATCAGACCGTGCTGACGCCGGCCGAAGAGAAGACCGGCAGCGTCATCTATCCGTACGAAAAGGCCCAGAGCTAAGGCCTTCTCCCCTCCCCCGCGGCGCGAGGCGCTGCGGGGAGGATTTTTGAGCCCGCAATGCTGCTGCCGACTTCACTCGTCGGTTCCTATCCGCAACCGGACTGGTTGATCGACCGCGCCAAGCTGTCGAAACAGGTGCCACGGGTGCGCGCCGATCTTTGGCTCGTCGCGCCGGACAAGCTCGAAGCGGCGCAAGACGACGCTACCATCCTCGCCATCCGCGACCAGGAGCGCGCCGGGCTCGACATCGTCACCGATGGCGAGCAGCGCCGCGAAAGCTATTCCAACCGCTTCGCCACCGCGCTCGATGGCATCGACACGGACAATCCCGGCACGGTGATCAACCGCACCGGCCGGCCGATTCCGGTGCCACGCATTGTCGGCCCGATCCGGCGCACGCGCCCGGTCGAGCTCCGCGATCTGAAAATTCTGCGCGCCAACACCGAACACCCCATCAAGGCGACGCTGCCCGGGCCATTCACAATGGGCAAACAGGCGCAGGACGATTACTACAAGGATGAGGCGGCGGTGGCGCTAGCTTATGCCGAAGCCGTCAATGCCGAAATCAAGGATCTGTTCGCCGCCGGCGCCGACGTAGTGCAGCTCGACGAGCCGTGGATGCAGCAGCATCCCGACAAAGCGCGGCAATATGGGTTGAAAGCGCTGGACCGTGCGCTCGACGGCGTCACCGGTACGGTCGCGGTGCATTTGTGCTTCGGCTATGCCGCGGTGGTGCACGAAAAGCCGTCCGGCTATTCGTTCCTGCTGGAGCTCGAAGGCTCGAAAGCGCAGCAGATTTCCATCGAGGCGGCGCAGCCCAAGCTCGATCTCAAGGTGCTGCGGGAATTACCGTCAAAGACCATCATTCTCGGCGCCATCGATCTTGCCGACATGACGGTCGAGACGCCGCAGATCGTCGCCGGCCGCATCCGCCGCGCGCTCGATCACGTGCCGGCGGAGCGGATCGTCGTCGCGCCGGATTGCGGTATGAAATATCTGCCCCGCGCCATAGCCTTTGGCAAAATGCAGGCGATGGCGCAGGGTGCTGCGATCGTGCGGCGCGAAATCAACGGCGGCTAGGCAGTGACCGGCGTGCCCATGAAATCACGCTTGGCGAGCTCGACGCCGCAATGGCGCAGGATGTCATACGCCGTCGTGCAGTGAAAATAAAAGTTCGGCAGGATGAAATTCTGCAACAGCCCATAGCCCGTGAATTTGCGCTCGTTGGCGCCGAGTTTGAGGGTGATGTCCTTGTCCTCGGTACCGTCGATCTGCGCCGGCTTGAAGCTTTTGCAAAAATCGACCGTCTTCGTGAGGCGCGCCTTGAGTTCGGCAAAGCTGGCTTCGGTATTGGGCATGTCCGGCATGTCGACGCCTGCAAGCGCGCTGCAACACCGCGCGGCATGGGTACTCGCCTGCTGCACCTGGCGCGCATAGGTAAACATGTCGGGCGCGAGCCGCATATTGAAGAAGAAGTTTGCGTCGAGCTTCTTCGCTTCGATATGCGCGGTGGCCTTGTCGATACAATCGGACTGGGCAGCGAGAAACTGCATGAAGATCGGCGCCGACAATTTGTACATGGACACAGGCATGGAGTGAGGTCCTTTCCTTGGGGCAAACCGATGCCGGACATTTGCCGGCATTCCCTGGCTCATTTTACAACGCGCCGATGATAGCATGGTGGATGGGGTGGGCGTGGCAAAGCGGACGCACCGTTGCCTTCGGGAAAATGCGGGTAAAAAGATGAAGCGACGCAACTTGATTGCTGGCTTACCATTTCTCGCGACGGGTGTCCTCGGCGCTCGCATCGCCAGGGCCGCGCCGCCTTTGAAGGTCGGGGCAGCCCTGCCCGATCCGCCCTTCGAGTTCATAACCGGCGGCAGCCCGGCCGGCTTCGACATCAGCCTGATGCAGCAAATCGCCGTGAAGCTCGGCCGTGAATGGCGGCTAGCGCCCTACAAGGGCGCCGACTTCAACGGCATTTTAGCTGGCCTCGATACCGGCGCTTACGACTGCATTGCTTCCGGCACCACCATCACGCCCGGGCGCCAAACCATCGCCGATTTCTGCCCGCTCTATGTGGTCTCCGGCCAATCCCTCGTCGTCGATACGACCCGCCACCCGAACGTTCATGGCATCGCCGACCTCGAAGGCCTAGTGATCGGCGTGCAGCGAGGCAATACCAGCCAGCCGGTCGCCAATAAGCTCGTCGCCGAGCACCGCGCCGCGCGCGTGCGCGTCTACGCCTATGATGAAATCGAGAAGGCGCTCGACGATCTGTCGACTGGCGGCTGCGACGCCTTCATGAAACTCGCGCCAGTCACGGAATGGTTCGTGCGCGATCGCCCGAAGCTTAAGGTCGTTGAGACCGGTATCACCCGCGAGCAGCTCGGCATCTGCGTACGCAAAGGCGACACGGCGCTGCGGGACGCGATCGGAAGGGCACAGGCGGCACTAACAGCCGACGGGACACTGCCCGCGCTGATCAGGCAGTGGCTCGGGAAGGCGGCAACGGTGCCCGGGTGATTCCGCGGCGCTCCCACCAATCAAGAATGCTCGTTCTGTCGCTCAAGCGCGCTACGATCCCATTTCCCCAGATCCGCCGCGGCGGCGTAGGTTTCCTGTAAAAATCCGAGTAACAGCGCATCGGGATCGCGCGCTTGCCGCACGGCGTCATATGGCAAAATGAATTGCCCCAAATCGGTGTTGTACGACGCGCCGGGGATTTTAAGCCGCGTAGCTCCGTAACCGGCCGGCTCCGGATAGGCATAGACATAAAAGGCTGGAGAACCGAAGCCGCCATTGCCGGGCCAAAAACCGCAGCTTGAGCACTCGTGCGAGTAGGCTTCCGCCATGATCCAGTCGGCGACATAAGGCGTGTGGCCCTTGGGCGGCGGCGCGGCGCGGCCAGAGAAGCGCGTGACCACAAGATCGAAGCTGCCCCAGAAGAAATGCACCGGACTTGCTTTGCCGAGAAAGCGCGCGCGAAATACGTTCATCACCCGATTGACCTGTACCAGCGCGTGCCAGAATTTTTGCGTAGCGACGGGATCGTATTGCTCATGGGTACGATCCTTGTCGAACGGAATCGCGTCCGGGACTTCGCACGGCATGGTCCGGACCTGCACATCGACACCGAGACGATGCAAGCGTGACATGACTTCGGCATAGAAATCGCACACCGGCATTGGTTTCAGTGCAAAGGTTTCGGCGCCGCCATTGCTGGCTTCGATCAGGAGGCGATGGGCGACAAAATCAAAGGTGATATCGACCATACCGCCGGCAAATGGCATTGCCGGCGCGGCAAGGCCGCGCGCGGTGACAAAGAACGTCGCATTCCACCAATGATTGATCAGCGGCGTGAGGCCGATGCGCACCTTGCCGACGACCTGCGTCCACAGCTGCAGCGTATCGCAAGTGTCACTCCACGCAGCGAGCGGCAGATCCGGCCATTGCGGGTTTGTCTCGCCCGGCACGATCAAAGCATGTCCTTGATGGCGCGGATCAAGTTGCGATCGACGCTGATCAAATCGGCATCGCGTGGTAATTTGAGCGCTTCGCGTTCGTTTGCAGAAATCCCCCGCCCCTGCAAAATCACCCGGCCGTCGGAGGTGAGGAAAATCGACGAGGCTTCACCGCCATCGCTCCCTTGCCAAACCAGCTCGACGCGAAAATTAAGCGGCATCGTTCCACTTTTTATTGACGCATGATCTTTTCGGAAAACTAGTACCCATTTTTCGGGATCATGCGCTATACCGCCGCCGTGGCATGCGCAGCTGTGGCTTCCTGCTCCTCGCGATAAAGCCGATCGACGATGCGCCGCGCCTGCATGCCGCCGGCATCAGCGTTGATATCAACCTGCGGCGCGTCCGGCCGCAGGCTGATCATGCGCTGCTGCGCCGTGAACACCGCGACGTCTTCGAGGAACGCAGTCTTGATCTGCTGGAACACCCGCTCGGTCATGTCCGCGTTGTGCGGCTCGAAATCGTGCGCCTGCGCCCAGAAATAATGCGACGTGGCTTCGGTCTCCGGCGTGATGGCGTTGAGATTGCGCATGCCGATGCCGCCGACGCGGCGGCCTTCGGGCGCGCCGGTTCCGGTCGGCGTGGCGCCGACATCGAGGCGCAGGAATGCCGGCGGCGCGTAATCGATGATCTGCCAGCGGTCGACATTGCCGGTGAATTTGCCAACCTTGACGAAGGTCGGCGGCGCCGGCTGGTCAATGGTCCAGCGCGTCACCAGCACACCGTTCGGCGAGCGCTGCACTTTCACCGCGGCGTGCTCGACCAAAGCCATGTTGCCGATCGTGGTCTCGTGGACGAAAGCGAGATGAGTGAGATCGAGCAGATTGTCGACGATCAATTGCCAGTTCGCCTCGACATGCAGGTAGGACGGCTTGGCGCCCCAGTCGGGATCGGTCAGCCAATGGAAGTCGCAAATCTGTTCCGGATCGGCCTGGGCCGGATCGCCCATCCAGATCCAGATCCAGCGATAGCGCTCGACCACCGGATAAGTGCGCACGCGTGCGTTCTGCGGAATGTGATCCTGGCCCGGCACGCGCACGCATTGGCCGGAGCCGTCAAACCGCAGGCCGTGATAGTGGCATTGCAGCACGTCGCCGACGAGCTTGCCCATCGACAGCGGTAATTGCCGGTGCGGGCAGCGGTCCTCGAAGGCATGCAGCGCACCGTCGCCGGAGCGAAACAGCACGACCGGTTCGCCGAGGATCATGCGGCCGAGCGGCCGGTCGCGAACTTCTTCGTCGAGCGCGGCGACATACCAGTAATTGCGCAGAAACATCGCGTCCTCCCGAAGCATTCTGAATAATGATTCTATGCCTGTGCCGGCAATCGCTCAATCCGTCATTATAACCGCATAACCGCGGCGGCGCATCGCGGCGGTTTTAATCCCGGTCCGGAATGCTTATAATGCTAAGGAATTTTCGGGCAAGCCGCCATGCAGGACAATGCCGGGCCGCAACTGTTGCAGGGCTGGATCGCGCGGGCCGCGCAGGCGTCGCCCGACAAGCCGTGGGTCATCGCCGCCGACGACGGACGCACCGTCAGCTACGGACAGTTGCGCGAAACCATCGGCCGCTTCGCGAGCTGGCTCCGCCAGCGCGGCCTCGGCCGCAACGACCGCGTCGCGCTTTTGGCGTACAATTCGATCGAGCAGCTCATTTGTTTTTTCGGCGTGATGGCGGCGGGCGCGACCGTCTGCACGATCCATGTCGAGATGAACCGCAACCAGCTCGACGATATTTTCGTCCGGCTAAAGCCTAAGCTCATCCTTTATCAGGACGGCTTGCAGCTCGGCGATCTGTTGGCGGCAACACCGGCGCCGCGGCTGCGCATTGGCCATTGGGATGGGCAGAAATCGGACACCCTGTTCGCCGCGCTTGCGGCTTGCGCGCCAAGCGAGCCGCAAGGCACGGCGGAGCCGGAGGATGACGCGATCATCCTGTTCACTTCCGGCACCAGCGCCAAGCCCAAGGGCGTGATTTTGAATTTCCGCGAATATTTGTTGAATATCGACCCGCTCGCCGCAGGCTTCGGCATCACCGCCGGCGACCGGCTTTACGATTTCCGCCCGTTCAGCTGGAACTCGGCGCAGACTTTGGGCGCGCTCGCAGTCGTCAATCGCGGCGCGACGCTGATCCTGGCGGAGAAATTCTCGGCGAGCCGTTTCTTCCAGCATCTGCGCGATCACGGCGCGACCATCGCCACCGGCAATCCGACGACGATCAATATGCTGCTCAACAGTGAGCAGAGTTGGTATGGGCAGGCTTGGCATCGCGATAATCTGCCCAAACTGCGCTTCATGACGTCGAGTTCGGCGCCGCTCCTGCTCGAAGACTGGAAACGGTTTGAACAGAAATTCGGCATTCCGGTCGCGCAGGGCTGTGGCGCCAGCGAGGCGAGCTGGATTGCCGCTATTTCCGGCGAGGAGCGCCAGCTCGGCAGGGTTGGACGGCCGTTTGCCTATCACGACCTCGCCATCGTCGATGGCGACGGCCGGCGACTGCCCGATGGCGAAATCGGTTATGTCGAGCTCGGCGGGTTCGGCGACCGGCATCCTTATCGCTATCTCGGCGAGGATGGCGACGTGAAAATCCACAGCCGCGGCCGCTTTCGCACCGGCGATCTTGGCAGCCTCGATGCCGACGGCTTTCTGACTCTGACCGGCCGCGAGAAGGAATTGATCATCCGCGGCGGGGCGAAAATCTCGCCGGTCGAGATCGATTCCTATTTGATGCAATGCGCCGACGTGATCGAGGCCGCCACCGTCGGCGTGCCCGACGCGGTCTATGGCGAGGAAGTGGTCAGCTACGTGGTGGCGCGCCCGGGCGCCACGCTCGACGCCGGCGCGCTGCTGGCGCATTGCGCCAGCGTACTGCCGGCCTTCAAGGCACCGAAGCGTATCGTGCTGAGCGCATCGCTGCCGAAGACCGACCGCGGCAAGCTCGACCGCAAGGCGCTGGCGGAGCGGTGGCGGCAATACGCCGGCCGTTAATTGACAGCGGGCAATTGTGTTATCGTACCGGTGTCAATCCAGGAGGAGACACGTCATGGCAAAATCACGTCGTGGGCTCGATCACCGCCATCGCGACAAGAGCGGAAGAATCGACAAGAAGCACGGCAATACCCGCGTCGGCTCGCTGCGCAAGGAATACGGTCCCGGCTTCGCCAAGGGCCACCGCAAGGATATGATGCTCAAGAACCTGCTCGAGGAAACCGGTTCGGCCTCGCTGCACGAATATTTGCGGCGTCATCACCGCTAGCGGCAAAAAGAAAGCGGGTCGCCGATCCCTCTCCCTTTCCGGGAGAGGGATCGCGTTCGATTCACTTCGAGAGGAAGCTCACGAGTTTCGGAATGACCTGATCCGGCGCTTCGTCGATCAGCCAATGGCCGGAGCCCTTGACGATGACGCCTTCGACATTGTCGGCAACCAGCCGGCCCTGCTGGATCAGGAAATCGCCTGAGGCCTTCTCACCCGTCAGCACTAGCATTGGCATTGTCAATTTGGTCTTGGCGAGGTCGGCGAAATCCCTGCCGTCCTGCTCAAAGGCCCGAAACACCTCGAAGCCGGCCCGTATCGCGCCTGGCTGCACGTAAGATTTGGCATAGAAGCGGCGGTCGCGCTCCAACACCGATTTCTTCGGATTGGCGGCGAAATCGTTCCAGAAATGCTCGAAGTAAATGCGTTCGCGGCCCTTGACGAGCTTCAGCGGCGTCTCGCCGTAGAAATTGAAGTGCCACTTGTCGTGCAGCAGCCACACGTTTTCCCAAGCGCCAACGCCAGGCAGGAACGCATCCATCAGAACGATGCGGTCGACCTCGGCCGGATACTGTGCCGCGTAGGCATAGGCGACCATGAGCCCGATATCGTGGCCGCAAATCCGCGCGCGCTTCAAACCCAGCGAAGCCGCCAGCGCATGGATATCCTGCGCCATCGACTTCTTGTCATAGCCCTTCGGCGGCTTGTCGTAACCATTGGCCGGTTTGGACGACTGGCCGAAGCCGCGCAGATCGGGCGCGATGACGCGATTGGTTTTGGCGAGTTCCGGGATCAGCGGACGCCACATGTGGCTGTTCTGGGCGTAGCCGTGCAGCAGAATGACCGGCTCACCCGTGCCGGCGGCGAGATAATGCAGCCGCACGTCGCCAAGCTTGACGAAGTGGCTCCCGATACGCGGCGCCTGGTTTGCCTTCCGCTTGGCCACGGCGGGCGATCCTATCTCCCCGTCCGCGCCAGCGAATGCACCCAGCCATGCATGCGCTTTTTGGCGTTGGCGATGTCTTCCTTGGAGAAGAAATCCTCCGGCTTCACTCTGTCGACCGGATAGACCGGGCGGAGGAAGTCGCTCTCGTAACCGAAGGGCACCGTGGCATCGATGCCCATGCCACCTTCGAACTGGGTGTTCGACGCGGTCCATTGCCGCTCGCCAGCCGTCATGCGCTCGGCCGGCATAAAAGTCTGGCCACGGCCGCCGGGGATCGGATTGAGAATGTCGGTGCGCGGGTTCACCCGCGTGGTCAGGCACCACATGATGTCGTCCATTGAATAAGGATCGACGTCCTCGCTCACCGCGATCGCGAGCCGCATGCCCTGCGAGCACGACAGCGCGGCGGCCATGAAATTGCGCTGCCAGCCTTCGTCGATCTGGTGGCGCTTCTTCACCTGGATGATGCAGCCGCCCCAATCGGTCATGCAGTACGGGATGACCACGTTCTGCGCGATGCCCGGCTGCAGCCGGTTGCACAGTTCGTAGATCGCGGCCTCGCGTACCGTGGTGTCGATATTGTGATCGTCGAGCATGTGCACGCCGAGCGCGAAGATGATCGGCTTGGTTTCCGGCTTGCGCATGGTGATGCCGGTAACGTGGAAGGTCGGCGCCTTGTACGACTTGCCCATATAGCCGGCCCATTCCGGGTGGAAATGGTAGCGGCCCTGCACGCCGGCGTCTTCGGCTTCCTTGGTCTCGAAGCGGCGGTCGCGCGGATTGACGTAACCTTCCAGCACCAGTTCGCAGTCGGCGAGCGCCATGGCGTCGACAGTGCGCGCTTTCACCAGCCGGATCGGCGCGCCCTGCACCGCCGACGCAATGCCGATCTCATCGCAGCCCATCGGCAGCACCGCGTAGTCAAAGCCGGCGCCGGCCAACAGCGTACAAGCCGGCGGCACGCCGAAGCACATGGTGATCGGCACCGGCTGGTCTTCTTTGTAATATTTGTTGACGACCTGCCACATATGCGAGCCGGGCGAGATCTGGAATGTGCCGACATTGCCCCAGCGGAAGTTCATGCGGTTGTAGCCGAGGTCGGACCCGCCATCGAATTGCGGGCCGGTGACGCAGCGGATGCCGGAGCCGACGGTCAGTTCCGGCTCGTAGGTGGTGTGCCGGATCGGCACCATCCACTTATTCACGTCGTCCGGCTTCTCGACTACGAATTCCTGGCACGGCGCGTCGCCTTGCGCGATCTCGACCGGCTTCATCGGATGCGACAGCGCATAGGCGAGCTTCTTCACGCGCTCGGGATCGTCCTTCCAGCCGAACATGCGATTGATGATCGTCATGTCGCCGAACAGATTGGTGATGACGCGGTGATTGGGCTTGCCCTTGACGTTGTTGAACAGCACCGGACAGCCGCCATCCATGTGCTTTTGCAGGCCGGTGACCTGCAAATCGGGATCGACTTCCTTGTCGGTTTCGATCAATTCGCCGGAAGCGCGCAGCCATTCCAGCGTACTACGCAGGTCAAAAGCCTGGTTTGGCGTCGCGCTGGCGTGCTGTTCCTTGCGCACTGGCTGCTGCATTGTGACGTTCCCATTGCATAGATTTCTAAGTATTATCCGCCCGCCCAACGGGAGCTGTCAACGCCGATGCCGCCTTCGCGATCGCAACCTGCGCGCCGCGTATCGCGCTTTCCCGCGGAGACAAGCAGCGGCTATCTGGTGCGTGACGCGCATCGCGCCTTTCAGAAACTCCTGGAGCGGCGCATCGCGCCTTACTGTGTGACCCGCGGCCAATGGTATTTTTTGCGCGTGCTGTGGATCACCGACGGTCTGTCGCAGCGCGAACTGTCAACGCGCGTTGGCATGATGGAGCCGACCACGGTGATAGCACTGCGCAGCATGGAACGATCGGCCCTGATCCGCCGGGTACGCGGCGCTGACGACCGGCGCAAAGTGCGGGTGTTCCTTACCGCCAAGGCGAAACGCCTGCGCAACGAATTGCTCGGCGTCTCGCGCGGCATTACTGACGCGGCGGAGCAAGGTCTCGGCGTGCGTGAACTGTCGTTGTTTCGACGCGTCATCACGCGGATGACTGCCAATCTCGACCGGATCGAAGACTGAATTTCGCTAGGCGGCGGAGAACGTCCGCAAGCCTCTGGCAATCGCGCTACGCAGGGTTTTCGGAACGAAACTGAAGCGCGGGGCCAGACCGGCCTTGCGCTTGGCCGCCGCCGAGGCCGAGGAATCATAGCGGACGTAGCGCACAGTCAGGATCCGACGCTCCAGATCGAGCACAATGTAGCTCGCGCGGCGATCCTTGAAACGCGGCTCGCCGACGCTGCCGGGATTGATCAAATAATAGGCGTCCTCGTGGAGCCGGACTTTCCGTTCGAGCCGGAATATCTCCTCGCCGTTGCGATACTCGTAAACGCCGGCGTGATGGGTGCGGCCGAACGCGCAAATGCGCGCGCCGGATGGATGGACCTCAAGCGCCTCGAAGCTCAGCAGTTGCCGCTCGGCGCTGTCGAGAGCGACGGTCTCGGAGCCGATCTCCGGATGAAGCGCGCCGTGCACCGCCAGTACCTTGCCGTCGATATTGGCTTTGAGCGGAAGGCGATGGAGGAAGGGTAAGGTCGTCGAGCGTCAAATTCTGCCGGGTCCAGGCGATTGCGCGCGATGCAGTCTTGTTTAGAGTCTTGGCGGCACTGCGTTTGCACGCGGCGAGATCGTGACTGCCGGCGATACAGGTAACATTGTTTTCGCGTATAAGAGCGATGCATTCGGCGGGCTGTGTATTGTAACCGACGATATCGCCGAGACAGACGATACGATCCACCGCCTGCGCCGACATATCCGCGAATGTCGCGGTGAGCGCTTCGAGATTGGCGTGTACATCGGAAATGAACGCAAGTCTCATGAATTCGCCCGCGGCTTTCCCGGTTGCGGATAGAGAAACGGCCCCAGCGCGGCGCGCAGGCGGCAGACCAGATGCCACAACACCGGTGTCTGCTTGATAACGCGCTTGACGTGGCGCCGCGCGATCGAGCCGATGCTTGCCGGCCAGCCGCGCAAGGTTGCGGCGTTGCTATAGTCGTAAAGCGGCAACCGGATATCGGTCCATTCCAGCTTGTAGTGCTCGTCGCCGATAGTGAAATCGAAGCATCGCATCCCGAGCCCAAGCGCGTACGCCAGAAGCTCACGCAGATGCAGCATGCCGGGACCGTGGCGGGTCAAGCGGCCGTCGCAATAGCTCGCCAATACATGGTAGTAGCAATCGCCAAACACCAGGGCGAAATTCGCCGCCGCACAGGTCGGCCCGACGTCGACGCGGCTGACATGGGCAAAATGCCGTGAATTCGGGTTGGAGGCGAAATCGGCGAAGAACTCCCGGTAACCGGGCCGGGCAAAGATATCGCTGATGCCCTTGCGCGCAAAAATGCGCTTCTTCTGTTCCCACAAAATTCCGAGCGTGTCGCGCAGATCGTTCGGCTCCGTGACGGTGCGGAAGGCGATCTCGCCGTGCTCGGCCATGCGTTTGCGCTTGGCGCGGTCGTGCCGGCGCGTCGCCGAGGAGCGTTTGGCGCGATAGAACGTCTCCCAGTCGCCCTCGAGCCGCGCGATATGCGCGCTGTTGGCATTGGCGATGACGTCAAGAGCGATAAACGGGTTGGTCTGACCGCCAATCGTTTCCGGCATCTTTTCGAATTCGATCCAGTCGTAGCGCAGCTTGGACTCGGAGCGCAGGCGCAGGAGCACCTCCTGCCACAGCGCAAGGAAACGCACGGCGGTGACACGCTGCGAGAAATCGCGCGCCAGCAGAGGCGCGTTGTAATCGGAGAGCTCCTGACCGAGCCAGCACAGTCGCCGCATCAAACGTCGCGGCTCGACCGCAAGCGGCGCGATGAATGCGGTTGCGCCGTCGGCATAATGGCCAACGACGATTGCCGGTACCACGCCGTCCCGGCTGCCGATATGGCGCTGCCAGGCCGCCAGCCATTCGCAGGTCTGAAACGGTGTCGCATCGACGACGTGTTCGAAACGCCGCCATTCGCCTTCGATTGTGTCGAAGCTGATGTGAATGCTGAAGGTCAGGTTCGGCGACGGATCGCGCGAGAAATCGGCCCAGCGCGAATCGGCGAGATGGCCGGCGTCAGCCGGCAAAATCGCTGTCCGAAAAGCTTTGAGTGCTGTCGCGCGTGTCACGACTTCGATTTAAACGCACCGAGTGACCATCGCGTTTCCTTAGGGGAAAACCTTTAAAGCCGCACCCACGGCCCGCGGTTACATCGGGTTAACGTAAAGAGATTGCGGCCTCCCGTCTTAGGCAGCCGTGTCGGTTTAGCGCAGCCTGTGCAATGGAAAGGGCCGCTCGACAGCCGTATCATTAACTTAATAATTTCAGCCGGCCGGAACTTGCCGGCGCCACTGGGGGAACATCATGAATTGCCGCCACAACTGGCTTGGCATGGTCGGCTTGTGCCTCATTGCCGTGACGGCGGCGAGCACCGCGCATGCGCAGGCCGGCACTTATCCAAACAAGGCGGTGATCATAATTTCCGATGCTCCTCCGGGCTCGACGCCGGACGTCGACACGCGTTTTACCGCTGACAGCCTTACCAAGGCGATGGGACAGCAGTTCGTCATCGTCAATCACGCCGGCGCCTTCGGCAGCATCGCCGCGCGTCAAGCGGCCGAGGCGGCTCCCGACGGCTACACGCTATTCATGCCTTCGCTTGCATCCTTCATCGCGCCGCAGGGGGCCGCATCGAACGTGCCGTTGATGCTGCCGCGTGATTTTCTGCCGATCGGCTTCACGGCGGAAAATCCGATGTTCGTCGCCGTCAATCCGGCGCTTGGCGTCTCGACCCTGCCGGAACTGATTGCGCTCGCCAAGAAGCAACCGGGAACGATCTCGATCGCGGTGACCGGCGTCGGCCGGCTTACGCATCTGACCGGGCTGGTGCTGCAGGAGCGCGCCGGCATCCAATTGCTGCCGGTGCCCTACAACAGCGGCCCCGCGGCGGCCATCGCCGACGTCGGGTCGGGCCGGGTGTCGATGATCATCGAGGGCTATTCCGGCATCATCGGCGCGGTCAAATCCGGACAGCTCAAAGTGATTGCGGTTGCCTCCGCGACACGGCTGCCGCAATTCCCCGATCTGCCGACGGTTGCGGAGACGATCCCCAACTTCGCCGCGACTGGCTGGCAAGTCCTGGTCGCACCACTCGGTACGCCGAAAGACATCATCGACAAAGTCAGCGCCGATCTTGCCAAAGGCATGGACGATCCGGAGTTCAAGAAAAACCTTGCCAATATCGGCAGCTATTCGCACGCCATGACGCCCGACCAGACGCTCGCCTTTGTCGCCAAGGAGCAGCAGACGTGGCTGCCGGTGGTCGCGAAACTGCCGCCGAAGTGACGCGTTCGGCTCCATTACACCGGACGCTTTCATCGACTATAGTCCCGGCTCCGTCGTGACGGGCCGCCGCGTCCCGCGGCCCGATTGTCGTGAGCGGATTTTGTCAGGGAGGTTCCATGTTGACGTTGTACTACGCCCCCGGGGCGTGCTCGCTTGCCTCGCATATCGTGCTTGAGGAGAGCGGCGAGAAGTACGAGCCGAAAAAGGTCGATCTCGCTGCCGGCGAGCAGCGCACCGAGGCTTATCTGAAGATCAATCCGCTCGGACGCGTTCCGGCGCTCAAACTCGACGATGGCCAGCCCTTGACCGAGAACACCGCCATCCTGCCCTATCTCGGCAAGCGCTTTGGCTTATGGCCGAAGGATCCGGGCGCGGAGACGAAGGCGCTGTCGCTGATTGGCTTCTTTGCTTCGAGCGTACATCCGGCGCATGCCCATGTCGGCCGGCCCGAGCGCTATACCGACGACACCAGTGCCTATCCCGGCATCAAGGACAAAGGGCTGAAAACCTTCCACAGCCTCCTCAAGCAGATCGACGGCATGCTGGCCGGACGCGAATGGTTCTCCGACAGCTATTCCGTGCTCGATCCCTACGGCTTGGTCTTTTACACTTGGGGCGTGCGCCGCGAACTGCCGATGGCGGAGCTGAAGAACTACACCGCGCACAAGGACCGGCTGATGAAGCGAGGGGCCGTTTCCAAAGTAGTTGCGGACGAGAAGGTCAAGATGTGAGGACGATCATGCCGTCTTCTGCACCTTCAGCCCGAGTTCGTTGATGGTGCGCTCGCGCATGATGAATTTCTGAATCTTACCGGTGACGGTCATCGGAAACTCGTCCACGAATTTGACATAGCGTGGCACTTTGTAGTGCGCGATCTGGTCGCGGCAG
>Ga0181537_10001716_pt1 | contig 19877 bp, 11 predicted proteins | sample PEATcosm2014_Bin_39_FD_119765 | JGI IMG/M metagenome (GOLD analysis project Ga0181537, IMG submission 119765) | Peatland microbial communities from MTU Mesocosm Facility, Houghton, MI, USA - PEATcosm2014_Bin23_10_metaG | ecosystem: Environmental > Terrestrial > Soil > Wetlands > Peat | place... | reverse complement strand
GCGGCGAGGGCACGCCGACACGGGCGCGGCAAGAAGAGGTTCGAGGTTGCGTCGGCTACGAGAAGATCGAATTAACGCCACCGGATCAGATCAGTTTTCGCTCGTCGTGTTTGCAGTTAGACTTGGGCGCCATTGGCAAGGGCTACGCGGTAGACCGGGCTGCTGAAGTCCTGCACTCCCTGGGAATCCGCGATGCCTTGATCAACGCGGGAGGAAGCACGATTCTTGCAATGGGGTCTCCCCCTAACCAGACCGCCTGGCTTGTACACCTGAGAGACCCCTCGAACAAAATAGATCCGCAGGTCATGCTCAAGGATGAAAGTGTGTCCACATCGGAGCAGACGGCGCCGAGTTTGCTAGGGAACGATTCGGCCGGTCATATCATCGATCCGGATACAGGGATGCCCCTGAAAACAGTATTTGCGGTCAGCGCTGTTTCAAAGACGGCGACCGTATCGGACGCGCTGTCGACCACGCTGCTGCTGCTCGGTCCAACGAAGGGCACGGCGTTGATCAAGAATATGGCAGACGTCTCTGCGATTTGGGTTTCAGAGAATGCGCAAGTGGAAACAGCGATTGGCGGTCCGGAAATTAGGTTTCGCAAAGGCTTATAGGCTCCTCCCGGTTTTGGCGCAGGTCTATGAACATGAGTGATTGGATTCTCGTATGGGTTTTCATTTTAGTTGCCACCCCAGCTTGGAGCGAGGTATTCCTACACTGGGCAAGTGGTGCGTTGCCCCCAGCAAAGGAACTCGGCTTGAACGAGTTGGTGTTCTCTTGGAGCGACAGTCTTTCGCCGCAAGTGGAGGCGGCCCGCAGGCTAGGCTATCGAGTGTATGTCGAGGTGCCGCTGCATGAAGCTAGTTCTGCAGCTGCAACCGGTGTGACAGGCCTGGAAGGCATTATTCTGATTGCTCGTCAGTCCGAGACCGCGGAGCTCGAGAAGTCTCTTCCAAAATTACGATCGGATCACCCCAATCTCAGATTCCTGGTGCTCAATCCCGATGCTAAGCTGCCGCAGATGCGAGGCAGTCTGATAATCAAGCGAGGTTCTGTGCTTGAAGTATCGAGTCCCACTGCCCAACCCTGGATTGATACGAACCTCGCTCTCGTGAAAATTGAACGGAGGTCTCATCCAGAGCAGGTTCCCCTGTACACCTTTTCGTGGGGAGGATTGTCAGAGCAGCAACAACTAGCGCCTACAGCGGAGGATTATTCATTGGCAGTAGCGGAGGCCGGCGCCTTCCACGCGGATTTAATCCTGGAGCTTGATGAGCGCCTGCAGAAAGCTCTGAGTGAACATGATCCCGAGTCTTGGACCTTGTGGAACCATGTGCGGCCTTACGCAAAGTTTTCCTCCCATGTCGGCGAGCAAGAGCTGGACGCGGCTGCCAACGTCGCAGTCGTGGTGGATGTTCTCGATACACGTGACGAGCCCATGAATCTTCTGGCCCGTCACAATATTCCATTCAAGGTTTTGAAGCCCGCAGACCTGAAATCGGAGGACCTTGAAGGTTTCGATGTTCTGGTTATGTTCGCAAAGCCCGACCGGGAAACTTGTGAGCGCATCGCCGAAGTTGCAACTCACGGCAAGACTGTCGTGCTTGTGGACGCGCACGGCTCATATCCATGGCAGAAGGGTAAATCGGTCCGGCTGAATGAGCATTCAGTCTCGTACGCCCTCGGAAACGGAAAAGTGCTGGAGCTCTCAGAGCCTGTCATGGATCCGGAGACGTTTGCCCAAGACATCCGACGGCTGCTCGGAACGCAAAGTGTACTGATAAATCTATGGAATGGGTTGACAACCATCGCTGTGCCTTACAGCGAGCATGGCAGAACGGTGAAGGTACTCGAATTTGTTAACTACGCTGAACAGCCGCTTCGCGTGCAAGTGCAGGTCAAGGGTTCGTTTGCTTCAATTCGCTACGAAACTCCAGAACATGAATGTTGCGAGTCTCTCGTCCCGGTAAAACACGACGGATTCACCGAGTTCGTAATTCCGGAATTGCGGATAACGGGACGAGTACGCTTGGAAGTGAATGCTGCCCCAGCAAGTGGAGTGGGCTCCCGCTAGCGGAATCTCCGGATCGACAGGGTGTGGCGGTCGGATCGATAAAGACCCAGCACGTACAAGGCAACCTTGCCTTTTGTGGAATATATCTCTTGGCGAATGCGAAGCACGGGCGAGCCATGAGGAATGCCCATGAGCCGGGCGGTGTGAGGGTCCGCGGTCGTGGCGTCGACCTCTTCGTCCGCGTGCGCTATTTCCAGCCCATAGTCATGCTCCAGGATGGAAAAAAGCGAGACCCGGTCCAAAGGCGCTTGAGTCAGTCCATCGAACTCCTCGGCTGACAAGTAACAGGTCTCAATTGCGAACGGTTCATTGGCGCCCAGGCGCAATCGTTCTACCTTAATCAGCCCGCTGGTGGCGGGCAGAGCCAGCCGCGCCGCAATTTCCTGCTCCGTGTTAATTGTGCTGAGAGATAACAATTTCGAGGAAACCGCCAGACCCCGGCCGGACATTTGCTCGGTGTAGCTCATCAGTTTGTTGAAGTGAATTCGTGGCGGGGCTACGAATGTTCCTGCACCAGGACGGCGCACGACCAGGCCCTCGCGCTCCAGTCCGGCCAAGGCATGGCGCGCCGTCATGAGGCTAACGCTGTGGATCCTTGCCAGTTCCCGTTCAGAGCTGACGGCTTCCCCGGGCTTCAGCTGTCCAGATTTGAGCCGCTTTAGGATCGTTCCCTGAATTCTCTTATACGCGGGTAGCCCGTTTCGCCGGGATTGTGGCATGAATTCTCCGCTGGCAAATGCACGATACAACAGGAGTGCTACATAGCTCAATATGACACTACATGAGAATGAATCCCAAGCCAAGTCTTCTCCAAGGAGCCACAATCGCAGCACCGCCCGACGCCATGACGGCGCTGGCCAACAAATGAGACAACCCTGCACGATCGATGAAATTCCGGAGGGCACCTGATTATTTAATGGACACCAGCGAATTTTCCAATACAACCGGCCCTCCATTCTCAAGCTAACCCCTGTTTTTTCACAGACTGGTACGCATCGAGAAGGGAGCCCAGTCGGATTCCGGAAGAGGTGTCCAGGAGAAATTCATCCCTGGCTGCATTTTTTTCTTGACCTGAATCATCGATGTGCTATATAGCATGGCCCACACAGTTTGTGTCGGCAAAGAGTCTAAAAGTGTCTAGAGGAGGTCTGCTATGACGGGACGACGGTCAGTTGGGTTCTGTTGCCTGATGTTTCTCTGGGTGGCGCTTGTGGGCGCCGTTCCATCCGCCTGGTGCCAGGAAGTAACAGCCACCATCGTGGGAACAGTTACCGATCCGAGCGGCGCGGCTGTTGCCGGCGCGACGGTTAAGGCGACCTCAAAGGAGCGCGGTATCAGTTATGCGGCCGAGACCAATGAGTCTGGCTTGTATCGGATCTCGCAGCTTCCCGTTGGCACTTACGACCTCAGAGTCGAAAAGAGTGGGTTCGCTGTGGAGTCCTACCCCCCGTTCGTTCTTACGCTCAACCAGGTCGCGCGTATCGACGCAACGTTGAAAGTAGGAAAGACAACTGAAACGGTAGAAGTGACTGCGGCTGCTCCAGTCCTGGAAAGGGAGACAACGCAAGTCGACACTATCATCGACGCGGCAACCAACGATAATCTTCCTCTCGCCTCGCGCAACTACGTCCAACTGACGCTCCTTGCGCCAGGCGCTGTATCGACGGATCCGAGCAGTTTTAATAACGGCAACAATACTGGCGGATACGGCGGTCGCCCCCTCATCAACGGTAACCGCGAGCAGGCAAACAATTTCCTGCTCGACGGCATGGATAACAACCAGGTATCCGACAACTTGCTTGGGTATACGCCGGCTCCGGACGCGATCCAGGAGTTCAACCTCATCACCAATAACGCCCCAGCAGAGTTCGGAAACTTTGAAGGCGGAATCGTCAGCGCGACGATCAAATCAGGTACGAACGCTTTTCACGGCGATGTTTGGGAGTTTTTCCGCAACGACGTCCTGAATGCGAATAGCTGGTCGAATAATCTTAATGTGAACCCTGTAACGCAGGCCTGGGATCCTCTGCCGAAGCAGAAAGTTCGCTGGAACATGTACGGAGGAACATTTGGCGGACCGATCATCAAGAACAGGCTGTTCTTCTTCGCTGATTATCAGGCGCAGCGCTTTGATATTCCGAGTTCGGCCGGCGCGAATACGGTGTTTACGGCGGCTGAGCGTACGGGCGATTTTTCGGGACTTTGCACGGATCCGAGTAGGGGCGGCAGTTTCACAGGAGGTATCTGCACCGGAGGAACGGGGGTGCAACTGTACAATCCTTGTGCATCGTTCACTGCCCCCTGTACCCCTGGTTCGCCCCTCGCGCCGAATCAAAGTCTAAATCCCTTTCCGAATAACCAGATTCCAACCGTGATGATCAGTCCGGTGGCGACCGCGCTCTTTGCTTCGTCGCTATATCCTTCTCCGGTAGGTACCGGACTGCAAAACAATGCGGTGAATGTTGTCACTTCCGCCCAGAACGTCGATCAAGGCGATCTAAAAATCGATTTCAAAGCGACGCAGAAAGACAATATTTCCTATCGTTTCACACGCGCTTATCAGAACAACCCGTCGAATAATTCCCAGGAACTGTTGTCGAACGGCTTGTCGAGCACGCCGATCTACAACACTGTCGGTGACTGGAGCCGCGTGATTGGAAGCAATCTTGTGAATGATGCCCGCTTCGGTTGGAGCCACGTCACCGTGAATAATGGGACAGCTTGGGCCTCCGGGGTCGGGCAGTTCGGTAACACGCTGGGCATCGGCAATGGCAACCCAGGAAGCCTTCCGGGATTGCTTGCGATTAACTTTCACAATGCCGGGGCCCTTACCAACCTCGGTACCACGGAAAGCACCGAGAACTTCGATGACCATGTGTGGCAGGTCGAAGATGCCCTCGGTTGGACGCATGGGCGGCACAACTTCAAGTTTGGCGGCCAATACTGGCGTCAGATCATCAAGACGTTCTACGCAGGTAACAACGGTCAGCTGGGTTTCCTGGACTACAACGGACAATTCACCAGTTCCGGGATTGGAGGTACTGGTGGCGACGGTGGTGCTGATTTTGTTCTTGGTCTTAATGACTCATTCGGCCGCGGCGTCAGCACCGGCAAGACCTGGCAGCAATCGAGCAACGTGATCGGCATCTACGCGCAAGATAACTGGCGGTTTACCGATCGCCTGACGCTGAACCTCGGCCTGCGTTACGACGCCCATACGCCGTGGGTTGAAGCAAACAATGAACAAGCTAACTACAACTTTGCTACTGGCAATATCGACCTCGCCGGACAGAACGGCGCCAGCCGGGGCCTCTACGACGGCTTCTATGGAGGCAGAGACTTCCAGCCCCGCATCGGCTTCGCATGGACTCCCGCGGTTCTCGGCGATCACACCGTCATCCGGGGCGCCTTCACCATCTCTTCTTATTTGGAAGGGACGGGCACAAACCTCCGCCTGACACTGAATCCGCCATTTACTCCGGCGGAGATCAATTCGACCACCGCATCCGGATCTTTCCTCCCTCCCACCGACTCCACCGATGGAATTGTGGGAAGTGGAAGTTCAGCATCGTGCGCGGCTTCGGCGGGGTACGCCTGCTACGCAGGAGCTTTCTTGCGAGTCTGGGATCCGAAGGTTCAGCCCGCGATTGCTGATGAGTGGAATGTCACGGTCCAGCACCAGTTCTCCAATACGACGACGCTTCAGGTTGGGTACGTAGGACAGCGGGGAACGCATTTGATGGTGCCCTTCGACTACGCGCAGAGGGTGCTGCTTCCCGGCGGGGGCACGGCGCCAAGCCCGTATTTCGCCGCCAACCCTGCGCTTTACAGCGTCCTCGGCGGGGGCACCCCGACATCAGACACTCCGGGCGCTGAGGTTTCGGGCACCAAGTCGAACGGCACCATGAGGTACAACTCGATGCAGGCCGTGTTCCAGAAGCAAGCGAGCCACGGACTGCAATATCAGGTCGCATACACGCTCTCCCGGTGCATGTCGGATAGCACCGGTTACTACGGAGCTTGGAACAATGCTCTGAGCGCCTCGGCTTACTGGCAGAACGTCTACGACCAGAAATCGGAGTACGCGCCGTGTTACTACGACGCTACTCATGTCGTTTCGGCTTACGCCATCTATGATCTTCCCTTTGGCCGCCACGGGATGTTTGGAAAGGGCGTGAATTCCGCGGTCAACGGAGTTATTGGTGGATGGCAGGTCAGCCCGATCGTTTCCTTCCGTACAGGATGGCCAATGCCAACCGAAGGCGCGGTGGATCAATCTGGTACCTACAGCCGTGGTATACGACTTGACTGCAGCGGCGTCCCGTCCATTACGAACACATTCTTGCCGGGAATTGGCCGTCAGTGGTTCGTCAACGATGGGCAATTCACACAACCCGCAGCCGGAACCTTCGGCAACTGCTCGCCGCAGCTTTCCGATCTCCGTTCGCCACATTACAGCGACGTTGACCTAAGTCTGCACAAGGATTTCCCACTTACAGAGCGTTTCCGTTTGCAGTTCCGAAGCGACTTCGTCAACGCCTTCAACCACACTCAGTACAACGCACCCAATATGGGTTATGGTTCCGCTATGGGCCAGATCACCAGTGCTCAACCGCCAAGGAACATTCAGTTGGCCTTGAAGCTCTACTATTGAAGGTGGGGAACGTATAATGGTGATGCAGGCGCTCACCCCGCCTGCATCATTTTTCTTTGTGCGCGATTTTTCGGGAAGGGAATCCTCGCAACGCCCATTCAAAATGTTTTTCTTCCGCTGGAAGGCCGTCTTTTTTTTATCGTTAGCCGGATGCTTCTGGTCCGCATCAATCGCATTGTGCCAGCAACCGAGAGCCGGCGCGGCGCCCCAGGCGGCTTTAACTCCTGAAAAGGCGCTCGCTCTCGCCAATCAAGGCCTCTGTCGCGAGAGCTTGACTGCTCTCAAGCGTGCGCTGACCAGCCAACTCGGTCCCGCTACAAAGAAAGAGATCGGAGTGGTGGGCGTCCGGTGTTCTTTGGCAATCGATGACCGCGACTCGACGCTGGACTTTATCCGCTTTCTGCATAAACAGTTCCCGCTGGACCCCGACGTACTTTTTGTCGTAACCCATGCCTATTCCGATCTGTCGACAAGCACTGCGCAAGATCTTGGCCGGACTGCTCCTCAATCCTTCGCCGCTCATAAGCTGAATGCTGAGGCTCTCGAAACACAGGGAAAGTGGGAGCCTGCGAAACTCGAATATGAATGGATGATTCAGAAGGAACCGAATACCCCCGGCATCCACTTTCTCCTCGGAAGGCTCCTGCTCTCCCGACCGGATGCAGGTCCGGATGCGCCGGAACGGGCAAAGCAAGAGTTCCTGAGCGAGCTTCAGATTGACCCAAGCAATGCTGGCGCCGAGTACATTTTGGGAGAACTTGCCCGGCGGGACGAGAAATGGGATGAGGCGATCTCGCGATTTTCCCAGGCCGCCAAACTCAATCCCAATTTCGCCGAGGCCTATCTAGGCTGGGGGCTTTGTCTCATTACCGTCAAGAAATATGAGGACGCCATCGGTCCGTTGCGCGCAGCGGAGCGGCTCACGCCGGGAAATCCGGAAGTCCACCACACGCTGGCTACGGCGCTGGCAAGATCTGGGCACAAAGAAGAAGCAGAAAAGGAATTTGCCATTCACCGCAGTCTCACTTCCGCGGTGCCAGAGAGGCAACAATAGTATTGTCCTTCGCTGATCTGCCATCAATACTCGGAAAGTCTGAAACTTGTTTGGCGTAGACCGAATGAAAATGCCAGGTCCTACTCGTTTAGCCCAGTTGACAAGGCGCGACTTCGTTTCCACGATGGTTGCAGGATCGTTGCTGGTGCCCCGTTGGCCGGTATTTGCCTTGCCTGACGCTCCGCTATTCCCGTTCGAGGAGGTTCCTCCGGAAAAGAGCGGCATCAAGTGGGTTCACTCGAGCGGGAAGTCTCCCGAGAAATATCTTCCGGAAAGCTCGGGCCCCGGCTGTGCGTTTCTCGACTACGACAACGATGGCTGGATGGACATTTACCTGGTAAACAGCGGGAAGTGCGATTTCTTCACCCCCAACCCGCCGCTGCGCAATGCCCTCTATAAGAACAATCGCGATGGAACGTTCACCGATGTGACGGAAAGAGCCGGTGTTTCGGCGGGCGGGTACGGTCAAGGTGTTGCCGTGGGTGATTACGATGGCGACGGTTTTCCGGATATGTATGTCACGCAATACGGCCGAAGCATTCTGTATCACAACAACGGCGATGGCACTTTCACCGATGTCACCGAAAAGGCGGGAGTAGCGGCGCCGGGATGGGCTTCGAGCGCGGTCTGGTTCGACTATGACAATGATGGCCGTCTCGACCTCTTCGTGGGGCGGTTCGCGGATTTCAGTAAAGAGCTGAACAAGCCCTGTGGAATCCACGAGGATGGCCGGCGTCACTATTGCATTCCTAAGGTTTATTCGCCGATGCCCAGTTGGCTTTTCCACAACAATGGCGACGGCACATTCAGCGACGTCAGTCGGGAATCCGGGATCGCCAATAGCCTCGGCAAGGCATGGGGCGTGGTCGCGACTGACATCAACAATGACGGACTGATTGATCTATGGGTCAGCAATGACACGGTACCGAATTTTCTTTTCGTCAATCGCGGCAAGGGAAAATTCGAAGAGATCGCCACGACTGCCGGCGTTGCTTACAGTGATACGGGCCGGGCACGATCCGGTATGGGCGTGGATTCTGCCGATTTTGAGAACGATGGATGGATGGGCCTGTTCGTGGCAAACCTCGACCGCGAGATGTACGCCATCTATAAGAACAATCATGATGAGACGTTCGATGACCTGGCACTTTCCACCGGTGTTGGCAAAGCTAGCAAATTCATGAGCGGGTGGGGCTTGAAGTTTCTTGACTATGACAACGATGGCAACCTCGATCTGCTACTCGCCAACGGAAATCCGGATGACTTGATCTCGACACTGCATGGCGAAGTTACCTACGAAGAACCGATGCTCTTGTTTCACAACACTGGAAAATCGTTTGACAACGTCAGTTCGCAAAGCGGACCGGTATTCGCTAAACCGTTATCTGCTCGGGGCATGGCAATTGGAGACTTCGACAATGACGGGGGCATCGATGTCCTTGTATCGGTTAACGACGCGGCTCCAGTTCTCTTGCGCAACACGGTGGGAAGTCAGAACCATTGGCTCGGAATCAACCTTGTCGGCACAAAGTCGGTTCGCGATGCCATCGGTGCGCGCGTAACTTATCAGTCCGGGGATCTCAAGCGGCAGCGAACAAAGGTCGGCGGGGGCAGTTTTCTATCCTCTCACGACCCCCGCATGGTCCTGGGCATCGGAAAGCGCACGAAACTCGACTGGTTGGAGATTCAGTGGCCGCAACCCAGCGGCAAGATCGAGCGCCTTACTGAACTTCCGATCGACCGCTACATCAGAATTGTCGAAGGTACCGGCAAATGGAAGTGACCGGGAGGCGGAACTCACAATTACTCCTCCAGAGACGACCCGGCCTCGCCTAAAATTCATAGCGCAACGCGAATTGCGTGACGCGAGGCTGCGTCAGCGACGTGAGCAGAGACGACGACCCGATGCTCTGCGCATTAAACCGCGTCAGGTTCGGGACGTTGAACACCTCCCAGCGAAATTGGATGCTGTGGGATTCGTTGTAGGGCATCTTCCAGTTCTTAACCAGGCTCATGTCCAGGCCGGCGTATTCACCAGCAACCCCAGGCTTTTCTGCTCGTAGTTGCGGAAGCCCGCGGCCTTGACCGTGAGCGTAACGTTCCGGGCGGAACAAAAAGGAACTGGTACTCTCCTGTCGTTTGTTAAGCTAACAAGCCCCAGTGAACATCACTAGAATTTCGGAAGGTTACGACCGCTAGAAGGGGCTGTCAAGCGCGAAATTCCGATGTGCGAAATTCCGACAGCGCGAAATTCCGATGTGCGAAATTCCGATGGTGTCGATCCCCAGAGCTAACGACGCGACCGGCGCAATGCAGTGGTTATTGGAGTTGCTGGAAGAGTTGGACATCGAATACCGAAGGGCGCACCCGGGGAAGAGAAACTAGAGAGACCCTGCCGCAAGCGGGCGCCTTCTCCAATTATCGTTTTTTAGCTGTCATGTCATATAAGGGCCCATCTAGGGACACTCATACTACGAAGCGCGCGGGGTAAGTCCCCGGATAGCATGAAGCGGAGCGATTTCGAGGGTGAACTCGGGCGGCTCCACCCCGCCAGCTTCGGCTGGGCCTTGTGGTGTTGCGATCACCGGCCGGAAGAGGCGGAGGAAGTCTTGCAGACGGCTTACCTAAAAGTGATGGAAGGAACCGCCAGGTTTGACGGAAACTCCAGCCTGCGAACCTGGTTCTTTGGCGTGATCCGTCGCACGGCTTGGGAACAACACCGGCGGCGCTGGCTGCGCGACCAGATCGTGGGCCGGTGGATCACCCGCCAGCCCGCTCCAATCCCCGAGCCTGATCCGGAACGAATGGCCAGCCGATCGGAAAGCAGCAGCGCTCTGCTCCAGGTCTTGTCTGGCTTGCCGCCGCGGCAACGGGAGGTGTTGCACCTGGTCTTCTATCAAGATCTCACGGTGGAGGAAGCTTCCCGGGTCCTCAAGATTTCCCTGGGCACAACCCGCACTCACTTCGAACGGGGCAAAGCTCAACTTCGGCGAATGCTTGTCCCACCGGAGAAAAACCATGACGGGCAATGACCCTGGCGATGATCGCGTTTTCCGCGATGACGACCTTCGCGCCCGCTTCGCGGCCTTGCGGCGCGAGGAAGAATCGCTCGCTCCGGAATTCGCGCTCTCTTCGCCCAGGGTTACGCAAGGCCGTCGGCGGTCTGTGGGCAAACGGATCGCCTTCGCAGCAAGTCTAGTAACCGCAATAGCCGTCGTCGTCCTCGTCCTCCGCTTCGCCCCACAGAAAGCGCATCCAGAGGCTGGCACTCCGGTCGCCTCCCTCACGGACTGGAAGGCGCCCACCGACTTCCTGCTGGAAACACCCGGGAGGGAGCTGCTGCGTGACGTGCCAGCCATCGGAGTCTGGCATGACTACACCCGGGCTACAAAACCGAATCGGAAACATCCCGTGGTCAGAAAGCATGTTTTGCCTTAAAGGAGGAAAGCGCTTGAAAACTTATCTGGTGTTGTTCGCAGTAGTGCTGTTCGGTGCAGCGTCCTGGGGGCAGGAGCCCCAGCCCGCCAACGATCCCATAGCCCAGAATCTGTTTCCGCCGGAACTGGTCATGAAATATCGCCTGGACATCAACCTGGACGAAGGCCAGTCCAAGGCCATCAAAGAGGCGATCCAGAAGGCCCAGACAAAATTCCTCGACTTGCAGTGGGACATGCAGTCGGAGTCAGAAAAGCTGGTGCAATTGCTGAAAGCCCGGCCGGTGGATGAGAACGCAGTTCTCGCCCAGGTGGACCAGGTGCTGAACCGGGAGCGTGAGATCAAGAAGGCCCAGATCTCTCTGCTGGTCCGCATCAAGAACTCGCTCAGCGAAGCGCAACAGAACAAGCTCATGGAGCTCCGGCGCAACCCGTCCTGAGTTCTCAACCATAAGGAGGAAATTCGGCCATGCCGAGATATAGACCTAAGGTAGCGCGCCCGCCCGCCCGTGGCTTTCGGCGCTCGTGGCGGGGCGCCTTGGCCTGCGTGGTTGCAGCCTTGTGGTTAGCCGCTTGCGGCTCAGGAAGCCCGTCGCATGCTCCGATTCAGTCCTCGGCGGCCATTTGGTTCCATCCCTTGCCCCCGGATGGGGAACCGGTTAGCGGGTCCACGGACTTCCTTAGTCTGTTCCAGCCGAACGCGCCATGGTCGCGAGCTATTGCGAAGACGCAGGTTTTCGGACTTTACGCCGGATGGATCACCGAAACCAGCGATCAGGAACTGCAGTCGGTCGTGTCGTTTCTCAATGCGCACAATATGGGGATCGAGATCGAGGCGCCCGCTATGCAGGCATTAGCCAGCTGCGGCTCAGGTGTGGAGGGCTACGTACCATATGGGCAGTCGATTCAGAGTTTCACCCTGGCCTACCTGCAACGATTGCAGAGCCTTGGCGCGCAGGTCCCGTACATCAAAGTCGATGAGCCCTATTATTTTGGCACCGTGGTGAACGATCCGCGATCGTGTCACTTCTCCGTGCCTGAAGTCGCGACGGAAGTCGCGCAGTATGTGCAACTTGTCCACACCATCTATCCAAACGCGGAAGTTGGGGATGTCGAGCCGATTATCGCCGCTGCCTACACGCCCGACGTGATGACCGCGATCGGACAGTGGCACAGCACCTACCAGACTGCCACGGGCGCGGCTTTCCCGTTCTTCTTCGCGGACATCGACTTCAGCAATCCGGCGTGGCCGACGATTGTGAAGCAACTCGAGGACAACACGCGGCAAAGCGGCATGCAGTTCGGCATCATTTATATCGGTGACCAGCAGGATGTTTCCGATGCCGAGTGGTCCAGTAAGGTGGTGACACGCTTTCAGACTTACCAGGGACAGAACGGAGGGCAACCGGACTACGTGCTATTTCAATCGTGGGAACCGCATCCGCAATTCTGTCTCCCCGAAACCGATCCCACCACATTCACCGGCGTGCTCGACGCATACATCGACGCCACCACGTGACGCGTCCAAACCAATTGAGGGTCCAGCGAAAAAGCTGGCAAGTGATTGAAAGAATGGAGCCGACGAGCAGACTTGAACCGCTGACCTGCCGATCACGAAATGACCCAACCTTGCGTATGTTGTTGTGAAATATCATCTCGGTAGCAGTAGATCCGTCGGGCAAATTCGCGTATGCGGCGAATCCCGCCCCCAACAATACCGTCGACGCCCGTGCGATTGACCAAACCACGGGGGGCCTAAGCCCAATCTCTGGCGAATCCGAGATTCCAACGGGCACAAATCCAATATCCGTGGTCACAACGGGAATAATTCATTAGTGCCGTAGGGTGGGGGGAGGGGCGTCTCGCCCGGCTCTCCACCTTCTTCCAACCGCATGTTGGCGGGCCGGACTGAGGCGTGCCAGGTTCGAGGGTTGCGTTTTAGGTCGGAGACCGATCGAGTTCGACCGGATGGGATTGTTTCGCGACCAGGCCCGCGGGCTGAGGCTGGCTCAGCTGGCTAAATCTCAAAAAATTTCACGGACAGCGTGGCAAGGGCGTTGAGACAGCCGGAAAAAGGTGACTCGAAACCCAATTTCGACCCGCCTAAGCCGACATTGAAAGCACTACGCATAAGACAGAATACCGTGCAACTTAATGGATGCGTGATCAGAATTGTTCTCGTCATAATCACTGTGGATCAAGCGATCAAGCACAGAATTGTTCACCACACCACTCGAGTGGCGGGGTTTGAAAACCTAGTCAGGATCGCCCATGTCGGAGCGCGCCAGGACTGGGTTTTATCGGTCCTCCTGCGGCGTTAGGAATGTTTAGATTCCTAACAAGGGAAATTTTTGTTGCTTTCTGTAACTGAATTCACCCAAGTGTTAAATGCATAAAGCTAAGCAAGATTGTCAAAAAGTGAACTGGCTTATGACTATCGGACCGGAGCCTGCGTTGACGGCCACCAAGTGACAGAACCAGTTCCAAAACGCAAACCGCGGGCTTTCGATATCACGCTTCTCATCCTGTAGAAACGATCAGGCCGAACCAAATTCCCGTCTTGATTCCTTCCAATACTTTGTGGCATTGTACGCAGACCTTGCGGAGGGTCCCTGTGCGTGAACACAGTCGAGGTTGCAGGCTACCGTATTTAATCGTTTCAATACTGTTCACATTTGGCGCGATCATGGCGCATGCGGACGTGACTGGCTCGATCACGGGCGTGGTCCGTGATCGTGGGCAAGCGGTTCTCGCCGGCGCTAAGGTGCAGGTCACGAACGTGCAAACCAACTTTAGCGAAGTAACGACCTCGGCGACGGACGGCTCATACCGCTTCCTTGCCTTGGCAGCAGGCATCTACCGGATCACTGCAACCTCTGCTGGTTTCAGGCCGTACACTGCGACCGACTTCACGCTTCAGGTGAACGATCAACTGCGCATCGATATTACGTTGCAGGTGGAGGGGGTGAAGGAAGAAATCAGCGTTTCCGCCAGCACGGTGCACGTGGAAACCGACAGCACGCAATTGGGGGACGTGATCGACTCGAAGAAGATGCTGGCCCTGCCGCTCAACGGGCGCAGCTATCTCGATTTGTTAGGCCTGCAGGCCGGTGTGGCGCCCAGCGGGTCAGTGACTATCGGTGGCGACCGGCCGGTCTCGGGCTACCTTGGAAACGCTGGCAATGTCTCAGTGAATGGCCAGCGCGAGACAGCCAACGCGTTTCTGGTAAATGGCGGCGATGTCAGCGAGGGACGAAATCTTGGGGCCGGACTGGTTCCCAATCTCGATTCCGTCGAAGAATTTCGTCTTATCACCAACAGCTTCGACGCTGAATACGGAAAGTTCAGCGGCGCGGTCATGAACGCCATCACCAAGTCTGGCGCAAATGGGTTCCACGGCGATGTTTTTGAGTTCCTGCGTAATGACGCGCTGGATGCCCAAAACTACTTCTTCTCCGGCCAGCCTAAGTCCGAGCTGCGACAGCATCAGTTCGGTTTTACAGCCGGAGGCCCATTCTGGAAAGGCAAGCTGTTCTGGTTCACGGATTATCAGGGAACCAGAATCGTGCAGAGCGCGGAAGTCAGCAACGTTCCCACGCCAAGTGTTGCCGAACTTGGCGGCCAGTTTGATCCTACAACCTTGACGGGTACGGTCGATGGCAGTCCGGGTCCCGCCGGCAGTTGTCCCGGGTCTGCGGCGCCCTGCAACGACTGGCCGACGACACTTTCAAATAGGTTGGGGTATGCAGTCACAAACGGTGAGCAGTACAGCTTCGCAGGCTGTAATTCGACGGCGGACTGCGTCTTTCCGGGCGGCATAATTCCCAAAGCTGCTTGGTCGCCGGCAGCAATTGGAATTCTCCCCTACATCCCGGCCGCCAATAACAGCAATGGCACTTATTCGAACAATAGCCAAAAGAATAAGATTAATGACGACAAGATCGGAGAGCGGGTCGACTTTAATAATCTGAAGACGGGCAACTGGTCTTTCTATTATCACTTTGACGACTCGACGGTGAATAGCGCCCTACCCAGTGGCGGCGCAAGCGTACCTGGCTTCCCCGCCGTGACGCCAACGCGCGCCCAAGAGTTCGTTATCAGTAACAATAAGACCGTCGGACCCACCGCTGTGAACGAGGCGAGGATTACCTTCTTCCGTACGGCCACCCACCTGGACAACCCGAGCGGGGGCAAGGCTTCGCTGGCATCTCTTGGTTTCGTAACGGGCGTTGGGACACTCGGCATCATTCCCGATGCTACGCCTGGATTTCCAGAGTATGTTCCTCAGATTTATTTCAACAACTTCGCTATCGGCGCCCCGTCTCTGATTACATTCCAGCCCGACAATACCTACACGGCCTCGGACGGGTTTTCCAAAGCGATGGGCAAACATACGCTCAAGTTCGGCGGAGAGGCCCGCTATCTACAGGTGAACGAACGAAACTTGGCCAGCCAGGACGGGGCTTTTGTTTTCGATGGCACGGTGACCGGCGTCGATTTCGCCGACTACTTGCTTGGAGCGACGACGGGAGCCGGGAATGGCTATACTCAGGCGGCTGTACAACTGCTCGATTCGCGCACGAGGTATGGCGGCGCCTATGTGCAGGACTCATGGAAGGCAACTCCCAATCTGACGCTGAATTTGGGTCTTCGCTGGGAAGTGAGTATGCCCTGGTACGACACGCAGGGAAGGATCCAGACCTGGGTTAAGGGCGAGCAGTCCACGGTCTTTCCGACTTCCCCCGAAGGCCTCGTTTATCCTGGCGATCCGGGCATTCCCAAGACCCTGGCGCCCACCCGATACAACAACTTCGGACCGCGCCTTGGCCTCGCTTACTCTCCCAGCTTTAGCGATGGAGTGTTGGGCAAAGTTTTTGGCGGACCGGGCAAATCGAGCATCCGAGCTTCGTATGGCTTGTACTACACATCGGTCGAGGACTTGAATCTCTTCTATGAAGTGGGAGACGCTCCCTTCGGCTTGTACTGGACCAGTCCGGGTTCCGTTGACTTCTCCGAGCCCTTTCGAAATCGGCTGGACGGCGGCACCGATGGCGAGGGACAGCGCTTCCCATTCACCGTTCCGGTTGCGGGCAGCCCGGCAAATAAGACGCTGAATTTCGGGATTTACGAGCCGATGTCTTATTTCCCGGGATACGACATTCATAACCGGCTCCCGTACGCCGAGCACTTCAATTTCTCGATCCAGCGTGAGTTGTCCAAATCCACCGTCTTGACTGTGGCCTACGTGGGCACGGAGGGGCATCGGCTCATCGCGCAGACCGAAGCGAATCCGGGCGACGCCGCGTTATGTATGCAGCTCACTGCGCAAGGGTATACCGATGCATCGAGCGGCGCCCCCGGGTGTGGCCCGAACGTTGAGCAGGATACGTTCACCCTGGGTGCAAAAACGGTTTACGGCACCAGGGACAGTCTGCTCAATCCGAACGTCTGCAATAGTCCCACGGGCCAATCCCTGTGCTTTGGTTTTGGCAACACTTTCACCAAGCTGGTGGCGAATTCCATTTACCACTCCGGAGAGGTGACGGTCCAGCGTAACGCGGGTGATGTCACCTTTTTGGCTGCGTACACGCTCGCGAAAGCCATAGACGATTCCTCCGCCTTCGGCGAACTGATCAATTTCTCCAATGCCAAGCTCAGCCGCGGCCTCTCGTCGACAGACGTGCACCAGAACTTTGTAATCAGCTATGTCTGGGCGATGCCCTTCCATCGGCTTTTCCACACGATGCCAAGGCTCACGAAAGGGTGGCAATTGCAAGGCATCACCCGATTCGCGACGGGATTTCCGGTTCAGATGGGGGAATCGAATCCTTCGAGCCTGTGTACACAGTTTGATCCGACGACAAACCCGCCGACGCCGCTGTGTCAGGGAGACGCATCTCTTACTGGTAGCCCCTCCACCGACATGCCGAATCTCGTGGGACCGATTCACAAGCACAACCCTCGCGATACCCCTGGCACGTTCACATATTTTGACCAGAGTGCATTTACAGCAACTGCCTGCGGTCTGTCATCAACGGGCGTTTTGCTAGGTACTGACTGCGGATCTTTCGGGACAGCGAACCGACGATTCTTTCACGGCCCGGGATTCAACAACACCGACTTGGGAATGACGAAGATGATTCCGATCACTGAAGCGATGCACTTCGAGATTCGAGGCGAATTCTTCAACATCTTCAACCACACGCAATTTAACAATCCGGCCGGAGACATCAGCAGCGCAACTTTCGGTAACGTCACGAGTGCGCGCGATCCGCGCATCGGTCAGGTCAGTGCGAAATTTGTCTGGTGATATCGAAAGCAACGATTCGGGCGGAGCTGAATTCGCTTCGCCCGCCGCTTTCGGCTTCTCTTGCCCCCAGACGGCACATGCTAGGCTGTGACCATGAGGGTCCTGCTGCTTTGGCTGGGCATATTCGCGGTGCCGTGCTTTGCGCAGACAGCTGAGAGCTATCGTCAGCAGGCCATCGAGGAGTCCCGCCAAAAATCCTGGGACCAGGCGATTGCGAACTACCACAAGGCATTGGAACTCGAGCCGAACGATGCCTTAACCCATTACAATTTAGCCCTCGCGCTCAAATACAAAGGCGAGGCCCGGCAAGCGGTTGACGAGTTTGAGGCCGCCCTGCGCGTCAAGCCAAAATGGGCCGATGCCCGCTACGGATTGGGCGCCGCCAAATACGATCTTCACGACCTACCAGCCGCCGCAAAGGAACTGCAGACTGCAATAAGGCTCGACCCCGCAAACGCCGCGGCGCATCGGCTGCTGTCGCGCATTTATCTGGAGCAGAACAATCCTTCGTCCGCCAAGACTGAACTTCAGCGAGCGATCGCATCGAAGCCCGCAGCAGAACTTTACATGGATTTGGGGCTGACCGAAGGACAGCTCGGCGATCTTCCCGGTGCAGTGGTCGCCTTTCGCCGCGCCCTCCGGCTGAATCCGCGACTTACGACGGCGCACATGCTTCTGGGTGTGACGCTGCGCCGCCAAGGCGATCACACTGCCGCCTTAGCGGAATTCCGCAAAGCGGTGGCTGCCGATCCTGGTGATCCCCGAGCACAATTCAATCTTGGAAAAGAACTGAAAGCTGGCGGCGACCTGGTAGGCGCCACCGCTGCTTTCGAGCGCGCCATCGAGCTGAAGCCTGACTACGAAGAAGCGCATTACAACCTCGGGATCGCCTTACGTGCCCAGGGCCAGACGGAAGCCGGACGAAAGGAACTGAACGACATCAGTGGGCTACGGCAGTTCCGGGCGCGCTTGGCGGAGGCGAAATTGCTTACCCTTCAGGGCGTAGGGGCGCTGCAGGACCAAAAACTCGACGATGCTCTTGGCTTTTTTCAGAAGGCCATCGAGGAGGGCCCGGAGCTGCCGACCGGGTACTACTACCTGGGCCTCACGTGGGAGCGCAAGGGCGATGCCGAGCAGGCTCTGGCAGCGTTCGAGAAAGCACTGGAGCTGAAGCCGGACTACGCACGGGCCCACTCGAGCCTCGGCCTATTGTACTGGCGTCAGGACGCCCACACGCGCGCGCTCGAGGAATTCCGGCAGGCAACCATGTGCGACCCCGACCTGGCGGAGGCGCACTACAACCTTGGTTTGGCCTTGGCGCAATCGGACAAATTGGACGAAGGCATCACCGAACTGAAAGAAGCCATCAGTCTCAATCCGGACTACACTGACGCGCGGGTTCATCTCGGATTGGCCCTCAGCCAGAGAAATGACACCACCAGCGCTGCAAATGTATACCGTGAGCTCGTGCGACACGATCCGAACTTCGCGGAGGGTCACAACAATCTCGGATTAGTGTTGTTGCAGGCTGGCAACGTTCAGGCGGCGCAAAAGGAGTTTGTTGATGCGGTGCGCCTTAAGCCGAGGTACGCGGAAGCGCACTACAATCTGGCGTTGGCGTTACAACAGCAGGGAAATGAAGCAGAATCGCGCGCAGAATTCAACAAAGCCTACGAGATCGCACCGGAGTTGAAAGGCGCGCCGCACCCATGACGGTTACCCGGTGCTGAAAGCTTACTCATTCATCACCCGAAAGACTAAGCTTTCGGCGCTTCGCTGAAGATCTCAACCAGTCGGTTGGCGATCAGTTTATCCTCGCCGTTTTTGCGCTGCCAGACTGCAAAACCGAAGCTGTCTCAGTCGCGTGGCAGGCCATGATGACTGGCGTGAACGTTGCCGGGGCCGCATCCGGACTCCACCCGCGCATGCCACTCGCCCCAGCTCCCGTGTAGCCTCCCTCTACCGCAGGAGTCTAATGTTTTTGATGAAGAAACCGCCGCTATCCTCATGAGAAGAAGTTCTGCTTGACAAGTTACGAGTCGTGCCGCTAATGTTACGGCAGTGTTACATCACGAGTATGTCGATTTCTTAGCTTGACATTAGGTTGGTTTTCAAATCCTGATTCCCCCCCGGTTCAGATCGACAGATATTCCTAAAAGGAGCCGCGCAACAAATGGGAAAGCTGATCTTGGTGCGTCACGGGAAAACTGTGCTTAACTCGCTGGATGACACAGAGAGACTGCGCGGCTGGATGGATATACCTCTCGACGAACAGGGCTTGCGGGAAGCCGAGCAGACGGCTCAAAGGCTGGCTCAATATCCGGTAGCGCATATTTACTCCTCCGACCTTT
>Ga0181537_10001715_pt1 | contig 19880 bp, 31 predicted proteins | sample PEATcosm2014_Bin_39_FD_119765 | JGI IMG/M metagenome (GOLD analysis project Ga0181537, IMG submission 119765) | Peatland microbial communities from MTU Mesocosm Facility, Houghton, MI, USA - PEATcosm2014_Bin23_10_metaG | ecosystem: Environmental > Terrestrial > Soil > Wetlands > Peat | place... | reverse complement strand
TCGCCCTGCTCGTTGGTGATCGAGACCACCACACAGTACTCGCAACTCTCGCCCCGGCCCGGGTGATGAATCGAGCCATCGATGCGCATGGCTGCAAGTCCCTTCTCCTGCGGCTCCGCATTCGCGGAGTTGAATCGCAAATGGTGCTGACAGCCGGGACAGATGTTGGCGCTCTGCAGTACGACCGCCTTGCAGTGCGGACATACTCGAGTGGCGCCTAAGGTGCCGGCCCGAGCGACACTCATGATCAGCTGACGCTCATGATCAGCTGGCGCCGCCGCTCACCAGGCCCGGCTTGATCTTTATCTTGTCATCCTCCCAACCGAATTCGACGTGCCCGCGCATGCGCGACCCCGCGGCCACCGTGATCGAACCGGCCTTGACGTCACCGACGATGACGCCGCCTTCCTGCACGTCGACCCGTTTGGCGGATTCAATGTTGCCTTGCAACTCGCCACCCACGACGACGATGCTGGCCAGGACCTGGCCGGTCAGATGGGCGCCGGGCTCGATGCTGAAATTGCCATCGATGCGTACATCGCCCTTGAAACGGCCGGCAATGCGCACATTTCCGGACCCCTCGATTTTTCCCTCGATGTTGATATTGGCGGCAATCACCGATTCCCCGCCCTCGGTGGCGGTCTTGGGGGTGGGGCGGCGAGAGACGGCAAGGGCTGGATCATTCATGGTTCGCTCCGGCAAGGTTCGTTCCGGCGGCGGCGCCGGCGGAGAGGCGACAGGGCCCGCGGTGGCGGGGGTGGGTTTTTCGTTCCAAAGCGCCATATGTTAACTCTCCCGCTGGTGTGGACATTGCAGCGTACACGCTAAACCCTGGAAATGTCATGGGACCACTGTCTTAGATTGGCGACGGTAACGCGCGCCGTTTCACATTTTTACGCACGAATCGCGGTCGCCGGCTCAGGAGCCTGTCTGATCCATCAGTCGCGCGCCGCATCGAGGGCGCCGCACACCTGGCGCGCCCCCTGAAGAATGCGCGGCGCCATGCGGTTCACCAGCGACGGGTCGACGGCGAAGACATGATGCCTCTGCACGGCGCGAAGACTCGGGAATCGGCTCCATGCGAGCACCTGGCGAGCACCGTCCGCGCCCGTGGCGGCAACGAGGATCACCTCCGGATCGCGTGCGAGCACGGCCTCCGTGTCGACCTGCGGTGAGAGCGGCCTGAGGTCCGCGAACACATTGTCGCCGCCGCAGAGGGACAACACTTCGCTCACCACATGCGCGCCTGAGAGCGTGTACAGCGGCCGGTCCCATACTTGATAGAACACCGTGAGATGCCGACGCGCGGCGTAGTCGTGCCGCAGCTGCCCGAGTCCGATGCGGTATGCGTGCGCGGCTGCCGCCGCGACGCTGTCCGTGCCGGCAAGCCGGCCAAACTCGATCAGTGCGGCGGCGATGTCATCCAAGTGCCGCTGTTCGGTGACATACAGATTCAAGTGCAGGCGCGCGAGTTCCGCCTTGGGGCGCGCAGGCGTGCCTGAGTCCCAGAGCATGATCAACGTGGGTTCAAGCTTCAGCAATCCCTCGATATCGAGGGCCGTGGCTTCGCCGACGCGCGTGATTCGCGCGGCCGCCGCGGGATAGTCGCTGGCATCGTCGACGCCGACGATGAAATCGCCCGCCCCCGCGGCAAACAACAGTTCCGTGATGTGCGGGCTCATACTGATGATCCGCGGGGCGGCGCTGGCGATCCCGAACGCGAGCGTCAAGCCGACAATGCAAGTGCCCCGGATCGTCATCGTGCATCGACTATAATGCGCCGCAGCCGACAATAGGGACCTCAACGCGTGTTTCAGCCGCTCAAACAATTGAACCCGGACGCCATTCTCGGCGTGATGGCGAAGTATCGGGCCGATACTTCCGCGTCGAAGGTCGACCTCGGTGTCGGTGTCTACCGGGATCTCTCCGGCAACACGCCGGTGCTCGCCTGCGTGCGCCGCGCGGAAGCTCTGGTGATCGCCGCGCAAACCACGAAATCCTATGTGGCGGCCGCGGGACGGGCGGAATTCAACAACGCGGTCGAAGAATTGGTGCTCGGATCCGCGCATGGCGCACGCCGCGACCGGCGCGCCAGAACCCTGCAGACGCCCGGGGGATGCGGCGCCTTGCGCGTGGGAGCGGAGCTGATTCGTGCTGCGGCGCCCTTGGGTAAGATGCACGTCAGCGATCCCACCTGGGGCAATCACCCGTCCCTGCTCGGCAGTTCGGGGCTCGAGCTCGGGCGCTACCCCTACTACGACACGGCCGCGCATACGCTGCGCTTCGAGGCCATGCTGCAGCGGCTGGACGAGGCCGCTCCCGGTGATGCGGTGCTGCTTCACGCCTGTTGTCACAATCCCACGGGCGCGGACTTAGGTCCCGCGCAGTGGTCCCAAGTCATCGAGGTGCTGCAGCGGCGACGGCTCGTGCCGTTTCTGGATCTGGCCTACCAGGGGTTCGGCGCCGATCTCGAGGCGGACGCCGCCGGCGTGCGGCGCGTCGCGGAACAGGTCCCGGAAGCGCTGATCGCCGTGTCATTTTCCAAGAATATGGGCCTGTATCGCGAGCGCACCGGCGCATTGATCGTGATTGCCGAGAATGAGAATCGCGCCGACGCGGTCATGAGCCACATGCTGCAAATCGCGCGCAGCATTTATTCGATGCCGCCCGATCACGGCGCCGCGATCGCCGCGCGGATTTTTGCCGACGCCGGACTCAAGAGCGAATGGATCGCGGAGCTCGGCGCCATGCGCAATCGCATCGCCGAGATGCGCAGCCTGCTCGCGCAGCGGCTGCGGCAGGTCACGGGCGGCGGATCGTTCGACTTCATCGGCACGCAGCACGGTATGTTTTCCCTGCTCGGAGTCTCCCCCGCCGTGGTGGATCGCCTGCGCGATGAGCACCATATTTACATGACTTCGGACAGCCGCATGAACTTGGCCGGCATCATGCCGGACAACGTGGGTTACGTCGCGGAGGCGATCGCCGCCGAGCGCGGATGAGCGCTCACTTGTGGGCGGCAGCCCGGCTCTTGAAGCGCTGCTGCACCTCGCCGTGCCGGGAGCGCTCGGTAAATACGCCGCCGCAATAGCCCATCAGCACCCGCCGCCAGAAAGCAACGGCGCCCGGGTTGCGCTGGTATTCGATGATTTCCCACTCGCCCGCAAAGCGGTCGAATATCAACGTCGCCGCATCGCGGCCCATGCCGACTCTGCGGTGCTGCCGGCGCACGAAGAACTCCGACATCCGGTAGTTGGCCACGGGCTCGCCCACGGCGGGAATCTGTGGTCGCGTGACCAGCGCAAAGCCCACGGGCTCGGATCCTTTGAGGATCACCAGCGGATGGGAGTGATCGTTCGAGAACCAGTGGGCGAAGATTTCATCCTCACCCGGGTTGCCGGCGCCCATGACGGAAAACAAGCCGGTGTTGAGGTCGGCCAGCGAGTCGATGTATTCACCATAGACACTCCGGATCCACTCTCGATCGGTCTTGGAATGTCTGCAATCGCGAATGCTGATGAGCAACGAAAGAGCTTCCCCGGATGTCCAAAATGACACCGCCCGGACGAACGTGCCTTGTGGCAGCCCGCCCGGGCGTGTGGGATCAGCTATCGAAGCGTATTACGGCTTCGCAGCGGACGCGGCGCTCGAGGCGGCGTCGGCGGCTGCACTCGCGGCCGCAGCCGAATCGGCGGCGGCGGAGGCGGCAGAGTCGGCCGCAGCCGGGGGAGGAGTCGTATCAGCAGCCGGAGCGGGAGCCTCGGTCTTGCTGCCGCAAGCACTCAGCACGAATGCGGCGACAAAAGCGCTTAAAGCAAGTTTGGTCTTCATCTATCGATACCCCAGGAATATTTAAGGATAAAATTTTGGGCCGAGCGTCTCGTTGGGCCTTCACCCAAATGCCGGGGCGATTTTAGAGTGTTTTGCCGCACTTTCCTATCTCTTTCGCCATCCCTGAAGCGCCTTTAACGTCCGCGAATCGCGAGTGGGGTTAAAGCCCGGTTCAAAGGTGTGCGGCTGCGATGCCGTCTGGCGCATAATCGACGACATGAACGTAGGTCTCGATCAGCTCTATGCCGCGCACTTAAGAGTACTCATGCAGCGGGCGGACCTTGCGCTCGCCGCGGCCGGCTTCGACGCGTTGGTGATCCATGCCGGCGCTCCGCCGGTCCAATTCCTGGACGATCAGGACTACCCGTTCAAGGTCAATCCTCATTTCAAGGCATGGGTGCCGATAGTGGATAATCCGCGCAGCATCCTGGTGTATTCGCCCGGCGCGCGTCTCAAGGTCTTGTTCCATCAGCCGAACGACTATTGGCACAAGCCCGCCGCAATGCCGCAGGCGCCGTGGGCGGCACAGGTCGATGTCACGCCCATGGATGATCCGTCGAAGGCGAGCGAGCATTGGGTGAAACTCGGACGCGTTGCCCACATCGGCGCCGACACCGACCCGAAAGGGAGCGACGCGAGCGGGATCGAACCCGGGGCCTTGAATCCCGCGGATCTGCTGACTCGCCTGCACTACGATCGCGCCGTGAAGACCGAGTACGAACTCGAATGTCTGCGCCGGGCAAGCGCACTCGGCGCACGCGGCCACGGCGCGGCCTTGGCGGCCTTTCGCGGTGGAGCATCGGAATATGAGGCGCACATGCGCTACCTCGGGGCGTGCGGGCTGCGCGAAGAGGAGATGCCCTACAACAATATCGTCGCGTACAACCGAAACTCGGCCGTCTTGCACTACCAGCACTTGGAGCGTGCCTGCCCCAAGGAGCTGCGGTCGTTCTTGATCGATGCGGGTGCTCAATACCGCGGGTACGCGTCGGACATCACCCGCAGCTATGCGGCGTTCCCCAGCCGCTACGCGGATCTGGTGCAGGCGGTGGATGAGGCACAGCAGGTTCTTTGCGGTGAAATCGTCGCCGGCCGCGACTATCGCGACGTGCACCTGACGGCCCATCGGATCCTGGGCGATGTGATGCATCGCATCGGGCTCACCAAGCTGCCGGGCCAGGCGGCATTGGAACTCGGCGTCACCGGCGTGTTCTTTCCGCACGGCATCGGCCATTTGCTCGGACTGCAAGTCCACGACGTCGGAGGCGTGATGGGGGACGCGAAGGGACACGAAGTGAAGCGGCCCGAGGGACACCCGTATCTGCGCCTCACGCGCATGCTCGAGCCCGGCGTGGTCGTGACCGTGGAACCCGGAATCTATCTGATCGATTCCCTGCTCGCCGCCGCGCATGCCGACTCGCGCCGCGCGCATATCGATTGGGCGGTGGTCGAGGAGCTCAAGCCGTTCGGCGGCGTACGAATCGAAGACAATGTCGCGACCACTGCGGGTGCACCCGAGAATATGACCCGAGATGCGTTCGCCGCGGCGGCCGCCACTCGTGTGCCGCAGTATTAGGCGGCTTTCGCCTTGCGACGCGCCGGTTTCGCGGCAGTCGCGGCTTCCTCATCGGGTGCCGCTTTCTTGCCCTTTTTCGGCGCCTTGGCCGCCTTTGCGTCCTCGGTCTTTTCCGCGACCGCCACCGGCCCATCGACCAGCTGCATCAGTGCCATATCGGCGGAATCCCCGGGGCGCGGTTCCATCTTGAGGATGCGCGTATAACCGCCCGCGCGCGCCTTGAAACGAGGCCCCAAGTCCGCAAACAGCTTTTCCACCACATCCACGTCGCGCAAGCGTGCGAATGCCATGCGGCGCTTCGCCAGGGAATCGGCCTTGGCGAGAGTGATCAGCGGTTCTACCACGCGGCGCAATTCCTTGGCCTTCGGCACCGTGGTGCGGATGGTCTCATGGCGCAGCAACGAGGTCGCCATGTTGCGCAGCAACGCGTGGCGATGAGAGGCGTTACGGGAAAGCTGGCGCCCGCTGTTTCGATGCCGCATAGTCTGAAGCCCTTATCTATATCTCTTCTATATCTGTCGCACAAAGCGCTTTTCTAGCAAACGCGCGCCATCAAAGACCGTCTCGCTCATCGTCGCGCTTCAATCCGGGCGGCGGCCAATTATCGATGCGCATGCCCAGCGTCAGGCCGTGACTTTCGAGCACTTCCTTGATCTCGGTCAGTGATTTCTTGCCGAGGTTCGGCGTGCGCAACAATTCCACTTCCGTGCGCTGCACCAGATCGCCGATGTAGTGAATGTTCTCGGCTTTGAGGCAGTTGGCGCTGCGCACCGTGAGCTCGAGCTCATCGACAGGACGCAACAGAATCGGATCGAATTGGGTTTCCGTGGCCTTGGTGGTCGACTCATCCTGGCCCTGCAAATCGACGAATACCGACAGCTGATCCTTGAGGATTCCGCCGGCGCGGCGAATCGCCTCCTCCGGATCGATGGTCCCGTTGGTTTCGATATCGAGAATCAGCTTGTCGAGATCGGTGCGCTGCTCGACGCGCGCACTTTCGACGTTGTAGGTGACCTTGCGCACCGGACTGAAGGAGGCGTCCAACTGCAATCGGCCGATGGCGCGGGTCTGCTCCTCGAAAGCCATGCGCTGCGCGGCCGGACGGTAGCCGCGGCCGCGTTCGACTTTGAGTGTCATCGACAGTTCACCGGCCTTGGTGAGATTCGCGATCACGAGATCCGGATTCAGGATCTCGATGTCGTGGTCGCCGGCGATGTCGCCCGCCGTCACGGGGCCCGGCCCCTTCTTGTGCAGGCGCACCTCGGCAACGTCGCGAGTGTGCATGCGGATCGCCACGGCCTTCAAATTCAGCAGAATGTCGACCACGTCCTCCTGCACGCCCTCAATGGCCGTGTACTCGTGCAGCACGCCTTCGATCTCGATTTCGGTGATCGCGGCGCCCGGCAGAGAGGACAGGAGCACGCGGCGCAACGCATTGCCCAAGGTGTGGCCGAAGCCGCGTTCGAACGGCTCGATCACGATGCGCGCATGGCGCGGCGACACGGGTTGTACCTTGACGACCCGCGGTTTCAAAAATTCATTGATCGATCCTTGCATGGATACACCTTTGTTGACTTACCGGCTTGACCAACCGGGGACGACACAGCCCGCGAGCGGCGGTGCGTTACTTGGAATACAACTCGACGACCAGGCTCTCGTTGATGTCCGGCAGGATCTCCTGCCGATCGGGCACCGATTTCAGGATGCCGGAGAACTTCTTGTCGTCCACTTCGACCCAGTCGGGAAATCCCACCTGGGCGGCTATCGTGAGCGCGGCCGTTACGCGCGTCTGCTTCTTGGCGCGTTCCCGCAGGTTGATCACATCGCCCGCCTTGCACTGATAAGACGCGATGTTGACCAGCTTGTCGTTCACCGACACGCCCTTGTGGCTCACCAGCTGGCGCGCCTCGGCGCGGGTCGAGGCGAAGCCCATCCGGTAGACCACGTTGTCCAGCCGGCATTCCAAGAATTGCAGCAGGGTCTCGCCTGTCGCACCGGGCCGGCCGGCGGCTTTTTGATAATAGTTTCGGAACTGGCGCTCGAGCACGCCGTACATGCGGCGCAACTTCTGCTTCTCGCGCAGCTGCAAACCGTATTCCGACAGCCGCTGCTTGCGTTCGCTCTTCACGCCGCCCGGCGGCACCTCGAGCTTGCACTTCGACTCGAGCGGCTTCACGCCGCTCTTCAGGAACAGGTCGGTTCCCTCGCGTCGCGACAGCTTGCATTTCGGACCGGTGTACTTTGCCATTACGAACCCTGGAACATTAAACTTGGAACACTAAAACTTGGAACATCAAGCCTGGAACAACAAAACGGGACGCTACACGCGGCGCTTTTTCGGCGGCCGGCACCCGTTATGAGGGATCGGCGTCACGTCTTCAATGTTGGTGATCTTGAGACCGCAGCCGTTCAGCGCCCGAACCGCCGATTCGCGGCCGGGGCCGGGGCCCATGACGCGCACTTCGACATTTTTCACGCCATGCTCCTGCGCAGCGTTGCCCGCCCGCTCGGCGGCAACCTGCGCGGCGAAGGGCGTCGACTTGCGCGAGCCGCGAAAACCGCAGCCGCCCGAGGTCGCCCAGGACAGGGTGTTGCCCTGCCGGTCGGTGATCGTGATGATGGTGTTGTTGAATGACGCGTGCACGTGGGCGATCGCATCGAGCACGTTCTTGCGCACCTTCTTGCGCGCCGGCTTGACGGCGCCGCCCGCACTCGGTTGATTCGCGTTTTGCTTCTGATCGGCCAATTCTGTCGACTCCTGGACCTTGCCTGGTTAAACCTTGCCTGGCGGCGCGTTCATCTTCACGGCCTGCTTGCGCGGACCCTTGCGGGTGCGGGCATTGGTGCGCGTGCGCTGCCCGCGCATCGGCAAGCCCTTGCGATGCCGGATGCCCCGATAGCAGCCCAAATCCATCAGGCGCTTGATGTTCATCGACACTTCGCGCCGCAGATCGCCCTCGACCGCGAATTTCGCGACCTGGGACCTGAGCGAGGCCACTTCGGCGTCCGTGAGATCCTTCACCTTGACGCTGTGCTTCACGCCGGCCGCGTCGCAAATCCGCGCCGCGCGGCTGTTGCCAATGCCAAAAATATGGGTCAGGCCGATGACGACATGCTTGTTCATCGGGATGTTGATGCCGGCGATACGCGCCATCTAGTGCTCCACCATAGCGCACGCGAAAAAGCGTGTAATCATATACGAAAACCCTCTGACTTTCCAGGCGCTTCGCGCCAACTCTTTAGGCGCTTCGCGCCAACCTTTCAACGGGTCCCGGCGACCCGACGGACCTTATCCTTGGCGCTGCTTATGACGCGGGTCGGACGAACAAATGATGTAAACGATGCCGCGGCGCCGCACGACTTTGCAGTTCTTGCAGATCTTCTTCACCGAAGGACGAACTTTCATTTCTTACTCCCGATGCCCCGCAAGCTGGCCTTTTTCATCAGGCCCTCATATTGGTGCGACATCAAATGCGACTGGGTCTGCGCGACGAAATCCATGACGCCGACGACGATGATCAGCAGCGAGGTGCCGCCGAACTGAAACGGAATGCTCGGATTGACCATGCGAATGATCTCCGGCAGCAGGCACACCGACATGATGTAAAGGCCGCCCCACAGGGTCAATCGCGTCAGCACCTTGTCCAGATAATCGCCCGTCTGCTGCCCGGGACGAATTCCCGGGATGAAGGCGCCGGCCTTCTTCAAGTTCTCCGCCGTGTCGCGCGCGTCGTACACCAGGGCCACATAAAAGAACGCGAAGCCGATGATCAGGAGCGCGAACAGCAGGACGTGCAGCGGTTGCCCATAATTGAGGACGGCGGCGATCTTTTGCAAGGTCCTCTGGATGGCATTCGGGTTCGGGCTGTTGCCGAAGAATTGTGCGATCGTGGCGGGGAATACCAGCAGGCTCGAGGCGAAGATCGGTGGAATGACGCCCGCCATGTTGAGTTTGAACGGCAGATGCGTGCTCTGGCCCTGTGTCATGCGCCGCCCGACCTGGCGCTTGGCGTAGTTGACCTGGATCTTGCGCTGCGCCCGTTCGACGAACACGCAAAACAAGGTCACGAGGATCACCACCACCAGGATGAGCAGGACGATGAGCGGGTTCATTTCACCCGAGCGCACCATTTCGAGGGTATTGCCGATCGCGCGCGGCAAACCGGCGATGATGCCGGCGACGATGATCATGGTGATGCCGTTGCCGATGCCGCGCTCGGTGATCTGTTCGCCGAGCCACATCACGAACAAGGTGCCGGTGGTGATCGACACGGTGGCGATGAACAGGAACTGCGGACCCGGGTTCGGCACCAGATTGCCACCGGAATTCTGGATGGCGAGGGCCGCACCGAACCCTTGGAAGGCGGCGAGCAGCACCGTGCCGTAGCGCGTGTACTGCATGAGCTTGCGGCGGCCGGATTCGCCGTCCTTGCGGATCTGCGCCCAGGGCGGATACACCATGGAGGCCATCTGGATGATGATGGAGGCGGTGATGTAGGGCATCACATTCAGCGCGAAAATACTGAAGCGCTGCAGGGCTCCGCCCGAGAACATGTTGAACATGCCGAGCAGCGTGCCGTTCTGGGTCGAGAAGAATGCGGCAAAGCGCGCGGCATCGATGCCCGGCACCGGGATGAAGGTGCCCAACCGATAGACGACCAGCGCGCCCAGCAGAAACCACAGACGCTTGCGCATCTCGGCAAAGCGCGTCATCTCTCCTAGGGCGGCGGTCGGGTTGGTGCTGGTGGTGGCCACGGGTTGTCTCTGGTGTCGACGCGACGCTAAGCCGTCTCGGAGGCCGTCTCGAAGCGCCCGCCGGCGGATTCGACCGCGCTCCTGGCGCCCTTGGTCGCGGTGACGGCCTTGTCCTTGATGGAGTAGGCCTTGGTGACCTTGCCCGACAGGATGATTTTCACGAGCTTGGTGCCGGCGGACACGAGGTTCGCCTCGATCAGTCCCGCGAGCGTCACGTCCGCGCCCGGCACGCGCATCAAATCGGTGAGGGTCAATTCGGCGCGCGACGACTTGAGCGCGGACCTGAAGCCGACCTTGGGCAAGCGCCTCTGCAAGGGCATCTGGCCGCCTTCGAATCCGACCTTGTGGTAGCCGCCCTTCCGGGCGCGCTGACCTTTGACCCCGCGGCCGCAGGTCTTGCCCTGGCCGGCGGATGCGCCGCGGCCCACCCGCAGGCGGGTTCGCTTTGCGCCTAAGCCCGGCTTGATGGTATTCAAACGCATTTCAAACCTTCCCGGAGCCCGTGACAGGCTCCACTTTCAGCATGTGGCTCGCGGCATTGACCATGCCGCGGTTCGACGGCGTATCCGCCACCACCACGCTATGCCCGATCCTGCGCAGACCGAGTCCGCGCGCGGAGTTGCGGATCGACGCCAATTGGCCATACAGGCTCTTGGTCAAGGTGACTTTGATGCTCTTGTCGCTCATGTTCATTCCACGATTTCCGCGACGCTCTTGCCGCGCTTCGCCGCGATATCATCCGGCGTGCGCAGCTTGCCCAAGGCATCCATGGTCGCCCGCACCACATTGATCGGGTTGCGCGAGCCATAGCTCTTCGCGAGCACGTTGCGTACGCCGGCGCATTCGAACACCGCGCGCATCCCGCCGCCGGCGATGACGCCGGTACCGTCGGCGGCCGGCTGCATGTACACCCGCGTGGTTCCATGCCGCCCTTTGACCGCATAGAACAAGGTATCGTTCTTCAAAGAGACGTTAACCAGGCTCTTGCGGGCCTGCATCATCGCCTTGGAGATCGCGACCGGCACTTCACGGGCCTTGCCGTAGCCGAACCCGACGCGGCCGGCGCCGTCGCCGACCACGGTGAGCGCAGTGAAGCCGAATTGCTTGCCGCCCTTGACCACCTTGGCGACCCGGTTCACCGCGACCAGCTTTTCGAGCAGGTCATCGCCCGACATTGGTTTTTCTACTCTCGCCATATGTCTACAGACCTTTGTTGGTTAAAACTCGAGACCCGCTTCGCGTGCGGCCTCTGCCAGCGCTTTGACGCGCCCGTGGTACATGAAACCGGACCGGTCGAAGGCGACCTTGGCGATGCCTTTGGCCTTGGCGCGCTCGGCGATTGCGCGGCCCACGGCTTTCGCCGCCTCGATGTTGCCGGTGGCTTTCAATTCGCCGCGCACGTCTTTCTGCAGGGTCGAGGCGGCCACCAGCACCTTGTCGCCCTCGGGGGCGAAGATCTGCGCGTAAATATGCTGCGGCGTGCGATGCACCGAGAGGCGCAGCGCCGCAAGCTCTTTGATCTTGACGCGGCCCCGGCGCGCCCGGCGCAGGCGGGTGTCTTGTTTGGTCAATTTCATGGCTACTTCTTCTTCGCCTCTTTCAGCGAAATATTTTCATCGGAGTACTTCACGCCCTTGCCCTTGTACGGTTCCGGCGGCCTGAAGCCGCGAATCTCCGCCGCGGTCTGACCGACACGCTGGCGGTCGATGCCCTTGACGATGATTTCGGTCTGCGTCGGCGTTTCGATGGTGACGCCGTCCGGAATGGCAAAATTGATCAGATGTGAATAGCCCAAAGTCAGGGTCAGGCTCTTGGCCTGAACCGCGGCGCGATAGCCGACGCCCACCAGCTCGAGCTTCTTCTCGTAGCCCTTGGTCACGCCCATGACCATGTTGGCCAGGTGCGCGCGCGTCGCGCCGGCGATGGCATTCAGGCCTTCGACGCCGGCATCGGCCGCGACCTCCAGATGCTTGTCCTGCTGCACGACCTTGATGCCCTGCTTGATGGCAAGGGTCAGAGAACCCTTGGCGCCCTTCACCGTCACGGCATCGGCGCCGATCGTGGCGCTGACGCCTTGCGGCAGATCTACCGGCTTTTTTGCGACACGTGACATGTGAACTTAAAACTCCTATTGAACGACGAAGAGCACTTCGCCGCCGGTGCCGGCCGCGCGCGCCTGACGATCCGACATGATGCCCTTGGGTGTCGAGACGACCGCGACGCCCAAACCGCCCAGCACCTTCGGCAACTCGTCCTTGCCGCGATAAATGCGTAAGCCCGGCCGGCTGATGCGTTCGATACGGTCGATGACCGGACGACCCTCGTGATACTTGAGCTCGATGGACAGCGTGCTCTTGGCGCCGGCCACATCCACGCCGAACCCACCGATATAGCCCTCGTCCTTCAATACCTTGAGGATGGCGAGCTTCAGCTTCGACGCACCGACCCCCACGGTCGGCTTGCCCGCAGATTGAGCGTTGCGGATTCGCGTCAGAAGATCGGCAATCGGATCAGTCATGCTCATGGTGCGCGCCTCACCAGCTCGCCTTGGACAGGCCCGGGATCTCGCCGCGATTGGCCGCTTCGCGCAGCTTGGTGCGCGCCAGTCCGAACTTGCGGTACACGCCGCGCGAGCGGCCGGTGATCGAACAGCGATTGCGCTGCCGCGTTGCACCCGCATCGCGCGGCTGCTCCTGCAGTTCCACTTGCGCGGCGGCGCGCTCCTCCGCACCGGTCTTCGGGTCGCGGATCAGTTCCTTGAGCTCGGCGCGCCGCTTGGCGTATTTACCCGCCACCTTGAGGCGGCGCTTCTCGCGCATGATCATGTTCGTCTTGGCCATGGGCAGTTACCCTACTTGCGGAACGGAAAGTTGAAGGCTTCTAACAATGCGCGTCCGTGCTTGTCGTCGTGCGCGGACGTGGAGATGGTGATGTCCATTCCACGGATCTGATCGATCTGGTCGTACTGGATCTCGGGGAAAATGATCTGCTCCTTGACCCCTAAGCTATAGTTGCCGCGGCCGTCGAAGGAGCGCGTGCTGATGCCGCGGAAGTCTCTGATCCGGGGGATCGCGATGTTCACCAGGCGATCGAGGAATTCGTACATGCGCGCGCCGCGCAGGGTGACCTTGCAGCCGATCGCCTGGCCGTCGCGCACCTTGAAGGTCGCAACCGACTTCTTGGCCTTGGTCACCGCCGGCTTTTGGCCCGTGATCTTCGCCATGTCGGCGGTGGCGGCGTCCATGACCTTCTTGTCGGCCACGGCCTCGCCCACGCCCATGTTGACCGTGATCTTGAGGATTCGCGGCACTTGCATCGTGTTCTTGAGCTCGAGTTTGGTCTTGAGCTCCGGCACGATCTTCTCGTGATAAATCTGTTTGAGTCTTGCCATGATTGTTTGACCCGCTACTTGGCGTCGACCATTTCCTTGTTCGACTTGAACACCCGCACCTTGCGTCCGTCCTCGAGCGACTTGAACCCGACGCGATCGCCCTTCTGGGTCGCCGGATTGAAGATCGACACGTTCGACACGTGCACGGGCGCCTCGCGCTCGATGATGCCGCCCTGAACGCCCATCTGCGGATTCGGCCGCTGATGTTTCTTGGACATGTTGAGCCCCTCGACGCGCACGCGATCGTTCGCCAGAACCTCGATCACCGCGCCCCGGCGGCCCTTGTCGCGGCCGGCGATCAACACCACCAGGTCGCCCTTGCGAATTTTCTTCATCACAGCACCTCGGGCGCCAGCGAGATGATCTTCATGAACTGCACGTTGCGCAGTTCGCGTGTCACCGGTCCAAAGATGCGCGTACCGATGGGCTCGAGTTTGTTGGTCAACAACACCGCCGCATTCGTGTCGAAGCGGATCAAGGAACCGTCGGAGCGCCGGACGCCGCTGCGGGTACGAACGACGACGGCGTCATACACCTCGCCCTTCTTGACCTTGCCGCGCGGAATCGCGTCCTTGACGCTGACCTTGATCACATCGCCGACCGCCGCATAGCGGCGCTTCGAGCCGCCGAGCACCTTGATGCACATCAAGCGCTTGGCGCCGCTGTTATCGGCGACGTTCAACATGGTTCGAAGCTGAATCATGGGCGCGGGCCTCTCATTCCGGCCGGGCGCGATCTACGACGCGCACCAGCACCCATGATTTGCGGCGCGACATCGGCCGGCAAGGCTTGATCGACACCGTATCGCCTTCCTGGCACTCATTGTTCTCGTCATGCGCGAGCAGCTTGGTGGTCCGCCTGATGTACTTGCCGTACATGGGGTGCTTCACCAGGCGCTCGACGGACACCGCGACGGTCTTGTCCATCTTGTTGCTGACGACCTTGCCCGTGAGCAGTCGCTGTCCGGGGACGGGGGCCGCCCCGGGAGCGGCCGCCGCCGGTGTTCCGGCCGCGTCGGTTGCTGATATTTCCGTCGACATCACGCCTTACCTCTGCTGACGCTTGCCTGCGCAAGCACCGTCTTCACGCGCGCAATGTTCTTGCGCACCTTGGCAAACTGATCCGGTTTTGCGGCCTGACCGGTCGCGCGCGCCATGCGCAGGTTGAACTGCTCCCGGCGCAGCTTGAGCAGCTCCTCGCCGAGATCCTTGGGCGCCTTGTCGCGCAAATCTTTAGCCTTCATGCATGCACCTTTGAGGTTCGAACCTTCACGTCCGGACCTGGCGCTTGACGAACGCCGTCGACACGGACAGCTTCGCGGACGCCAGACGGAACGCCTCGCGGGCGACTTCCTCGGTCATCCCCTCGATCTCGAACAGCACCTTGCCGGGCAGCACTTTCGCCACCCAATATTCGACGTTCCCCTTGCCCGAGCCCATGCGCACTTCGAGCGGCTTCTGGGTGATCGGCACGTCCGGAAACACGCGGATCCAAATGCGGCCGCCGCGCTTCACATAGCGTGAAATCGCGCGCCGCGCCGCTTCGATCTCGCGCGCCGTCATGCGCGCCCGGTCGGTCGCCTTCAGGCCGTATTCGCCGAACGCCACGAAGTTGCCGCGCTGCGCGCTGCCGGAAATTTTTCCCTTGAATTGTTTGCGGAACTTGGTCCGCTTCGGCTGCATCATGTGTCGTTACCTAGGAGCCTGTTCAACCGGCGGGGGTCGCCGCGGCGGTGGGTGCTGCGGCGGCAGCCGGTGCGCCGGCCGGGACCGCGCCCTCCGCGCTCTTCGCGGCCGCTTCGGCGTCGGCCTCCGCCGCCTCGACTTCCGGCTGATCGAATATTTCGCCTTTGAAAATCCAAACCTTGATCCCGATGACGCCGTAGGTCGTCTGCGCCTCCGCGAGACCGTAGTCGATGTCGGCCCGGAAGGTGTGCAAGGGAACCCGGCCTTCGCGATTGGTTTCCGTGCGGGCGATCTCCGACCCGTTCAGGCGCCCGGAAATGCGCACCTTGATCCCGAGCGCGCCGGAACGCATGGTGTTGGTCACCGCGCGCTTCATGGCGCGGCGGAACATCACGCGCTTCTCGAGCTGCTGCGAGATGCCTTCGGCGACCAGCTTGGCGTCGAGTTCGGGCTTGCGAATTTCCGCGATGTTGAGCCGCACGTCGTTCATCGTCATGCCGAGGATCTTGGCGACCCCGGTGCGGAGCTTCTCGATATCCTCGCCCTTCTTGCCGATCACGATTCCGGGGCGGGCGGTGTGAATGGTGATGTTCGCGCGGCGCGCGGCCCTTTCGATGTGGATCCGGCTCACCGAGGCGTCGGCGAGCTTCTTGTTCAGGTACTCGCGCACCAGGTAATCGGTGTGGATGTTCGAGGCAAAAGTCTTCGATCCGGCATACCACTTCGACGTCCAGTCGCGCGTGATGCCAAGGCGAATACCAATCGGATTTACTTTTTGACCCATTAGGCGTCTCGCTTCCCGTCGGACACTTGAACCAGGATATGGCTGCTGCGCTTGGCGATCCGTACGCCGCGCCCCTTGGCGCGCGCATGGAAGCGCTTGAGCATCGGCGCCGGATCGACCTCGACCCGCGTCACTTTCAGATCATCGACATCGGCATTGAAATTGTTGTAGGCGTTGGCGATCGCCGAATCCAATACCTTGAGCACGATCCGCGCCCCCTTCTTGGGCATGAACTTCAGCGTGTTGACCGCCAGAGTGGCCGACTTGCCGCGGATGGTATCGACCACCAGCCGGCATTTCTGCGGGGAAATGCGCGCGTACCGCAGGACTGCCTTGGTTTCCATGGGCTACTCCGCCGCCGTGACTTTCTTGTCGCCCGAATGCGCCTTGAAGGTGCGCGTCGGGGCGAACTCGCCGAGCTTGTGTCCGACCATGTTTTCGGACACCAGCACCGGCACATGCAAACGGCCGTTGTGCACGGCGATGGTGAGTCCGACCATGTCGGGGATCACCATCGAGCGGCGAGACCAGGTCTTGATGGGGCGTCGATCATTCTTCTGACTGGCCGTTTGCACCTTCTTGGCCAGGTGCAAATCGACGAACGGACCTTTCTTGAGCGAACGAGGCACTGTTTATCTCCGGTCTCTTAGAGTCGCTTGTTCTTGCGGCGCTGCACGATCATGCCGTCGGTACGCTTGTTGCGGCGCGTCTTCTTGCCCTTGGTCTGCAGGCCCCAGGGACTCACGGGATGGGGATTGCCCTGTCCGGACTTGCCCTCGCCGCCGCCGTGCGGATGGTCGACCGGGTTCATCACGACGCCGCGCACCGTGGGGCGCACGCCGAGCCAGCGCACCGCGCCCGCCTTGCCGAACACGCGCAGGTTGTGCTCATCATTGCCGACCTCGCCGATGGTCGCGCGGCAATCGACGTGGATCTTGCGCATCTCGCCCGACTTCAAGCGGACGCTGGCATACATGCCTTCACGCGCGGCGAATTGTGCGGAGGCGCCGGCGCTGCGCGCCATCTGGCCGCCCTTGCCGACTTTCAGTTCGATGTTGTGCACCGTGCTGCCGACCGGAATATGGCGCAGCGGCAACGCGTTGCCGGCCTTGATCGGGGCATCGGCGCCGGAGCGGATCTCATCGCCCGCCTTCACACCCTTGGGCGCGAGAATGTAGCGGCGTTCGCCGTCCTTGTAGAGTACCAACGCCAGATGCGAGGTGCGGTTCGGATCGTACTCGAGGCGCTCGACGATGCCCGGAATACCGTCCTTGTCGCGCTTGAAATCGACCAGCCGATAGCGCTGCTTGTGGCCGCCACCGATATGCCGGGTCGTTTGGCGGCCCGAATGATTGCGCGCCCCGGTGCGGTTCTTCTTGGTCGTCAACGACTCGATCGGGCCGCCCTTGTGCAGGTGCGAGCGGTCGACTTTGACCACGAATCGCGTGCCCGGAGAGGTCGGCTTCATTTTGATGAGTGCCATGGCCTATGCGTCCTTAACTGGTCAGACCGCCGGTGAAGTCGATCGACTGCCCGGCCTCCAAACGTACATACGCCTTTTTGTAGCCATTGCGCTTGCCGGCCACATTCTTGAAGCGGCGCGTCTTACCCGGTTTGTTCAGCAAATTGACGCCCTCGACCTTGACCTCGAACATCAGTTCGACGGCCTGCTTGACCTCGGACTTCGAGGCGTCGTCACGGACGCGAAACACGTATTGGTTCGACTTCTCGGTGACCGTGGCGGACTTCTCGGACACATGCGGTTGGATCAGCACGGTCATCAGGCGCTCCTTATTCATGGGCGCCTCCAAGACGTTGTTCGAGCATCTTCAGGGCGCCGACCGTGGCCAGCACCTTGTCGTGCCTGATCAGGCTCACCGGATCGAGCGAACCGACCGGCACCACATCCACATAGGGCACGTTGCGGGCGGCCAGGAACAATTTCTCCTCGTAGGCCTCGACCAGGATCAACGCGCGCGTCAAGCCGAATTCAGCGAGCTTGCTGATCAAGAGTTTGGTTTTCGGGGCGGCGAGTTCCAAGGATTCGACGGCGAGCAGCCGATCTTCACGGACCAGCTGGGACACCATGGATTGCATGGCGGCGCGATACATTTTGCGATTCACCTTTTGCGTGAAGTCGCGCGGCCGGGCCGCGAACGCCCGTCCGCCGCCCACCCAGATCGGGCTGCGAATGGAGCCGGCTCGCGCCTGGCCGGTGCCCTTCTGGCTCCACGGCTTCTTGCCGCCGCCGCGCACTTCGGCGCGGGTTTTCTGCGCCTTGGTGCCGGCTCGGCCCGCCGCCATGTAGGCCGTGACGACCTGGTGAATCAGCGCCTCGTTGTAAGCACGGCCGAAAGTGACGTCCGATAATTGAATGTCGCTGGCGGGGGATGCGTTCTTGAGCGGAAGCTTCATGCGGGTTTACTTCTTGGCGGCCTTGGGCGCCGCGCCTTTCGCGGCGGGAGCACCCTTGGCGGGGGCAGGAGCCTTGTTCGGCACCAGTTTATTGCGGCGAATCTGCCCGGCGGATTTGACCGAGGGCCTGACGATGACGCGGCCGCCTTCGGCTCCCGGCACCGCGCCGCTGATCAGCAAGAGGTTGCGGGCAACGTCGACTTCGACGATGCGCAGATTTTCGATGGTGCGGTTCACCACACCCATGTGGCCGGACATGCGCTTGCCCTTGAAGACGCGTCCCGGGGTCTGGCGCTGACCGATCGAACCGGGAGCTCGATGCGACACCGAGTTGCCGTGGGTCTTCATCCCGCCGGCAAAATTGTGGCGCTTCATGGTGCCCTGGAAGCCCTTGCCGACGGTCGTTCCCGTGACATCGACGACCTGCCCGGCGGCGAACATGTCGACCTTCAATTCGGCGCCGGTCGCGAGTGCATCGCCCTCGCCGGTTTTGAGGCGAAATTCCTGGGAACTGTGGCCGGCGGCCACGTTCGACTTGGCAAAATGTCCCGCCAGAGCCTTGGTGATGCGCGACGGACGGCGGCTGCCGATGGTGACCTGCACTGCGCGGTAACCGTCGGTCTTGTCAGTCTTGATTTGCGAGATGCGATTCGGCAACGCCTCAACGACCGTCACGGGGACGGTCACACCGGCGTCGGTGAATACGCGGGTCATGCCGCACTTGCGGCCAACCAGACCAATGGCCATTGTCAATCCTCTACGGCGGGGCGCCCTTAGAGGGCAAAAGCCACGCATTCGTTGCAATCAGTCGGCGGTTTGAGCATCGGACCCCAGAACCCCTTGGGGAGCTGGCGTCGGCGCTCACGCGCTCCGACCTTAAAAATGGACGGCGAAGTATATATGAAAGGGCGTTTAATTCAACTTGATTTGGACGTCGACGCCGGCCGGCAGTTCGAGCTTCATCAGCGCGTCCACGGTCTTATCCGTCGGGTTCAAGATGTCCATCAGGCGCTTGTGCGTGCGGATCTCGAATTGATCGCGCGCATCCTTGTCGCCGTGCGGCGCGGTCAGCACCGTGAAGCGCTCCATTTTGATGGGCAGCGGCACGGGGCCCTTGACCGTCGCGCCGGTGCGCTTGGCGGTGTCGACGATTTCCCGCGCCGACTTGTCGATCAGGCGATGATCGAAGGCCTTGAGGCGGATCCGTATATTCTGATTAGCCATTCTATGCGCTCCGCGCAAGTCTTAACGGGGCCGCGGCGGCCCCGTCCGATAAAGGGTGCGGAATCATACGCTCAGGCGATGACCTTTGCCACCACGCCGGCGCCCACGGTCTTTCCGCCCTCGCGGATCGCAAAGCGCAGGCCCTGCTCCATCGCGATCGGGGCGATCAGCTCCACCACGATCTTGATGTTGTCCCCCGGCATCACCATCTCGGTGCCC